>ERZ777305.3124-NODE-3124-length-12037-cov-3.408196_pt1 | contig 12037 bp, 5 predicted proteins | sample MGYA00374965_ERZ777305 | MGnify/ENA primary metagenome ERZ777305 (study PRJEB29328, sample SAMD00013331) | mouse gut metagenome | study: EMG produced TPA metagenomics assembly of the Metagenome analysis of fecal microbiota from mouse which was promoted...
GAGGATCCGGTCATAGCCCCTGGCGGTAAGCCCCATCCGGTCAAAGGCTCCCTTCATCATGGCCTGGCAGGCGCTGTCCAGCCGGCAGAACTCCTCCAACTCCCCCCGGCCCATCTGGGCATTGCAAGGGATCCCCTGCGGGCCGAAGCGTTTGGTCTGGATCTCCCGTGCGGCGTCCACCCGCTTTTTGATGGCCGCTGAGGGCTCCCCGTCCGGCTTTTCCGACAGGGTGCTGAACTCGGGGGGCGGCACGTCCACCGTAAGGTCGATCCGGTCCAGCATAGGGCCGGAGATCTTATATTGATATTTCTCCACATCCTTGCTGTTGCATTTGCACCGGTTTGAATAGCCATACCAGCCGCATTTGCAGGGGTTCATGGCGCACACCAGCATGAACCGGGCGGGAAAGCTCTCGCTGCCCGCAGCCCGGCTGATCTGGACCCGCCCCTCCTCCAGAGGCTGGCGGAGGACCTCCAGCACGTCCTTATGGAATTCGGGCAGCTCATCCAGAAAAAGGACCCCGTGGTGGGCCAGGGATATCTCCCCCGGACGGATGAGGGGATTGCCTCCCCCAGCCATTCCCATGGCGGAGATGGTGTGGTGGGGGGAACGGAAGGGTCTCCTTGTCAGCAGGGGCCGCTCCTTGGTGGTCAGCCCCAGCACCGAGTGGACGGCGGTGGTCTCCAGGGCCTCCCGCTCGGAAAGCTCCGGCAGAATGGAGGGTAGGCGCCGGGCAAGTCCATGCTGGCCCGAACCGGGAGGCCCGATCATCAAAATATTATGCCCACCGGCGGCGGCGATCTCCAGGGCCCGCTTCACATTTTCCTGCCCTTTTACCTCGGCAAAGTCGGGCTCCTTGGCCTCTTCCCCTGCGGGGGTCCAGCTTTCGGCGGGGGAAAGCCGTCTCTCCCCCTTCAAATGCTCCACCAGTTCCCGGACATGGGAGACGGGATACACTGTAAGGCCCTTAGCCAGGGTGGCCTCCGCCGCCGCGTCGGCGGGGACGAAAAGCTCCCGCAGGCCCGCCTCTCTGGCAGCCAGGGCCATGGGCAGCATGCCGGGGACGCTGCGCACTGCCCCGGAGAGGGACAGCTCCCCCAAAAAGGCGGACCCGGTTCCGGGCCGCGGAAGCTGTCCTCCGGCGGAGAGAATGCCCACCAGAATGGGAAGGTCATAGACCGTGCCCCCCTTTTTCCGGTCAGCGGGGGCCAAATTTACTGTAATTCGGGACACCGGAAAATCAAAGCCGCAGTTTTTCACCGCCGCCCTCACCCGGTCCCGGGCCTCCTTTACGGCGGCGTCAGGCAGCCCTACGATGTCAAAGTTGGGAAGGCCGCCGGACAGGTCGCACTCGCACAGCACCAGATAGCCCTCCACCCCGTGGAGGCCCAGGGAGCGTACCTGGGTCATCATGGCGGTCCCTCCTTTCACAATTAGAATGAGTATAGCATATCTTTCCAAAAAATGCTATGGGCGGGGAAAATTTTTAGTCCGCCGATAAATGACGATTTTTCTCCAAAATGTCAATTTACAATCATAAGAAAAACAGGTATAATCCGTCTGTCCTATGGTAAGAACTCAAGAACAAAGCAAAGGAGAGCCCCCACATGAAGAAAAGGATCACCGCCCTCGCACTGGCCGTCGTTATGGTCATGGGTACCGCCGCTCTGGCGGCGGGGGCAGAGAAAAGCATCACTGTCACCCCCATGGGCATGAGCGTCAACGGCTACACCGTCACCCCCACCAAGTCTGACGGGACGGCGGCTGAGGTGTTTGCCTATGACGGCGCCACCTACGCTCCCCTGCGGTACCTCAGCGAGTTGCTGAACATTGAGGTGGCGTGGGACAAAAACGACCCCAACACCGCCAAGCTGGTGAACGTCCCCAACTTCACCGCCCCCGCCGCCCCTGCCACCAAACTGACTGACGGCAGCTACACCGGCGTGGGCGCCGGCAAGAACGGGGATGTGAAGGTGGAAGTCACCGTGACCGCCGGAGCCATCTCTGCCGTCAAGGTAGTCAGCCACAATGAGACTCCCGGCATCTGCGAGCCCGCCATTGAGCGGACCTCCAAGGCCGTGGTGGACAACCAGACTGTGGCGGTGGACGCCGTGGCTGGCGCCACCATGACCACCAACGCCATCCTCACCGCCGTTAAGTCCTGCATCCAGCAGGCTGGGGGCGATCCCGCCACCTTTGAGAACAAGGTGGAAAAGACCGGTGGAAAGACCGTGGAGTACACCGCCGATATCGCCATCGTAGGCGCCGGCGGCGCCGGGCTGCTGGCCGCCCATACCGCCAGCGAAGCAGGCGCCAAGGTCATCGTGCTGGAGAAGGCCGCTAACGCCACCTCCTCCAACTTCTCCCGCTGCGGCGGCCCTGCCGGGGCCGAGACCGTGGTAGCCAAGGAGCAGGGGATCACCACCACCAACAAGGAGGTCTTCGATCACCTTTATGACTTCTCCAACACCACCGTGGACGCCAAGCTGCTGTGGGACGTCTGGTGCCGGGCCGGTGTGGCCATCGACAAGATGGTGGCCCTGGGCATCCCCTTCCGCGATGTAAACGAGGACACCTACGGCGTGGGCTACCAGGCCCGTCATTCCTTCGCCGTCCGGGGCGCGGAGCGGGTGGACCCCCTCACCAAGGCCGTGGAGACCAAGGGCGGCATGTTCCTCTATGAGACTCCCGGCGAGCACCTGATCCTGGAGGGCGGCAAGGTAGTGGGCGTCCAGGGCACCAATGCCGACGGCGACACCGTCATTGTCCACGCCAAGGCCGTCATGACCTGCACCGGCGGCTTCCAGGGCAATGAGGACATGCTCCACGAGCACTTCGGCGACGTGAACGTGATCTCCCTGGGCAGCAACACCCCCACCGGCGACGGCATCAACATGGTGCTGGAGGCCGGCGGCACCCTGGACCGAAACTTCGGCGTCCTGGGCGATGAGTTCAAGTCCAACAACACCAAGGCCACCACCGCCAACAACGCAAACCTGACCTTCTGGCTCTACGGCGGGCTCTATGTGGACCGGGACGGCGACCGCTTCATCAATGAGAAGCTGGTAGCCGACTTCCCCCTGGCCCTGGGCGGCGAGGCCATCCTCCGCCAGGGCAAGGTCTACGCCGTGATGGACGAGGCCTACTATAAGGCCTGCACCACCAAGGATCAGGGCATTATCAGCTATCTGGGCGATCCTGCCGACTGGCCCTCCAAGTCCGGCCTACGGGTGAAGGACGGCCTGACCGCCGCTCCCGAGCAGCTTCAGGAGGCCATCAACGACGGCTGGGCCATCAAGGCCGACACCCTGGCCGAGGCGGCGGAGTACTTCGGTCTGGAGAACCTGGAGAAGACGGTGGCCGAGTACAACAAGGCCTGCGCCGATGGGGTGGACCCCATCTTCAACAAGAGCGCCAACTTCCTGAAGGCCGTGGACGGCGGCCCCTACTACGTCTTTGAGTACGAACCCGCCGCCTGGTCCACCTTCGGCGGGGTGAAGACCGACAGCTACCTGCGGGCCGTGGGGGCCAACGGCGACGTGATCCCCGGCCTCTACTGCGGCGGCTGCGAGGTGGGCAGCTACTATGCCGTTCCCTACTACGACGGCCCCGGCTCCTGCGTGGGCCTCGCCATTGGCAGCGGCGTGTGGGCGGCCGAGAACATGCTGGACTATATCGGCAAATAAGCTTTTCCCAAAACAGACAAAAAGCGGCGGCGAAGAAATTTCTCTTCGCCGCCGCTTTTCATCCCCGTCCTTCCGGTCAGAAAACGTCCTCCCGGTCCCACTTCCAAAAATGAACCTCAAAAAAGGTCACGGGCCCACCATTCTCGTTATTTTTGTGTCCATATTGATGGGTCATTTCTCCCAGAAGCTCGGAGTTTTGAGGATAGGCCCAGATGGTGGCGTTATCCAGCATATTATACATTATCTGAGCGGCAAACTCCTCAGGAGGGCCAAAGGAGTCCACATAGTCCTTATAAAAAAGCGCCGGGGTTTTAGCTCCAGCATCGCCACCGCATCCTTCAACAGCCGCTCCCGGTCCTCTCTGGTGCAGACCAGCCCCCGGCTCAGACGCTTCAGGGAGCGTTGCGCCGGTTTATCCATTATATCTTGTCCTCCCCTCGCAGCAGCACGTCCACTCCGCCGGTAAAGCGTTCATATACATCCTGAAGCCGGGACAAATGCTCCCTTCCTGTCTCGGTGATCTGATAATATTGCCGCCGCCGTCCGTCGGGGGCGGCATTCTTATAGGCCTCCCAGATATATCCGGCGCTGATGAGCCGGTAGAGGGCGGAGTAGGGGAACACGATGCTCACCGCCCCGTCGGAATACTTTTCCAGAGACTGGGTGATCTGGTTGGCGTACATGTCCTCCCCGTCCAGCAGGGAGAGCACCACCATTTCGGTGACCACCTTTTTCAAGTTGTCCTCCATCCCAAGGGCCGCGCCGTTTTTGGATACCTCCATACCGTCAGCCTCCTTTTTTCCGTGTTTTCTATCCAGAAGTATAGCGTACCCGGCCGCCCGGCCAGGGATGAAACGACCTTCCGATAGGATCGTAGGGTAGGAGCTTGCCCCCGCAGAACATTGAAACGCCCTCCGCTTCAAAAGCGGAGGGCGTTTCAGGTTTATGCTTTAGAATTTTGTCACAAAGCGCTGGAGCATGGTGGCCACCTCGGCACGGCTGGCGTTGGCCCCCGGGTCCAAAATGCCGCTGCCCCTTCCGGTAATGATACCACTGGCTACAGCCCAGTTCATGGCCGCCACGGCCCAGTCAGAGACATAGCTTGCATCCACGAAGCCCTCCACCGGGGTCTCCTCCACAGCGGGACTGCCCGCATAGCGGTAGAGAAGCACGGCAAACTGCTCCCGGGTGATAAGGCCCTCGGGTTCAAAACCCTTGTCCGTTCCGGCCACGATCTTTTTTTCAGAGGCCCACAGGGCGGCCTCGGTATAGTACTTGCCCTCTTCGATGTCGTCAAAGAGCGCTTCCATGGTGGCCCTGGGAGTCCCCTCCAGGCGGTGGAGGCCGGTGACGAGCATTCCCCGGGTCATCTGGGTGTTGGGGCTGAAAGTCCGCTCTCCCGTGCCGGTAAAGAGTTCCCGTGCGGAGACAAAGTCCACCGCGTCCTGAGCCCAGGGAACACCTGCCACATCGTCATAGTCCTTGCTGTTGTCAATGATCTTAATGGTCTGGCCGTCCCGCGCGGTAAGGGAGACTCCACTCTCTGTTACCACCGACCTGGGCACGATGGTCTCCGTACCATCCTTATTGACAACGACGGCCACCTGGCCGGGAGTGGGATCCTTTACGGGGACGGTGATCCGGGCCTCCTCCTTCTCCTTGGGCAGGTCCACTCTGGCGGTGATCTCCCCCTCGGGAGTGGTGACGGTCTCTACCTTTACCTTGTCGGGAGTCGTTTCGGTAATGGTAACGGTCCCGTCCTTTTCGGTCTTTTCCACAGTGGTCGTACCGTCAGGAGTTTTGGTGGTAACGGTCACTTCTCCGGTCAGATGGTTGGTCTGGGTCTTTACCGTAGTCCCGTCCGGCAAGGTTTCCGTTTTATTTTCCACCGCGGGCTCCCGGTCGTGGGAGCTTCCGGAGGAGCCGGAGGAACCGGAAGAACCGCTGCTCTCCCACTTGGCGTACAATGTCAGATCTTCGGCCACGGGAGACGCGAAATCATAGGCCTGGGTCAACGCCTCGTCAACATACCAGCCGCCGAAGGTGTACCCCTCCCGGGTAGGATCGGCGGGCTTTTCCACGCATGTCCCCTCTTCCACAGCAACCGGCTCCACAGCGCTACCGCCGTTTGTCTGGAAGGAAACGGTATACGTTTGCTTCGGTACTTCCGTCCATTTGGCATAGAGGGTCACATCCTGGGTGACAGGGGTAGTAAAGTCGTAGGACTGGGTCAGGGCCTCATCAGAATACCAGCCATCAAAGGTATACCCATCCCGGACAGGGTCGGCGGGCTTCTTTACAGCCCTTCCGTCGATCACCAGCACCCTACGGGCTTCCGTACCATTTTCCGCCTCAAAGGTCACGGTATGAACGATGGGCTTGGCGTAGGCCTCCACCTCAAAAAGGGAGTAGCCGTATTTGGCCGTCTTGGGTTCCTGGCAAAGGACCCTGAGATACCGCAGCGGCTCCGTCCCGTCCTCAAACTCAAAGGTTTGCAGCCCGGCGGCGGTAGCGCTGCCGTCAGCTACAATGTCAAAGAACTCCTCGCCGTCCAGAGACCCCTGAACCTTATACTTGGTAGCGCAGGCCCCCTCCCAGAACAGGGTGACCTTGTCCAGGGAATACTCATTTTCCAGATCGATCTTCAGCCATTGCTCCACGCTGCTGTCATACTCAGAGGCATTGGTCCCGGACTGGACCGGCCCTACCCGCATGCTGGACCAGCGGGAATTTTTGGTGGTGGTGTCGTCCACGATCCCATCCACCGCCTTGTCGGCGGTCCAGGGCTTGCCGGGATAGCAGGTGGAAGCGGTGGCAGGCTTTTTCAGCGCCACGTTAATGGGTTTATCAGGGTCCACGGGAGTGAGATCCTCTACCTTCTCCGCCGTCAAGACCCGGTTATAAAGCTGGAAGCCGGCCAGTTCGCCCTTCAGGTTTTCACCGATCCGCTCCACAGGAAGGATAAAGGTGGATGAGTCGTTGGGGACGGCTCCACTGATCTTGGGGGTCTCCTGGAAGCCGTTGTTGCGGGACTCAGCGGTCATAACCGCCCGGGTCTGGGCCGTACCGTTCAGGTAAAGGGTAGTATTGGCCGCATCGCAGGTCAGCACCAGGGTAAACCATTGGTCAACCGGTAAAGTCACGCTCTCCCAGACAAAGGTATACCCCACATGCTGGGTGCCGTCATGATAGCCCCGCTTGAAGCCGGGATGGCCGGTACCGTCCACGTTGGCGTACAACTCCCCGTCCGCCCCGGCAAAGATCAGGGTATCGGCAGGAGTGTCGGCAGAGATCTTCACCTCGATCTTGGCTGTATAGGGATATCCAATGCTGTTAAAGGGCAGAGACAGGGAGCCGGTGCCGTCCAGTTGGAGGACGGTCTTCCCCTCCGCCTCGCTCACTGCGGCGCCGCCGGAGAAAACGCCGTCATAGCCGTTGCCGGAAAGGTCCTTGGCGGCATTGGAGAAATCCATATCCACCACAAGCTCATCCTTGCTCTCCACAAAGCGGCCCGGATTGGCCCCCGGCGCTCGGGCGTCCACCGCGTCAAAACGCTCCGCGAACTGGGCCCCGGTCTGGCCCTCGCCCTTTTCACCGTACCAGGTCTTTTCAGAGACCAGGGCCACCATATTTTTAAAGCGGTCGTACACGTCAAACTCGGAATAGCCGCCCCGGAAGGATGTCATGTCATTCCAGATACAGAACTGGGCGCCCTTGGTTTGGGGATGGGCAACAGGCATGACGGCTACGCCCCTGCCACCCTGTACGCTCATGGTACGGGGGGATTTGAAGTTATTGACCTCAAAGTTGTTATACCGGTCGGCCAGGTCGATCCGGTCGGGGTAATAAGCGTTGCTGCGGGGGACAATGTAAAGCCATCCACCCTCAGTATTGATAACGTCAAAGCCCGCGTCATAGGTCTCTTTTACATCCGCCCAGTAGGCGGCCCAAAGGTTCACAGTGGCCTCGTTGGTTACAGGGGTAGTCCCGTTAAAGCCGTTTTTGCCCAGGGATGCCCAGACACGAGTCTTCAGGCCCTTGGCATTGGTATACTTAATGAGTTCATCGGTATATTTGCGCATTTGCTCAGATGCGGCCTTGTCATACTCGTCTGTGCCGATATGATAGCTGCCGCCCTGGAATACCGGGTCATCCTCATCCAAATACTCGTCCATCAGGTTTTTAATGACCTGAATGGAGGAGGCGTAGGTCTCGTCGGTACGGATATCCAACTGGCCCGCCGCCTTCATGGTCACACCGGGGATCTCCCGGAAGCTTTCGGCGTGATAGGGACTGTCGATCTCGGTAATGACCTCGATGCCGTATTGGGCCAGATCCTTCTGAAACTGCTTATATTCCTCCTTGGTATAGTAGCCATCCTTGGCCATAATGGAGGGGTAAGTCTCGCTCTCCAGCCGGAAGGCGGAGTATCCGGCGTTGCCCCAGTAGTCGTTAATGTGCATATGCAGGTTATTGAGCTTAAACCAGCCCATGTAAAGGGCCATCTCCTTGACATACTCCAAGGGGATATACATCCGGCCCACATCCAACATTCCTGAGCGCACCTCATACTTGGGATAATCCCGGGCGGTGCCCTTAGGGAAATGAATATGGGTCTCGTCCTGATAAAGGACCTGGGTCAGGGAAATGCCGCCGTAGAGAATACCCTTGGCAGCCCCAGAGGAGATGGTAAGGACATCACCAGCTTCCAGGACATACCCCTCTTCGCCCAGGAAGTCCAGAGACGCATCCAGCTTCAGGAATACATCCCCGGCGGCAGGGGTGCCGGTTTTTACGGTAATATCCCGTCCCAGCATTTCCTTAAAATACTGCTGACAGATCTTGGCGGTATCGGTCAGGGCGGAGGCAGAGGCGTCTTCCAGCACGATGGCGCTGGAGGCGGTCAGGGTAAAGTCCCCCTGTGCGCCCTTCCACTCCCGAAGACCGGGAACCACGTTGGGCACTTCGTTGTCTCCCTCAGCGCTCTGGAACCGGCCGGGGACGATAAACTTCACATCTGTTTCAGAACGGGCAACGTCCGTGGCGTCATCCTTGTTGGTCACCTGGTAAAGGATGTTTACCGGCATATCCACCAGAGGGGCGTGGACGGCGCCGTCCATGGTGACGACCTGCCGATTGTCGCAGCCATAGAGGCTGACCACATAATTTTCGTTGGGGCTTTCCGGCAGGACCAACTTGCCGTCTGCTATGGTGGGAACTGTTTCAGCAATGGTCTCCAGCACACCCTTAGCGCCCTGGGGGATCAGAGGCTCCTGGTAGACCTCCAGTTCGTAGACGCTGCCGCCGTAGTAATTTCCGGCACTGGGCTTATACCACTGCTTGGTCTGGTGGAGCCGGACATACCGTGTAACGGTGGCCTCCGGCAGGTAGAAGGTCTTTTCTATCATCTCGCCGGTGTTGCCAACCCCTTCAGCGACCGTACCCACCGTCTCCCAATCAGTTCCGTCCATGGAGATCTCCACCGTATAGGCCTTGGGCTCAGATTCAAACTTAACGTCGATCTCCTGTACGGTGCGGGGGGTTCCCAGATCCACCTGAAGCCAGGCCTCATAATCCTCCTGACTGGTATCCTTATCGGGAGACCAGCGGCTGTCTCCGGTGGCGTCGCCGTCCACCGCCTTGTCCGGAGAAAACTTTGCTACCTCATTGCCGGAGGAGGTGGCCGTCTGGTTCAGGGCCAGGTTGTCCTTGGGGCCGGGCAGGGGAGCGGGCTCGGGACCGTAGATCTCAAACTCCCAAAGGCCGGAGTTGATCTGCCGGGAGCAGCCGCTGAAATACACCGTCACAAAACGGCCCTTGGTATTCGCAGGGGCCTGGTGTTCCTTTAAGCCCCCGGCGGTGTTTCCCGTATTGTCAACAACCACCGTATAATCGTTTTCCTTGCCCGTCTCGCTGACCCGGATCTCATATTTATAGGCCCGCTCGGAAGCGTTATAAAAGTTGCAGACAAAGCGGTTGATATCGCAGGTCTGCCCCAGGTCCACCGTGATCCACTGAGGGAACCGGTCGTCATTGGAGGCCCAGCGGGTGGCGTTGTCCCCATCCACGGCATGAACGGCAGGGTTATAGTTGTTGCCGCTGCCCACCTGCTCGGTGGAAACGGAAACGGGGCGGTTCAGCGCAATATTGATATCGGTGTCCTTCTCCACCAGTTCATCCGGGGAGTAGACCTCCAGTTCGGTAATGCTGCAGCCATAGCTTTGCCCATTGGTATGAGGCCACATCTGAAGCTGCTGAAATTTTACAAACTGAGCGCTGACGGGAGTGTTCAGCGTGATATCCACGTTTTCCGCCACTCCCCCGCTCTTATCCATTGTCTCATCCACATTCTTGATCTCTGTCCAGTCTCCGTCATTTCCTGTAACGGAAACAAGCACCTTATATTTGGGAACCTTGGCATGGAACCGGATGATGACCTGGTCGATGTTATAGGCCTGCCCCAGATCCACCGTGACCCACTGTTCATTGGTCTTTCCGGCGGACCATCTGGTGGAGGGATCGCCATCCGCCACGTTGCTGCCAACAAACTGCGGATATTTCCACTCCGTTCCGTTTTTGCCTCCCTCCACATCAGAGAAAGTCACAGCCCCATCCTTCCCCTTTGCCAGATTCACTTTTTCCATATTGTCGGGGATATCTGCCCGGACGGCAAACACAGCTACGGGAGGCTGTGACTCCTCTTCCGGCTTCTTCCGGCAGGAGGTCCTCTTCTTCCTCCTCCAAAGGTTCCTTTTCCTCCGCCAAAAGCTCTTCTTCCTCCGACAGTGTTTCCGCTGTCGGCTCATTGTTTTCTATCGGCTCATCATGGTCCTTCTTCTCTCCCTCCGGGAGAAGAGAGACCTCGGGGGTCTCCTGTTGTTCCTCTACAGGAAGTAGAGGTTGCGCCTACCATGGCGGCACACAGGCCCGCAGCCAGCCAGCGTTTCCAGTTTTTCGTCATTTTTTGAATTCCTCCTTGTTTTTTTGTTCTGGTTTTGTGCCAACAAAAAGTCAAACAAAAAAACTCGTGCTATCGCATACCTCCCTGCTTTCCGGCCCTGTATTTCAGGTCCTTACCGCCCTGATCCCGAAGGGCCTTTTCTATACCTGTATCCTAGTAAAATTCCCTCATTAAGTCAACGCCCCGGCCTCTTTTTTGTGTAAGGTGCATAATTTCCTTCTTTTGAGTTGGGCAATATTACCACTGACGGCTGCCAGGATACTACAGGGCGGCTTTTTCCCTTTTCTCCGAAAAAAATGGTGGCGGTTTACACAAAAAAACGGGTCAAAACTTCGTCAAAGCGGTTTACAAATTACAAGGCAGGTGTTAAAATAAAAATGCTGTGATCATATCCAAATTTCCACCTGCTCCAGTGAAATACCAAAAGGAGGAATCGTTCAAATGGCAAGACAGTTCAAATCCATGGACGGAAACACCGCGGCGGCGCATGTCAGTTACGCCTTTACCGAGGTGGCGGGGATCTACCCCATTACGCCGTCCAGCCCCATGGCCGACTATGTGGACCAGTGGGCTGCCGCGGGCCGCAAGAACATCTTCGGCAACCCCGTCCGGGTCATCGAGATGCAGTCTGAGGCCGGCGCCGCCGGTACCGTCCACGGCTCTCTGGCCGCCGGCGCCCTGACCACCACCTACACCGCGTCCCAGGGCCTGCTGCTGATGATCCCCAACATGTACAAGATCGCCGGCGAGCTGCTGCCCGGCGTGTTCCACGTCTCCGCCCGTACCGTGGCCGCCCAGTCCCTGAACATCTTCGGCGACCACTCCGACGTGATGGCCTGCCGCCAGACCGGCTTTGCCATGCTGGCCGAGGGCAGCGTCCAGGAGGTCATGGACCTGGCTCCCGTGGCCCACCTGGCTGCCATCAAGGGCCGGGTGCCCTTCGTCAACTTCTTTGACGGCTTCCGCACCTCCCATGAGATCCAGAAGATCCAGATCTGGGACTACGAGGATCTGGCGGAGATGGTGGACATGGACGCCGTCAAGGCCTTCCGGGACCGGGCCCTCAACCCCGAGCGTCCCGTCATGCGGGGCTCCCACGAGAACGGCGACGTGTTCTTCCAGCACCGCGAGGCCTGCAACAAGTTCTACGATGAGCTGCCCGCCATCGTGGAGGAGTACATGATCAATGCCAAGCTGGGTACCGACTACCAGCTGTTCAACTACCACGGCGCTCCCGATGCCGACCGGGTCATCATCGCCATGGGCTCCATCTGCGATGTGGCTGAGGAGGTCATCGACTACATGAACGCCCACGGGGAGAAGGTAGGCCTGGTGAAGGTCCGCCTGTACCGCCCCTTCCGGGCCGACAAGCTGATTGCCGCCATCCCCG
>ERZ777305.3126-NODE-3126-length-12032-cov-4.300159_pt1 | contig 12032 bp, 9 predicted proteins | sample MGYA00374965_ERZ777305 | MGnify/ENA primary metagenome ERZ777305 (study PRJEB29328, sample SAMD00013331) | mouse gut metagenome | study: EMG produced TPA metagenomics assembly of the Metagenome analysis of fecal microbiota from mouse which was promoted...
CGCTCCCTGGGGTCGCAGACTCGGTGAGGTAATAGGAGGAGGGGGCGAGTAAATATTATATATTTATTTAATAAATAAAATATTTTGTAGACAATTATTTTTTAATTTGCTAAAATTATATGGCGCTATAGCGCATATGGACACTCAATGGAATTTTGTTGACTAGTCTAATGCTAGCATTAGGTTGACATTTAGAACATTGAGGGTGATTAACGAAAGGGGGTCACATATGAGTGATCAAGAAAAAGAAAAGACTGTTGAAGAGATTAATGAGGCTTCTGTCAATAGTCAAGTAGAAAAAGCTGCAGAGGTTATGGCAAACACCATGCATTCTGATGATGAAGCCGTCGTCTCAGCTAAAGCCTTATTAGAAACTGGTGCACATTTAGGTCATCAAACACGCCGTTGGAATCCACTTATGAAGGATTACATTTATGGCTCAAGAAGTGGAGTACACCTCCTCGACTTAACAAAGACTGTTACTAAATTGCAAGAAGCATATTTAGCATTACGTCACATTGTTGAGAATAATGGAAAGGTCTTATTTGTTGGTACTAAACCACAAGCAACTGAAACAATTGCTGAGGAAGCAATTCGTTCAGGTTCATTCTATATGAATAATAAGTGGTTAGGTGGTACTTTGACTAACTTTAAGACAATTTCAAAAAGAACAAAGTTATTAAAGACTTTACAAGATCAAGATAATGATGGACAATTTGATCAACTTCCTAAGAAAATTGCTCTTGATAAGAGAAAGTTAATCAACAAACTTTCAAAGAATCTTGAAGGAATTAAGGAAATGCGTCGCATTCCAAACGCAATTGTCGTCGTTGACCCAGTCTCTGAACACAATGCAGTCGCTGAAGCAAAGATATTAAATATCCCTGTCTTTGCACTCCTCGATACTAACTGCGATCCTACTGCAGTTGATTATGCAATTCCTTGTAATGAAGAAAGTGTTAAGACAATTAAATTAGTTGTTGGTATCTTAGCTGATGCAGTTGTTGAAGCAAAGGGTGGCGAACCAATTTATGCATATAAGAGTGAAAATGAAGTTTTCGCTAGTATGGAAGAAGTTTCCAAGAATGTCGATAAAGTTGATGAATTACGTTTAATCAAAGATAAGTTCAGAGCTGATAGTTATGCTATTCGCGGAAAATCACATAATAATAACAAGAAGTATAAAGCAGCTTATACAAAGAAGTCTTCTGGTGAAGAAGCTCCTGCCGCAAGTGAACAAGCTAGTGAACCTAGCAAGGAAGAAGCAAAGGGTGAATAATAATGTCAAAGACAATAGAATTGATTAAAATCTTGCGCGATAGAACTGGCGCAGGTTTAATGGATTGTAAAAAGGCCTTACTTGAAAATAACGATGATGTTGAAGCAGCAATCTCTTGGTTAAGAGAAAATGGAATTGCTAAGGTCGCTAAAAAAAGCGGTCGTATTGCTGCCGAAGGTCTTACCAATGTTAAAGTTGAAGGAAATAAAGCTGTTGTTTTAGAAATCAACTGTGAAACCGACTTTGTTGCTCATTCTGATGCATTTGTTGCATTAATTGATGATTGCAGTACTGCTATTTTAAATGAAAAACCACAATGTATTAATTGTGCTAAGAGTGCTAAGCTTTCTAACGGAAATACAATTGAACAAGCATTTACTGATGCTACTATTAAATTAGGTGAAAAGCTTGACCTTCGTCGTTTTGAAATAGTAGAAAAGACTGATAGTCAGATTTTTGCTAGTTATATCCATTTAAAAGGTAAGATTTCTGTCCTTGTCAAAATGGAAGGTGGTAACGAAGAACTCGCTCGTGGAATTGCCATGACAGTCGCTTCTTCAAATCCTCAATATTTAACTGAAGCTGATATTCCTGCTGATGTAATGCAAAAGGAATTTGAGATTCAAAAGGCTTCTTCTTTACTTGATGAATCTTTTGGTAAAAAGCCTGCGAATATTCAAGAATCAATTATCAACGGAAAGGTTAATAAAGTGTTTGCTGAACAAATTCTTGTTAAGCAAGAATATGTCCTTGATACCACCAAAACTGTAAGTCAAGTTTTAGCAGAAAACAAGGCAAAAGTATTAGCCTTTGTTCGTTATCAAGTTGGTGAAGGACTTGAGAAGCGCGTTGATGACTTTGCTTCTGAAGTAATGAGTCAAGTAAATTAAAGTAAAACACTCTTTTGAGTGTTTTTTCTATAAAAAGGAGGTCAAAAAATGGCTACAAAGTATAAACGAGTTTTGATTAAATTGAGCGGAGAAGCACTGAAGGATGAAGATGGTTCAAATGTTTTTTCATCAAAGACTTTGCATTCTATGGCTGAAACTATTGAAGATTTAGTTAAAGATGGTGTCGAAATAAGTATTGTAATTGGTGCTGGTAATATTTGGCGCGGTAAGAGTGCTAAAACGATTGGTATAGAATCTACAACTGCTGATTACATGGGAATGCTTGGAACTATTATAAATGCTTTAGCTTTGCAGTCGTGTCTTGAACTCCATAATGTTCCTTGCCGAGTATTATCTGCTATTAATGTAGCAGAGGTATCAGAACCTTATATTCGTAGAAGAGCATTAAGACATTTGGAGAAGGGTCGAGTGGTTATATTTGCTGGTGGAACTGGAAACCCATTCTTTACAACAGATACTGCTGCCGCTTTAAGAGCTAAGGAAATGAACTGTGAGGCTATACTCATGGCTAAGAATGGTGCTGAAGGAGTTCTTTCCGAAGACCCGAGAATAAATCCAGATGCAAAACTTATTAAAAAGATATCTTATATCGATTTGTTAAAGAAAAATTTAAAGGTTATGGATAATACAGCTATAAGTTTATTGTCTGAATCTGATATTGAACTTCGCGTATTTAATATCAATGATCTTAATAATTTTAAAAGAGTTATGAATGGTGAAGATGTTGGCACCACGATAAGAAAGGAATAATATGGAAGAACTTATTATTGAAGAATGTCAAGAAAAGATGGAAAAGACATTAGAGTCTTTAAAAACAACATTAGGAACGATTAGAACAGGAAAGGTCTCTCCGATGATCTTAGATCGTATTTTGGTCGAGTATTATGGAGAAATGACGCCGATTAAATCATTAGCAAGTGTTCAAACTCCTAGTGCTACTAGTTTACTAATTCGTCCATTTGATCCTACTGCTTTAAAATCAATGCAGCAGGCAATTGGTGAATCAGATTTAAATGTTAATCCAGTCGTCGATAGTGGATGTATTCGTTTGAACTTCCCTCCATTATCTACTGAACGTCGTGATGAATTTGCAAAACAGGCAAAGAAGTATTGTGAAGATGCTAAAGTTGCAATTCGTAATATTAGAAGAGATTATAATAATACAATTAAAAAGGATAAGACATTATCCGAAGATATGTCTTCTTCTTTAAATGACGATGTACAAAAGGCAACTGATAAGGCAATTGAAAAGATTGATGCCATTTTAGTTGCTAAGGAAAAGGAAATCTATACAATCTAAAAGTGAATAACGATTATAATTTGTCTGATAGGATTAAACACATTGCATTCATAATGGATGGCAATGGTCGCTGGGCTAAGGAGCGTGGTAAACCTCGCTCTTTTGGTCATATGGAAGGTGTTAGAGCTATCAGGCCGATTATTGATGATTGCTTCTTTAAATATAGTATAAACACCGTATCGCTATTTGTTTTTTCTTCAGAAAACTGGAAAAGAGATGGAGATGAGATCAAGTACTTATTCATGTTATTGAAGGCTTTCTTTAAATCAAATATTAATGAATTAATAGAAAAAGGTGTTAGAATCACTGTTAGCGGTGATTTAGAAGATAAACGAATTCCAAGAGGAGTTAAAAAAGTTATACAAGAAGCTATCGAAAAAAGTTCAAGCAATAAACTACATACATTTAATATTTTGTTTAATTATGGTGGAAGACAAGAGATTTTAAACGCTGTTAAATGTGTAGCAAATGGTGTTAAAGAAAAAAGTATTTCTATAGAAGATATAGATGATGATTTATTTTCTAGTTATCTTTATACAGGAAATCTTCCTAATGTTGATTTATTGATTCGTACTTCTGGTGAACAAAGATTGAGCAACTGTATATTATATGGATTATCATATGCAGAATTGATATTTAATAAAGTTTATTGGCCGGATTATAATAAAACTATATTAGAGAGTGATTTAAATGAATTTATAAATAGGAAAAGAAGATATGGAGGGGTAAATGAATAAGTTATCTGATGATTCAAAAAAGAGTATGATTGCGCGCATTCTCACAGCGTTCGTTTTATCTGCTATTGGCCTTCCACTATTAGTTTTAGGAAATTGGTATACATTTGGCATAATACTAGTTTTAGCTTTAATATCTATATATGAAATGGTTAAGGCTCCAGGTAAAAAGAGGTATCCATTATTTTTAATCGGAATTATCTACATCTTCGTCTTAAGTTTTATATATTGGCAGTTTTTGAAAGATGAGAGTATCAGGAATCAAATATTTAATAATCAATATTTTACATTGACCACTTTAAATCTTTCGACAATAGGTATACTAACACTGTTTTTAATTCTGTTTTTTATTTCAATAATAAATAAAAGAGTTACATTAAGTGATGTATGTTACCTCTTTACCATGTCAGTTTTTATTGGATTTGGTGTTTATGCTTCTTATTTTTTAAGATATTTCCCAGCAAATATGCAGTATTGGGGAAATGATTATGCTTCGTGCATATTGTTCTTTTATGTTATGATTGGCACCTATATGTCAGATATTGGAGCTTATTTTATCGGAGTATTATTCGGTAAGCATCGAATGAATCCGCGAATTTCTCCAAAAAAATCTTGGGAAGGTTTCTTTGGCGGATGGATTATTTCAATCGCATTTAGCATTTCTTTTGCCGCGATAATGGAATACTGTTTTGATTTGCCACTTATTCCAGACGTGATTTGCTTTAGCGGTACAAACTGGAAATGGATTGTCCTATTATCTGTTATCATGCCATTAGCGGCAAATCTCGGTGATTTCTTATTCTCATCAATTAAAAGAAACTTTGTTATCAAAGATTTTGGAACAATATTCCCTGGACATGGTGGTGTTTTAGATCGCTGTGATTCTTTGATTACAACAAATATTATTATCGCTATATTAGTTTTATTGATTTCAAATGATTGGAACTTCTTAATGTGAAAAAGGATCTAATATTATTTGGCTATACTGGAAGCATAGGAAAACAAGTATTAGAAGTCTTAAGTTCAGCTTCTTGTAAATATCGCATAGTTGGAATAGTTTCTTATTCTCGAACGGATGGATTAGATAAAATTTTAAAAAAATTTAAATCTATTGAAGCTGTTGGAATCGTTAAAGGTGAACTAAACATCAGTGGTAAGAAGATTTACATGGGAAATGTCTTACAAATGATCAGCGATTATAAAAACGCTTGCGTTTTTAACGCTGTATCTGGTGTTAATGGCCTTGAAGTTTCTTTAGAAGCTATTGATCTTGGCAGAACTCTGTTTTTAGCAAATAAGGAATCGATAGTTATTGGATATAAACTCTTAAAGAAAAGCTTAAAGGCTAATCCTAAAGCGAAGATTATCCCAATTGATAGTGAACATTCGTCTTTATACAAACTTCTTTCGTTGAAGCAAAAAGTTAAAAGTATATATATAACTTGTTCTGGCGGTGCTTTAAGAGATTTACCCCTTGAAAAAGTTGGCAGTGCTAATTATGAAATGGTTAAAAAGCATCCAACCTGGTCGATGGGTGATAAAATAACAGTTGATTGTGCGACACTTGTGAATAAGGCATTTGAAGTTATTGAAGCAAGATTCTTCTTTGATTATGATTTTGACTCGATTCATGTGTTGATGCATGATGAGAGTTTGATTCATGCTTTGGTAGAGTTAGTTGATGGCAGTTTTAGTTTAGAGCTTGCAAGCAATGACATGAAAATTCCAATAGCTTATGCTTTAAATGATTGTAAGAGAAGTGAAGAAAACTTTAGTAAGTTTAATCTTGTTGATTTGCACTTTCGAAAGTTTGAAGAAGAGAGATATCCGCTGTTTAGGCTTATTTTAAATAACTTTAATGAAAACACAACTGCACTAGCAATTATCAGTGCAGCCGATGAAATTGCGGTAAATGCATTTATTAATGATGAAATATCTTTTAAAGATATATATACTATTATAGTGAATACATTTAAGAGGGTTAGACAAAATGATGTTGACTCTATCTTAGATATTATGCACGCTATATCTGAAGCTAATAGAGTTGCTTCAGAAATCATAGAAGAGATTAGAAAGGGATAATGGTGATTATATGAATGGATTCTTATCGTTTATTCTTAATATTATTATATTCTTGCTCTCGCTTTGTGTCTTGATATGTTTACACGAGTTGGGTCATTTTTCAGTTGCAAAGCTATTTAATGTTTATTGTTATGAGTTCTCAATTGGAATGGGTCCAGCATTATATAAGCATAAACCTAAAAAGGGTGAGACAATTTTTTCAGTTCGTGCGCTTCCTATTGGAGGATATGTTGCGATTGCTGGAGAAGAAGAGGATGATAAAGAGAGGACCAACAAGGAAATTGCTGATGTCCCTAAAGAAAGAACTATTGCTGGAATTTCTTGGTGGAAGCAGGTATTGATATTTGTTGCAGGTGTAACTGTTAATTTTATTCTAGGATTTATATTTTTCGCCATATCGTATACTTGTTGTCCGCAACCAAATTTAAACAGCAATAAAATTGTAGTTGCTTCAAGCAGCAAGTTCATTAGTGTTAGTGATGGAAAGATTAAAGAAGGTGATAGCATTATCATTGAAAGCATCGACGATATGTCATTTAAATGTGATGGTGGAAATGAAGTTATGGTTTTAAATACTTCACAACTCACTGATTCTTATAATGATATAACTTATTATCTTAATCTTTCATTTTTAAGTGAAAATGAACGCAATTTATATATTCCAAAGGCTGAAAGCGATTATCGTAAAATAACTTTCACGGTTTCATTAGTTTCGGGTGAAAAAGTGTCTTATACAATCACTACAAATGCAAAGGTTGTTTCAACTGATGAAATGAATTCAAAGACTTATGCATGGGATACTATTGGATTTACACCTTCTAAGCATTTTCTTGGCTTTGCAGAAGGAATGAAACAAGCGAGTATTGCTTTTGGAAACGGCACAGTCGCTTTATTTAAGGCTATAGGTCAGTTATTTACACCACAAGGATGGAATAATGTTGGTGGTATAATCTCTGTTTTCCAGCTTTCTGAAACAGCGGTCAATAGTGGTGCGGCAGTATTCTTCTCGTATTGGGGACTTATATCTGTCAACCTCGCAATCTTCAATCTTATTCCAATACCAGGATTAGATGGTTGGCAAATAGTCGTTGCGGCGATTGAAGGAATATCAAAAAAGAAAGTTCCTAGCAAGGCTAAAAAAATCGTTACGATAATAGGATTCGGTCTATTGTTCTTGCTTATGTTTGTTTTATTAATCAAAGATATTGTAATGATGTTTATTTAATGTGGTTTTTATGGATAATTTAGTATTAAGATATTTAACTAAAATAGGAATAAAACAAGATGAGTTGGATCAGTATTCTGACTTGATCTTAGAAGTTTTAGGAATGAATAAAATGACAAACATATTTAAAGGTAGGTTTATTCTCATCAAACCTTTGTCATATAAAGCATTCCAAACACTTTTTAATGCCCAAAAAGAATTTGAAAATAATGGTGGATTTAAGAGTGATATTGCGATAACTTATCCTAAAGGTTTGACAAGTGATTTAGTTAATTTTATCGTTGAAGATTATATTAACAACACTAATAGCTATGTTTTAGATAACTTTAACATTAAAGAAAACATGGTTTGTATCGGATTTAGTGAAGAAGATGAAGAACTGACTGAGGCAATCAGTAGGTTAAATAAGTATTTAGAAAAAGTTTGTCCAGGTTTTATGGCGATTTCTTATCAAGTTGTCGATAGTGAAGAAGACGATATCAATGAAGTTGAGGAATCTGAAGAAGAATTTTTCGAATATCAAAATGAGGAAGATGATGATATTGATAGAATATACAAATTAGAAGCTAAGAAATCTTATTTAAAAGAGCAGGAAGAAATAAAGAAGTATAATGCTAGAAAGGCTGCATCTAATAGATTTGAACAATTTTTTATTAAGGATATTGATGCATTTGATAAGGGATATATTACAGGAAAAGTGTTTTTAAAAGAAATAGATTCTTTTAAAAAGTTCGCAGTGCTGAAATTATATATTTATGATAAAACTTCGTCGATGGAATGTTTTTTCATGGTCAACAAGGAAAAGGATCCAGAAAAGCTAGATGAACTTGATGGTATGTTTTCTGTTGGACAGAATCTTCGTGTCAAGGGAAGGAAAGAAGTATTCCATGGACATACAAGTTTTAAAATAATCGGAATACCGAAAATATTAGAGCCTGATAAAGAGATTGTCGATGAGGCACCTGAAAAAAGAGTTGAATTACATCTTCATACCAAGTTTTCAGAAATGGATGGAGTTAACTCAATCGATGATTATGCTAAATTTGCCAAGTCTTTAGGCCACAAGGCAGTTGCTATAACAGATCATGGTTGTGTACAAGGATTTCCTTCTGCTCAAAAGGCTAGTGAACAGCATGATATAAAAATGCTTTATGGTGCTGAACTTTATTGCGTTGATGAACATTTAATCAATATATTTAATCCTTCAAAACAAAAACTTAGGGAAGCTAGTTATGTAGTATTTGACCTAGAAACGACAGGACTAAGTGCTAGATATGATCGAATAATTGAATTTGGTGCGGTTAAAATAGAGCATGCGAATATTGAAGATGAAGTTGACTTTTTTGTCAAACCAGACATCAGCATTCCAACAGTTGTAACAAAATTAACTGGCATTGACGATTCGATGGTTGCGGGTGGAAAAGGAATAAAAAGAGCTTTAGAGGATATTGTTGAGTTTTTTGGTGATTCAATAATTGTCGCTCATAATGCAACATTCGACGTTGGTTTTATTAATGAAGCCCTTAAGGTTAATGGAATGAAACCATTGACTAATCCAGTCATCGATACACTTCCACTCTCACGTTATTTATTCCCAAAGCAGAGAAGACACTCTTTAGGTGCTATATCAAGGCTTATGGAAGTTGACTATGATGAAGAATCAGCACACCGTGCGGTTTATGACGCAAAGGTTTTAGGTGAGGTTTTCCAAGGAATGCTATCATCTTTTTATGACCAAAATATCGATATGACGCATGAAGAATTGAGTTCTTTACAAAACGATGATGTCATTTATACAGCTCACCCATTTCATGTTACAGTTCTAGTTAAAAATAGTGAAGGTTTAAAAGATTTATATAAATTGGTTTCAGAATCAAATATTAAATACTTTTCATCAAACCCTTTAGTTCCAAGAAGTGTTTTAAACAAATACCGCAAGAATCTTCTTGTCGGCTCATCTTGTTTTAATGGTGAGATTTTTGAAGCAGGATTGACTCGTTCAAAAGAAGATTTACAAGAATTGATGAAATTTTATGACTACATCGAACTTCAACCTTTATCATGTTATAGTTTTTTGATTAACGATGGACAGGTTGCTTCAATAGATAACATAAAGAAAACTTGTAAGGATATTATTGATAGTGCGAAAGAAATAAATAAGATAGTTGTTGCAACAGGCGATGTTCATTATTTAAGAGAAGAACAAAAAGAGTTTAGAGATGTATACATTGATACTAAAGGAAAGAAAGGTGTTCCACATCCATTAAATCCATATCGAAGAGCTAAGATGCCAAAGTATGATAATCCTGATCAGATGTTTTTAACTACAACTGAAATGAAAAAAGAATTCTCGTATTTAAATGATGAAGAATTAATAGATGAAATAGTCGTAAAGAATACTAACTTAATCGCCGATATGATTGAAGTTTGTAAACCTTTGAAAGATAAATTATATACTCCTACGATTAAAGATTGTGACAAACTATTAGAGGGAATGGTTTTTGAAAATGCTAAAAAGAAGTATGGAGACCCTATTCCACAAGTAATTATGGATAGACTTGAAGCAGAGTTGAAAGGTATTCGTGAAAATAATTACTATGTTATTTACTATATCGCATCGCTATTAGTAACTAAAACTAATGCAGCAGGATATATTGTCGGTTCGAGAGGTTCAGTTGGTTCTTCTCTCATTGCTACAATGTCTAATATAACTGAAGTTAACCCTTTAGCACCGCATTATATCTGTAAAAAGTGTAAGCATTTAGAATGGGCGGACCCGTCTATTTATCGCTCAGGATATGATCTGCCTAAAAAGAAGTGCCCAGTTTGTGGTGAAGAATTAGATCGTGATGGACAAAATATTCCTTTCGCAACATTTTTAGGATTCAAGGCCGAAAAAGTTCCTGACATTGATTTGAACTTCCCTAAAGATTTCCAATCACAAGCACATGAAATGACTAAAGAACTTTTAGGGGCAGATAATGTATTTAAAGCTGGAACTATTGAAACAGTTGCAGAAAAAACTGCAATATCTTTTGCAAGCGGATATTATGAAAGAAAAGGATACGACATTACGAAAATACCTTTTGCTGAAATAAAAAGACTTGCATATGGCTGTATTGATGTTAAAAGAACGACAGGACAACATCCAGGAGGAATTATCGTTATTCCCGAAGGTATGTCAGTTTATGATTTTACACCAATTCAATATCCAGCTGATTCATTAGATGCATCGTGGAAAACAACACATTTTGATTTCCATGCTATTCACGATAATGTATTAAAACTAGATATGCTCGGTCATGTTGACCCATATGCTTTAAAAATGATGCTTGATATGACAGGAGTTGATATCAAGACTATTCCATATGATGATCCAAAGGTATTATCATTGTTCACTTCTAACAGCGCATTAAACCTTAAATATAAATTAGATCCAGAATATCAGAATCTAGAAGTTAGCTTAGGAACATTAGGTATTCCTGAATTTGGTACAGACTTTGCACGTCGGTTGCTTTCAAAAACTAAACCGACAAAATTTGCAGACCTTCTCATAATATCTGGCCTTTCACATGGTACAAATGTTTTTGAAGGAAATGCTGAAGTTTTGATTTCATCAAAGACTTGTACACTGCAAGAAGTTATAGGATGTCGTGATGATATTATGAATATCCTTCACGATAAATATAAGATGGACTATCTAGATACATTCCAGATAATGGAAATGGTTAGAAAAGGTATGTTCAATCTTCCATCACAAGCTGCTAAGAGAGAAAAATATGAGACAATGATGCGCGAGCATGATGTTCCAGAGTATTTTATCGATTCATGTAAGAAAATTAAATACTTGTTCCCAAGAGCTCATGCTACTGCATATTGCATGATGGGTGTTCGTGTTGGGTGGTTTAAAGTCCACTATCCATTAGAATACTATGCAACTTATTTCACATTAAGATGTGACCAGTTTGATATTGAAACAATGATGGGTGGCATAAAGAAGATCTGTGAAAAAATGAAAAGCATCACTGCTCAACAGCAGATTTCAGTTATAGAAAAATCTTTATATCAGACTCTCGCAATTGACTTAGAAATGGAAAGAAGAGGAATCAAGCTCGCTAAAGTTTCTTTGAAAAACTCAGAAGCAGGACAATATATAGTTGATAGAGAAAAGAATATGGTCATTCCTCCGATAGGATTAATTCCAGGCTTAAATGGACAAATAGCACAAAGTATTGTTGAAGCTAGAAATAAGAGGTCGTTTACATCTGAAGAAGATTTAATTAATCGTACTAAACTTAGTGAAGCTAAACTTAGTGAAATAAAGTTAAAGTATAGTAAATTCATTGATTTTGATGATTTACCTGAATATGATCAAATGACATTGTTCTAAACTTTTGATTGTTAGCTTCGCCTTTTTGCGACCCCGCTTGGTACGAATTTGGCCAGTTTTCCGGTATTTTTATGTCGCTTCCCGCGTACGTTTGTGTGTCCGAAATCCAGT
>ERZ777305.3130-NODE-3130-length-12021-cov-2.679174_pt1 | contig 12021 bp, 15 predicted proteins | sample MGYA00374965_ERZ777305 | MGnify/ENA primary metagenome ERZ777305 (study PRJEB29328, sample SAMD00013331) | mouse gut metagenome | study: EMG produced TPA metagenomics assembly of the Metagenome analysis of fecal microbiota from mouse which was promoted...
AGGTATCCCAGAAGTGCGATAATCCCCACCGAAACCACCCCAAATGCGCCACAGGAAGACGCAACCACCTTCAGAAGGGAAATCCCCATAGCACCCACAGCAATGCCACAGATGGCCTTAAAACGCCATTCAGGCATGGGCTTCTTTTCGTACTCGAATACCGTTCCACTCAGTTCTAACCGCAACTTCATTTTATGATCCCCCTTTTCTCCAGTTCGTCCCATAGTGCATCCTGCTTCTCGGTGGACAGACCCATAATAACCTCCACCACCATGTCTACGGTCAAATTATCCATTACGGTTTCACCTCCTTCATGGCCCGGACCGCTCTCTCCACGCATTCCTTCGGGGTAAGCTCCGGGCATTGATTATGTATCTTGACCCCAGCCAAGACAAGCTCAGCCTGCTTATCTGTTAGTGACATGATTTCAGCTTTTAGCTTCTCCTTCATCCCCGCTCGGCAGTCACAGACTTCTCCAGGATCCAGGTGCGCTCCGCAATGGGAACAGGTATTATAATAAGCCATGTTCATTTCCTCCATAACGATGTGTATTTATCTGTTGGCAATAAGTTTGTAATAGACGCCTGCTGCTGGCTGAGAACACAATCTGGCATTGGACAATGAAAGCAATCATTTGCGTATTTGCATGATTTCCCCTGCACCTTCAAAAAGATTTGATTGACCGCAGAATCCACACCGCCCGGACTTATACCAAGTTTTCCAGCTATAATTATCGTTGAAACCCCCATCACGTAGAGATTCCACACATCCCTTTGCCTATCCGTCATTTGTATCTCTTTCGCTTTCTCCAGGGTATCGGCAGAAATATACCGCTTTCGTTTCTTATCCCTCATCATGGGAATATCCAGAACAGGGGCAATGACCCCGTTTATGGAGATAGTTTCCATTATGGCGAATCCTGACAGATCCACAAACTCCCTCCTTTGACTTTTGGAGGGGGCCGTGGTAGAATGTCCATGACCCCCTCCGGGGTTATCTGGGGCTTCATATCCTCTTCCTTGCCGGCTGGGATATGGGGCCCTTTCTCATGCCACGCAAAAGCGGCGGACGGTAGTTTTCTTGGCGTACAGCTCATAGAGCATCGGAGCGGCCTTTCTGAGGGCCGTAGAATCAAGCCTGACGGTCTCGACTGGCTTCCAGGTGATTCTATACTCCCCGGCTCTCATTTCCTCCTCCTGGCCCATCTGAGCCTTGATAGCGTCCTTAATGGCTTCCGCCTCCGCCTGTGCCTCATCAATGAGGGCCTGAATCTGGCGCAGCTCCCTGCACTTGGCTTCCAGTTCGCTTGTACTCATACTGTCTACCTCCTTCTGATTTTGAGGGATGGTGGCGGTGGGCGTTACCATTTTAGGCTCATAAGCTCTCTCAATCTCAGGTATCCCGTTCCGCTCTTCCTGGTCATCTCTTTTCGCCTTACGGCTACTCATTGAAACCTTTGCCGGTCCCTCTTGACATTATGAATTATACTATATTTATATAAATATATCAATCGGCAGAGTAAACAATATTTATATAAATATATTGTGTATAATGTATATTGATATAAATAGATTTTAGGGATATAATAATACCATAATGAAAGGGTGTGCCCAAAATTAGGCGCACCCAGAGAGGAGGAACGATATGCCAGTTTCAAAAGCCCAGCAGAGAGCCGTAAATAAGTATGTGAAGGATAAGTATGACCGGATTCTTCTAACCATGCCCAAAGGCCAGAAAGAGATCATACAGGCCCACGCAGAGGCCCAGGGCGAGTCTGTGAACGGTTTTATCAACCGAGCCGTTGACGAGACGATGGAGAGGGACGGGGGGAAAACAAATGGCTAAAAGAAAATGTTTCTGGTGTGATGGCACAGGTAAATTCAAAAAACCAAAGGATGAAGCCGCTTACGATAAAGCGTTTGATCACTATGACCAATTAGCGGACTTTATCAGCATGGGCGAAATGCGGGAAAAGGCATTAGCAGATGTTGGGTATACTGTGATTGAATGCCCATATTGTGGTGGTAGCGGAGAAACCGATGAAACAAAAAGCCCCTGGTGATATACCAGAGACTTGACAGGGCGGCCGGGATAGCCTATAATGAGCATAGAAAGGGCGCTGCCGGAAACGGTCAGCCCTTAAAAGACGTTGAAGTGATCGCCGTCCTTGTCAGGGGATGCCGGCGGTCACTTCTTTTTTGTGCCCATAAACAGGGCCACGATCCCGATGATAACCAGAGAGTATGCAAACAACTCACTGTATGTAACCATGAGACAGCCCCCCTTTCCGGGGGCAAAGAAGAAGCTGCCCCCTATTCAGCGGGCCGACCGCACATCCAGCAGCGCCACAAACACAATACCACAGCATACTCTAAAAGGCAAGAAAAAGGTGCTTCCTCCCCCCAAAGTTTTCCCTTATTTTTTCCCTTTAGAGAATTGACAGCAGTTTACAGCCATTTACAGGAAAACTCGCAAAGCATTGGTATCCCTATATTCTGCATACACCAATTTACAGCCATTTACACCAAGACCATAATTCGAATCCCTCCCACTGCGCCATAATGAATAGACACCGCTTTTCGAACATTTTTATCGAAAAGCGGTGTCTATTATCTTTGAAAGCCTTGGACAGCAAGGACTCCACTATTTTGTATCTTAGGACTGATTCTTCAAAACACCGCAAACGCACAACTAATATTTTTATGCTGGGCAGGTATTTAGACGCTGCTTTCCGGTAAAGCAGCCTTGTAAGCATCCTCAATGTGGGGTCCTATGGTTCAGTGTTTGACGGAGACGCTCCCATTGTAAAACCAAATATGAAATCATGTTGACAGTGCGGGGCAAAACCATTATCTTGAGGAACATGAATTATGTCAATTTATGTTGCCCCAAGCAGCATCTATTTTGTCCGGGTGTTACAAAAAAGTCAGGCAGCTTCACCAGAGATTGCCTGACTTTTTGATATCTTATAGCCGCTTTAACAGGTCGGTAGGGCTAATCGCTGGAACGGAACTGTTTACAAACTTATTCCCATTCCTCGTTACGACATAGTTGGCTCGCACCCGGGCATCACAGACACTCTGGATGGCGTCCTCATAGTCGTCAAAGGGCAACTCTTCCGCTTTCAGCAGGTCGCTTTCCCGCAACTCCACCACGAAAAAGACCATTGTCAGGGTATGGAGAATCTCTCTGATCCGCTCCGGGTCAAGCTCCTTGCGCATGATATAAACGATGTTGGAGATGGACAGAGCGGAGATATACCCGGTAGTATACTAGGTCTCGCAGCACTGAAACACCCGCAGAGAGTCCGCCACGAAATCCTTACGGTCACAGAGAAAACCGCACTGTCTTATGTCTTGGTATTTGCCGAACCGGTGTTTCAATTTGTGCTGTTTCTGCTTCTACCGCTGAGGTTGAACCTGCTGGGCGTATGGCTGACAGTTCCGCTGGCTCAGGTTTTGGAGTGGGTAGTTTCATTCTACGCGAAACGCGTTTTTGCTTAACAAGGATAGACACACCAGAAAATTCCAAGGAGTTTTGGGGTGAGGAAACCCTCTTCCGAAAAACAGGCGATAAGGCCTACCAGCATATGGCGAGGTGTGCCGAGTGCTGTCCTTTCAGCGGCGCTTATTTCGCTGAAAAGCATACCTTAGATCGGGGACCTTTACAGCAATCCATGGGGAAAACAAAGGCGAGAGCCGAGGACTCCTCCAGGTGATAATAGCCTGGGCCCCGACCAATCCCCGCCCCTTTCCCTCCGATGGCGGGGATAATGTCTGCCGCCCAGTCCCACCAGGCCGCCACTTTAGCCTTGCGGGTCCCCCGCTGGATCGTCTGTCCCTTATGAAAACAGTAGGAACCGTTGAATGCGTCAAACTCCACACCGGCAAAGTGGGGCAGGGTCAAGGGGCCTCTTCCCGTGGCAAGGCAAAAAAGTTTCCATATACCGGCAAATCTAATTTTATTTCCCCTTTTCGTGCAAAATAATTTGACTCCTTTCCACTATTCTTAGTACCAGACCGACGGGAAAGCTATCTCATCACCGCCCTTTCTTATCGCCAGCCCACCTTTTGCAACAGAAAATTGTACGGCGCCCCATTTCTGGAGCGCCGTACAATTTTAATCTCTCTGACAATCGGGACACAGACCGGAGAAAGTCAGGTCGTGTCCCTCCACCTGAAAGCCGGGAGACGCCTGCGCTGCCGCTTTGTCTATCTCTCCATCGTATCCCATTACAAGGTCAAAGACCCGGCTACATACCTTACAGCGGAAATGGCTGTGGGGACAAAGTTCCCCGTCATACCGCTCCACCGGAAAGGGCATTCGGATCAGGATCCCCTCCTCCGCCAACAGGTTCAGGTTGCGGTATACCGTCCCTAAACTCAGATTGGGATTGGCCGGCTTCAGCCACTGATAGACCATCTCCGCCGTGGGATGCTCCTTGCTGCCCAGCACCGCCTCGTAGATCAACTCCCGCTGCCTGGAATACCGTTTTCCCGCCATCCGCCGTCCCTCCTTTTTAATAGGAATTGTTCTCATTATTGAAAATACCACATCAGCTTAAAAAAGGCAAGCCCTTTTTTGACTTTTTTGCTTCCTTTTACCGGAAATGTTTTGACGTATCCGGGTCAAACTAGCCCTCGGATGGAGATTCCAACGATCTTGTTTTTTAGGAGGAGAGGGAAATGAAGCGAATCGGCTTAATGGCCCTGACCCTTGCGCTGACCGCCACCCTGGCGGCCTGCAGCAGCACAGCGGAGAACGATCCTAACCCGTCCGCTCCTGCGGTGGCTCCTACCGCCTCTGCCCAGCCCACGGCCTCGCCCAACACGGTGACTAAGGGCCTGGAGGAGACGGCAAGAGGGATCGGAGACACAGCCCGGGGCGCCGTCAATGACGTAGGCCGGATGGCCCAAAATGCGGGCGAGAACATCGAGAACGCCATGCGGTAAAAGAAACCCAGGCGGCCGGGAGGATCGGTCGCCTGGGTTTCTTTTACCTGGGCAAGAGGGATAAGTATAAGTTTAGCAGGGAAGGTATTGCCCTCCAACCCGTCATTGCGAGGGACCAAAGGCCCCACAGCGATCCATATTCCCCGTATGCCGGAAGGGGAAACAATATCGTAACGGTATCCTGCCGGACCGCCGGGGAGGTTGGTCCCTACAGAAGGGTGGTGCCGCACCTGTGCAGGCGCACAATGTGCGCCCCTACAAAAGGCGGGATGGTTTTGTAGGGGCAGATACCATCCGCCCGACCCAGTTGTTGGTATGGGACCATTCCGTTTATGGACAAATATCCCGAACTTATTGGAGAGCCTCAATCCTTCCTACTCTTTCCTCCTCTTTATCTCCGTCCAAAGGCCAAAGGTCAGCAGGAAAAGAGCGCTCAGAAGCAGAAGCTGAAAGAGCAGCATGTTGATCCAGGAGAAGTCTCCGGCGAAACGCCGGACCAGCATGGCCCTTACGGAAAAATACTCTAAAATGCCTGGGCCGGTCTGGTCGGGGATCAGGTAGGTACACAGGCCGTTGAATATAGGGATGGTCACACTGGTGAGAAGGGCTCCTATTCCTACTTTCAGTGGCCGTCCTGCCGGAAGATACCGGAAGCAGCCCAGGTAGGCCCAGCCAAACAGCACTCCCACCGCTGCCAGAGGATAGCCCAAGTCCAAAAGCCAGTCTCCCCCCGCGAAGACCCAGATCACCGTCAGCAGCGCAAAGAACCAGAAGCTAGCAAGGCAGGTGGACCAAAACACTACGTCTTTTCCGTAAAACCGCCAGATGGCCCATACCCCCCAGGGCAAAGCCAGACTGACTGCCACAATGCAGATCCCTCCTCCCAGCCAATGACCGCCCACATAGTGCCAGCAGGAAACCAAAAGGAGGATCAAGCAGCCTGTGGCAGCGGCTAGGCAGACAGGCAGCCTGTTCCGACGCACCAGAAACGGCAGATCGGTAAAGCAAGCTCCAAGTCCAACAGCGGTGAGTACGATCCAGAACCAGTCCAGGGTGTGGTAGACGGCAAGATCGCAGATAAAGCACACGATAATGGCTGCGGCGTAGCTTCCGGCAAAAAAGCGCCGAAGGTACAATATCGCATTTTTCCATCTCCGGGCCGCTTTCTCCTGCGCATGAGCCTGATGATCGTCACAGGCGGCAAAAAATTCATGCTCTGAAATGCCCAACTCGCCGCAGATGGCGGTGACCAGGGATACGTCAGGATAGGAAAGGCCCCGCTCCCACTTGCTGACGGTGGATTCCGTTACATAAAGCCGCCGGGCCAGATCCTTTTGGGTCAAAGCCAATTCCAGCCGCTTTTTTCGGAGGTATTCTCCAAAGGACCGTTTCTCTTCCATATCTCAGTCTTCCTTTCCGTTGATGATCGCCCACTCCAACCTTAGCCGCAGGGGCAAAAAAAGTCAAGGGGAATGCCTGTTTTTCCAACTCGACTGTCAGGAAAGTCCTTCTGAGACAACAGGTAGAGACTACTTTGAAATCAAAGGAAAGCTTCCTTTTCTCTTGCCTTTCTCTCTATGTTTTGGTATGATGTCTTCATAGGAATTGCAGCAAAGGAGAGTTACCCATGAGTATATCCGTAACGCAAGAGGGCTTCTACTATAAAGATGGGAGTTTTGTTCCCGGCCGGACCGATCCTGCCGGAGCAGATGCCGGACGGCAGAGGACCATGGCCTATTCCATTCTGTCTCAGCATAATCGGAGCGGGGATCCCTCCCGGCTCCAGATCAAGTTTGACGCCATGGCCTCCCACGACATTACTTATGTAGGCATCATCCAGACCGCCAGGGCCTCCGGACTGGAACGGTTTCCTATTCCCTATGTCCTCACCAACTGCCATAACTCTCTGTGCGCCGTGGGGGGCACCATCAACGAGGATGACCACCTCTTCGGCCTTTCCGCCGCTAAGAAGTACGGTGGAGAGTTTGTCCCCGCCCACCAGGCGGTGATCCATTCCTATATGCGGGAACGGTACGCCGCCCCCGGCAAAATGATCCTAGGCTCCGATTCCCATACCCGGTATGGCGCCTACGGCTGTATTTCCATCGGAGAGGGCGGCCCAGAGTTGGCCCGTCAGCTTTTGGAGAAAACTTACGATATTGCCTATCCCCCCGTGATCGCCATATACCTCACCGGGGCCCCCAGGGCGGGGGTTGGCCCCCAGGATGTGGCTCTTTCTCTGGTAGGCGCCACCTTCAAAAATGGGGCGGTAAAGAACACTGTGCTGGAATTTTTTGGTCCCGGCGTGGCCTCATTGTCTATGGATTACCGTTCAGGTATCGACGTGATGACTACTGAGACCGCCTGCCTGTCCTCCGTCTGGTGTACGGATGAACTGACAAAGGCCCATCTTACCGCTCTGGGCCGGGGAAATGAATATAAGCCCCTTTCTCCTTCCGAGGGCGCTTACTATGACGCTTTGGTGGAGATTGACCTTTCCTCCGTGGAGCCCATGATCGCCCTGCCCTTTCACCCCTCCAACGCCTATACCATCAAAGAGTTTAAGGCCAATATGGCGGACCTTCTCCACCAGGTGGATGTGGACACCACAGAGCAACTGGGGGTAAAGAACGCTCCCTCCCTGCTGGCCAAGGTTCGGGACAATGCCTTTCGTGTGGACCAGGGGGTCGTCGCCGGCTGCTCCGGCGGTACCTATCAAAACCTGAAGCGGGCCGCTGAGATCCTGAAGGGAGCCTCCACCGGCAGCGGCGGCTTCTGGCTCTCCTGCTATCCCGGCTCCATGCCCATCAATCTGGAGCTAACCAAAAAGGGATATATTGCCGATCTAATGGCGGCGGGAGCGTCCATCCGCTCCTGCTTCTGCGGTCCCTGCTTCGGTGCGGGAGACGTACCCGGAAACGGCTGCTTCTCCATTCGCCACTCCACCCGGAACTTCCCCAACCGTGAGGGCAGCAAGCCGGGAGACGGACAGATCTCCTATGTGGCCCTGATGGACGCCCGCTCCATCGCCGCCACCGCCCTAGCTGGCGGCGTACTTACCGCCGCCGATGAACTTCCCCAGGTCCCCCCTGACCTTCCGGAGGAGAGCTGGGATTATGACGACAGCGCCTACAGGGCCCGGGTCTACTACGGAGTAGGCTCTCCCCAGCCCCAGGAGCCTCTGGTCTTTGGCCCCAACATCGCCGACTGGCCTGAACAGATCCCCCTGCCGGAAAACCTGCTTCTCACCTGCTGCGCCGCTATCTATGACCCGGTGACCACCACCGATGAATTGATCCCCTCCGGGGAGACTTCCTCCTACCGCTCCAACCCCATTAAGCTTTCCCAATTTGCCCTTTCCCGGAAGTGCCCTAAGTACGTCTCCAACGCCCTGAAGGTCCAGGATGAGGAGAAGAAACGGCGCTCTGGGGAAGACAAAGACTTTCCCCAGGATACAGGCATCGGCTCCTTCATCATGGCTCTGAAGCCGGGCGACGGCTCGGCCAGGGAGCAGGCCGCCTCCTGCCAGCGGGTCCTGGGCGGCTGCGCCAATGTGGCGGCGGAATATGCCACCAAGCGGTACCGCTCCAACGTAGTCAACTGGGGAATGCTCCCCTTCATTGCCGAGGACGTGAAGGAGTGGGAACTTCGGGAGGGGGATTCCCTCTATATCCCCGGCATCAAGGCTCTGCTGGAGGGAAGCGGCGAAGAGATACAAGCTTACCTCATCCAGCACCGGGAGGATCAGGGGCAAACCAAGACCCCGGTGACCCTGAAGCTCCCCGGGCTGACCCGGGAGGAGCGGGATATCATCCTGGCCGGGTGCCTTATCAACTACTACGCGAAGTAAGAAAAACGATTGGCAAAATTAACGGCCCCGTGAGGTCACGGGGCCCTACGGATAGCATAACCGTAGGGCCCAATGACCTCATTGGGCCGCTTTTTTATCTATTTTTGAAACCTTTTTCTATTTTCGGCGTATCTCATCATAGAAACGTTTCTGACAGGAGGCGAGCGGATGGAGGACTCCACCCTGATCCGAAAACTGCAAAAGGGCAATACCGGGGCGCTGGAAGCCCTGATCCGCCGCTATACCCCCTATGTCTCCGCCTGCGTCTACCGGGTGATGGGTTCCCTTCCCCGGGAGGAGTTGGAGGAGGCGGTGGCCGACGCCTTTGTGGAGTTGTGGCGGCACGCTGGAGACCTGGACCCGGAGCGATCTCTCCGCCCCTGGCTGGGAACGGTGGCGGCCAACAAGGCCAAAAGTCGTCTACGCTCTTATACCCCCACCGCTCCCATTCCAGATGACACCCCCGCCTTGGTGGACGTTCAGCGGCAGACAGAGGAGCGGGAGACGGAGAAAGCCCTCTGGCTGGCAGTAGACAGTCTGGAGGAGCCGGAGCGGACCCTGTTTCTCCGCTACTATTACGAGGGGGAAAAGCTGAAAACCATCGCCGATGAGTTGGGGCTGAACCTTTCTACCGCGAAGACCAAGCTGCGCCGGGGAAGGCTTTTTCTCCGGGAACAATTGCAGGAAAAGGGAGGTGTGGAGCTTGGCTGATAGGCTGAAACGACTGGAACAGGAACTGGGTCTTCCCGCCGCTCCCAGTCCCTTTGCCATAGACCCCAGAGCCATCTGCCGCCGGGTGGAGCTTGTTCTCTCGGCGGAGGAAAAAGAAAGGAAATGCTATATGAGATACAGAATACGCCTGGCCGCTGTTCTGACCGCGGCGGCCCTGACTCTGACAGGCACCGCCCTGGCGGCGGGACCCACCCTGTTGCAGGCTGCCCTGGGTGTTTTTGCGCCCTATGCTCAAAGTCAAGAGGGGGTAGTGGAAGCGGAGGGCATCCGGATCAAGGTTCTCTCCGCCCTTACCGACGATTTGTGTGCCAAGGTCTATCTGGAGGTTACCGACCTCACCGGGGACCGATTGAGGGATGCCTCCATTTACGGAAGTCTGGACCTGATCCTGGAGGAGGAGACCTCCTGGGCCGATGGCTGCAGCATCGTGGACTATGACCCGGAAACAAAGACCGCCCTGGTCTGTGTAGAGCGAAATTCCGGGGTCTTCTTTCAGGGAGAGTTGGAAACTACGCTTACCCTCCACGACCTCCGACCTGGGCAGCATGAAGTACTAGGCGAGGAGGTGATTCCCTTGGAGGGTCTTACCACCGATCCCGTCCCCTCCCAGGTCTTACCCACCGGGGAAACGGTGCTGATCCCCAGCGGTATGGAACGGGAGCTTGCCAGCAGCGTTGCCTTGGCCGCTGTGGGTTATGGCAGCGACGGCCGCTTCCACACCCTCTTCCGCCTCCCGGAGGAGGCCCTTTTGGAACACTCCCACTGCCGGGCCATCCCCCATGCTCGATCTGAGGAGGGCAGAACGAATCCATTCTGGGGAGCCACAGTGGGAGAGAGCGGCAGAAGCCCTTATTCTGAGGATGGCACTTACGATATGGATGGGACCGCCTTTGAGCAGGATGGAAAAAAGTATTATGATATATCTTACGTCCGCCGTCCCAACGGGCCGGAGTTACCGGAATATCTGACCCCCATCGTCGGCGTCTATGTGACCGAGGAACCGGTGAAGGCCTCTTGGATACTTCCCGTAACTCTACGCCCGGTGGAAACCATATCCAGCCCCCTCTCCGGCCTTATCGACCACAATACCCTACGGGAGCTGCGGCTGTCTCCCCTGGGGGTGGTGCTGACCTCCACTTCCCCCAACTACACCCAGATCGGGGGCTATCCCCTGAGGGTATTCCTCTCAGATGGGACCAGCTTCCAGGCAGAAAGCGGCGTTCATGGTCACCAGAAGGACGGCCCCAATATGGCCCGTTGGGCCTTTGACCGCCCCTTGGAGGTCAAAGACATTACCGGGCTCACTCTGGGCTGTTGGATGATCCCAATCGAAAACGGTGTGGCAGGCGAGGGGTATTGGTTGTCGGTTTTGCCGGGGAGGTAAATATAAATTTAGCAAAGAAGGGCGGAGCGATGGTCTGCTTTTGGGGTAAGACCCGGAGCGGAGCGAAATACCCGGAAGGGGCAGGCCCTTTTGCCCCTTCCGGGTATTTTGCGGAGTCGGAGGGGCTTAGGCCAAAAGCGTCCAGACCATTGCAGAGCCTGACATGGCTCTCTTCCCGGAAAAGCATTCATGGGCAAATATTCCGCTAAATTTTCATTTACTACTGTGTCTTTCCCTTTTCTTCGGTAAAATTTAACGGTTTCTTTCTTGACCCTTTTTCCTCCCTGTGGCATACTATAGAAGCACAGACCATTTATGTTTTGGGAGGTCATTCCTATGGTAGAAGATATGAAGGACAAAAAGTTTGCTGAGGAGATCGTGGAAAAGATCAAGGAGCTGGTGAAAAAGGGGAACGTCACCAAGATCCAGGTGCTTAAGGATGGGGAGACCATCGTCAACTTCCCCCTGAATGTGGGGATCGTGGCCGGAGTAGCCGCTGCCCCCTGGGCTCTGATCCTGGCCGCCGTTACCACCCTTGGCATGGACTGCCACATCGACGTAGTGAAGGATGATGGAGAGGTCCTCCACATCATCTGACTTAAACCTGCTGTTTTATGGAAAAAAAGTTCCGGCGTTCATAAGAACGCCGGAACTTTTTTATCGGAACGCTTATTTGTCGCTGTTGAATATCTTGTAAAGCGTCTCCCAGGTCTTGTCGTCTTCCTCTTTCTCTTTATCCTCCGCAGAACCCCAGGCCGTCCCCGCCGCATCTTGCTCAGCAGCCCCTATAAAGTCAGGAGCAGCGTCCTTCTTCTTGGCGGGATCCATCTTGGGTACGCTCTCGTCATAGCCGGTGGCGATGACGGTGACCTGCATCTCATCCTCCATGTCAGGATCAAAGGCGGCGCCGAAGATGATGAGAGCCTCGGGATGGGCAGCCTGGCGCACCATCTCGGCGGCCTGTTCCACTTCCTCCAGTCCGATGTCCTCGGAGCCGGTGATATTCACCAGTACGCCCCTGGCGCCGTTGATAGAGGTCTCCAGCAGGGGGCTGGAAATAGCCATCTTGGCCGCATCCTCCGCCTTGTTCTTGCCTGCGGCCC
>ERZ777305.3133-NODE-3133-length-12006-cov-4.163083_pt1 | contig 12006 bp, 14 predicted proteins | sample MGYA00374965_ERZ777305 | MGnify/ENA primary metagenome ERZ777305 (study PRJEB29328, sample SAMD00013331) | mouse gut metagenome | study: EMG produced TPA metagenomics assembly of the Metagenome analysis of fecal microbiota from mouse which was promoted...
CCATTTTAAACAATCCTTTCTTAAACTTAAATACTAAAAAAGTACCAACTTCTTTTTTGAAATTGATACTTATAATTTAAGTCCTAAACTATAAAAGTCTGGACAGATTGCTTACTGGTGCAGGTGAAGGGACTTGAACCCCCATGCCGTAAGGCACTAGATCCTAAGTCTAGCGCGTCTGCCAATTTCGCCACACCTGCATATAGTTGGTGGACCCTGATGGACTCGAACCATCGACCGTCCGGTTATGAGCCGGATGCTCTAACCAACTGAGCTAAGGGTCCATTCGCATCACTGCCTTTATATCATAACATATTACTTTATCTTATGCAATAAAATTAAGGAAAATTCCCTAAAAAAAGTCAATTTTTTGTCAATCTTTCTTATAGTATAATAGGTGATTGAAATGATAGGAAATACCCCTATGGTAAAAATAAAGTATCGATACAAAGGAAAAGAAAAAAGTATATATGCAAAATTAGAATCGTATAATCTAACAGGAAGTATTAAAGACCGTGTTGCTTATTATATACTAAATAAAGCAAAAGAAAGAGGAGAATTGCACTCCAATATGCCAATTGTAGAGGCAACTAGTGGGAATACAGGAATCTCTTTGGCTGCACTAGCTGCTTACTATCATCATCCATGTCATATCTATATGCCGGATTGGGTGAGTGTAGAACGTTTGCGTATTATGAAATTGTTTGGAGCAGATGTAACTTTATTTTCCAAAGAAGAAGGCGGGTTCTCTAGATGTATAGAAGAAGCAAACCGATTTGCAATGGAACATAATGGATTTTTAGCCAATCAATTTTCAAATCCTGACAATGTACTTGCTCATTATGAAACAACAGGAAAAGAAATTGTAAATTCTATTCATCCGATTGATGGATTTGTATCTGGTATTGGAACTGGTGGAACTCTAATGGGAATTGGTAAACGCGTCTTAGAAGAAAATCCACATACAACAATATGTGCTTTGGAACCAGATACCATGGCGCTTTTATCTGGAGGAACAGTATCCTCTCATAAAATAGAAGGGATTGGCGATGATTTTATTCCGAAAATTGTGAATCAAGACGTCATTCATAAAATTATTCAAATTCATGATACAGATGCGATTGAAATGGCACGAAAATTGGGAAGAGAGTTAGGACTTGGTGTTGGCATTTCTTCGGGTGCTAATATGCTTGGAGCCATTTTATTAGAAGAAGAACTAGGTGGAACAATTGTAACTGTTTTTCCAGACGATAATAAAAAATATTTAACAACGGATTTGGCATCTTCTGAAAATATGGATGCACCAATTTCTGATCAAGTAGAATTATTAGATTATCAAGTTGTGTTAGATTGTGTGAACTAACAAAGTTTCTTTTCTTTCCAAAATAGATATGCTATAATAACAAGGAAGGTGAAACCTATGAAGTTATATAATACATTAACTAGGCAAGTAGAAAAATTTGTTCCACATGACTCTAATGAAGTCAAAATGTATACCTGCGGACCAACAGTTTATCACTATGCACATATTGGAAATCTACGTTCTTACATTTTTGAAGATATTTTAGAACGTACCTTAAACTACATTGGTTATTCTGTAAATCGTGTTATGAATATCACAGATGTAGGACATTTAAGTAGTGATTCTGATTCTGGTGAAGATAAAATGTTAAAAGGTGCGCAGAGGGAACATAAATCAGTATTAGAAATTGCCGATTTTTATACGCAAGCCTTTTTGCAGGATATGGATGATTTACATATCAAGCGTCCTAAAACAATTTGTAAAGCCACTGACTATATTGATATGTATCTAAAAATCATAGATGTTTTAATGGAAAAGGGGTATGCATATCAGTCAGGTGGAAATGTTTATTTTGATGTCACAAAATTAGATGACTACTATGCTTTAACCAATCATAAAGCAGATGATATGGTTGTTGGTGTTCGTGAAGGCGTAGAAGAAGATAGTTGTAAAAGAAATCAAGCAGATTTTGCTTTATGGTTTACAAAGTCTAAATTTGAAGATCAAGAATTAAAATGGGATTCCAAATATGGAACTGGTTACCCAGGATGGCATATCGAATGTTCTGGAATTAGTATTGCTAATTTAGGAGAATATTTGGATATCCATTGTGGTGGTGTGGATAATATTTTTCCACATCATACCAATGAAATTGCACAAAGTGAAGCTTATTTAGGACATAAATGGTGTAATTATTGGTGTCATGGAGAACATTTAAATGATAGCACTGGAAAGATGAGTAAATCCAAAGGAGAGTTTTTGACATTATCTCTTTTAAAAGAAAAAGGATATAACCCTCTTGCTTATCGTTTGTTTTGTTTAGAATCTCATTACCGAAAACAACTTGTCTTCTCCTATGAAAATTTAGATCGAGTAGCATCTACTTATGAAAAATTAGTAAGGAAAGTGCAAGCGTTGCAACAAGATACAACAGGTGAATTACAGATGGATTTATATCAAATATACCAACGTCGTTTTCAGGAAGCTTTGGAACAGGATTTGAATACAGCCAATGCCCTTACTGTTTTATATGATGTCTTAAAAGAAGACAAATTGAATTCTGTAACCAAAATTGCTTTGATAGAAAATTTTGAAACGGTTTTATCACTAGGATTATTTAAAAGCAAAGAAACTGTCATTGATACGGAATTAGAAGCGTATATTCAGGAAAAAATAAAAGAAAGAATACTTGCAAAACAAAATAAGGATTATGCTTTAGCAGATCAAATCAGACAAGAGTTATTGGAACAAGGCATTATTTTAAAAGATACTCGAGAAGGAACTTTATACGAAATAGAAAAGAGGTAATTTATGAACTATTTAACATTAGGTTATGAAAATATTATTACAATAGCACTTGCAGTCATTGGCTTTATTATTGTTTTGGCTGCTCAGCTTAAAATCAATTCTGCTTATGCAAAAAGTAAAGTAATCGCGTGCAAAAAAGGAATTTCTGGTCAAGAAGTTGCACGTATGATTTTAGATCAAAATGGGCTTACAGATATCCATATCGTAGAGACCAAAGGAACATTAACCGATCACTATGACCCAAGTAGAAAAGTAGTACGATTATCTACAGAAATATTCCATGGGACTTCTATCGCATCTATTTCCGTTGCAGCACATGAATGTGGGCATGCGATTCAAGACAAAGAAAATTATAGTTTTATGCGCATTCGTAGTGCCTTAGTCCCATTTGTAAATCTAGTGAGTTATTTGGGCTATTTTTCTATTATTATTTCTTTATTAGCAGGAATTACTGGATATTTAATGATTGGTATTCTAATTTTACTTGCGACCATCTTATTCCAACTTGTTACATTGCCAGTTGAATTTGATGCTTCCAAAAGGGCAGGAATCCAGTTAGAACAATTAGGATTAGTAGACTTAGAAGAAAAAGAGGATGTCAAAAATATGTTAGGTGCAGCTGCAATGACTTATGTGGCAAGTTTAATTTCATCTATCTTAAATTTACTTCGTTTGATTTTGATGTTCCAAAATCGTGATGATTAAAACGTTTGATAACGTTTTTTTGTTGATAATAAAAAGGACCTAAGGTCGATAATTATTTTAAAATAATGGTTTCCCCAATTGTAACTCCATTTAAAATTCCAGTTGAAAATTCATAACATGCATAGGCTTTTTTGGAATAGAAAATATGCCATGGTTTCGCATTCTGATAAAAAGCAACAATTTCGTTTTTTGAGTTGACCATAATGATATCAATATTTTGACGCATAAAGAAGGTATGAACACTTTTGCATTTTGGAAAATAAAAACCATAAGAAAAGATTTTCTTTTTTCCCATCATACCTAAACATCTGGAAGAAAAGGTTTTACATGATTTAATCTTTAAAATTTGATTTTCAATTTGAATGGTCATAAGAATCACCATAACTACTATAACATACCAAAAAATATTTGACAAATTCATTAAAACAGTATAATATGAATATAGAGATTGTTATGCAGGAGGGATTTTATGACAAAATGGAATCGTAGGGGACAAGCACTTGTTGAATATTTATTAATCATTGCAGTTATCAGTGTAGTAGTTGTCACTGTTGTAAAATTGCTAGGTGGTTATTTACAAGATTCTATGACAAAATCCGCATGTAATTTAACAGATAAAGTATATGTAGAAGGACCAAAACCAGGACAAGGGCAATGCGTTGATAGATAAAATGATACATCGTATCATTTTTTGTTGAGTAATCTTTTTTTTTTTGCTATAATTGGTATAAGGTAAAGAGGCGTGATGATATGAAAAAAACAAGTGGTCAAGCACTCGTCGAGTTTGTAATGATTTTACCTGTCTTTTTATTGTTGGTATTTGCTTCTATTGATTTTGGAACCATTATCTATGAAAAATACCGCTTACAAAACGACTTAGATGTGGTAAAAGACTTATATGTACAGAAACAAGAACAGGAATTGAATCACTATTTGAGTGGCAAAAAAATATCTGTCTCTTATGATTTCAAAGAAACTTATACGACGATCGTTCTAACAAAAAAAGTAGACATCATAACGCCAGGGCTCAGTCAAATACTGAATAGTCCTTATACTGTAAAGGAAAGTTTAACTATATTAAATGCAACTGAATCATAGAGGGCAAACATTAGTTTTATTTGTTTTGTTACTACCAGTTTTACTGCTTGTACTGGGATTTTTAATTGATATTGGTCATTTACATATTGAAAAACGTAAAGTAGACCATGCGGTTATCAATGCGTTAGAATATGGAATGGAACATAGAGAGTCTTCTACATTAGAAACTGATATTCGTAAATTATTAATACTCAATTTAAAGACAATAGAAAATTCAGAGATTCATATTACAGAAGACAGAATTACCATTTCCGTTACGAAAACAGTTAACTCTATTTTTCCATTTTTATATCAGGAAAAAGATACTGTCATTACAATGAAAAAAAGTATGCTTGAAAATAAAAGAATCATAAAGGAGTGATCATATGTCCGTAAGACAAGCAAAAGTAATTACAGTCACCTCTGTCAAAGGTGGGACTGGAAAAACGACCACAGTACTCAATTTGGCAGGTATTATAAAAATGCGTAAAATGAAAACTTTGATTATTGATTTAGATTTGTATTCTGGTGGAATTGCAGCTTCTCTTAATATACAGATAGAACATGATTTATTTCAATTGATGGATGATTTAAACAATAACCGTTTTCATAATTTAGAGGACTATATTACTACTTATGATGAATATATTGATGTCATACCTGCTCCAAAAGATCCAAGGACAGCAGGAAAAATTAATAGTAAATATTTGCAAGTAATTTATGCCAAAGCCAAATTAAAATATGATGTGATTTTAGTGGATACCAATCATAATTTAAGCGATATCAATTTGGTGAATCTAGATTACAGTGATCAGATTTTATATATCATTACCAATGATCCAGTTGATTTGAAGAATATGCGAACAATGGTCTCTATTTATCAAGATATGGATAAGAAAAATTATAAGATTGTTTTAAATGAAGCGAGTGATCGCCAAAAAGATTATTTTTCCTTTTACGATATTAAAAATATCATTAAAGATAATATTGACTATACAATTCCCAATTCTTTTTACATCAAAAATATTGATAAATATGTTTTAGATGGGAAGATTCTTACATTAGATCCACATATTCGCAAAAAATATAAAAAAGGAATTACACATTTTGAGAAAATGGTACAATCAATTTTAAAAGAACAGAAAAGTAGGTGAGAGAATTGCGAAAATTTACAGAAGAATTTGATATTAAAGTAGAAAATCCGAATATTCAAGAAGTAAAAGACTATGATGCATTTCCCAATAAAGGCTTACTAGAAGAATTGCGAAATAAAATCATTCAAAATTTGATTGACCATAATATTACTTCCAATGGAACGATGGATGAATTTGTCAAGGCAGAAATCGATAAAACGATTGAAGGTTATGATCTCAGTAATGTAGAGCGCAGTTATATCTACAATTTGATTGACAATGAAATTAGTGGTTATGGACCCTTAACAGAATTACTTGATGATAAACAAATTACAGAAATCATGGTCAATGGAACCAATGAGATTTATATTGAACTAGATGGTCAAGTGGTAAAGGATGATAGTATATCTTTTATCAATGATGATCATATCATTCGTACCATTCAAAGAATGATTCAACCCTTGGGTAGAACAATTGATACTTCTAGTCCTATGGTGGATGCGAGACTTGAAGATGGATCACGTTTGAATGCCGTCATTCCACCACTTTCTTTAAAGGGACCTGTTTTGACTATTCGTAAATTCAAAGAAGAACTTGCTAATATCGATGACTTTTTAAGAAGTGGAGCACTTACTCCATATATGGCGCGTTTTTTAGAAGCTTGTGTTCAGGCCAAATTAAATATTATTATCTGTGGCGGAACAGGTGGAGGAAAAACGACCTTACTCAATGTGTTATCTTCCTTTATTGGTAAACAAGAACGTATTATTACGATTGAAGATGCAGCCGAATTAAAGCTTGAGCAGGAGCATGTCATTTCTCTAGAAACACGTCTTACCAACTATGAAGGGGAAGGAGAAGTTACGATTCGTGATTTGGTTTTAAACTCCCTTCGTATGCGACCTGACCGTATTATTGTAGGAGAAGTCCGTGGAAAAGAAGCATTTGATATGCTACAGGCAATGAATACAGGGCACAATGGAAGTTTAACGACGATGCATGCCAATTCACCTGCCGATGCATTAAACCGACTGGAAACGATGATTTTAATGGCAGGAATGGAAATCCCTGTCAAAGCCATCCGTGAATATATAGAAAATGCGATTGATATTGTTGTACATATCCAAAGACTTTCTGATGGAAAACGTAAAATTACAAGTATTTGTGAAGTAACTGGTTTTAATCAAGATGTTATTTCTGTCAAAGAAATATTTTCGTTTACACAAACAGGACTTTTGGATAATGGTGAGGTAATTGGAGAATTTTTATTACATGACTATGTGCCACAGGTATATGAAAAAATTACAAGTCGTGGCATTGATACATTAAAAGATATATTTGAATAAGTAGAAATAAGAGGTGATGTTGGAATGGGAGAAACAAATGGCTTTTCTTTATATGAACAAGTTGATTATACCAATCAAATATTAGAAATTTCTTATACGCCGATTTCTTCTATTACTCGTTACACTTATGAGGTAACGAAGGATCAAGAGGTATTTGAAACTGGTACCGTTGCAGGTGCCAAAACAACCGATTTTCTTTTACAAGAAACAGGAGAATACAAAATTGTTCTAACACTTTATCAGGGTAGAAAAACTGAAGTAATAGAAAGTGGAATCTATCATATTGATATGGAAGCTCCTATGATTCAGATGAAAGATACCAGTACAGGAAGTTTACTCAAAATAGAAAAACCGACTAAAAATACAACAATTGATTTCAATGATTATATTACTGCATATGATGCATTGGATGGGGATTTGACGAGTCAAGTGGTTTCAAATGCTTCAGAATTAGATCTTTCTAAGTTGGGAACACAGGAACTAATTTTTACAGTAACTGATCAAGCAGGTAATGTGGCAACGAAAACGGTCCAATTACAGATTGTTGCGAATCATCAAACTTCTTTATTGGGACTACAATTGTTACTATTAGCGCTTGCTATCGTGGTTGTGTATCGTATTTATCGTTATCAAAAAAGTGTACGATTAGAACATCGTATTGCCAAATATAGTGTTCAGGGGGTTCGCAATCATTCTGTTTCAGTGTTTGAAAAATTTACAAAAGCTTGTCAAAAATGGAATCAGAGACTTGCAAAAATATTAGGAAGATCTACTTTTTTAAGAAAATATAGTAAACATTATGAAAAGTACATCCCATTATATCGTCCTTTCTATCAGTCAGGCATGGATGCAGTTGCAACTAAATTAATATGTGGAATAGGATTTATATTGATTGCTATTTTTTCAATGGCAATTCAGTATCATGTATTTGCCTCTTATGAATTATTGATTCCCTTTCTCTTTGGATTTTTCTTCCCAGATATCCTATATTTTTCTAAATATAAAATTTACAGAAATACATTAGAAAATGACCTATTACAAGCAATTATGATTATGAATAATGCATTCAAATCAGGAAGAAGTATTATTCAAGCAGTAGATTTGGTAACCAAGGAGTTAGAAGGTTCTATGGCAGAGGAATTTAAAAAAATGAGTTTGGAATTATCATATGGACTGTCTATCGAAGAAACATTTAGAAGATTTTCAGAGCGTATTCAACTAGAAGAAGTTACTTATTTAACAGCATCTCTTTCTATTTTAAACAGAACAGGTGGAAATATTATTCAAGTATTTTCTTCTATTGAAAAATCCTTATTCAATAAGAAAAAATTGAAATTAGAACTTGCTTCTTTAACAGGAAGTTCTAAAATTATCGTGTATGTACTATTTATCGTTCCACCATTATTTATTTTATTTATCAGTCTCATTAATCCATCTTATTTTGTTCCAATGTATTCAACACCACTTGGACTCATCTTATGTGGCATTATATTAATCATTTACATTTGTTATATTTTTGTAGTAAGAAAGATCATGAAGGTAAGGATGTGAGAAGATGAATCATCGAAATTTAACTCGTAAAATTTATTCGGAAAAAGATATTGCAAAAGTCGATTCCCAGTTGTTATTACTTGGGGATGAAGTAAAATATGATGCAGTTACTTATATGAATATCCGTCTTCTTACTTCTATTCTTGTCTTTTGCCTCATCTTATATATAATGAAATCTGGTTATTTATTTGCACCTTTATTTACCATTCTTTATTATTATTTATTTGGATATGTGACATTAACAAGGCCAATTAAAGCAAGAACACGTAAATTGGATAAAGAGGCACTATACTTTTTTGAGATTTTGACATTGACATTGGAATCGGGCAGAAATCTAGAAAATGCGTTAGAGATTACTGTGTTTAATGTAGATTCTGAAATATCCAGTGAGTTTAAAAAGACATTGTTTGAAATTAAATTTGGAAAATCGCTTATGGAAGCTTTAGAACATATGAAGAAAAGAATTCCATCGGAGACAATCAATAATATTATTTTAAATATTACACAAACGAGTGTATTTGGAAATAGTATTATTGATACGATGTATCATCAAATTGACTTTTTGCGGGACAAGCAAATTTTAGCGATAAAAGGGGAAATGGCAAAAATCCCTAATAAAATTAGTATTATTTCCGTATTATTTATTGTACCATTAATTTTATTATTAATATTGGGACCATTTGTGATTCAGATTTTAGTATAAGGAGGAATATTATGTATCATTTTATTGGAATAAAAGGATCAGGAATGAGTGCACTCGCACAAATTATGAACGAACTTGGATATGAAGTACAGGGAAGTGATGTGGAAGAAACTTTTTTTACCGAACAAGGATTACATGATCTTGGCATTCCTGTGTTACCATTTGATGAAAACAATATCAAGGAAGGCATGAAGATTATCCGTGGTGCTTCTTTTGATGATGAACATCCAGAAGTGGCTAAAGCACTTTCATTGGAATTACCCATTTATACCTATTCCGAAATGGTAGGTCATTTGACACAAAAGTTCAAAACGATTTGTGTAGCTGGTTGTCACGGGAAAACAACGACTTCATCTATGCTTGCACATGTATTCAATGAACTTAAGGGTGCCAATTATTTAATTGGGGATGGTACTGGATATGCAGGAATTGACAATGACTACTTTGTATTAGAATCTTGTGAATATCGCAGGCATTTCCTTGCTTATACCCCAGAATATGCAATTATAACGAATATTGATATGGATCATGTGGATTACTTCAAAGATATCAATGATGTCATTGATGCCTACCAAGCATATGCCAACAAAGCAGAAAAAATGATTATTGCTTGTGGAGATGATCCTTATACCCATTTATTAGAAGTGAATTCGCCTATTTTCTTTTATGGATTAGATGATGATAATGATATCATTGCAAGTAATGTAGAATACAAAGAAACAGGAACGAGTTTTGAAGTAACAGTGGAAGATAACTACTATGGGTTCTTTGATTTACCAATTTATGGGAAACATATGTTGATGGATGCTTTAGCTGTAATTGCTACTTGTTATTATGAACGTTTAGAAGCAAAAGAGGTTGCGAAAGTATTTAAAACGTTTGAAGGTGCAAAGAGAAGATTCTCAGAAACAGTTGTCGAAGATACGATTGTGATTGATGACTATGCGCATCATCCAAATGAGGTGAAAGCGACAATTAAGGCGGTAAAACAAAAATATCCAAATAAAAAAATTGTAACGGTTTTTCAACCGCATACATTTTCTCGTACACAAGAATTTGCTGATGATTTAGCGAATGCTATGAATCATGCGGATTACTCCTATGTAATGGAAATTCATCCCGCTAGAGAAAAACAAGAAGATTTTCCAGAAGTAACTTCAAAACTCATTATAGGAAGATTGAATCATGGTGAACCAATTTCAATGGAAGATGCAAAAATGTTATTAAAGCATAAAGGATCAGTCATTTTATTTATGAGTCCAAATGATTTATCTAAATTAGAAGATGAATTAGTTGAACTTTTACAGAACTAAACATAAAATTATTTTGAATTAAGTAAGTTAAAAGTAATAAAATAAATCATAAAATAGTTTGCGAGTAGAAAATGTATGCGTTAGCTATTTGTAAACAGGGGGAATGGCACATATAACAAGAATTAAGTAATATGTGTTAATGCCTTATAATACAATGATTTATTAAAAGTTTGTATTTGATATAAAATAACTATGTTTGATAAAATTAATATAAATACTTGTATAAAACATCAAAAGATCTTCAATATGAAGGTCTTTTTCAATGTAAAAATCTAAAAGGGGGATTGATAAAATGACAAATGAAGAATTTAAAAATAAGATTATAAAAGTGGGTACGTTTTTTAGTGGAATAGGCAACCCAGAAAAAGCATTTAATCGTTTAGAAGAAGAAGGGTATATAGTAGACTACAAAATAGAGTTTTTTTCAGAAATAGATAAGAATGCAATAAAGAGCTATTGTGCGATTCATAATATTGATGAAAAATTTAATTTAGGAAATATAACAAGTATTAAAGGAAGTGATTTGCCATACTGTGATATTTGGATTGGTGGTTTTCCATGCCAAGATATTTTCGTTGCTGGAAAAATGAAGGGGTTTGATTATGAAAGTTCAACTAGATCTAGCCTTGGCTGGGAGATGATAAGGCTTTTAAGAGAAGTGATTATAAAACCAAAATATGTTATATTTGAAAATGTTGCTATAATAGCAGGTAAAAAATTTAAAGATACATTAGATTTATTTAAGGAAGATTTAAAAAATTTAGGATATACATTATATGACGATTTATTATCAGCTATTGATTATGGAATACCTCAAACTAGAACGAGGTATTTTTTAGTTGCAATATTAAATAATCAAAAAAGTTTTAAATTTCTAGAAAAAATTGAAAGAAAATTGATATTAAATGATTTTCTTGAAAAAAATGTAGAAGATAAATATTATTTAACAAATTCTCAATATGTAGAAAAAGATAATAAGAGAATTTTTAAACATAAAAATAGGGATGACATAGAATATGAAATTGATATGAACAAATATTTTAAAGGTGGAATTTGTGGAATAGATAAACATACTAAATTTGCTATTTCTGCAAGAGTTTTTTCTATCTATGGAAACGCTCCAACATTAACAGCTTGTAATACGTCCGATAATAGTAAAATTGTTATAGAAAGTGAGGAAATATAATGATAATAAGAAAATTAACACCAAAAGAATGTTGGAGATTAATGGGGTTTGATGATTTGGATTTTGATAAAGCAAGTAAAGTATGTAGTGAAACTAACTTATATCATCAAGGTTCAATCACTTTTTCTATGGGATTGAATCTTTTTATATGAAAATGACATA
>ERZ777305.3135-NODE-3135-length-11999-cov-2.622572_pt1 | contig 11999 bp, 18 predicted proteins | sample MGYA00374965_ERZ777305 | MGnify/ENA primary metagenome ERZ777305 (study PRJEB29328, sample SAMD00013331) | mouse gut metagenome | study: EMG produced TPA metagenomics assembly of the Metagenome analysis of fecal microbiota from mouse which was promoted...
ACTAACGTATTTTAACAAATTAATTGCTCACCCACGCATGGCTCCTCATCGTTCTACAATATTTTAAAACATTTTTTCCTTCGCGCTAATTACATTTGCACATTAGGGATTTTTTAATAATTTCTTATTTTTAAGGAGAAATATATATGAATATTGCATGGATAAAGAGAAAAGATGATAATGTAAATTTTATACTACCTAAGAATTTAGGTATGAATGTATATGAAATTGAGGATTTAGATAAAACAGATGAAAAAATTGAAGAAGTAATAGAAAACAAGCATAATCCTATAGTTATTTCAAATGAACTTGCAGGATTTTCAGAAAACATAATAAAAAAATATTCAAAAGATGAAGGAATAAATATTATTATTGCAAAAAGAAAAGAATAAGTAAAAATAAGAAAGCATAAAATGTAAAAGTAAATTATTAAATAAAAGTATTTGCCAATAAGGGGGAAGTTTATGCTTTATAGTCAAGAACAATATTCAAATTTTATTAAAGAATTTACTGAGCATCTTTATTCACTAAGAAATGACATTTCGTATACACATTACATATTTTTATGTGTAGGTTCAGATAAAGTTACAGGAGATAGTTTTGGTCCAATTGTAGGACAGAATTTAGAAGAAAAATTTAAAAATACATTTAATAACATAAAGGTAATAGGAACATTAGCAAAACCAATTTCTGGAATAAATATAGAAGAGGAAATAGCTAATATATATAAAGAGTATGAAAGTCCTTGTATAATAGCAATTGATTCTGCACTATCAAAAGAAAAAGATATAGGAAAAATAATAGTATCAAATGAAAAATTACATTTTGCAAAAAGTGTTAGGAGTAAAGGAATCCAAGCAGGAGATATAAGTATAAAAGGTATTGTTGCAAAGGATTATAAAATATCAAGATATAATTTTAATGCTTTACAAAATACTTCATTAAATATAGTAATAAAACTTGCCAATATTGTAAGTGATGGAATATGTAATGTAATAAAATATAAATAAAATTGAAATACATATGTATAAACTTAGTAAATATGGAAAAAATTTATATAAATAATTACTAAGGAGGATACATATATGAATAATACAAGTATGAAAAATATGGTTGTATTGAGAGATTTACCATCAAATTTAATAGACGAGGCAATTGTAATTTTTAAACCAAATGTTAATTTAAATAAATATCAAGAAGATAAAAATACAAAATGTAGTGTTCAAACTATGAAAAAAGAGTTTGTAATAAGTGAAGCGGAATTAGTAATAAGTAATTATATTTCTAATTTGGAAAAACCAAAGCAATTAGAAAGAGTAAATAAACAATTAACAGCGAAATATAAAAGAATAAAGTATCTTAGCATTTTTTTAGGAATAGCAACAATTCTTGGAATTATTATAAATATAATATAAAGTATATTGTGTGTTTATAGTATTAGTGAAGTATATATAAAAATAGTATGGAATAGTCGCCATTCCCCAATGAAACAGTACAAAATGTTAACACATTTTGACAGTTTCTATTGGTCACCCACGCATGGCTCTCATCATTCCATACTATTTTTATATATACTTTACTAATACATATCTAACTATACATACTTTACAAATATCAATTTTAGTGGATTTATAAAAATATTTTAATAGCATAAAACCTTTTTTAGAAACATATATTGTACAAATATATACTTTCTAAAAGAGGTGTTTTTTTATTGGAAAGAATTTTAACTCGGAGATGAAAAAATAAAAAGAGCAGAAGAAATTTATAATAGAAGAAGAGGTACAGACCAATATAGAAGAAAGCTTGCTACTCTTAATATAAATGAAAAAAAGAATTATGGCTTATTTAAAAAGATGTTTTTACAAATTTTAATATGTCTTGTTATATATATTATATTTTATCTTATACAAAATAATAATTACATATTTTCAGAGGATGTAATAGCAAAAACAAAAGAATTATTATCTTACGATATAAATTTAGCAGAGTTTTGGAATAATGCTACCATACAGGCAAATGCATTTATAGATGGCTATTTAAATTCAGAAAATCAATTTGAAAGTACCATAGAACAAAATAGTATAAATGAAATAAATAATGAAAATAGCATAGATGAAAATACAATTAATGAGAATGCTATAGGGGGAGCAGAACCTGAAAATATAGCAATGATAACACAAGAAGGAGAAGAAAAAAAAGAATCTAATATTCCAAAAACAGATGAAGAATATATAAAAAGTAACTATTCAATTATAAAACCTGTTAATGGAGTTGTATCTTCAGAATTTGGACAAAGAGAATCTACATCTAGTATTGTAAGTAAAAATCATGCAGGAATTGATATTGCTGCAAATATAGGTACACCAGTAATTGCAGCAATGTCTGGCACAGTAACAATATCATCAACTTTAGGAGATTATGGGCAGCATATAAAAATAGAAAATAATGATGTTAGTACATTATATGCACATTGTAGCAAATTACTTGTAAATGTTGGAGATGTAGTAAATCAGGGAGATAAAATTGCAGAAGTTGGCTCAACAGGAAGGTCAACAGGACCACATTTGCATTTTGAAATAATAAGAAATACAAATTATATTAACCCACGAGATATATTAGAATTTTAGATTTTATAAAAGTATTATTAATGTCTCATAGTAATAGTATAAATATATAATTAAATTTCGAAGTGAAGCGCAGCGACCAAACGAGCAACTATTGTTGCGAGTGCGATTGAAGAAGCCGACATACAGTATGGTTAAAATTGGAGGCTTCGACAGCAATGAACGGAGAAATAATTATATATTTATACTATTACTATGAGACAAGTAAACTAAATATAAATCTAAAGGTGGTGAGTAAATACGAGTATTAAAATCAGTTTAAAGATATTCTTATTTGCAATAATATTTTATATTACAAGACAAATAGAACTTTATGCCCTATTAATGGTATTTGCACTAATCCATGAACTAGGACATTTAATTTGTGGAATATTATTAGGATTTAAGCCAAAATCCATGAATATAATGCCATTTGGGTTATGTATAGAATTTAAAGTTATGCTAGAAAGTAGCAAAAATAAAATAGGATTTGAAATAAAAAAAATAATAATAGCTATTGCAGGACCATTAACAAATTTATTAATTATTTTAATATGTATTTTAATAAATCAAAATATAGAAAATATAATATATGCAAACCTATTAATACTAATATTTAATTTAATACCAATATATCCATTAGATGGGGCACGAATATTAGAAGGTATTTTAAAAATAACAAAGGGAAATAAATATAGCATAGAAAAAACAAACTTAATATCTAATATTACAGTTATTGCAGTTACAATTATATCAAGTATAACAATATATGTGTTCAAAAATATATCAATGTTTTTTATTGTTATATATTTATGGATGGTAGTTATAAAACAAAATAAAATATTTAAAACAAAAATAAGAGCATACAATGTAATTGAAAATAATAAAAATATATTGAAAAAAAGTTAAATTAATAGTAGTATATTTATATAGAAATAATGGAGGAAATAATATGCTAAATAATGAAAAAGGTATTACTATGGTAGCATTAATTATAGCAATAATTTTAATGCTAATAATAACATCTACTCTAATATTTAGTTCTAGAAATGGATTAGATATAAGTAAACTAAATAAGATGTATGAAGACATTCAAAATTTAGATGGTAAAATCTCAGTATATTATTCAAAACATAAAACTTTGCCAATAAAAGAAAAAAAATATGAAAATGTAAATAATATAAAAAATATAAATGTAAATGATAATGATAATTACTATGTAATAGATATAGAAAATATAGATAATTTAACATTAAATTATGGACTTGACTACAAAAATTATGAAACCAATAATAATATAGAAGATGTATATGTAATAAATGAAAAAAGTCATACAATTTATTATATAAAAGGAATAGAAATAGATGGAAGTAGATATTATACAACAAATGCAAATTATACAGAAGTAATAGTACCAAAATGGTCTAATGTATATAATAATACAGAAGAATTTATAGATTTAAACGGAGATAAAGCAACAATTCCAGCAGGATTTCAAATATCACTGCAACAAGGAGAAAATACAATTTTAGATGGTTTAGTAATAAGAAATGCTACAGATTTAAACGAATTCGTATGGATACCATGTAATATAGTAAAATACGACAGATATGCTTTTGATGCTAATGGGTGGGTACATTCTCAAACAAAACAAGGATTAGATGAAGAAACAAACAGCTACAAAATCTTGGATTCAGCAGATGTAACAAAATATTATATTGAAACAATAGATGAACAAGAGCAAGCAAGTATAAAAAAATATGGTGGATTTTATATAGGAAGATACGAAACAGGAATTGAAGAAGGAGAACTATATTCTAGTAGTAATGATGAAATGTATGAAAATTGGACAGGCTATAATAGTGGAAATGTAGTAATAAAAAAAGATTCTAATGTATGGAACTATATAACAATGAAAAAAGCAAAAGAAATTGCACAAAATTTATATAAAAAAGATGAAGATAATGTAACAAGCAAACTATGTAGCAGTTATGCTTGGGATACAACACTAAAATTTATAGAAACCTCTAATACAAATTATGCAACAAACAGTACAAATTCAGTATATGAAAGAGAAAATATACAAAAAACAGGAACACAAAAATCTGTAAACAATATATATGATATAGCAGGAAACGTAGAAGAATGGACTTTAGAAGAATATAGTGATGCTACACGAGTAGTTTCAAGAGGAGGAAACTATGAAAATAATGCAAGTGAAAGTCCAGCAGCATATAGAAATATAAATGGTGTATTATATGCAAGTGATAAAATAGGATTTAGAATAATGCTATATTTATAGAAAAATACGAATGATAGAGAGGTTTAAAACATGGATAAAGAATCAAGAAGAATAAAAAGAGAAGTAAAAAGATTAGCAAAAGAAAAGAAATACGAAGAAATATATAATCAATATGGACCAAAATATTTTAGAAAATATGTTTCAAAAAAATATCAAACAAAAGATATTGATAAATTAAGAGGACAAGGAAAATATTTAGAAATATATGCAAAATATGGAAAATTAGATTTAGAAAGTAACATACGATTAAAAAAAGCATTAAAAAATGAAAAATTGCCTGTAAAAAATGGCTCTATATCACGTTTTATAGGATATATGAGAATAGGTTTGATAGGTATTCTTGGTGCTTTTTCTACAAGTTATGCTGCTACAAAGTTAAAAGGTCCAGTTACAACACAATTAGAAATAAATAACAATAAAAAACAATATGAACAACAAATAGAGGACTATAATGAAAAAATTAAAGAATACTCTGAAAACTTTGATATAGCAAAGCAATTTGGAAATTATTATGAGATGTATGAGAGATTTGCATAACACAATTGAAGGATATGGAGAGCCTAAATTAGATTTGGTAGGTTATAGAGGATTAGATGTTATAGATGAAGGAGGAATAGGAGTTTGTAGAAATTTTGCACCTAATATTGCAGATAAATTAAATGCAATAAACCCAGAATATAATGCAAGAACAGTTTTGGTATATACAGATTCTGGAGAATTTGTAGAAAATAATATAGTTCATACTAAAATTGATGAAAATGGTAATAAAACTGTAATAAATGGAAATGAACAAGATTTTTATGTAAACGATATTTTGAAAGAAAAAACAATTATATTAGATGATGTAATTATTAAAACTTCTTATAATGAAAAAGGAGAAATAATAGGTGAATCAACTATTAAAGAAGGAGAAAGTGTAAGTATTACATATGAAAATGGAAAGAAAAAACAAGAAGATATACGAAAAGAAAATGAAAGTATAACAACAATGTATAATGAAAAAGGAGAGGCGAGTTATGAATTAAGAATGGTATTTGAGGAAAAAGATGGAGTACAATATTGTAAAACATTTACTAACGGACAATTAACTTATTTAACTGAAAGTTCAGAGGAATATTATAATTGTATTGTGTGGAGTTTAAATGGAAATATATCTTCAGAAGTAAAAGCTAATAATAATAAAGAGATAAAAAAAGATTATAATTTTAGTGGAAATCTAGAAAGTGTAACTATATTAGAAGATGAACAAGAAATCATAATTAAATATGATGATAATGGAAATGAAATATCTAATGAAACAAAAAAAGCAGATAGAGAAAATAGCTATATTAAAGAAAAAGCTAATAGAGAAAAAACAAATAAATTTATATCAGATGCATATACATCAACGGCATGGCAAATACTTATACAAAATTATATGGAGGGTAACAAAATACCAAATCATGAAATAGTTGCAGTAGATGTTGAAAGCGAGAATATAACATTACTCATAGATCCAACCTTGTTAGGAATAGGAGTTTATAAAGATGGAAAAATTGTAATGTTTAACGAACAAAATCAAGAAGATGCAAAATATAATATAAGTAATATAATAGCTGCGGCTGGACACAATGGAATGGGAGAGTTTACTCAATATCCAATAGATTATATAAAAAGCTTTAAAGAACCAACTCTAAGTATGGAAGAATTAGATGCAAAATATGGATTAGATGCACAAAATAAAATGTTAGAGCAAATAGAAAAAGAAGATGGCAAAAATACATTTAAAGAAACATTAAAAGTAGCTGATAATGATAAAACAATAATATCATATGATTTTGAAAATAACACAGCTTATATTGAAAATCATAAAACACAAGAACAAGATAAAACAGAAGAAAAATAATATAGAAAAAATGTTTGACAAAAACTACAAAAGATGATAAAATAGCAAAAGTTTGAAAAAAGTTCAAACCTTACTCATATAGAAATATATGGGTTATATATCCATAAGGAGGTGTTATAATGAACAAATATGAAAGTGTTATCATTATTAGTCCAACTGTTGCTGAAGAAGGAGTTAAAGCTCTAGAACAAAAATTTACAGATTTGATTAATACTGATGGAAAACTTGAAAAAATTGATGAACTTGGAAAAAGAAAATTAGCTTATGAAGTTAAGAAAAACAAAGAAGGAATATATGTAGTATTCAACTTTGAAGCAAATCCAACATTAATAACAGAGTTAGAAAGAAATTACAGAATTACTGATGAAATAATTAAGTTCATAACAGTAAAACTAGAAGATTAATTTCCAATAATTAATTATTGGTGGGGGATTTTGTTGAAAGGTAAGGTAATATAATATGAATAAAGTAATTTTAATGGGAAGATTAACAAGAGACCCAGAGGTTAGATACACTCAAACAAACAATACAGTAGTGGCATCGTTTTCACTAGCTGTAAATAGAAGATTCGCAAGACAAGGAGAAGAAAGGCAAGCAGATTTTATTAATATTGTAGCATGGAGTAAGTTAGGCGAATTTTGTAGTAAATATTTTAAAAAAGGTCAACAAGTAGGAATCATCGGAAGAATACAAACAAGAACATGGGATGATGAGCAAGGTCAAAAACACTATGTAACAGAAGTTGTTGCAGAAGAAGCATATTTTGCAGATAGTAAAAGAGAAGGAGATATGCCTTCAAATTTTGAAAATACATTTGGAACATCTATGCCATCAAATCCAGAATTTGAAATTTCTTCAAATGATGATTTACCTTTCTAGAGACCACATACATAGTTAGGGGGGAAAATGAAAATGGCAGATAAAAAACAAAATAAAAGAAATAATAACAATAGAAATATTGATGAAGATTACAATCCAAAGTTCAGAAAAATAAGAAAAAAAGTATGTGCATTATGTAGTGATAAAAACTTAGTTTTAGATTACAAAAATCCTGAACAATTAAAAAAATTCATCAATGAAAAAGGTAAAATATTACCAAGAAGAGCAACAGGAGCATGTGCAAAACATCAAAGAGACATTACAATAGCTATAAAAAGATGTAGACATATTGCAATGTTACCATATACAGAAAACTAATTTTAAAACATATAAATCGGCAAATCTTACAGTTAGTAAGAAATGCCGATTTATTATTTACTCTATTTTTAATAATTTAATGCAATTTTAATGCAACTAGCCAAAATTTTCTAACATATAGGATATACTTTTATCTAATTCGTTATTTCTAAATTTATCAAAAACAGTAGTATATGTATTTAATGTTGTTTGAATATTTTTATGTCCTAACAATTTTTGAAGTACAGTAGCTTCCATTCCAGATTCAATACATCTAGTTGCATAAGTATGTCTTAACATATGAAAGTTAACGTCCCAGCCTTTATTTATATTATATTTTTTACACACTCTTTTGAAATCAGAGTTAAGATTAGTGGGAGAAAGAATATTGCCATTTTGCTGTGTAAAGATAAGATTGTTGCTATTTGGAATTGCTTCTTTAATAGATTTTTTTAATTTGTCTTCAAACAAAATAGTAATAGGAATGTCTCTATTTAATTCGGTTTTAGTTTGCTTTCCTACAATTAATTGTTTGTCTTGATTTTTAGTTAGTGTTTTTGTAACATGTATAACTTTATTATCTAAATCAATGTCGTTTAACTGTAAGGCAAGAATTTCTCCAATTCTCATACCAGTATATAATGCAATAGTGTATATATTTTCATATAATCGATTATGTATTTTACTTACAAATTCTTTTTGTTCATCAATTGTTAAAGCGTCAACTATTTTGTCATCACGAGTAGATTTAGGTTTTGTTATATTTCTCATAGGATTTTTTATGATATAGTCATTGTTTATGGCTTCATCAAATATTAGATTTAGTAATATATGTATTTTTTCAATATACGCATTAGATAAAGACTTACAAGAATTAAGAAAATCTTGAATATTGGATGAGTTTATTTTTTGAACTGAAATGTTTGAAATATTACTTTCTTGTATTTTAGTTAAGGCACACATATAAGTAGTATAGGTAGTAGGTTTTATAGTATTTGTTTCTAATTTTGTATCAATAATATGCTTTCCTAGTAAATATACTGTAACATTTACTGTGTCTATATATAGATTATCTTGTACTTGAGACAATGCTTTTGTCATTTTTTCTTTTACTTCTTTTCTAGTGTCACCATAAACAGATTTACGATTTAATTTTCCGTCTGGTTTCCTTCCAGCTGTAAATTGACCAACCCATTTATTTAATTTTTCACTATAATAAATAGTTCCTTCACCGTTTCCACGTTTAGCCATTTATTTCCTCCCTATATAAGAATAAGCAGTATATTACTGCTCATCTTTATTTCATTTCCATTTTTCCAATATATTTACCTATAACTTTAATTTCCGTATCTTTGTTATAAACTTGCGTAGAAAAGGATGGATCGTTACTCATAGGTTCTAATATAACCAAATCGCCTTGTTTGCTAAACTTCTTTAATGTTGCATTAAAACCATTTACAAGAACTACAGCAATATCACCATTTTCCACAAAATCAGTCTTTCTAATTAATGCATATGCACCATTTTTTATTTCTTTGTTCATACTTTCTCCATTTACACGAAGAAAAAAGCATTCATCTGGATTAGTAATATTCATTAATTCTGGGTCAATAGGAATACGTCCTTCCATACATTCTTCAGCCCAGTTTGGTATGCCTGCAGATATTTGTCCATAGACAGGAGCCATATAAAATTGGCTAGTTTCAGAGACCTCAATTATTGGTTGTTCTTGATTTTCTTCTGTAATAATTTTTCCTAATATTTTAATATCTGTATCTGTAACAATCAAAGGTTTGAAATGGCTATTGGTAGTAGGAGGAATCAAATGTATTTGATTATTGGTAAATATATATTTTCTAATAATATATTCATTATTCACATAGAACAATCCAATTTCTTCATCGTTTAAATAATCTTGACGATGAACAGGAAGTATTTTACCGCATAGGTGCAACAAGATTCATACTTTCGTCTTCTATTTTTATATGAAAATATTCACAAGGCATTTCCATACCATTACCAACAAGAGTAAACAAAAAATTGTTATCATTAAAAATATGTATGTATTCTTTTAAAGAATATTTAGGTGGCCAAGTTACAAAATGAGTTTCTTTAGTAATAGGGTCTGTATAATAAATATTAGAACCACTTTGTTTAACTTCCATTTTTCTTTCCATTGGAACATCATATCCCATAAGCCATAGAGGATTAACATTGAATATTTCAGATGCATATTTTACTGTAGAAATCTTAGGAGCCATATCACCATTCATATATCTGTAAATAGTAGATTTGCTTTTTATACCAAGCATTTCAGCAAGTTTTAGTATATCAATACTGCTATTTCTTACCAAATCTGAAAATCTCTCAGCAAATTTATTTAATATAATTTCTTCGTTCATACTATCGCCTCAAATACATTATACACTAATATTTTTCGTTTTGCAACTAAAAAAATTATGTTTTTTTGCAAAACGCTATTGACACGTGATAAAAAATGATATATAGTGTAGTTGCGAAACGCAAAAAAGAAAGGGGTGTAAAATTGAATAAGTATAGAGAATTAGTAGAATTAAAAGGCTTGTTAAGAGAAAAGAAAATTAATTATGAAACTTTAGCAAAATATTTAAAAATGTCTTTAAGCGCTTTATCTAATAAGATAAACGGAAAATCAGTATTTAATATTTTAGAAGTAAGAAAAATTTCAGATTTCGTTGGAATGCAAAAAGAAAATATACCATTATATTTTTTTTAACCCAACAGTTGCGTAACGCAACAAAAAAAGGGGGCGTAAAATAAATGAGCAATTCACAAGTTATTGGTTTTGATGAAAAAGGAAATGCGATAGTGTTAATACCAGTAATAATTCCAAAAGGACAGTTAGAATCATATCTAAGGTCACAATATAGAAGAAAGGAGAGCAGTAAATGAACAATCAATTAGTATTTGAGAAAAATGGACAAGTTTTTACAGATAGTATGATAATTGCAAAACAATCAGAAAACCAACATGAATCAGTAGTTAGATTAATAAGCAATAATCAAAAAGATTTAGAAGAATATGGCAAAATTGAATTTACTGATTTGAAATCGGGAAAAAGAGGAAGACCAACGAGAATATATTTACTTAATGAAAGACAGTCAACATTATTATTAACTTATTTAGATAATACTGAACCAGTAAAACGCTTTAAAAAGGAATTAGTAAGGGCATTTTTCAAAATGCAAGATTTTATCAAAGATATACTAAATGCCAAACTTGAATTTCCAAAATTAACAGATGCAGTCAAAAATGCTCACGAAGAACCAAAATATTATCATTATAGTAATGAAATAAATATGATTAACAGAATTGTACTAGGAGTTACAGCAAAAGAATTTAAAAAGCAAAATGGAATAGACAAGGCAGCAAACTCAATAAGACCATATTTAACAAAAGAACAAATAGAAGGAATTGAAGCATTACAAAGATTTGATATAGGGCTAATTGAAATGGTTGAAAATTATCAAGAAAGAAAGCAAATATTAACAAATTACTACATAAAGTTAGCTCAGAGAAAACTAATTGCATAAAAATCTAATTTTACTATTTACAAATAAAATCTAACGATTTTATAAAATAAAACTTTTATATGTATTATTAAAACACGAACAGAAAGGAAGTGAAAAAAATGCAGGCAAAACAACCAACATTAACATGGGAAAAGGCACCAGACATAATTAATCCATATAATTTAGCCAATATATTAGGTGTAGGAGAAAATAAAGCTAGAGAGATTTTTAATTCACAAGGTTTTCCCAGAATTAAGCATACAGGAGCAAAACAAATAGCAGATAAGAATGTAGTAAGACTTTGGTGTATGAATATTGAAATTACGCCAGAAGTAGTAGGAAAAATATTTGAAGGAGTAAGTACAAATGAAAGATTATGAAAAAGAATACAAAAAGCTAAGAGCAAAAATAGAAATAATAAAGGCAGTATCAGTAGTAACATTTCTAGTAGGAATGATTATGTATAAGATTATTTGGTA
>ERZ777305.3137-NODE-3137-length-11996-cov-2.813667_pt1 | contig 11996 bp, 11 predicted proteins | sample MGYA00374965_ERZ777305 | MGnify/ENA primary metagenome ERZ777305 (study PRJEB29328, sample SAMD00013331) | mouse gut metagenome | study: EMG produced TPA metagenomics assembly of the Metagenome analysis of fecal microbiota from mouse which was promoted...
CGATCATCGGGCGGATTTCCGAGAGATCGACGCAGATCATACCGTCGTAATATGCCGCTTCACCCGGCGCAAGCTGCACATAATCTCCGCTTCTTCCGTGAATGTCGTAAAATTCCTTCACGGCTCCGTCCGTCTCCCAGATCGACGTCAGACAGGTGGTCTCGGTCGTCATAACATCAATTCCGATGCGGTAATCCACACTCAGATTCGCCACACCGTCGCCGAAGAACTCCATCACCTTATTGTTCACATACCCGTTTGTGAATACCTCGCCGATAACGGCGAGCGCAATATCCTGCGGTCCGACAAACGGCGCCGGCTTTCCGGTCAGACAGACGCCGACTACCTTCGGCATATTGATATCGTAAGTCTTTTTCAGCAGCTGCTTTACAAGCTCCGGGCCGCCCTCCCCGACCGCCATCGTGCCGAGCGCGCCGTATCTGGTATGGGAATCCGAGCCCAGAATCATTTTACCGCCGCCCGCAAGCATCTCCCGGGCAAACTGATGAATGACCGCCTGATGCGGCGGCACATAGATCCCGCCGTAATGCTTCGCGCAGGAAAGCCCGAATACATGATCGTCCTCGTTGATCGTTCCGCCGACCGCGCAGAGGCTGTTGTGGCAGTTCGTAAGCACGTAAGGCACCGGAAATTCCTCCAGGCCGCTGGCACGCGCCGTCTGAATAATGCCAACAAAGGTAATGTCATGGGAGGTCAGCCTGTCAAACCGCAGCTTAAGTTTTTCCATACTGTCCGAGGTGTTGTGCGCCTTCAGAATGCCGTAGGCCATTGTCTGCTTTGCGGCCTCCTCCTTCGATACCGTTCTTCCGAGCTTTGCTTCAAGCTGCGCCTGCGCCAAAGGCCCCTCCTCAATAATCTCTCTTCCGTTCAGCACGTAAGCGCCCTTCTCAAATAATTTCATTCTGTTCCTCCCCTTTTTCCTGCACTGCCGCGAAAAACAGCAACTTTTCCCACCCTGCGTCCTGCTGTTTTTCGTTTACATCTCCCCGAAGAACTCCAAGGTTTCGTCGCAGTCGGTAAACTTTGTTGACTGGAAAAGCCCGTCCCCTGCCTTGATCTTCATCAGCACGATGCCGTTCTCTCCGTCCGAAAATTCAATCCTGATTTTTCCGGTGAAGGTTCTTTTAAAGTAGCCCGCATAGTTTTCCGCCACATCGCGGCCGGCAAACTTTACCCGGATCATCAGAAAGGAGCCGTACAGATTGAGCCCCGGCTGCGCCTCAAATTTTCCGCTGTACTTCCCGCCGGCAGGAACCGATATGTTTGCCTCCCTCGGGAGAATATCGTAGGAATCCTCCTCCGTATTCTCAAAATACAGCTGTATCCATTCAATCTCCGTCGATGTATTGTTTTTAATAACAATCTTTTCGGTATTGACTGCTTCAATTGCCATAACCAGTATAATAACAGAAAGAACGGCCGCTGCTGCTGCAATCGGCTTCACCGGCAGCTTTTTTGCTTCTTTTCCGTTTTTTCCTGACGTTCCCTGTGCCGTTTTACTCATATTTCCCTCCTGTCCGTACCGCGCAGAATCCGCCGCGAGGTTACAGCTTCCTAAAATAAAAAACAGTGATATTGCTATTGTAAACGCTATTTCCCTATTTCGCAAGGAAATTTTGTACATTTGTGAATTTTCAGAAAATTGAACAAAGTCAAAATATTTATCTGTCATTTTTATCCAAGCAGCAGGTAAAGCATTGTGATAACAAGGCCGATCCCGGCCAGCATCAGCCCGTAGGAAACGCTCCGCGCAACCAGGCCGGCCGTTCGCTTTGTTCTCCGGCCGCCGACGGCAAAAATATGCACAAACGATTTTTGGATCGGCCGTTTCCGTCTCACCGTCCGGTTCAGCAGAAGCACAAAATTATCCATCACCCTTCCGGCACAGTAAGCAAATCTTCCCGCTCCGTGCAGATGCTCCCGCGGCTTCTTCTCGGAAAGGATTGTTCCCGACAGCAGCCACACAATCCCTGCAACCAGCTTATCCGCAAGGCGGCAGACGGCGGCGAGCAGGGGGCCGGATAAAAACCAGGCTGTCTTTTCGACGACAAATTCCGCAAGGCGGCATGCGCCGGCAAGCAGAAACGGAAGCTGCCGGAGGAACAGCGGTCGGTAAACGGATTCCTCCAGATCATACCAGGCCGGAAGCCGGTTGACATACACTGCCTCCTGCCCGTCTCCCTTGCGCAGCCACTTCCGGACCACCGTAAAATATACAAAAATGCCGATCCCTATGGAAATCCCGGCACCGGACAGATTTTCCATACTGAACCAGTGCGGTGCCCCATGCACGGCGCCGGCTGCTCCGAAAAACGCAGAAGCCTGTTCCGCCGCCGGCAGAAGGATGCGGTCCGGCAGCAGGCCGGCCAGCAGAAGAAATCCGGCAGGCACTGCCAGCAGAAGCCGGACCGGCATGGAAAGATAACTTCCGGTGCATTTTTTCACGCGCTCCGACGGCTCGTCCAGAAACAGCACGGTAAAGAGCTTGAGCATGTATGCAGCCGTCAGCCCGCCGGAAATGAGAAATACCCATTCCGTCACGGAGAGCAGCACTCCGGCGCTTCCTGCAAAAAGTTCCCCGCCCTCCACGATCGCTTCGTGCAGCAGAGTTTTGCTGATGTAGCCGGAAAACAGGGGCATGCCGGCCACGGCAAATGCCCCGCACAAAAAAACGGCAAGGAAGAAGGGCTTTTTTCTTCCGAATCCGCGGATCTGTGTTAAATCAAGCGAATGCAGTCTGCAGTATACAACACCGGCAAGAAGAAACAGCACAAGCTTGATAAGCGAATGGTTGACTGCGTGCAAAAATGCTCCGTTGACCGCCAGCGCATTGCCGCCGGTCAGGTTTACCATGCCGAGCCCGACCAGGATAAAGCCGATCTGCGAGACGGACGAGCAGGCCAGCGTTCTTTTGAGATCGACGGAAAACACGCCCAGTACTGCCCCGTGCAGCATGGTTGCCGCTCCCAGAATGAGCACAAGCCATCCGAATTCCTTCTCCTGATACATAATGTTTCCTGAAAGCAGGATCACCCCGAAAATGCCGGCCTTGGTCAGAACGCCCGAGAGCAGCGCGGAGGCGGGAGCGGGAGCGACCGGATGCGCTTTCGGAAGCCAGATATGAAGCGGGAACATGCCGGCCTTCGCTCCGAAGCCGAACAGCATCAGAATGCCCGCCGCAAGCAGCATGCCACGCTCCTGCACTGCTGCACAGGCCTCCCTCAGCCCGTCCAGCGCAAGCGTGCCTGTCAGGTGATGCAGCAGGAACAGCCCCATCAGCATGACCAGACCGCCGAGAACGGCTACCGCAAGATAGGTTTCGGCAGCGCGCAGTGCGCCCTTCGTTTCCTCCTGCGCAACCCAGACATAAGAGGTAAAGGACATAAGCTCAAAAAACAGAAAGGTGGTCAGCAGATCGGCGGAAAGAAACACGCCCGCAGTCGCGCCGAGCGTCAGGAAGGTAAAGCAGTAATAACGCAGGACATGCTTGTGATGTTCCATGTATTCCTTCGAAAATACCACTGCAGTCAGCCACATAAAGCTCAGGATCACAAGCCAGACCGCACGGAAGCCGTCCAGCTCAAATGAGAGGCCGAAGCCGCACAATTCTTTTATGCGGCAGGTAAAGCCTCCGCCGCAAAGCACCGGTACGGCGAATAAAAGCGCGAGCACAAATTCCGCCGCCGCGAGCAGATCTGCGGTGAGATACATCGCCCTCCCCCGTCCCTGGCCGCGGAACGCACACAAAAGCAGCGCTCCCGCGAAGGGGAGCACAAGCAGCAGGGTCAGCCATAGATTCTCTGCCATTATCAGAACTCCTTTCCTTTAAATCTGCCCGTTTGCGACTCTTGTCAGGAATTCGGAAATGGGCTCTGCAAAAAAGCCGATCAGCAAAACCATCGCCGTAAGCACGGCCATCGGAAGCTTCATCCGCCAGGAGGGATCGGACGGCGCCGTCCTCCCGGAAACATCCGGCAGCTTCCTGTCCGCCACAGGAAAGCAGGCCCGGATCAGAAAACCGAAAATATAAACGGCCGTCAGCAGTGCCGAAATCAGCACCGCGATCACCCCGAAAACGGCCAGTCCGCTTCCCTGCGCTATTCCGGCAGTTCCGATATTCCATTTGCTGATAAAACCGGACATCGGCGGAAGACCGATCAGCCCCAGACCGGCTGCAAAAAAGCAGGCTGTGACAAACGGCATCTTTTTTCCCAGCCCGTTCATGTCGCGCACATACTCCAGCCCCGAACGATGCAGAATTGCGCCCGCACAGTAAAACAGAACAATCTTGACAAAAGCGTGCGCCGCAAGATGAAGCATTCCGCCCCTCATTCCGGCCGGCGTCATCAGCGCGGCGCCGAACACAATATAGGAAAGATTGCTGATGGTTGAATATGCAAGCCTCCGCTTCAGATGCGGCTCTCTTACGGCGCGCACGGAGCCGTAAAGTATGGTCACAGCGGCAAGGCCCAGCACGATTTTCTGCGCAAAGCTTCCTTCCAGCAAGCCTGTCCCGTAGCTGTAATATGTGATCCGGATAATGGCAAATGCCCCAGACTTGACAACGGCCACGGCATGCAGCAGCGCGGTCACCGGGGTCGGCGCAACGGCCGCCGAGGGCAGCCAGGCGTGGAACGGGAAAATTGCCGCCTTCACGCCGAAGCCAAGTACGGCCAGGACATAAACCGCGCGCAGCAGGTTCTCTTTCCCCGCCACGGCAGCGCTCCCGAAAACGCCTCCGAAGGTGAAATTCATCGTATCGCCGAGCCGGTAAACGAAAATAAAACCGATAAATGCAAATGCCGCACCGCCGATCGAATAGGTCATGTACTTTTTACCGGCGGCCACTGCTGTCTTGCCCATGCCGTGCATGACGAGCGGCAGCGTAACAAGCGTCAGCAGCTCATAGAACATATACATGGTCATAAGATTTCCGGCATAGGCAATCCCGAGCGTGACGCCGAAGGTCATCGTGTAGAAGGAGAAAAACGCATTGTCCTTCTCCTCGCGCTCCATATATTCAAATGCGTACAGCGCCGCGAAGGGCCAGAGGACGGAAATCAGAGCTCCGAATACCATGCCCAGCCCGTCGATATGCAGCATAACGGCCAGTTCGCCTGCCAGATTCAGCACGACAAAATCTTCACTCGGCCGGTGAGAAATCATCCACACTGCAAATATCGAGGTGAGCGCCGTCACCAGCTCCACATAAATATTCCTGGCCTTCCGGCTCCGAAAGCGGAACAGCGGCAGCAGTGCCCCCATCAGAATCGGAAAAACGATGGGCAGAAGTATAATATATTTTGACATGCCAGCCTCCTAATTCAGTACCGCGCGGCAGACAGCCTCTAGGAAACGGAGGAGTCCACCAGGCAGAATGCCGAAACCGACCGCAAACGCCGCCAGTACGGCAGGCGGTACAAGCATGGAAAGAGGAGCCTCTCTTCTCCGTGCCCGCCCGCCGGCAGAACCTTCCTCCTGTGGATGCCCTGCATCCGCGCCTTTCCCGTCTTTCCCGTCTTTTTCCTGCAGAGCGTCAGCTATACTTCCGCTCTCCGGCGCGTCACCAGCCGTACTCTCTTCCTCCTGCGTTGCAGATAATGTACCCTCCTCCGGCCTGCCGGGAAAGAATCCCCTTACGGTGACCGGAAGCAGATAAAATGCCGTAAAAACCGCACTTACAAGCAGGATCGCCGGTCCGAGCCAGGAAAGCACAAAGGGCGCACCTTCCAGGGAGCCCTGCGCCAGATACCATTTACTTAAAAACGCCGAGGTCGGCGGAATTCCGACCAGCGTAAGCGACGCAAAGGTGAAAATCCATGTCGTTGCCGGAAGCCGTCTGCCGACTCCCTCCAGCTCATCGGCACGCATCCTCCCTGTCTCATGGATGTATGTGCCCGCACAAAGAAAGAGCGTGTTTTTGGCAAGGGAATGGAACACGACATGGAGCAGCGCCCCGAGAAGCGCCGTTCTGTTCAGCACAAATATGCCGAAAAGCGCGTAGGACACCTGGCCGATTGTCGAGTAAGCCAGCCTGCGCTTCAGCAGCTGCTCCCGGGAGGCAATCACCGAACCGATCAGCACGGTGGAAAGAGCCAGCGCACAGAGCGCGTACTGCACCCAGGTTCCGCGCAGAAATTCGGGCCCGACAATATAATAGATCACACGCAGGATAACAAGCAGACCCATCTTGGTCACGTTTCCGGAGAGGAGCGCCGAAGCCGGCGCCGGGGCAACCGGATGCGCTGAAGGAAGCCAGCCGTGCAGAGGGAACAGTCCCGCCTTGCTCCCGAAACCGACGGCAGCGCAGAAGCAGCCGGCCAGAACCAGCTGTTTCTCCCGTGCAGACAGAGATACAATAAACTCCGCTCCTTTCCGCACTCCCTCTGCGCCAAGCCAGCCGCCCTCCCGGAAATCAAAGCTGATCCCGCAGCTGTAGAAGATAAAAAATCCCGCCAGCCCGAGAAAGGCTCCGCCGATGGAGTAGAACAGGAACGAGAGCCCCGCCCGGATCGCTTCCTTCGATCGCTCGTGAATCACAAGTGGCAGCAGCGCGAGCGTCATCAGCTCATAGAACAGATATGCTGTAAGCAGATTTCCGGAAAAGCACAAGCCGCCAATCAGACCAACCGAGATGAGGAAAAATATCTGGTAGAGCCGGCTGTCCTTCTGCCCCCGCATATAACCGGCCGCATAGACCGCCGATGCGAGCCACATCGCCGCACAGAGCACGCCGAACAGTATGGAAAGCCGATCCGGCCGCAGGGTAAACGCCAGCCGATCCGACATGCGGAAAAGAACCAGCTCATAATCCCCCGCACCCGCCAGCCCGACAAAAACAAGCTCAAGCAGCGACACCGCCGCCACATAGACACCCCGCTTCCTTTCCTGGCAGAGCAGCCGGCTGCCGGCAAGCAGAATTCCTGCGAAAACCGGAAAGAATACCGGCAGAAGCAATATCAGATTCGGATTCATAGTTAGCCTCCATGCTGCGACTGTTTTTGCGGAACAGCCCTTGGCTCAGGCTTTGGCGCAGCGCAAAACCTGCAAGATTGAATTTTTCAGAAATGCTTTTCTTTCAAACTTGTCCCTCACGTCAGCAAGGACCCGCAGAAAATAAGGCGGATAATCACTTGCGGACACGGTTCCTTCCATCCCGCATCTACGAAAATGTGCTCAGCCCGATCCGGATCGCATCCTCGATCACATTCGACCAGGTTCCGAGAAAAACATTCAGCACGATAAAGCAGACAAGTGCTGCCGTCATGGTTTTCGGCAAATGACAGCCCTCCGGCACGGAGACCGCTCCCTCCTTCGGCGTGTAGATCGTTATCACCGCCCGGATAAAATAGACAGCGTTCAGAATCGTACTGATCGCAAGCGCCACCATGGCGATCCCCATCTTCCCCCGCGACGCGGACAGCGCCGCTTCAGCAAAGTAAACTTTTGATGTAAATCCGGCAAGCAGAGGGATGCCGACCATCGAGAATGCGCCCACCGAAAAGGCTGCTCCGGCAAGCCGGCTGCGGTAACCCGAACCCCTCAGATCCGAAAAATCCTTGCTGTCGCCGGATACGTCGGACAGCCCCTTAGCCGCAAGGAACAGCATGGATTTCGAAGCCGCATGTGACATTATGTGGAAAACCGCCGCAATGGTTCCCATCGGGACGGAAAGCCCGATGCCCATATAAATGTAACCGATCTGCGCCACGGAGGAAAACGCGATCATCCGGCGCATGTCCCGCTGGTAAATCGCCATTACGGAACCGGCAATCATTCCTGCCACGCCGAAAAAAAACAGCAGATTCGGTGTTTTGTGATCGATGATGAAGTCGAATCCGAACACGCGGTAAAACAGCTTGAACAGCAGAAAAATATAGCCTTTCGACACCAGGCTCGACAATATGGCGGCCGAGGACGGCACCGAATAGCTGTAGGCATCCGGCAGCCAGGTGTGGAACGGGAACAGAGCGCTTTTGATCGCAAGCCCCGCGCTCATCAGTCCCAGCGTTACGGTCAGCGGCAGCTGATACTCCCCGGAAGCAGCCAGAGCCGCGACCTGGCTGTGGATATTTACCATCAGAAGATGCCCCGTCACATCGTACAGAATCGTAATGCCGATCAGCAGAAGTCCCGAGCCGATCAGGCTCATAATCATGTATTTTGCCGCGGCCACAAGCGTATGCCCGTTATTCCGTATCATGATCAGCGCGCCCGCTGCAATTGTGTTGATCTCGACGAAAACGTAGGCTGTAAAAAGATCGTTTGTATAGATCAGCGCAAGCAGGGATGTCAGCATCAGATTGATCATGGTAAAATAGAGGTTGCTTTTGCTCTCCTCGATATCGAGTGAGATATAATGCTCCCCTCCCAGCACAGAGAGAAACATAATGCTGCAGAAAAACACCGCAAGCACGGCCTCCAGCAGTCCGACGCGGATCTCATTGCCCCAAGGCGCGGGGAAATGTCCCATCATATAAGTATACTGTCCCTCCCGGGCAACCCAGGCCAGCACTGCGGCATTCATCGCGCCTGCGGCACCGGTCAGCGCTAGACTCAGTCCTTTTGCCTGCTTTGGCTTCAGCACGGACGAAAGCACGCCGCATATCAGGCATATTACAATATTAAATAGCGGAAAGCTCTTAACTATCTCCATCTTATCTCATTCCCTGTCCGTTTCCCTGTATTTTTCCTGCTTTGCAAGTATCGTGATCCGGTCGATATCCAGCGTGTGATACCTCCGGTAAAGCCGGATCGTAAGAGCGAGCATCACCGCCGTCACGCTGACCGACACGACAATGCCGGTCAGCACAAGTCCCGAGGGAACCGGATTGATATAGTCCGTCATCAGACGCGAGGCATCCGGCCCGTCCGGCACCGGCGCTCTGCGCCCGTCAATATAGCCCTTTGCGGCGAGAAAAAGGTAGACAGCAGTGTCCATAATATTCAGTCCGATAATTTTTTTAATCATGTTGCGATGAAACAGAAGTGTTGTGAATCCGATACCGAACAGAATGACCGCGACCGCCTCATAAAAATTATTGAACAGATTGTCCATCTCAGATCCCGCCCTTCCGAAAAATTGCGTAAAATGTATACATTGTACACGCCACAACACATCCGACACAGATATTAAGCGGCAGGATCAGCCCGCTGCTCAGGATGCTTCCCGGTGACCCGAGCGGAATGCCGCTCTCCAGATGGTTGGCCCCGCAGTAAAAGGAATAACATTTCGCTGCGGAATAAAAGAGCAGCGAGCAGAGCGTGACGGTCTGAAACACCCGGTATGTGAAAAAACGCTCCGTTTTCCGGAAGCCGAACGCATTCAAATGAAGTATCAGCCCCGCACCGATAATCGCACCGCCGGAAAAACCGCCGCCGGGCGAAATATGACCGTTCAGAATCACGTAAATACCGAAAATAATAATGCATGGAACGAGAAAAAATGCTGTTTTCTGAAGTATTCTGTCATTTTTCGGCTCAAACTGCCGGTCATCCTCCTCCGCGTCCAGCTTCGCCTGTGTCGGCCTGCCGTCCGCTCCGTGGTCGATGCGCAGCAAAATCAGCACGGTACACGCCGCGATAAAGAGCACATGCGACTCTCCGAGCGTATCAAATGCACGGTAATCCAGGATCATCCCGGTCACAATGTTGACTGCCCCGGTTTCCTCCTGTCCCTTCACGATGTAGCGCTCCGCTACCTCGTTGCCGTTTGCCGGCGTGCCGGCGGAGCCGAAAGCCGGGAGCTCTGCAACCACGGCCAGCAGTACCGCGATCACCGATATGCAGATAATAATGGAAACGGCATGGTAAAATCGCCGAAACAGTTTGACACCCTTTGTGTCCGCCCAGTTTTCACGCTCTTTCAGAGCCCGCTCGAGCTCTCTGCGCTCCTGCTCCTTCCAGTATTTCCGGAAGCTCGCGCGCTCCTCCTTCTGCCGCAGAAAGAACGCCGTCCGCTCCTCTTCCCGCCGCGCGCTCTTCTCTCTTGCGGCATGAAGGAATTCCTGGCGCTTCCTTTCGTCCTCCGGCAGTTCCTCCCCGTTGACAAAACGCTGAAACCGGCGCCATTTCGTCATTTCATAATCCGGCCTGATCCTGCTCATCCCGCTCCTCTTCCTCCTCTTCCTCCGCGTTCTTCCTCTGATCCATCGCATGAATTTTCTTCAGGGTTACAAAAAACAGAACGCTTGTCACGCCGGCGCCCACCGCCGCTTCCGTAATTGCCAGATCCGGTGATTCAAGAAGAATCCATATAATGCACATTACCAGACTGTACGACATAAAAATCACAACCGAGGTCAGCAGATTTCTGCTGATGCTGGTCGCAAGCGCGCACAGAATCAGGATAATCAGCAATATTGCCTTAAAGCCTGACATCGTCTGCCACCTCGCATTCCTTTTCCACCCGCTCCCGATCTGTCACAACCTCAAGGCGTGCGACCAGATGCGCTGTCACCGGGCTCGCCATCCAGAAAAAGCATATAATGATAAACAGTTTCAGAGAGGTGAAATTCCACCCGTTTATCACAATCAGACCAAGCAGCACAAACAGGATGCCGAGCGTGTCGTTCATCGCTGCAGCGTGCATTCTGTTCAATACATATTTAAATTTGAAGTTGCCGATAACGGAAATGCAGGCGACTGCAAGTCCGAACAGAATACAGGCCCCCCCGGTTATAAAACGCAGCCATTCCATATTATTTTTCCTCCCTGTCCGCCCTGTCCAAGATTGCAGCTGCCGGTGCAGAGGCGCCGGCTCCGTTTTCAGGCGCCGGTTCCCCGGCATGTTTCTTTGCCTCGTGTTCCCGGTATACGCCAAGATACACCTTTACAAGCACAACAACGGCGAGAAAGCTGATCATCGCGTAGATAATCGCGACGTCGGCGAGAAATCCCTCCTTCATTTTCACCGTAAGAATCGCGATAATCATCATCGTCATCGTACCGATCATATTGACCGCGACAATGCGGTCCGCAATCCTAGGCCCGATAATCGAGCGCACGACGCAGAGCAGGCAGAGGATTCCGAGCACAACGATAACCGCCGTCAGAAAAATATCGCAAGCCTGATTCATGTCCTTCCCCTCTCCTTTCTGCTTCCGCCGCGCTTCGGCTCGCTGTGTTTTCCAGGTTTTGTCTGTTCTGTCCCTGCGGCTGCCTTCTCTGTTGAGGCTCTCTGCTCTGACCGTTCTTCCCTAGTGGCTGCCTTCTCTGCGGAGGCTCTCTGCTCTGACCGTTCTTCCCCGGCGGCTGCCTTCTCCGTTGAGGCTCCCTGCTCTGACTGTTTTGCCCCGGCTTTCATCCGCTCCAGCTCCTCCAGCCGCTTTTCGAAGGAACAGTTCTCAATACCCTCGCCGAGTTCCCTGTCCAGACAATGCACTAGATATTCGTCCCCTTCAAGCGTCACTGTAATGGTGCCCGGCGTCAGAGTAATAGAATTCGCCAGCACAACCCTTGCTGTCTCCTCCCTGAGCCCGGTACGGAAACGCAGAAGTTTCGGCTCGATTATATATTTTGACGATAGAATCAGATTCATAACATAAAAATTTGCTTTAAAAATTTCACATATTAAAAGAATAATATATTTCAGGCCGAAAAGCATACCGCGGTATGCACCGGCTTCCTTTTTCAGACTGTAGTCCATAAATCTGCACAGGAACCAGAAAACAAGCGCCGATACCGCAAGTCCGAACAGAGCAATTTCTGCCGTAAATTTCCCGTTAAAAATAATCCATAAAGCAAACATTAGTACAAACATTATCTTCTCCATTTCCGTATATCCGGCCGCCGGGCCGTCTCAGCCCGTTCCGTTTCCGTTTGCCGCCTTAAAATCCGAGCTTTTTAAAATCCATCTGCTAAAATGGCTAATCCATTATAATCCTGTCGTATTTTAATGTCAACTGCGGCTTCTGATAAGATCACGGTAAACGCATGCTTTATAAATAATCTATAAACAAATTTTTCTTCTTTTT
>ERZ777305.3143-NODE-3143-length-11980-cov-3.262725_pt1 | contig 11980 bp, 18 predicted proteins | sample MGYA00374965_ERZ777305 | MGnify/ENA primary metagenome ERZ777305 (study PRJEB29328, sample SAMD00013331) | mouse gut metagenome | study: EMG produced TPA metagenomics assembly of the Metagenome analysis of fecal microbiota from mouse which was promoted...
AACAAATTAAAAAAATATACAGCAGGAGCAAAATTTAAAGCAGAAGATAAAAGATACAAAGAACTAGAAGCAAAAGGTTATGTTGAGAAATGTAAAGAAACAACACCTAAAAAACAATAAGTAGGTGATAAAAAATGGCAAAATCAAAATGGAAGCAAGTTAAAGATAAATTAGTATTAGTCGAAGGATGGGCAAGAGATGGATTAACAAATGAACAAATAGCTGAGAAATTAGGAATAAATCCAGATACACTATATAAGTATCAAAAAGAATATCCCGAGTTTTCCGAGGCCTTAAAAAAAGGAAAAGAGCATATTGATTATGAAGTTGAAAATGCATTACTAAAAAGTGCGTTAAGTGGAAATATAACAGCACAGATATTCTGGTTAAAAAATAGAAAACCAAATCGATGGAAAGATAAGATTGAACATAAAGCAGATAATGAAGAACTTTCTAAAGTGGAACAACTGTTAAACAAAATCAAAGAGGAAGCAAGAAATGATAATAACTGATAAACAGAAAGAATTTATAAAAAATGCTACTCATAGATACAACTTAAAAATCGGTGCTAGAAGATGTGGAAAGACATATCTAGACATATTATATACAATTCCAGACAAAATAACAGAAGGAAAAGGAAAAGAAGGTTTAAATATTATACTAGGCGTTTCAAAAGGTACAATTGAAAGAAATGTATTGAACCCACTTAGGCAAATGTATGGGCGAAATCTTGTAGGATACATCAATTCGCAAAATGTTGCGACATTATTTGGTGAAGAAGTGTATTGTCTAGGTGCTGAAAAAGTTAGTCAAGTTTCTAAAATTCAAGGCACTAGTGTTAAATTTTGTTATGGTGATGAAATTGCAAAATGGTGTAAAGAAGTATTTGTAATGGTACAAGCTTCATTAGATAAGTCATACAGTCGTTTTGATGGAGCATTAAATCCGGAAAGTCAGACGCATTGGTTTAAGAAAGAATTTTTAGATAAAATAGAAGAAAAAGGATTAGATGTATATGTTCAATATTATACGATATTTGATAATTATTTTTTAGCAAAAGAAGTTATAGAAAATCTTTGTAAAGAGTATCAAGGTACAGTATATTATAACAGATATATATTAGGACAATGGTGTAATGCAGAAGGATTAATATTTCAACAAATTGCTAATGATTATACAAGATATATAACAAAAGAAATTCAATTAAATTCTATAATTAGTATAGGAATTGATTGGGGTGGTAATAAATCAAAGCATAGTATTACAGCTACTAAAATTAATAGAAACTTTAAAAATGTACAATGTTTAAAATCCGATACTATGAAAGCAACAGGAACTAATACTAAACAGGTGTTTAGATGGATAATAAATTTTATAAAAGAGATACAGGACAAATATGGAACTGTATCTTTTATTTTTGCTGATAGTGCTGAGCAAGTTTTAAATAATTCGTTGCAAGGTGAATTACGAGCAAATGGAATTAATATAAAAGTTCAAGATAGCATTAAAATTGAGATTAAAAACAGAATTGAATTATGGAACAGATTATTAAATTTAGACAGATTAACTTTTATAGATAGACAAACACAGACAATCATAGAAGCTTTACAAACAGCTTTATATGATGAAAAAGCTAAAGATGACAGATGGATAGACGATGGAGAAACATCAGATATAGACAGCTTAGACAGTTTTAATTATTCATTTGAATTTTGGTTTGAACAAATATCTTATTGTTTGAGAGAGGTAGCATAAAATGAACAATGTAGTTTTGAAATATTTAAAAGAGCAAGGATATGAAACAGTTTCAACAAATTATTATAATTATATAGAGACTTGGGAAAATTGGTGGAGAAATGAAGTTGATTTTCATAAATATCATGACCAGACAGGAAAAGCAAGAAAATTATTTAGTTTAGGAATGGCAAAAAGATTAGCAGAAGATTGGGCAAGTATTCTATTTACTGAAAGAGATGAGATATCAACAGAAGCAAAGACTAGTAAACAAACACAAATCAATAATAAATATTTAACAGAGCAATTAAAAATATTAAAAGTTTATAAAGATTTACCGACAGCAATTGAAAGAGCTATGTCAAGCGGTACAGCAGGTGCAATAGTTAGAATAAAACATACTAAAATAGATAAGCAAGGAAACCTTATTACTGATAACAGAACTAAATTAGATATTATATATGTTAGTGCAAATCAAATAGTTCCACTAAAAGTAGAGCATGGACAAATAGTAGATGTAGCTATAGTAAGTGAAGATATTGTTAAAGATAAGAAAGAATATTATGTAGAAATTCATAAATTAGAATATAAAGAAAAACTACAACAAGAAGTATATGTTATTACTAATACTTATTTAAATGAGCGAGGAGAAGAAATAGCAAAAAAAGGCATAGTTAAGAATTATACAGTTAATTCTAATGTGCCTTTATTTTCTATATTGAAACCTGCTATAACAAATCCAGTAAATGAAAATTATAACATCATAAACGGTTTAGGATTTAGTGTGTATGGAACAGCTATAAATCAATTACAAGCATGCGATATTACATACAATAATTTTGTTATGGACTTTTATTTGGGCGGTAAAAAAGTATTTTACAATAAAAAAATAACTAAAACTAAAACTAGAACAATTAAAGACGAGAAAGGAAATACTAAAGAAGAAGAATACGAAATATATCCTGACGATATTATGAAACAACAATGGAGAACATATGGTGATGATATGACCAATTTAAAAGAAAATCCAGCTATTACTGAATATAACCCCGAATTAAGAGTAGAAGAAGACAAAGAAGGAATACAATTTGCTTTAAATATGCTTAGTTTTAAATGCGGTTTAGGAACTAAATACTACGAATTTAATGGAAGCTCAGTAGTAACAGCTACACAATATGTAGGAGATAGACAAGACTTAATAGTAAATGCAAATAAACATCGTAAAAATGTAGATGAATTTGTAAGTGGAATATGTAAAGCAATACTGTTGTTAGGAAGAATTTTATTTAAAGAAAATGTTACTGAAGATTGTACTATAACAATAACAGATAAAGACGGTTTTATGGTAGATACTGAAACAGCAAAACAAGAATTTAGAGAAGATATTGCGCAAGGAATAAGAAAAGCTTGGGAGTACAGAGTTAAATTCTTAGGAGAAGATGAAGAGATAGCAAAAGCAATGGTAGCAGATGAAGAAATAGAAAATATTGAAGAAGAGGAAGATGATGAAGAAGAAAAAGAACAAGATAAAAAAAGCAAAAAGAAAGTAAAAGAAGAATAGAGGTGTTGTAATTGTTAACACCAGACTATTTAAATCTAATAGAATTTAATAATGTAGTAAAAATATATGAACAGTTAAATATAGATATAGTTGTAGATATAATAAAAAGAGTTTCTAAATCACAAGACATAACATCAACAACTATGGAACAATTAAAAATATTAAAACAAACAAATGGTTCAGATATATTTAATAAAACTTTAGAAAGAACATCTTTATTAACAACAAAGACTAAGAAAGAATTAAGAAAATTATTTAAAGATATGATAAAAGAAGATATGAAAGGATATAAAGAATTATATAAATATAGAGAAAAACCATTTAAGTTAAATGAAACACAATATAAAATATTAAATCAAGGATTAAAAAAGACAAATAAAATTTTAAAAAATCTTACAAATACAATAGCTTTTCAAAGTAAACAGGCTTATGTAGATGCAATTGATAGAGCATATATGAAAGCTACATCAGGTGCATTTAGTTATACAAAAACTATAAATGAAGCAGTTCAAGAACTAGCAAGAAAGGGAATTACTTTAAAAGATAAATCAGGAAGAAATGTACAATTAGAAGTTGCTGTAAGAAGAAATGTTCTAGCTGGTATTCAAGAAACAGCTAATAATATTAATAGAGGCATAGAAGAAGAGCTAGGTTGTGATGGATATGAAGTAACAGCTCACTTAGGGGCTAGACCAACTCATGCAGTAGCACAAGGAAAACAATATGCGAAAAGTCATAGAACAAAAGATAGTAGAAATTATCCTTTATGGAGTGATATAGAACATTTATGGAGTGATTATAATTGTAGACATAGTTATTTTGGTATTATATTAGGAATATCAGAACCACAATATAACGAAAAAGAACTAAATGAGTTTAAAAATGCAACTGTTATTTTAGATGGAAAGGAAGTTCCATATTATGAAGCAACACAAAAACAAAGACAAATAGAAAATGAAATAAGAAAACAAAAAAGAACTGTAGAAATTTTACAAAAAGCACAAAAAGAAAATGTAATTGAAAAAAATAAATTAGTCCAATTACAAAAGAAATATAAAGATTTTTGCAAAAAGACAGGACTAGAAAAAGATTACAGTAGAATAAAAATTACAAAAACAAATAATACAACAGAAAAACAAAAGTTACAATACAAAGATATAACTAATAAATTTGTAAAAACTAAAAAGTATAGAGTAAAAGAACAACAATATTATATAGACCCCAAAGGCACTAAATATAAAGTAGATGGGAAACATATAATATTAGAACCAACAACGAGAGAAAAAGAAGTTGCTAATATATTAGGAAGAATATATGGTGGGCAAGTTAATATTATTCCTAGAATAAACGAACCTAAAAATATAAAAACACCAGACTATATGATAAGCAATGAAAAATTCGATTTAAAGCAGATAACAGGTGGAGGAAAATGGACAATAGAAGGCAATTTAAAAGGAAAAAAAGAACAAGCAAATAATTTTATTATAGATATCACGAAGGCAAAAATAGATATAAAAGAAGCTTGTAGACAAATAGAAGTTATATATAATTCTAAGCATTATACTTGGGTTGATGAAATACTTTTAATAAAAGAAAATTTATTGGTAAAAGTATATAAAAGGGACTAAAATCAATTGAAGCCAACTGCGAACCTAGGGGTTCTCAACTGACTTCAATTTTTAATAATATTATTAACTTAATTATATATTAAATTAGGTTAATAATCAATAGTTTATGAAAAAAAATAATATATTATTCTAAAATAAGTTATCAATATTTTAAAATATATGAAGAAGCTGACGAGCTTCTTTTTTTATGGGTTTTGTTAATAGTTACCGTGAAAAAATTAACAAGTTGGGCATACGACGTTAAAAATAGCAAATATTATCAAATTCAAGGGAAGATAAACCCGTAGAAAATCGTAGGAGGAGAGAATATTATGAAAAGAAGTTTTTTAGAAAATCTATTCAAAGATTTAGAAGCGGAAGATAGTATTAAGAAAAATATTATTGACAATATCATGAATGAGAATGGCAATGATGTTAATGCTGAAAAGACCAAAACAGAAAGCTTGAAAAATGATTTAAAAGTAAAAGAAGGAGTAATCGAAGAATTAAATGCAAAAATAAAAGAAGTAGGTTCTGTCGATATAGAAGAAATCAAGAAACAAGCTAAACAAGAAGGTTTTGACGAAGGTTCTAAAGAAGTTGAAGAGTTTAAAAAAACAAATGCTTTAAAAAGCTCTATAAAAGGAGCTAAAGACTTTGATTTAGTTTATAGTAAACTAGACAAAGAAAAAATTAAATATGAAAAAGATGATAAAGGAGAATACATAGTAAGTGGCATTGATGAACAAATCAAAGATGTCAAAGAAAAGTATTCTTTTTTATTTGAAGATGATGGAACTGATAACAGTGAAATCAATCTAGGTGGAGAACATAAGGGGAGTTCTTCTACATCAGAATTTAATTTTGGTTTTACACCAATACACCCAACAGAAAAATAAAAAATTAGAAAGAAAAGAGGTAAAAAAATATGCCAGTAGTAAATTATGCAGAACAATATTCAAGAGCTTTGTCTCAAAATTTTCCATACGTATTAAATTTTGGAAAATTATATCAAACACCAAACAACTCACTTTACAAGATAATAGACTCAAAAACAATTAAAATACCAAGTATCAAGACAACAGGTAGAACAGATGGAAATAGGGATACAATAACAGGTTTTTCAAGAAATGTAGACAATGATTGGGAGACTAAAACATTAACAAGACACAGAGAATGGGATACATTGTTACATCCTCAAGATGTAAATCAATCTAATATGGTTTTATCTATTCAAAATGCAACTAAAGTATTTAATGAAACACAGAAATTTCCCGAAATGGATGCGTATTGTATCTCAAAGATACATAGTGATAGTGTTGAAGCTGGAGTAACTGATGATAACACAGTATTAACAGCTGAAAACATTTTTGATACATTTGATGAATATATGAAAGAAATGGATGAAGCAAGAGTGCCACAAACAGGACGTATTTTATATGTAACACCAACAGTAAAAGCTTTAATAAAAAAAGCAAAAGATGTTGTAAAAACAATAAATATAGGTGGAGGAGCAACAGCTTTAAATAGAAATATTTCAAGAATCGATGAAGTTGAAATTAGATCTGTTCCATCTGATTTAATGAAAACTGTATACAACTTTACAAAAGGATGGGCTATTGGAGATACAGCAAAGCAAATTAATATGTTGTTAATTCATCCTGTTGCAGTATATACACCAGTTAGTTATTCATTTGCTAGCATGGAAACACCATCTGCACACACAAAAGGAAAATATTTATATTATGAAGAGTCTTTTGAAGATATATTCATATTAAATAATAAGAAAAAAGCAATCAAATTCAATGTAGAAAAATAGGAGGTAAACTATGATAGCAGTTAAGAAGAATGAAGAAGTAAAGATATTAGATATGCAAAAAGATGAGTATATAGAAAAAGGATATACTATTCTTGATGATAAAATGAAAGTAATTGCGAAACCTTTCGACAAAAATGAAAGTAAAATAAGAAAATTAGAACAAGAAAATGAAGAACTAAAGGCAGAAATAAAGAAATTAAAAGAAACAAATAAAAAGACTGAATAGGAGTTGATAAAATGGTATATGCAGATTTTAAATATTACTTAAATGAATATTTAGGCACATTGCCACCAAACTCTTTTAATTCACTAATTATAAAAGCAAGTAAAGAAATTGATAAAAACATAAATACTAGACTAACACAAGAAAAAATAAATAATTTTCAAGAAAAAGCACAAGAACAGTTGAAAGATACTGCTTGTGCTTTAGTTGATTTAATACATAAAAAACAAGAAAGCGAAAATAAAAAAATAACATCTTTCTCAATTGATGGAGTAAATAAAACTTTTAAAATTCTTTCTAATGATGAATATAAAAGTCTGTTAAAAGAAATAATTAAAGGTCTACCTGATGAGTTAACTTGTTATTTGTAGGAGATTGAAATATGAAAGATATACCAATTCAAGAAATAACGATATATCATAAAACTAACAATAGTTGGGATAGATATGTAGTAAATGCAAGTTATAGAAATATTTCTATAATAAATCGTAATAAAAATGGTACTAATTCAAGCGACAATACTCTTATAAGGATTTTTGATGTTGAAGGGTACAATTCTAAATGGTTCGTAGAAAAAGAAGATATAATTGTCAATAAAAAAGTTATAGATGAAATAGAAGGAAGGACACCAATTCCACAGTTAAGTAAATATGGTAAAAGCAATGTTCACAAAGTAGTTTCTATTGATAAATTTATTTTTGATGATGAAGATATAAAAGAATTAAATCATATAAAATTGGGGTGTGTATAATGTCTTTTATAGTAAAAACAGAGCCACTATCAAAAATATATAAAAAATTAGGACTACAAGAAAAAGGAAAAGTACAACAGTTTTTAGGAGAAACAACAGCGAACAGCTTAAAGAAATATGTATCTTTTGAATCAGGAGTTCAAGAAAAGTCAATAAAGGTTATAGAAGGTGGAAGAAAAGTAATAATAAATGTACCATACGCAAGTTTTCAAGCAGGTGGTAAAGTTATGATAGGAGCTTATAGTCATAGACCTTGGGCAAGACGAGGAGAAAGAAAAGTACTTACAAGTAAAAGATTAATATATCACAGTAATTCTTTAAGAGGAGCTCATCCTTTTGAAAGAATGAAAGCAGACAAAAAGGAAAGTATATTAAATCAAACAGCAAATTATGCAAGGAGGATATCTAATGGATAATGCAATAAATGATTGGTTATTACAATATGAACCGATTAAAGAAATAGCAGAAATGATACATACAGAAGAACTTCCAGATATGGAAAATTCTCTTGCTTTACAAAGAAGTGGAGTAGAGAATTTACCTTTAAAATATGTAAGTGAAAGAGGTTGGTATAGACAATATCAATATGTATTGCTTTTAAAATCGAATAGTGAAGATGATTTACAAAGACTAGAAAATTTAGACTGGCTAGATGATTTAAGTGATTGGATAGATGAACAAAATTGTTTAAGAAATTATCCAATTTTAGAAAATAAACAAATAAAAGAAGTAAGCTGTGCTAATGCAATAACTTTTGAAACTAGCGAAGATGGTTCAATAAGTACGTATTATTTACAGCTTTATTTTAATATAAAAGGAGGAAATTAAGATGGAAGAAGTAATGGCTTATGATGAAGCTTATTATTTAGATGTTGAAGAAACAAAAACAGATAATGCACAAGAAGATATTCAATTAATGAATGTTGGTGTAAGTAAGTTTGAAGAAAGTTCAAATCCAACAGAAAAATCAGTTCAATATATAGGAGATAAATCTAAGACTAATAAAGTTACAGGATATGATAATCAATTTGCAATTGAGAGTGATTTAATAAAGAATGACAAAGTTGTAATGTATTTATATTCTATATTTAGAGATAGAAAAGTTGGAATTTATGCTCAACAATATTTATATATAGCTGAGTTATGGAACCCTATTGCAGAGCAAGAAAATACATATAAAGCTAGAAAGATATTAACAACAGCTGTATTATCTGGTAAAACTCCAAATCCAGGAGAAACAATAACATTTAGCGGAGATTTAAAAGGTGTTGGAGATTTTATTGATGGAACGTTTAATACAAAAACAAAAACATTTACACCAAATGCTTAAGAAAAAAATAGGTAAAGATTAAATATAAAATATTAATATTGATGATAGGAAGGTTTTAAAGGTATGGAAAATAAAAGGTTAAGTTTTGGATATGAAGATACAGATAGAAGTATAGAAATTGAGTTGTATGGATTAGTTTTTGAGATTAAAAATATTGATAATGTTGAGAAAATAAGAAATATTAATACAAATAATAAAGAAGAAATAGAAAATAGGTTAGAAAAGATATTAGGAGTAGGAAGTATAGATAAAATAAATAAAAAAAGAAAAGAAGATGGATATAAAGAATTAGATTTAGATGTAGAGTTAAATATATTTGGATGTATTATGGAAGTTTATTCAAAGAATATGTTGGAAAATACGATAGGAAGAACATCTAAAGTTATAGATGAATTAAATAAAGATATGGATAGTAAGATAAGTAATTTTAATAGAGAACAAAGAAGAAATTATAATAGATATGGAAATAAGAGAAAATATAGGAGATATTAATATGATTATGTTTAAGAAGCTACCTTATTTTGTAATTTTACAAGGAAAAAAATATAAAATAAATGTAGACTTTAGAAATATGATATCTTTTGAAAATAAAGTACAGGATAAAAGTGTTAAGGCTCAAGAACTAATAGAATATGGGGTAAGACATTTTTATCCTGATTTTTTTTATAAAAATGAATATTTGGAATTATTAAAAAATCCAATTTTATATAAGGAAGCATGTGAAAAATTAATATGGTTTTATAAATGTGGCAGAGAAGATTATCACAAAAATAATGGAAGTGGTGGAAAAGGAAATAAAGAACAGATTTATTCTTATGAATATGATGACGAATATATCTATGGAGCTTTTTATGAACAATATAAGATTGATTTAGAATATGATAAAGTACATTGGTGGAAATTCAAAGCACTATTGAAGTCTTTAAAAGAAGATACAGAGTTTGTAAAAATAAAAGGTTATAGAGCTTATTCTGGAAAAGATGAAAATATGCTAGAATTAAAGAAATATTGGAAGCTACCTATATCAGTTAGGGAGCAAGAAAGATTAAATAAACTATATGATGAATTAAAATGATTGACATTTTCTTATAAATACTGTATAATTTTTCCAAAAGGAGAACTAAAATGGGTTTTTTTAGAAAACTTTTTTTAAAAAGTAATAACTATAATGGAAGTTTATATGATGATTATTATTATGAGTTTTCTGAATCAGATAAAATAGAAAAAAAATACGAAAAAGTAGTAAATATGCATTATAAACTTTTAGAAAAAATTAGAATGAATTATACAATTGTTAACAACTTAGGAGATGAGTTTAGCCCTCAAATGGATTCTGTTATACAAGAATGTGAGAGAGATATTGCTATAGCCCAAGAATTTTATAATTATTGTAAAGAAAAAGCAGAATATTATAAAGAACCTATTGAAAATTATATTCCAGAATATGAAAGTTTTAAAAGATTAGCTATAATATATGAAAAAAGAAAAGAATACGAAAAGGCTTTAAAAGTATGTCAAAAAGCTATAGATATTGGATTTTATAAAGATGGAACTCCTGGACAAATACCTGGAAGAATAGCAAGATTATATAAAAAAATAAATAAATTATATGAATAATTACACTGACAATATTTTATAAATAATATATACTTTTTTGAAAGGAGAAAAATATGGCAAGTGCAAAAAATAAAGTAATTGCTGGGGATTATGAAGGGAAATCAGTAGGAGAGCAATTTGGAGAAATAGTTATAAAAGATATCACAGGAATATTAAAACCTATTAATGACGCAACAGTAGAAAATTATGAATTAATAACAGATGAAGTTAGGAAAAGTGGAACTAGTGCAATTTTAAGAGGTAGTTTAGGTGCAGTAGTGCTTGGGCCAGTCGGCATATTAGCGGGATTAAGTGCAAAAAATAAAGGAATTTATCAAGTTGCAGTTCAATTTAAAGATGAAAAAAAATCTCTTTTAGAATTAGACGACAAATTATATAAGTTATTAGTAAAAAAATGTTTCTAATTTGAGATTAGATAGTTAAAACACTTACAAAAAAATGTGAGTGTTTTTATTTTGGAAAAAATATTTTAAAAAATTTTATTTTGTCTCTTGACATATTGGAACTCAAAATGTATAATCACATCATGGAACTCAAAAAGTGAGGTGATTAATATATGAGTCCAAAAACAGGAAGACCTAAAATAAACAACCCTAAAGCATTTGATGTAAAAGTTAGATTTGATAAAAAGACACATGATAAGATTTTAAAATATAGTGAAGAAAACAATATAACTAAAGCAGATACAATTAGAAAGGGAGTAGATTTATTATTAGGAAACAAAAAATAGATACAATCTGAGGTGTCTGGTAAACAAACAGATTATATCTATCCCAACAGAGATTAACTCTATCTATGAAATATTTTATCATAGAATTAGAGAAATCTCAACTTAAAATACAAAAATTTTAGAGGAGGTTTCTTTTTTCATGGAAATTAAACATATAAAAACAGGTGAAATTGTTTTATGGAATAAACCAAAAAGAATTAAAGAGAATTGGCTTAATGCAACTATCGAAAAACCAATATTTAAGAATAAGAATATTCAATTTATTATGAAATGTGAATTTAATGAATTAAGTTACATTGTTGTTAGTTTAAGACCTTTAAGTATAGAAGATATAGAAAATATAAACTTAGATAATTATGTATTTGAGGGTTATTCAAAATTTTGTAAAGGAGTGGAAGTATAATGGATAAATTAGAATTAGTTAAATCATTTAATTTTAATAATCTAAAATGTGATATTTATAGTAAAGATAATGAAATGTTTATGACTATAAATCAATTATCAGAAGTTTTAGGATATAAAGAAAAAGATGGAGTAAAAAAAGTGATAAAAAGAAATGATTACTTAAAAGAAAAAGAATTTTCTCAAATAGTACCTATTGAATTTAA
>ERZ777305.3144-NODE-3144-length-11980-cov-2.434549_pt1 | contig 11980 bp, 12 predicted proteins | sample MGYA00374965_ERZ777305 | MGnify/ENA primary metagenome ERZ777305 (study PRJEB29328, sample SAMD00013331) | mouse gut metagenome | study: EMG produced TPA metagenomics assembly of the Metagenome analysis of fecal microbiota from mouse which was promoted...
TAGCAAGCGACGTAAGCAGACAGCCTGAACTTCTGATATTGCTGCCGCCCATGGGCGTACTGCTCCAGCGCGTATCGAGTTGACTCCACGAAAGATATTCGTCGTATATAGATGTCTGCTTATCCGCGGCATTCGCAGTTATAGAAAAACTGCCTTTTTCAGCCGTCGGTACAGCCTGCACCGAAAAGCATAATGCCGCCGTAAATGCCGTAATTATGCTGAAAACTCTCCTTTTCGATCTATGCTGCATTGGTATCAGCCTCCTTATTTCACTTCCTGCGCCGTTTCATTTTGCGAGCTGCTTTTTTCGCTTCCGCAAGCGATCTGTACGCAGAATTATACTCCTTGATCATTTCTTCTCTGTCAGTTTCGCTAAGCTTTTCACCTCCGTATTCCGCCCGTTCAAACAGCGTCACAGCCGCCGAAATATCCGCTCCCGAACGCCGCGCCACTTCCTTTTCGGCTTCGCGCGCGGTACTTGACGCGGGAATTCCGTAAAGACGGCAGATTCGGCGAATTACCGCCGCCGCAGCCTGTTCCGGACTTCTTCTCCTGTTAATGAATATGAATGATTTATGTGTCAAAAACGGCGATATAACGGCAATTATAAGCGCTCCGCCGCAAATTGCCAATATTATCAGACCCATTTTCGAAAGCATACCTGAAGCCTGTCTGCCGCCGTCGCTTTGAGCGTCGAGAGACATTGTCGGCTCAAAGGTTACCCAGCCGAAGCCTCTTATATAAAGTTCGGGAAAACCGTGTGCGTCCCTGGAAGTAATGGTATATCGCTTGAACTTCCCGTCGGAATCGCTGTACTGCTCAAGTTCGGTCTGCATATTATAGCCCTCGCAGTAACGCGCGGGAATTCCAGACGCTCTTGCAAGCAATGTCATTGCCGTCGCATATTCATAGCAGACGCCAGTTTTAGTGTCGAAGAGGAAATCCTCGGCGTTATCGCCCTTTTCCTTGCGATAATCAAGATCGTAAACATAACCGTTGTTAATGAAATACCATTCCAGCGCTTTCGCCTTGTCATAGTCGGAATCCAGTCCGTCGGTAATTTCCATGGCAAGCCTGCGAATCTTCTCGTTATCGTCGTAATCAAGCAGTATCGACGTATAGTCCTCATAATAATTGCAGCTTGACATTAGAGTTCTGAAGAATCTGTCAGCCTGCGCATATTGCTCCGTGGTAACGAAATAATTATTTCTTGCCTCTTTAAGAACTTCAAAAGCGTCTCCGAGCATTTCAAAGTAGTCGTCCCGATCGCCCAGCATATCTATCAGCAATCTATTGTTGCTGTTGCTGAATACTTTATCGGGAATATATGTAAATTCAAAACTATCGTTGATATTAAAATAGCCCTCATCAGTCAGAATCGCTCCTGCGCGCGTCAATCCAATAGTTCTTTTGTATGAAGTTTTCGTCATCGCATATGCACTCTGAGGAACGGGAGCGGAATTTCCGCCCTGATACACGGAATAAAGCGAAACTTCTTTCGGCTGCGGATATTCAAGAGTTACGCCCGCATATTCCGATAAGCCATATTTTTCGGCAAAATCTTCATCCTCGGCGGCTGCGAAAAATACAGCGTCAGCAATTTCGCCATTGACATATATACCTATCGGCAATTCATCATGCTTAGAATAATAGCTGTCAAGATCGCTGATGCTCCAGCTGTCGGTTTCGTAGCTGTAGGTTGAGAATGTGGCGGTTTTCAGGCGCAAAGGCTCTTCCGCCATACCGTAATAATGCACGGTATCCTGATCGGTGGAACGGAATTGTTCGCCCGTAGCCGTATCGCGGAAAACATTAAGCATTTCATTCAGCCTGTCCGTAAGGGCGTCGGCATTTATAAGCGTTTCAAGAATGCTTCTGTCTGCTTCAACGGCAGGTTTCGGGATAAACGCCGCCGCAAGAGCGAACAGAACCGTAAATATCCCCACTGACCGCCAAGTTTCGCACTTATCGACTATCACCGTATCTTTATCTTCATTAAGCTGCCTGAACATTATCATCAGAAGCACATATCCGACGGAAAGTGCAAGAATGAAGTATACGGGCATTTCTTCGTATTCCTTGCCGTATATCACGAACGGTATCATAAGAATGAGAAACGTCATGAAAACCCTGTAACGGCATCGGGTGAAATAATAGAATACCGACGCCATGAATATGAAGAAAAATATAAATATCGCAAGCGTATACCACTTATTGTACAGCAGCGAATCCTGCGGAGTCATGAACCATAGTAAAAATGGGATAGGGTAATCCTGACTGCCTCGCCCGATTAACGACGCCGTAAAACGCAGCGAAACGAGAAGCATGACAATATATACCGCACCGCCTATGAAGTTGTGCTTTTTCATGAAATCGAACAGACGGAATATCAGCCACCCCAGCACATAAGCCGCTATGCCGTAAGCTGCGGTGAGCGTATCTCGGTAATGATACATTATAGACATCACGAGGACAGCAACGTAGATAAGCACGGGATCAGCCAGCGTTTTTATAAGAAATCCTTTATTTTTAGCAGTCTCTGTCATATTCTTATACCCTGAAATTATTATCATCGTCCAGATACCACATCGGCAGACCTGAATCATTGCGGCTGTCGGCTGAAACGCCCAGAATAAGCGCGCTGTCCTTATCTTCAAGCTGGGAAACCATTTCCGCTATCTCTCCGCTTATATCAGTGGAGGCGATCAGACAGGCACAGGCAGATACGCTGTGAAGCTTTATACGCCGTTCGGGAACTACTTTTTCCGCAAGCACTTTCAGAAGAAGCTGCGACGGATGGTCGGGGCTTTCAACGCTTTCAGCCGTCAGCTCGCCTCCTGCGCCATAATAAACGAACGTCGAGGCTACTCCCTGCTCGATAAGCAGCGTAATTAAGCCGAATACGGCGCATATCAGCCTTTCTTCGGCAACTATCGCCTGATTCGGATCGGCGTTTTTATCCCTGTAAAGATCGAGCATGACGACCGGCTGAACAGAAGCCGACGCTTCCAGTTAACTCTTTTCAGAGGATCGCCCTGAACATACTCGCGATGATCGTAACCGGGCGCGGTATTTGCGGAATAGAGCATTGCGGAATCGGCGGAGGATTCGTCGTCGCTGGTTATGACTGAATCGGCAATATCCCTGAAAAGCATTGATGAAGATCGGATTTTCGGTATTTCAGGTATAACCCCCACGCTTTTCGGCTTGGGAAGTTTTTCTGTTATCCTGAATCCGACGAATCCCATAAAACCCGACGAATGCACAGAAACAACTGATATTTCGCCGTTTCCGCCTGTTAATGCGTCGACTGTGTAGGAGAATTTCTTCTGATTTTTCCCCGCAAGCGATAGGCGGAAAGTTTTTTCCGAACCGCCGAAAACTGCGTCGGAAGCGGTTTTTATGCTTACAATGCCAAGCGGAAATCCGCCTTGCTTTTCAACCGTAACATTAACGGTAAGCGGCGCGCCTTTTTTCACATAGCCGTCGCAGTCAAATGAAACGGTGATCCTTTTTCTGCCGAAAAATGCAAATAAAACCGATATTGCGGCTGAAAATAAAATAAACGCTGCAAGAATGACTCCTATTTCGCCGTCTATGTAAAAAGTAAAAACAAACAGTACGGCAGCGACGCTTAATAAAGAAAATACTTTTTTCATATTGTTATCCCATCGAGGGAACATCGGTCGTTTCGAGAATGTGCGCGATATAGTCCTCGCCGCCCTTAAATCCGCTTTTGCCCTGCGGAGAAAGAATTATTCTGTGAGACAAAACCGAAACCGCAGCAGCCTTTACATCGTCTGGAGTCGCATATTCTCTGCCGTAAATATATGCGAACGCCTTTGCCGATTTATACAGCGCAATACTTCCGCGCGGACTGATGCCAAGGGCGGCGTTTCTGTCGTTTCTCGTGGCGGCAACAATAGCGATTATATACTGCTTAACGCCGTCTGTAACGCGTATTCCGCGTACTTCCTGCTGCATTTCCAGCACTTCCTCCACCGAAAGCGCTGGTTTATCTATATTAAGTATCGGATTATGCATTTCCGTGCGGTCGAGAATTTTCATTTCCTCTTCGGCGCTTGGATAACCCATGGACAGCTTCATAAAAAATCTGTCCATCTGCGCTTCGGGAAGATGAAAAGTACCGTATGTCTCCACTGGATTCTGGGTCGCCATTACAAGGAAAGGCTTCGGAAGGCTGTGCGTTTCACCGTCCATCGAGATCTGGCGTTCTTCCATAGCTTCAAGCAGCGCCGACTGAACTTTAGGTGAAGCTCGATTTATTTCATCGGCAAGCAAAAAGTTGCACATTGCCGCGCCCTCGCGATAAACGAACTCTCCCGATTTCTGATCGAGCATCGTAAATCCCGCAATATCCGAGGGCATAACGTCGGGAGTAAGCTGGATTCGGTTGAACTTTCCGCCGACAGACCGCGAAAGAGCGGTTATAAGCTGAGTTTTTCCGACGCCCGGAACATCTTCCAGCAGGACATGACCCTCGCAGAGCATTGCCGCAATAAGCCTGATAACAGTATCGTTTTTGCCGACAATGACTCTGCCTATTGAATCGGCGAGAATTTTTATTTTTTCATTCATTTTTTTACCCCAATAAGAAATCTGATATATGATATACTCTTTATATTATAGCATATTTTTTACAATACTGCAAGTGGTTTATTTATAAATATTGCGCCCATGCTTTTGTGGATTTTACACAAAAAACCGGGCGCAATATTGTATATTAGTAAATTTTCTATTGACTTACCATAATTCTTCTCTTTTGGCGCGGATGTGCGCTTTTATGTACGGCATCACAAAAATAAGTATGCCTGATTATGCCGAGTATAAGTTTTAGCACAGAACCCAATCCGACCTTGCCGTCTCTTATCATCAATTCGGCAAATTGATCGCTGCTCATATTCGAATTGCCTATGTATTGATCGCGCGCCTTGGCATAAGACTCGCCGTCCGGCTGTTCTACAGTTCTGCCCTCAAATTTCAGATCAAGATTGGGAACTTCCACATTGATATCACCTTTTTCAACCTTTTTTATATACTCAACGCTTTTATCAGCCGCAGCGTCGCATTTTTTGATCATCTCTTCGTCGCTTACCGCGTAAATGATGTAAAATCCGCTGTAGAAAATATCCGTATCGCCATATTTCAAGGCATTTTCCCAATCACTCTTAGAGAGATTAACTATCATATACAAACAAATCTTTTCATTTAGTAAATTATATGGAAATTTATCATTATATCCTGTAGCCATACGCTGAATTGAAAATACATCCCCCTCAACAAGTACCGGCTCATGATAATCCGACATTTTCGATTCCGAAAGAACAATTTTATCGCCCTTAATAAGAAGCTTGACGTCGCCCGCGCTTATCATTACCAGAAAAACTCCGATACCCGCAAGCACGGTAAGCAAAGCTCCTCTCCAATTTATTCTGTTCATATCAACCACCAAAAACAGCCGCGATTTTGAGTATATAAATACGCAAACCGCGGCTGTACTTTATCAAATCTTATTCAAAAAGAATTACTTGATCATCTTTGCAACTTCGTCTGCAAGATTATCTTCTTTCTTTTCAACGCCCTCGCCGCGCTCATAGCGGATAACGTCTGTTACAACGATCTCGCCGCCGAGCTTCTTGGCTTCTGCGTCAACATACCCCTTAACGGTAAGCTTGTCGTCCTTAACGAATGCCTGCTCAAGGAGGCAGTTTTCGCTGTAGTACTTGCCAACCTTACCCTCAACGATCTTAACTCTTACCTGCTCGGGCTTGTTTGCCATCTTAGGATCTTCAGCCATCTGAGCGAGCATAATCTCCTTTTCCTTTTCGATAACCTCAGCGGGAACGTCCTCGCGCTTGAGATAAGGAGCGTTAAGAGCAGCGGACTGCATTGCAACATCCTTACCGATAACGGAAACCTGATCAGCGGAAAGAGCCGTATCCATCTTTACCATAACGCCGATGCTGCCGCCGTTGTGAATGTAAGAAGCAAGAACGCCTTCCATTCTTACGAAACGACGTATAACGATGTTCTCTCTGATCTTCATGCCTGCAAGTTCCGTGAGAACGTCGCCTACTGTAGCTGTTCCGCCGGAGATAGTTTCAGCCTTGAGAGCCTCAACGTCGGCAGGATTCTTTTCGATGATAGTATTTGCAACTGCATTTACAAAGTTCTTGATATCGTCTGTATTTGCAGCGAAGTCTGTCTCTGTATTTACTTCGAGAAGTACGCCTGTGTTACCGTTTACAACGGCGGTAACGATACCCTCGGCAGCGGCTCTGCCGCTCTTCTTAGCCTGTGTAGCAAGTCCTTTTTCTCTGAGGAACTCGATAGCCTTGTCCATATCTCCGTCGTTTGCCTCAAGAGCCTTTTTACAGTCCATCATGCCAACGCCGGTTGACTTCATGAGATCTTTGATCTCGGCAACGGAAATCTTTCCCATTGTTTTTTCCTCCTGTTCAATTATATGTCAGAGAATATTTTCTCCGTGATTTATCAAATTATTCAGCCTGAGTCTCTTCAGCAGCCTCGGCAGCATCGTCGCCCTGTCTGCCCTCGATAACAGCGTTAGCAATAGTTCCTGCGATAAGCTTAACAGCGCGGATAGCGTCGTCGTTTCCGGGAATTACGTAATCAACTTCATCGGGGTCGCAGTTTGTATCAACGATAGCAACGATCGGGATATTAAGCTTCTTAGCTTCTGCAACGGCGATCTTTTCCTTGCGGGGGTCAACGATAAAGAGACAAGCGGGGATCTTCTTCATTGTCTTGATACCGCCGAGGAACTTTTCAAGCTTCTCGATCTCAAGATTAAGCTTAACAACTTCTTTCTTGGGGAGGAGGTTGAAAGTACCGTCTTCTTCCATTGTGTGAAGCTGCTCAAGTCTCTTGATTCTTGTCTGGATGGTCTTGAAGTTAGTGAGCATACCGCCAAGCCATCTTGCGTTTACATAATGAGCGCCTGCGCGTGTAGCCTCTTCCTTAACGGAATCGCCTGCCTGCTTCTTTGTACCGACAAAAAGAACTTCGCCGCCCTGAGCCGCGATGTCGCGAACGAACATATAAGCCTCGTCAAGCTTCTTAACTGTTTTCTGGAGATCGATAATATAGATACCGTTTCTCTCTGTAAAGATGTAAGGTGCCATTTTGGGGTTCCAGCGTCTTGTCTGGTGTCCGAAGTGAACGCCTGCTTCAAGAAGCTGCTTCATTGAAACTACTGCCATTGTTGTAGTCCTCCTAATTTAAAATTTGTTGCAGGACCTGTATATACAAAACAAGTTCCTAATCCGCCGCAGAATTTAGCTTACGTGCCACATTTCATACGAAACGCACCGACCCGCAACAACCCTGCGTGTGAATTGCCTTAATATTATACCATATTTTCCATATTTCCGCAAGCGTTTTCATCTTGTACGTTCAAACAAACTTTTAGAAAATTCTCTTTTTATTTTTGTGGAACTCGCACTACTCACAAGAATAACGTCGCTGCCGACGACTTCTATGGCTTTGCAGGGAATCTCCGTATCGCTTTCTCTGCCGAACAGTCCGAAAAATCTGTATCCGCCGTAGATAAGCAGCGAAACGATCTCAGAGTTGTCGATATTCATGCGAACGTCGTCGATATATCCCAATCTTTCGCCCGTTTTCACGTCTATAACTTCTTTCGCCCTCAAATCTTCAAGACTGCATATCATAAAATTCCACCTGCACTCCATATTAATATATTTAATATGTATGTCATGCCGCTTGTCAGCTATTCGAAAAAAACGCCGCACAACTCTTTTAAGCTGTACGGCGTTCGGAAACTTTTTATCAATTATCGTCCCCGTCGTCTTTTTTCTTCTTAATAACAGAAATAACCGTGGTAACAATTACAATTGCAACCGCTGCTCCGATGGCTATAACCAGCGGAATAACGGGAAATCTGTCACCCGTTGCAGGTACTGCGGCTATGAGCGTATTCAACATATCCATAATTTTGTCCTCCTGTTTATGATGTCATATTCCGAGTTTTGTACTCTTTCAATATTGTACCACATCATGCTCCGTTTGTCAAGGAGGAACGCTTTTATTTCATCAAAATATCATTATCCTATCAGTCATACATCGACTTAACAAGCAGTTGGCGCATCAGCACAAGGTCGAATACGTCAAGTCTGCCGTCGTTGTTCAAGTCGCCGTTTTTCCAGCTGATAAGCTTTGCATCTTCGCTGAGCAGCCATTTCTGCATCGTCACCAAATCAGCAACATCAAAAAGACCATTATTGTCCACATCACCTTGCACACCGGGTATTTCCACAAAGGTTCTGTTGTATTTTTCTGCATATTTCTGCGCGGTTGACGCGTAATATCCGCGAATAACACCAGTATAACTATATGAATCATTCAAATTGTTATAATTGTTGCATATAGTTCCCTCATATACCATTTCACAATTTGGATTTAAGATTGATATGGTATCAAGAGATTTACAGTTTTTAAATGCATATACGCCAATACTCGTAACGCTTTTCGGTATTGTTACGGAAGTAAGAGAAGAACATTCAGAAAATGCCCATGCTCCAATAATATTAATGCTGTCAGGTATTGTTACAGAAGTAAGAGAAGAGCAGTCTGAAAACGCCCCGTATCCAATGCGTGTAACACTGTCAGGTATTATTATAGAGGTCAGGGAAGAACAGTAATAAAATGCATAGTCTCCAATACTTTTAACGCTGTCAGGTATAATATAAGAATCATTTGTTCTTCCATTTGGGTAACAAACCAATTTAGATTGATTCTTATTAAAAAGAACACCGTCGATATCCGAATAATTCTTATTGCCATTCAGAACATTTATTGAATTCAGGGAAGAACAGTCAACAAATACATATTCTCCAATATTTGTAACGCTGTTTGATATTGTTATGGAAGTCAAAGAAGAACAGCCAACAAACGCATAGTCTCCAATACTCATAACACTGTCCGGTATTATTATGGAAGTCAGAGCAGAACACCTAACAAATGCATATTCTTCAATACTGGTAACACTGTCCGGTATTGTTATGGAAACCAGAGAAGAACACTGATTAAATGCCTGCTTTCCAATACTCGTAACCTTTTTTCCGTCAATAATGGAAGGAATCTCAATATCCGCTGAAGACGAAGAAATATATTTATCAATTTCAACAGTTCCGTCGTCCAGTACTTCGTATTTAAGTGATAAACCCTCGGATGTATAGTCGGCAGCGCCTGCACTGAAAGAGAAGCCGAAATCTGACAATTGCGCAGAATATGCAAAAGCTGTCGTCGCCAAACATAAAGCTGCCGCGAGTGAAATCATCCTTTTTATCAGTTTCATATTATGTACTTCCTTTCAAATAAGAATTCGCGTCTACGTTATGTATCAAAATATATCGTCGAAATCAACGCCTGTCGCCTGAATGGAATCGAGTTTCATGTTCTCTCCCTTTACTCTGAAAAGAGCGACCTCATTTTCTTCGCCTGCAAGGGAAAATGTTACAAAAATGTAGTCCTCAAACTCAACTGTTATCGGCACATCCTCCGGCGAAGCAAAATCAATCTCGTCAAGTCTTTCGGCATAAGCCTCAAAAACGCCGTCCGGTATATCAGCCGTTCCCATTATCATATCATAATTAATGCCTACGTCAGCCATCATGCCGTACATAATATCGAAAAGCGAGTATATCTGCTTTGCCTCGGTTATCTCCTCCTCGTCGGCGTCTCTCACGGAAATTACCTTAATATCGCTGCGGTCAAAATCAGCAGGCATATCCATATCTTCAATGCCCATCTCATCGCCAAACATTCCGAGCGCGCCGACAGCGTTCATGGATTCGAAAATGGAATCGGGCAGACAGCACTTCAAAAGTCTGTTTACGTCCGCGTTCATTGCAGCCTGACAAAATTCAAACATAACGTCAACGTACTCTTCCGAAGCAGCGTCCGTATTATTGTTATTATTGGTATTGCTCCTGCTGAATTCTTTCTCCGCCTCTTCTTTCTGTTTCTTGATATTTTCCCTAGCTTTCTCAAGCGTTTTCTCGATATCTGCTTTCGAAGCCTTTGAAGCTTTTTCAAGATCTTCATCAGAAATCTTTTTCGTGGTTTTTTCAACTTTTACCTCATCGGAGGATTCATCCTCCGTGGTATCGGCAGCCGAACTTTCGGAAGATTCCGAAGACTCGGAAGATTCGGAAACGGAAGAGCTGTCGGAATTCTCCATAGTTTCATTTCCGCAGGCTGTAAACGTACATACGAGTGACAATACGGCTAAGATCGCCGCCAGACTTTTCTTCATATAAAACACCTCATTTACGCATTTATGCTAAACACTATTGCAAAATTTGCAATAGCATTTTGCATATTTTAATTATATCACCTTATCAGATATTTGTCAATTAATTTTTTCACACAAAAAAGAACATGGCGAACCATGTTCTTTTAGCTGTTTAATGTCTGCTTAGAATCTGAAATCTCTCTCTCCGCTGCGTATCTTTTCCAGATATCCCAACGCCTTTTCTCGGCGTTTCGGATCGGGAACTTTCTGTATCTCGCGGTCGATAAGTTCCTCGCCGATCTTCTTGGTTTCGGGGCTTGCGTAATCCTGCAAATATTCCTGCAAAGTCAGCAGCGCGTTGGGATGACAGCAATTCTGAATCTGTCCCACCTTGCACAACGCCATAAATCTGTCGCCTGTACGTCCCTCGCGATAGCAGGCAGTGCAGAACGACGGAATATAGCCGCCCTCCATAAGCCACTTCACAACTTCGTCAAGCGAACGCTGATCGGAAACGTCGAACTGCTCCGTATCATGGGGACGCTCCTCCGCGTCATAGCCAGCATAGCCGCCAACCGATGTTCTCGAACCGCCCGAAATCTGCGAAATACCGAGCTTCATCACCTTTTCGCGGCAGCTTTCATTCTCACGCGTGGAAATTATCATGCCCGTATACGGAACTGCAATTCGAATGCAGGCGATTATCTTCGCAAACGTATCGTCGTCGATTCCGTTGTCAAACTGTGCGGGGTCGATATCCGCAGCCCTTTTCAGTCTCGGAACGCTTATAGTATGAGGTCCTACGCCGTGAACGGCTTCAAGATGCTCGGCGTGCATGAGAAGTCCTGCGAATTCGTATCTGTACTTGTCAAGACCGAAAAGAACGCCCAGTCCCACATCGTCGATTCCGCCCTCCATAGCGCGATCCATAGCTTCCGTATGATAAGCGTAATTGTGCTTCGGACCTGCCGGATGAAGCTGCTCGTAGCTTTCCTTATGATACGTCTCCTGAAACAGAATGTAAGTTCCGATTCCCGCTTCTTTAAGCTTTCTGTAATTTTCAACCATAGTAGCGGCAATATTAACGTTTACGCGTCTGATCGCGCCGTTTTTATGCTTAATTGAGTATATAGTATTTATGCATTCAAGAATATATTCGATGGGATTATTTACAGGGTCTTCGCCTGCCTCGATAGCAAGCCGCTTATGTCCCATATCCTGAAGCGCGATGACCTCCTGCTTTACCTCCTCCTGCGTAAGCTTTTTGCGCGGAATTTCCTTATTCTGCATATGATAAGGACAGTAAACACACTTATTCACGCAGTAATTTGAAAGATAAAGCGGCGCGAACATTACGATTCTGTCGCCGTAAAACGCGTCCTTGATCTCTCTTGCAAGAGAATAGATTTTCTCCGTCATTTCGGGAATATCGCAGGCAAGCAGCACGCTCGCTTCCCTATGCGAAAGACCTGCGCATTCAACTCCCCTGCCCGTTTTTTTCGGACGAGCCTTTTCGAGAAGTTCCTCAATAAGTTCCCTGTTATGCTTATTTTCATCAGCATATTTCAGCGTAGCCAATATTTCATCGTCCGAAATAAACTCTTCAGCTTTCAAAGATTTCACATCATACATTTTAAATTCCTCCATTTGTAAAATCAATTTTACTATGCCGCATTATGC
>ERZ777305.3145-NODE-3145-length-11978-cov-2.654785_pt1 | contig 11978 bp, 8 predicted proteins | sample MGYA00374965_ERZ777305 | MGnify/ENA primary metagenome ERZ777305 (study PRJEB29328, sample SAMD00013331) | mouse gut metagenome | study: EMG produced TPA metagenomics assembly of the Metagenome analysis of fecal microbiota from mouse which was promoted...
GATATGGACGCGGCTTTTTATGATGATTACCCGGATGATGACATGGATGGCGGGCCGGAACAGGAGGAATAACAGTATGGCACAGTTTACGGATTCCCCGTATGAATACATGATGGCAGGGAAGCCGTCTGTCAGCCTGGCGCGGGGAAGCAGCCCTGCCCCTGCCCTATCTGACAAATGCAGGGGATGCCCTTATGGGCGCGCCCGCCCCTGCATTGGCTTCTGTATCAAAGATCTGCTGTCTGATACCAGAAAAAAAAGGAGGAACTATGAAACAGACACATAAAAAAGCTCTTTTAGCCGCTGCGCTCCTGTCTGCCGTCCTTGCCGGGACTATGCTGGCGCTGTTCCCTTCGTGGGAACGCCGCCGGGAAAAACAGGAACAGGAAGCAATGATCGTGCGGCTTGCTGGGGAAGTTCAGGAAACAGAGGCTTCTCCACGCACCGAACCTGAAACGGAACCACCTGCGGAAACGGAGGCTCCGGGAGAAACTTTGGGGGAGAAAAACGGGGAAAGCCTGTCGGAACTGGAAACAGAAAACTCCCCGGCAGAAAGGAAGAGAAAACCGGAAGAAGGCGCGGAGATAGGGATCCTCTCAATTCCCAAAATAGACGCGGAACTTCCGGTCACGGCAGGAGTCACCGAAGAACAGCTGAAGATCTCGGAAGGATGGGTACGACAGACAGATATAATTGGAGACGAAGGGAACGCCGTGATTGCGGGACACCGTAGCTATACCTTTGGACTGCATTTCAACCGCCTGGAGGAACTGGAAGCCGGGGATGAGATTCTGTTTACCACGGCAGACGGCGAATCCATCCCATTTTCAGTAAGCGAGATTCTGACAGCGGATCCGGACGATCCTGCCGTATTTGCCCTGCCAACTGACGGCGGGGCGCAATTAACCCTATATACCTGCACCCCAGTCAGGATAGCGACGCACCGGCTGATCGTCCGGGCAATGCGGCTGGAAGAATGAAAGGAGGAAACACACCACTATGTCAAAACGAATCACAGCATTTCTTATTTCCCTGTGCTTTTTTATCCTCATGACCACGCCCATGGCGGCGCTTGCGGCAGAGGAAATACCGACCGCAGATACGGCAGAAACCGTATCCGGCAATGACCTGAGGGAGCCGGGGGAATCACAGGCCGATCCGGGCACACCGGAGGAAACCAGCTGGATCCGGGTGCTGAAAACGGACACAGACACAGGCGCTCCCCTGCCTGGAGCTTTTTTTAAAGTGTACCATGCGGCAGACGGCACGGAAGCCGGAGAACTGCTAACAGGAAGCGGAGGAACGGGGCAGGCAGCCATCGCACCGGGGGATTATTACCTGCTGGAAAAATATGCGTTCACTGTGGCGGGCGGAGAAACGAAAGACCTTACGGTCGCCAACAAGCCCCTGCCAGCGCCGGAACCGGCAGTGCTGAAAATCACCAAAACGGATGCTGACCAGAATGACCGGCTGCTATCCGGAGCCGTGTTCTCCGTTTATGAGGAAGAAAGCGGCAGAAAAGCCGGGGAACTGATGACTGGGAAAGACGGAACGGCAGGCATGGAGCTTCCTGCCGGCAGCTATACCATGAAAGAAACCATGGCTCCAGAAGGATACCTGCTTTCTTCCAATGTCATCCATGTCTCCCTGCAAGAAGGGGAGGTGAAGGAACTGACAGTCACAAACCGCAAGGGAGAAGAAACAGAGGACAGCAAAGAACCGGGCGCACTGCGGATCACCAAACGGGATTCTGAAAGCGGAGAACGATTGAAAGACGCCATTTTCGGTATTTATGAAACAGACACAGACAACTGCATGGGGGAAGTTACTACTGATCAGAAAGGTGTGGCGGAGATCGAACTGAAACCGGGCAGTTATTATCTCCTGGAACTGGAAGCCCCGGAAGGCTACCGGCTGGATGAAGAAAAGATCGGATTCCGTGTCCGTTCCGGAAAAACGACGGAAAAAAACGTGAAAAACGTAAAGGAGGAAGAAAAAGAAGAACAGAAAGAAAACAGCGATAAGGAACCAGACGAACAGACGTCCCCGTTCGACAGCCTGTTTTCTGCCCTTTCGTCTGTTCCATTCTCAGACACATCGTCTGCCGCCGGATCCTCATCGACCTGGACAGGCAGCGGGGAAAGCCGGGATACGGCAGATAAAAAGACCGGAACCCTGCAAGTCGTTAATTCTGCCGCCGGGACGGGGGAAAAGCTTTCCGGGCAGGTGCTGTCCGTCTATAACAGCGACGGAAAGAAGGCCGGGGAAGTGACGGTAAAAAACGGCAGGGGAACGCTTACTCTGCCGGAAGGCGATTATTACCTGCGGGAGCGGAAATCTCCGGCAGGTTTTTTCGGGGAAACTGCCCGGATCCGCTTTTCTGTCACGGCAGGCATGACGACGGAGGTGGAGATTACCAGTGAGCGGGATATGGAGCATACCAACCCCCAGGACATCATACCAAAGACTGGGGAAACGCTGCCTCTTTTCCCGATGGGGCTGTCCGCACTCTGTTTCTCAGGTGCTGCGGCGTGCAGCTTCTCCCTTTACCGCATGAAACGGAAACGTCAGTAACAGACTGCCGGCGCAGTGTATCTCCTGCGCCGGCCTTATCAGACAGGAGGAATGTATCTTGCCAACTTATACCCTTATCATAACGGAAAAACCAAGCGTCGCACAGGCAATAGCCAAAAGCATCGGCGTGACCGGACGCAGGGACGGCTACTTGGAGGGAAACGGCTATCTGGTAAGCTGGTGCGTCGGGCATCTGGTGGAGCTTTCCACCGCCGACAGCTATGACCCCCGTTATTCCAGATGGGCGCGTGAGGATCTCCCGATCCTGCCGGAACCCTGGCGCTTTTCAGTATCTCCGGCGACAAAAAAGCAGTTTGAGATCTTAAAGAGCCTGATGGAACGCCCGGACGTCACAGAACTGGTGGAGGCCACGGACGCAGGCCGGGAAGGGGAACTGATCTTCCGGCTGGTCTATCGCCAGACGGGATGTAAAAAACCATTCCGGCGGCTCTGGATCTCGTCCATGGAGGACAGCGCAATCCAGGAGGGCATGGAATATCTGCGCCCCGGAGAATATTATGACCTGCTTTACGAAGCTGCCCTGTGCCGCGCCAAGGCAGACTGGCTGGTGGGGATCAACGGCACAAGGCTCTTTACCACCCTTTACCGGGGAAAAACCCTGAATGTAGGCCGTGTAATGACGCCCACCCTTGCACTTCTGACGGAACGAGAACAGGCGATTATTGAATTTAAGAAAGAAAAATTTTATACCGTAGAGCTGGATTGCGGCTCCATATCTGTCTCAAGCCGACGCTTTTTAAGCCGAACAGATGCGGAAAAGCTGCGGAGGGCCTGCCTGGGAAAACAGGCCGCAGTACAGTCCGTGAGACGACAGGAAAAGACGGAGAAACCGCCAAAACTCTATGACCTCACCACCCTGCAAAGGGAAGCCAACCGACTGTACGGTTATACCGCACAGCAGACACTGGACTATATCCAGCTTTTATATGAGAAGAAATTGGCGACCTACCCGCGCACGGATTCCCGGTATCTGACGGAGGACATGGCCGGTATGCTGCCGGAACTGTGCAGGGAGATCGCCGGCGCGTTCCCGTCTGCTTCGGGATTCCAGGGCGGTGTGGATGCGGCCCTTGTGACCGATAATTCCAAAGTCAGCGACCACCATGCCATCCTTCCCACCAGGGAAGCCGCCAGGGCTGACCTTGCTGACCTTCCTACCGGAGAGAAAAATATCTTCTCCCTCATTTCCATACGCCTTTTATGTGCGGTCTGCCCGGAAAAATATTCCTATGCGGATACGGAAGTGGCGCTTTTGTGTGAAGGGGAAACCTTTACTGCAAAAGGGCGTGCGGAACTGTCCGGGGGCTGGCGGGCGGTAGAACGGCCGTTTTTGGAAGCGTCAGGGAAAAAAACGGAGGATAAAACAGAAAACCCTCCTCTGCCAGAATTATCCGAAGGGCAGTTCCTTACCGCAGAAGCTGCCGCGCTCCATGAGGGAGCGACAAGCCCTCCCAAACGGTATACCGAAGATTCTCTCCTTTCCGCCATGGAGAACGCCGGGGCGGAGGAATTTGCACAGATCGAAGATGTGGAACGAAAAGGGCTGGGCACACCTGCCACCCGTGCGGGCGTGATTGAAAAGCTGGTAAAAGGCGGATTCGCAGAGCGGAAAAAGAAGTTGCTGATTCCCACAAAAAAGGGCATGGAGCTGATCAGCGTCCTGCCGGATGCCGTAAAGAGCGTAAAGCTGACTGCCGAATGGGAAGCCGCCTTAAAAGAGGTGGAACACGGGGAGCGGAAGCCGGAGGATTTTATGGACGGGATCACCCATATGGTTTGCGGGCTGGTGGAATCCTATAAAAATGTGGCAGTTGATACCGGCAGCGCCCTATCCGGCTCTGACAAAGAGGCTGTCGGCATCTGCCCTCGCTGCGGCAGGCCGGTGTATGAAGGGAAAAAGAGCTTTTACTGCTCCGGTTATAAAGCGTCCCCTTCCTGCGGCTTTACCCTGTGGAAAGACAACCCATATTTTAAAAGCAAGCGGAAGGAACTGACAAAAAAGACTGCTGCCGCTCTGCTGAAAAAAGGAAAGGTAAAAATGACCGGATTGTACTCGGAGAAGAAAGGGATCTTCTATGACGCAACGATTGTCATGGAGGATACAGGAGGTAAATATGTAAATTTTAAGCTGGAGTTCGATAAAAAATAAAAGATGGAGGCGATCTATATGGAACCAAAACAGAAACTGGAAGAATTTGCCGAACAGCAGCCGGACAGATACCGCTATTACATCACAAATGAGGCCCTGCAGAAAGGCACCTGCCCCCACATGGAGGATATGAAACTGGTGGAGATCAAAGAGATTACGCCTGTCCTTGTAGAGAACGGCACGGTCAAAGCTTTCGGGTATGTGGAATACCCCAGGCCGCTGACAAAAGAGCTGGAACAGGAATACGCCCTTGTGTCCTCATCAGAAAATGTAAACCACCTGCGGACGGCGGAACTTTCCACGGAGCAGAATATGAACATGATCGATGGGATTCCCAACAATGAGCCGCCCCGTGTCAACCAGGGTTATACCATACTGGAAAGTGAAACTGTCGGCCACATGGAATATGTCCTTGCTGAAAACCAGAACGCGCCCCAGCCTTACGCGACCTGGGCACGGAACATGAAAAACGATGAACAGCGGGAAGAGGAAAATTTCTTTTGGGGCCATTATTTCTGCGACCCGGAAGCGGCAGTAAAAGATCTTCACGCAAGGGCGGACGAACAGCGCGATTATCTGCGGGAGAGTCGCCCTTCGCTCCTTGACATGCTGCGGCAGGATCAGAAAGAAGCCGCCCGTTCCATTCAGGAACTGCCCGCCATGGATCATGTAAAACATGGGCTGGAAAGGTAGGGAAAATGAAGCTGACAAACTATGAAAAAGAGAGCGTCTTTCTCTTTAATGAAGCAGACAGGACGGCAAGCATCTATACCCATAATGCCGCCCTGATCCGGCAGCTGACAACGCTGTGCGGCTCCCATCCGGAGCAGGTAAAACGTACCGGAGATAACGGCTGCGGAGGACTGACTTTTGAACTGCCGAAGAAGTGGCTGAAGATAGTCCCGCCCCGCGTCCTGTCTGCGGCACAAAAAGAAGTGCTGAAAAAAATGAACCGGAGCCGCTGGGGCAGAGAATAGACCGTTATCCCATGCTCTTTACCAGGCGCAGGATAAAATCCTTAAACAATTCCTGCTGTTCGTCGGGCAGCGTGTTTAAAGCATCCCTCACAAGATTGCCCGCGTCTACTGCTTTTAAGCTGTCCTGGAGCAGATATTCCGGGGAAACGCCTGCCGCGTTGACGATCCCGACAAAGGTTTCCAGCTTCGGCGCTTTGATGCCCCTCTCGATATCTGCAAGATACCGTTCGGAAATGCCGCACTGCTCCGCAAATTCTTTCATGGTCAGCTTTCTGGCAACCCGGCAGGAACGGAGCCGCTCTCCCATAAGCAGTATATTGAATGGTTGTTCCATGACTGATCTCTCCTTATATTATGTTCGTGTTCCATGAACTACTGGCACATATAAAGTATAGATAGCGCACGGATTTCTTGAAATGATTCAACAGACGTGAAAAATCTGATTTTATGAACCAATAAATCATAAAATTTTTATAAACAACAGACTTCGACAGATTCTGCGCTTTTTATGGTTTATGATAAGTTTATGAACTAACAGAACATGTAAAACGCCTAACAAATCATAAGGAGAACAGTTATGAAGATGAAGAAGATACTGAAACGGATCGCGAAAGAAAACGGCGTTACGGTAGAGGAAGTGAGGGAAGAAATGCAGAAAGCCATAACCGAAGCATGGAAGAACCCTCCGGCGGACGGCGGCGTGACAGCGGCGTACCAGAGGAAGGTGCCGTGCAAAGGGGAAATCCCTACGCCGGAAGAACTGATCCGGTATGCTGCGGCAGAGATCCGGAGACAGGCAGGCTGAAACTGCTCCATGCACAAGACAGACAGCCGTAAAAAAGAATAAAATGCAGGAAAGCCCATGAAAACGGTGTAGAACCGGACATGGGCTTTCCTTATGTCAGAAACCATACAAGAAGGAGGTTACGCATGGCAAGAAAGTTACAGCTTGTGTCGCAGCTGGCAGACCAGACCGCCCATGACGTCACGCGGGGCGTAGACAACTGGAAGGCTTATCTGGACAGCGCGTCACGGCTTTATAAGTACAAGTTTGAAGACCAGCTCCTGATCTACGCACAGCGACCGGACGCCACGGCCTGTGCGTCGATGGAACTGTGGAATGAAAAAATGCGCCGCTGGGTGAAGGCAGGCTCTAAAGGCATCGCCCTGATTCGTGAAAACGAGAGCGGCAGACCCCGACTGGAATATGTCTTTGACGTGTCCGACACCCGGCCTGTGCGCGGCGCAAGGATGCCTTATCTGTGGGAAATGAGGGAAGAACACCATCCGGCCGTTGTTGCCGCGCTGGAGAAACAGTACGGAGTGGGCAGCCAGCAGGATCTGGGCAGCCGTCTGATGGAAACGGCTTCCGGTATTGTGGAGGAAGCCTACCCGGAATACCTGCGGGATCTGGCCTATGACGCGGAGGGCAGCTTTCTGGAAGAGATGGACAACCTCAACCGGGAAGTATGCTTCCGGGATACCCTGACAGCCAGCGTCCAGTACACGCTCCTTACCCGCTGCGGCCTGGACGCTTCCGACTATCTGGATGACGACGACCTCCGTGGGATCACGGAATTTTCCACTCCTGCCGCCCTGCACCATCTGGGCGACGCCGCAAGCACTATCTCCATGGGAATCCTCCAGGAGATCGGGCGGACGATCCGGAACTTTGACCGGGAACAGATAAACGAACAGCAAAAAAAGAAAGAAAAACCGCTTGAAAATGCCGCTGACATCGGTTATACTAAAGATGCAAAGTACTTTAGCACTTTAAAGCGTGAAACCGAAGAAAGGAGCATACAAAATGGCAGAGCTGACATACAGGAAGAACGGGGATTATCTGATACCGAATCTGATCATGGACGGGGAGGAAGAAGCGGAGGAAATCCTGTTAGGGAAATACGGGCTTCTGAGGCAGACATTCCTGAAGGAACACCACCACGGGACGTACACCTCCATGCTGCTGACGGGGAGGCTTATGCCGCACCTGAAACAGATCGACGAGCAGGCACAGGAGCAGGTGGACCGGGCCGTGGAGGAGCTGCTGAAGCGAAACGGAGTGGACGAGGCCCTGAAGGAGAGGGACCAGATGGCCTGGGTGCAGGCGGTCAACAGCTTCACGGCACAGGCGGAGGAAGTGGTGCTGAAGGAGATCGTCTACCGGTAAGTCCGGAAGAGGACGGACAGAAAAAAACAAACGGACAGCTGGATACAGACAGACAGGAAACGGCAGGTGAGGAACCTGCTGTTTCTGCGTCCGGGGAAAAGGAGATAAAAGAACCGCAATATTTCCAGTTTTCTCTTTTCCCTACCGTAGAGGAACAGGCAGGACGTATCGCAGAGGCGCAGGAAAAAGACAGACAGGCGAAAAATGCCGCACTTACAACAGACAGGACGGCTTCGCAGGTGACGGACGCAGTGATCGGCCGCGCACTTACCTGCGGCGGGAATGAAAAAAACAGTATCTTGCGGATCGCCGCATTTTATCAAAAAGATCCCGATGTAGAACAGGCCGCTGCGTTTCTTGCAGAGGAATACAAAACCGGCGGCAAGGGGCTTTCCATTGGCGGCAGGGATTATGCCATGTGGTTTGACCGGGACGGTATCCGTATTGCGCAGGGGCACACTGCCAATATCCCCGATTCCACGCTTGTTTCCTGGGAAAAGGCGGCGGAAATGGTGTCCGGGCTTTTGGAAGAAGGGCGCTATGCCGCCCAGGAAACTTTAGATTCCGCAAGGCAGAATGAGTACCGGGAACTGGCGGAAAAACTGTGGTATTTAAGGCAGGATCTGAGCGACGAGGGAAAGGAAATGGATGCGCTGCCTTTCCTTTCGGAACTTTATGATACTTACCACGGATTCCCTGACTGTACGGAGAAACTGGCGGAATGCCTGGCAGATCCGGAGACACGGAAGCGTCTGATGTACGAGGTTGACGGATTTGCCAGAGAATATGACGGAAACCGCAATCTTCTCCGCTTCCATTTCCATGAACCGTTCGGGCTTGCCGCCCGCATCTCGCTTCTGTCCCCTGAGCCAAAGGAATTTACAGCACTGGAAGGCTTTGAGCCTGCAAGGGCCAGCTTTATCACGGAGGACGAGATCGACCGTATGCTCACCAGGGGCAGCGGCATATCCGAAGGAAAGATGCGGATCTATTCCTATTTTGTGCAGGGGCATGACGCCAAAGAACGCACCGCATTCCTGCGGGATGAATACGGAACCGGAGGACACGGCCATACCGGGTATAATGAATGGCACGATTCTAAAGGGATCAAGCTTACCCGTGGCGACGAGATTTCCGGTTTTGAAGGCTATGACACGGTACGGCTGAACTGGGACAAGGTGCAGAAACGGATCGGGCAGCTTATTGAAAGCGGCAGATACCTGACCCCGAAGGAAATGGCATATACCGCCCAGTATGAAAAGATACAGCTTGCCCGGAACATCGTCACATTCTATTCCTGCGACCCTAACCGGGAAACGGATATTTCTCCTTATGACCGGAGCTATGATGAGGCACAGAAAAAGATCCTCACCTCATTGGGTGACCCGGAGAAAAGCGCGGCGATGTATGAGGACATGGCAAAGCGGTTCGCCCTGGTGCAGCCGGACGAGCGCAATTACCACCTTATGCAGAGGGCTGTAGACAACATGAGCGCATACCAGAGGGGCGAATATTCCCTGTTCACCCCTCTTTCAGCGGAAGCTTTGCAGGAACAGAGGCAGAAAAAGAAAGAAGTGGAAAAACCTTCCGCCAAAAAAGAAGCAAAACCGCTGGATGAATTGGAAACGGCGGCCCGCGCACTGGCGAAAAAACAGCGCCAGAAGGCAAAAGAAGATTCTAACGGGCAGCTCTCCTTTGATTTTTCTACCAATGTTCCGGAAGAAACAGAAGCGGAACCGGATGGGCAGGAACCGGCAGAACGGGAAAACATAAAAGCGGATGCCTCTAAAATACTGGAAGAACAGGGACTTGCGGTTTCTGATGAAATGCTGGACACCGTTCTGGATGAGGCCGGACAGGAACCGGTAAACGGGGAAGCCCTTGCCCGCCGGACTAAGGAAGCCCTGAACCGGGACGAAGAGGAAGCGATCCTCTCCCAATATGACCTTGGATACGGCTATCTGGGCAACGGCCTGACTGTGTGGAACCGTCTGGAAGAAGTATATGGCGATTATAAGACGGTCGCCCATATAAACGCTGACCGCAGTGTGGATTTCCGGGACGCCGACCTTCCGGAGATTATTAAAGAACAGATCCGGCAGATTGCAGATACCGCAGAGCCGAACATCTCCGCCACCCAGGATGTTCCCGTATTTACGGAACCGCCCAAAAAAGATGCAGAACGGACGGAAGGAAAAGCCACAGCAGAGGAAAACAAGGAGACTTTGACAGAAAAACCCCAGGAAATGGTGCAGACGAACCAAACAGCGGCCCTCTATCGGGAGACGCTTGCCACCCTGACCGATGTGATCCGCCAGAGCAGCTTTTATGATTATCTGCGTGACCGGGAAACCGATTATGACAGTGCGGCAGCGGAACTGGACAGCGAACTCGCTTATTTTGTAGAAGATATTGCTGGCAGCCAGCCGGAATTATATGAAGCTTTCCACTCTCTTCCGAAGTTCCGTGAATGGATGGTGGAGGATATTCTTCAGCTCACTTATGATGATATACTGATCGACAGTCGTGACGCACTCCTGCGCCACGCAGGGAAACCAGATTTCCCGGAATGGGCAGCGGAGCCGCCGGGACAGGAACAGCCTGTGATGGAAACCGCCGCAGAGGAACAGCCTGTCCAGGAGCCGGAAACCGGGCATACAGAAGAATCTGTGCCGGATACCGCCAAAGAGCCGGGAAACACCCCTGCGGAACCGGCAGAGCCTGACTTAACCCCCAATGTAGAAGAATATCTGAACCTGAAATCACAGCACCCGGATAAACTTGTAGGTGTGCAGGCAGGCGGCTATTACCTGTTTTATGGGGAGGATGCCAAAACTGCCGCTGCTGCCCTCGGCACAAAGCTGGAGACAAGGGAAATTCCAGGACTTGGGGAAACTTCCGTCACCGGCGGCAGGACATGGCAGACCATTCTTAAAAACCTGCTGGAACATGGACACAGCACCGTGATCGCCGGACCGGATCCGGAACATGGAGAAACTGCCCCTTATCAGATTATAAAAGAACGCGATATTGCCGACTACATTCCTCTCGGTATGCAGCTTACCATAGATGGGCGGCGTATGGAGATTGACAGCGTTGATTACGAAAATGGGCATGTGAGTTTAAGAGACCTGGAAATGCAGGGATGGTTCCCCATTTTCCGGCAGGAAACGGTTCCTTTTGTCCGCGACTGTGTAGAGCAGGAATGGGAACGCGCCGGATTTGTGACGGATGTTCTGGAAACTGCGGAGGAAAAACCGCAGACACAGCTTTCGGGGCAGAAAACGGCTGACGGGGAACTGACGGAAGAAGAACTGTCCCGGCTGACGTCTGATCCGGAAATGCAGGAAGCCATAGAGCTGATCGGAGATTTTATCCTGGAGGAATACAACGAGGACAGCGTGGATATCCGCGATCCTCGCCAGGTAGGGATTGCCTACGGCGTGACAGACAAGAACGGTTTTGAAGTCCAGGTGGATGTGAACCTGCTGGATTTCTCTATCAGCCAGATTGTAGAAGGAAAAGTTGTGGAAACACGGCAGTATGACAGCCTGCGGGAACTGATCGACATGGAGCTGGCTTTCCTTGACTATGACCAGCTCCTTTATCTGGAACCGCACATTGAAGATCAGCTGGAAGCTGACTTAAACGAACGGATCATGTGGGAACAAACGGCAGGCGCAAGGGAAGGCGTGGAGCCGACGGAGCCAGATGCCTTTGCCGGATGGGAAACACTGCCGAAACCGGAAACCGTAGAGAGACAGAACATACCCACCAGGCAGGAAACGGACAGGAACCAGGGAACGCCACCAGAGCATGGAATATCCTATGCACAGGAAGAACCGTCGGAAATGGTAGAGATCGAGGGCGGCACGATAGGCGGTGACAATCCCCTGCTCTTTTCCAGTCCGCGCCTGCCCTACGACATTGTAATTGAGAAACTCCGCACAGGCCCTGAACGGGTAAATTTCCATATCACCGATGATGAACTGGGAACCGGCGGGCAGAAAACAAAATACCAGAATAATGTGGCGGCAATCCGTACCTTAAAGCAGGTCGAGGCAGAAAACCGCCTTGCTACCCCCCA
>ERZ777305.3148-NODE-3148-length-11973-cov-5.624769_pt1 | contig 11973 bp, 8 predicted proteins | sample MGYA00374965_ERZ777305 | MGnify/ENA primary metagenome ERZ777305 (study PRJEB29328, sample SAMD00013331) | mouse gut metagenome | study: EMG produced TPA metagenomics assembly of the Metagenome analysis of fecal microbiota from mouse which was promoted...
CGCGTAAAGGTCCTTGTTGACAGTGGGATACCGGGCAAATTGGCCATTGGGTAACGCCAGTGGTTTTTTTATTATAATTATCTAGTTATTGATAAATATATAATAAAATTATATAATAACCAAGATATGTCTATTTAGATATAGTTTTTAGATTGTATTTTATTACTTTTATTTAGAGAGGTGGACACATGGGATTTTTAGACAAGTTATTTAGAATTGATGCAAGAGCATACAAGAAAATTAAGAAAAAGGCTGCAAAAGTCTTGGCTTATGCTGAGGAAATGGAAAAGTTGACTGATGATGAGTTAAGAGCTAAGACACCTTATTTTAAACAATTGCTTGCTTCTGGTAAAACTTTGGATGAGATTCAACCTGAGGCATTTGCCGTTTGTCGTGAAGCTGCTAGACGTGTAATCGGACAATATCCTTATGACGTTCAGGTATTTGGTGCTCAAGTCTTGCATGAAGGTGATATTGCTGAAATGAAAACAGGTGAAGGTAAAACTCTTACGGAAACAATGGCTGTTTATACTAATGCATTGACTGGTAAAGGTGTTCATGTTGTTACTGTTAATGAATACTTAGCAGGTCGTGATGCTGAATGGATGGGACAGATTTATCGCTTCTTAGGTTTAACTGTTGGTATTAACTTACGTGAAAAAGATACAAAACAAAAGCAAGAAGCATATCAATGTGATATTACATATACAACAAACTCTGAAGTTGGTTTTGACTATTTGCGTGATAATATGGCTGGCTCGGCTAATGATAGAGTTTTACGTGGACTTAATTTTGCTGTCGTTGATGAAGCCGACTCTATTTTGATCGATGAATCTAGAACACCACTCATCATATCTGGTGGTAGTGGAGTTACAGCGAATTCTTATATTTTTGCTGATCGTTGTGTTAAATCTTTATCAAGAAAAACTGATTTTGAAATTGATATTAAAAAGAAAACTTGTTCTTTAACTGATAGTGGTGTTGATAAAGTTCAATCAGCTTTTGGTATTAGTAATATCTATTCTTCTGAACATGCTGATTTGGTTCATAGAATTCATCAAGCATTAAAGGCCAATTTTATTATGAGAAGAGATACAGAGTATATGGTCAAGGACAATGAAATTGTTCTTATTGATACTTTTACTGGTCGTACAATGGAAGGAAGAGAGTATTCCGATGGTTTACAACAAGCTATTCAAGCAAAGGAGCATGTTACAATTAAGCCTGAAACTATTACAATGGCAACTATTACTTATCAAAACTTCTTTAGATTGTATGATAAACTTTCTGGTATGACAGGTACTGCTAAGACAGAAGAAGAAGAATTTAGAAAGATTTATAATATGCGTGTTACTTGTATTCCAACTAATAGACCAGTTCAAAGAATTGATGATATTGATGCTATTTTCTCTTCTGAAAGTGCAAAATATAAAGCTTTAGTAGCGAAAGTTGCTGAGATTCATGCAAAAGGTCAACCGATTTTAATCGGTACACCTTCGGTTGAAAAGAGTGAAGTTGTTCATGATTTGTTAGTTGAACTTGGATTACCACATGAAGTTTTAAATGCTAAGAATCATGCAAGAGAAGCTAAGATTATTGAGGATGCTGGTCGTAAGGGTGCTATTACTATTGCAACTAATATGGCAGGTCGTGGTACTGATATTAAGATTTCTGATGAGGTTAAGGAGCTTGGAGGACTATGTGTTTTAGGTACTGAAAGACATGAGTCAAGAAGAATTGATAACCAATTGCGTGGTCGTAGTGGACGTCAAGGTGATCCAGGTTATTCGCGTTTCTTCGTCTCCATTGATGATGATTTGATGAGAAGATTTGCTAGTGACTTTGTTCGCAAAGCTTTCGCAAAGTATGGTGATGAAGAAATAAAGAGTCCTACACTTACCAAGGCAATTACAAGTGCTCAAAAAAGAGTTGAAGGTATGAACTTTGATACACGTAAGTCATTGCTTGATTATGATGATGTTTTGCGTAAACAAAGAGAGATTATGTATAAACAAAGAGATGAAATATTGTTTACTGAAAGTATTTCAAACAATATTCCTCGTTATTTTGAAAACTGTGCTCGCTCTTTGATTAAAGATAGTTTGAAAGTAATTGATCAGGAAAATGTTGTTGACACTGATAAATTAATGGAAATGATTGAACCACAGTTTTTGCCTGAAGGAACGATTAATAAAGAAGTATTTGAAGATATTGCGCAAGATGAAGGAATTGAGCTTCTTGGAGAAGTATTGCTTAATAATTACGAGAAGAAGAAGTTGTCTTGGAATGAAGAAGAGGTTAATTATGTTGAAAAGGCTGTTGCTTTGCAGATGGTTGACCGCAACTGGACAAAGCACATTGATACTATGGCTAAACTTCGTGAAGCTATCTACCTTCGTTCATATGCAAATACCAATCCTCTCCAAGCTTATACTAATGAAGGTTATGAAAAGTTTGAGAAGATGATTGAAACTATTGGTGTTGATATTGTTAAGATGTTGCTCCATGTTCAAATTCGTCGTCGTACACAAGAAGAACTTGATCAGATTAAGCGTGCACAAGAATTGGCAAAAAGACAGGCTGAAGAACAGGCGAAGCTCAAGGAAGCAAATGCTAATAAACAAGCTGAAACTCCTGCTAAACCTGAAGGTGAAAAAATTAACTTGCGTCCAACTACTGCCGGTAAGAAAGCAACTATAATTTCAGATAATGAAGATATTATGACCACTTTATTAAAAGCATCTAATCTATCTATGGATGCGATTAATCCGCTTCTAAAAAAAGAAAACGAGAAAAAAGAGGAGGAATAATATGAGAGAATTATACGAAATAAGCAGTGAATTCAATAAAATAGTTGCAAGCTATAAAAATTTAAGAGGTTGTCTTTGACAAAGCTAGTTTAGAAAAAGAAATTGCTGAATTAGAAGAGAAAACGTCTTCTCCTGATATATGGAACGATCGTGTTGAGGCGACAAGGCTGACTTCAAGTCTTGCTAAACTCGCAGATAGAAGAGATACGATTGTTTCAATCGATAAGAGTATTGAAGATTTAGAATCTTTGATTGAGTTTCTAAAAGTCGAAAATGATAATGAGCTTCAAGAGCAACTTGAAGAAGAATTAAAAACGATAAAGAAAAAAATTGATGATTTTTCTGAAAATGTTTTGCTCAGCGGACCTTATGATAAATGCTCGGCTATTTTAGAATTCCACCCTGGTGCTGGTGGTACTGAAGCTCATGACTGGGCTCAAATGCTTTTGCGTATGTACACACGTTTTGCTGAAAAGCATGGTTATACATATTCAGTAATAGATTTACTTGAAGGTGAAGAGGCTGGCATATCTTCGGCAACGATTTTGATTAAAGGAAAGAATGCTTATGGACGATTAAAGAGCGAAAGCGGTGTTCATCGTTTAGTAAGGATATCGCCATTTGACGCTTCTGGTAGTCGTCATACTTCTTTTGCTAGTGTTAATGTTATGCCGGAGATCGATACAACTGTCAATGTCGAGATAAAAGATAGTGATTTAGAAATAGATACTTATCGCAGTCAAGGTGCTGGTGGTCAAAATGTTAATAAAACTGAAAGCGCAGTAAGAATTACTCATAAACCAACAGGTGTAGTTGTTAGTTGTCAAGTTGAACGCTCGCAGATTCAAAACAAAGAAATTGCAATGAATTTACTTCGTTCAAGACTATTTCAACTGCAACTAAAAAAACAGGAAGAGCATTTGGCTAAAATTGCTGGTCAAAAAAAGGATATAGAATGGGGAAGTCAAATAAGGTCATATGTTTTTTGTCCTTATACTTTAGTCAAGGACAATCGTTCTTCTTATGAAGAAGTCAGTGTTCAAAGTGTAATGGATGGTGGTTTGGATGGCTTTATTGATGCTTATTTGAGGTGGAAGTATAATGAAAAAGATTGATAGACTTTTTGCTTCAAATAATGAAGTCGAGGAGATTAAAAGAGGAGGAAGAAAACCTTTTTTAGTTAAGTTTAAAGAATTTTGGATCAGAAGCTATTATGAAACAAAACTGAGTATTAAGGCTGAGACCAAGAAGCAGTTTTTTATTGATATGCTTTGGATGATTTTAGGTAATACAGTATTGGCGTTTGGAACTCAAGTTTTTATCATCAACAATGAGTTAATTACTGGTGGAGTTTCAGGAATAAGTATTATTATCGGTTGGTTATCACCAGATGGATTGGTTGATATTAATTTGATAATCACTATTATTACCTGGGCATTGTTTTTTATAGGGCTATTATTGTTAGGACTTAAATTTGCTTTTAAAACGCTTGTTGCAACTATTATTTTCCCTCCGCTTTTATATTTATTCTCTATGCTGGTTAAAGAATTTCCTTGGTTATCTTTATCTAATGATGGTATAGGAATGCTATTAGGTGCGGTGTTTGGCGGCTTCTGCGTTGGAACTGGTTGTGGATTTACTTTTATCGGTGGTGGTTCAACTGGTGGAGTTGATTGTCTTTCTCTTGCCGCAAATAAGTACCTTCATATTAAAACTTCGATTATGGCCTTTTTTATCGATGCTTCGATTATTTTAATAGGGTTTATCGTCAAAAAAGATTTAACTTTATGTCTTATCGGTATTGTATCAGCTTTTGTTGCGGCGATAATGATAGATAAAGTATTTATCGGTCAAACTTCTTCTTATATTGCGTTTATTGTTTCAGAAAAGAGTGAGAAAATATCTGATCGCATTAATAGTGAACTTGAACGTGGAACAACATTATTCAGTTCTGAAGGTGGATTCACTCGTAACAGAAGATATGTTGTACAAGTGGTTTTTGATCGTAAGGAATATCGAGATATAAAGAATATTATTGCAGAAATTGACCCAAAAGCCTTTGTGACAATCATGCATGCCTATGAAGTTAATGGCTATGGTTTTAAAAAATTAAAGAAGAATAAGTTTACATTAAATGAGATTATCGCTGAAGATAAAAAAAGATCTTTTGGTGGTAAGGAGAATGAAGATGAATAAGGACAATCAAAAACAACAAGTTCACTGGTTTCCTGGACATATGCGAGCGGCATTAAATGAGATTTCTGAAAAAATAAAGTCTATTGATTTGGTGGTTGAAATTGGCGATGCGCGTGCACCAAAGTCATCTTTAAACCCTTATTTAAAAAAAGTTTTGGGCAATAAGAAAAAGGTATTGGTATTTTCGAAAAAGGATCGAGCAGATAAATATAAAATAAGCTTAATTGAGGATTATTATAAGGATGAATATGAAAGAGTTGTTTTCGCTGATTTATTAAATCCAAAAGATGGGATATATATAAAAGGTATATTAGAAGGAATCAAAAGAGATGTTAGTCCGAAGTATTTAGCATATAATGTCAAACCACTTCCTAAAAGAGTTCTTGTTGTTGGTATTCCTAATGTAGGGAAATCGACATTCGTTAATCTATTAGCTAAGAATAAAAAAGCGAAGGTTGGGAATACTCCTGGTTTTACCAAGGCTCAGCAACTGATTAAAGTGTCGGATGACTTGGAATTATGTGATACACCAGGAATATTACCAGCTGCTTATGAAGATAAAGAGGTGGCGATGCATTTAGCATGGCTAGGTACTATTAAACAAGATATTCTTCCGCTAGATACATTAGCGTTGAGTTTAAGTGAGTTTTTAATGGCAAACTATTTTGATTATTTAAAGAAAAGATATGAGTTGGAGGAAAAACTTAGTAGTGAGGACTTTATTAAATATCTTGCAACCTATCGTCATTTTTTAATGAAAAACGGCGAACTAGATATTGAAAGAGCGCAAAAAGTTTTACTTAAAGAGTTTGAGTCGGGAAAATTAGGAGGAGTTTTGATAGATGACCTTGAAAGAATTTGACGATAGTTATCGCACTGATGAGATTGAATTTATTGCTGGATTAGATGAAGCAGGAAGGGGTCCAATCTGCGGACCTGTGGTTTGTGCTTGCGTGGTCCTTGATAGGAATTTTGATAATTCTTTGATCAATGATTCGAAAAAACTCACAGCGAAAAGAAGAAAAGAATTAGTACCAATAATAAAGCAGAACGCTGCTGCTTATTCTATTGTTTTTATTGATGCAGTTACAATAGATAGAATAAACATTTTGGAAGCTTCGCGAAACGGAATGCAATGTGCTTTGAATAAACTTAAAGTTTCTCGTAAAAGAGTTGATTTTGTATTAACAGATTATATGGAACTCGTAGAAGAGAGCCTTGATGTTGTTCCATTAGTTAAAGGTGATTCTAAATCTTTAGCCATTGCATGCGCTTCTATCTTAGCTAAGGAAGCTAGAGATGATTATATGTGTGAACTTGATAAGATATATCCTGAGTATGAATTTAAAAAACACAAGGGATATCCAACTAAGAGACACTTGGAATTAGCAGCAAGGTATGGAGTAATAGATAAGCTTTATCGTTATTCTTATAAACCAGTAAAAAAAATAATTTCTGAAAAACAGACGATAAAACTGTTCTAAATGGTATATATTAAGTAGGTATGAATATTAATTATAGAAAAAAGTTAATTGACCTTTCATATCACTATAAGGGTGATTATTTAAAACTTAAGATTGCTTCGGCAGATATCGACAACTGTGAAGTTGATGGTGATAAAAACATTGATATTTCTTGCTCAACTTTGGTCTATAAGGATGAGCATTATCCAGATTATTTTTTAAATCTAGATAATCCACCTTTAGTTTTATATTATTATGGCAATAAGCACCTTTTAAAAATGAAGAATAGATTTGCAGTAGTTGGAACAAGAAAGCCGAGTTCTTCAGGTGTTAAAGTGATAAATGGTATATTAGATTATGTGTTGGAACATTATAAAAAGGCTGGAGAGTCTTTCGTTTTAGTTAATGGTATGGCGAATGGTATTGATTTATTAGCGGCGAGAATGGCCATTAAATATAATTTACCAATAATAATGTATTTAGGCTCTGGAATTGATTGTGTTTATCCAGCTAATGCGATGGACGTATACGATTATTGTAAAAGAGGAATGGGCCTTGTTTTAAGCGAATATCCTAATGATGTACTGCCAAATTCAAAACATTTTCCTTTTAGAAATCGTCTTATTGCTGCTACTTCTACATCAGTTTTTGTTCCAGAAGCGACTATTCCATCGGGAACATATTCAACGATCAATCACGCATTAAATTTAGGATTAGAAATAGCCACTTGTCCCATTTCTTTTGATGTGAAGAATAGTTTAAACAATGAATTAATCAAAGATGGAGCACAGCCTATAACTAGCGGAAAAGAGCTTGTAGAATTCATCGATAATAGCAAAATTAGCTTTTTTATATGATTTACCTCTTGACAAGACCATAGTTAAACACGCATAATTTGTAAAGTTAAGGAGATACAACATGAAACTAGTCATCGTCGAGTCACCGACAAAATGTAAAACAATTGGACAATACTTAGGAAATGAATACAAGGTTATGGCCTCAATCGGTCATATCAGAGATTTATCGACTTCTGGTCGAGGTGGTTTAGGAGTTGATATTGATAATGGATTTAAACCATCATATACGATTAGCAAAGATAAGTATGAAGTCATCAACAATTTAAAAAAGGCTGTAGCGAAGTCTGACGAAGTTATTTTAGCAACTGACCCTGACCGCGAAGGTGAGGCTATTGCATGGCATCTATGTGAAGTGTTAAAACTAGATGTAGATAATACTAAAAGACTTGAGTTTCATGAAATCACTAAGAAAGCTATTTTAAAAGCTTTAGCAAATCCGCGCACTATTGAAATGAATTTGGTTGCGAGCCAAGAAACAAGAAGAATATTAGATAGAATTATCGGATTCAAGTTATCTTACTTATTGCAAAAGAAAATTAAGTCTCGTTCAGCCGGCAGAGTTCAATCTGTCACTTTAAAGTTTTTAGTTGATCGCGAAAGAGAGATTGAGAACTTTACTCCAGAAGAATATTGGGAAGTTAGTGGTGATTTTTCAAATCACTCAATCAAGGCTCAACTAGTTGCATATGAAGGAAAAAACATTAAGATTGCGAACGAGAAAGAAGTAGATGAAATAATTAACGCTTTACCAAAAGAATTTACTGTTGATTCTTTTGAAACAGTGACAAAGAAAAAAGAACCTCGTTTACCTTTTACGACATCAACATTGCAACAAGAGGCATTTAATCATTTTCATTATTCGACAAAGAAGACCTCTATCTTAGCACAACACCTCTATGAAGGTATTGAAATTAATGGTGAATTACATGGTTTGATCACTTATATGAGAACCGATTCTACCAGATTAAGTCCAGAGTTTGTTGATTCAGCTAAAGAGTATATTAAAGAAAAATATGGTGAGGAATATGTTGGATATATTCATAAAGGAAAAGCGAATGCGAATATTCAAGATGCTCACGAAGCAATTCGACCAACCTATCTAGAATTATCTCCAGATAAAGTCAAGTCTTCACTTCCTCGCGACGAATATAATATTTATCGTTTAATCTATGCAAGAGCATTAGCAAGCTTAATGTCATCAAGAATTGATGAAGTGACAACTTTGAAACTATTAGGCAACGGATATTTATTTAAGGCCGAAGCAAGCAAACTGAGTTTTGCTGGATATGATAAGGTCTATAAAGAGTTTAGTGGAAATGGAAAAGATACAAGTTTACCAGATTTTACTAATGTCAAAACATTACCATTAAATAAAGTAGAAAAAACTCAGCATTTTACCAAGGCTCCAGCGCGTTTTAGTGAAGCAAAGATTGTTAAATTAATGGAAGAAAAGGGTATCGGACGTCCATCCACATATGCTTCGACAATATCAACTTTAAGTTTAAGAAGATATATAACAAGTGAAAAGGGAATAATGATTCCTACTGATCAAGGTAAACTTACGGTCGATGAATTAGTCAAGTTCTTCCCAAACTTTATGGATCCTTCTTATACTGCAGAGATGGAGACAATGTTAGATGATATTGTTGCGGGTGATAATTCCAAGCAGCAATTGTTAGAAAATTTTTACGTCGGCTTTAACGAACAATTAATTATAGCTGATAAATCAATGGAAAAAGTTCAGCCAGTTAAAACAGGTGATCAATGTCCAGTTTGTGGACGTGATTTAGTAATAAGACAAGGTAAATATGGAAATTTCGTTGCGTGTTCTGGTTATCCTGAATGTCGATATGTTAAAAAAGAAGAAAAGGAAGAATTAGAGTTTGTTGAAGGAAAAGTGTGCCCAATATGTGGCAGTCCTTTAGTAAAAAGAAAATCTCATAGTGGAAATGAGTTTATTGGATGTTCTGCTTTTCCAAATTGCAATTACATTGAACCTAACGAAAAGGCCAAACCTACACTAACAGAAGAAGAAATTCAAAATGCCCCTCTATGTCCTGAGTGTAAAACAGGACATTTGATTGAAAAGAAATCTCGATTTGGAACATTCTTAGGCTGTACCAATTATCCGAATTGCCGTCATATAGAAAAAATAAAGAAGAGCAAGAAAAAAGAAAACAATGAAGAAAATTAGAATTGTTGGTGCAGGACTTGCTGGATCAGAAGCAATAAATTATCTAGCTAAAAAAGGCTACGATATTGAAGTTTTTGAATGCAAATCAAACAAACCTAATAGCGCTCAACACACTCCTTTTTTCGCTGAGTTAGTATGTTCTAATTCATTAAAATCAATTAGCAGTACGAATGCGTGTGGTCTATTAAAAAAAGAATTAGAAAAGTTAGATTCTTTAATAATGGAAGCAGCAGATCTTTTTAAAATACCTAGTGGAGAAGATTTATCAGTTGATAGAACACTTTTTAGTCAATATATAACTAAAAAGATAAAGGAATATTCAAATGTTAGTATTATTGAAGAAGAATACACTGATTTAGATGATAGTGTTCCAACTATAATTGCTACAGGTCCACTGACAAGTGATTCCCTTGCTACAAATATTGAAAAGTCTTTGGGAATAAAAACATTAAACTTTTACGATGCCGCTGCCCCTCTTGTCTTTGCTTCATCTATTGATAAAACAAAGATGTTTGAACGTTCACGATATGATAAAGGAGAGGGAAAGTATTTAAATATTAGTTTAAATGAAGAAGAATATAACTTGTTTAATGATGAATTAGTAAATGCCGAAAGAACTATTTTGCATGACTTTGAACATTTTGAAGGCTGTCTGCCGATGGAAGTAATGGCTAAACGAGGAAAAAATACACTTCGCTTTGGTCCACTTAAACCTGCTGGGCTTGATGATAAAGCATATGCAGTTGTTCAATTAAGACAGGATGATATCAGCAAAGAACTATATGGATTAGTTGGATTTCAAACAAATTTAACATACAAAGAGCAGAAAAGAGTTTTTAGTTTAATACCTGGATTAGAAAATGCCAAATTTGCTCGTTTTGGCTTAATGCATTCTAATTTATTTCTAAATGCACCTGCTGTTTTAAATAGAGATTTAAGGTTAAAAAAATATAACAATATTTATATTGCTGGTCAGTTTTCAGGAGTTGAAGGTTATGTTGAAAGTGCCGCAAGCGGGTTGCTTGCTGCAATATATTTAGACCAAAGACTTAAAGGAAAAGAAATTGACTTTATACCGTTAGAAACGATGTTAGGCAGTTTGATTAATTATATTATAATGTCATCACCTAAACATTTTGCACCAATGAATTCTACATATGGTATTTTATATAATCGTGGAAAACTTGATAAAACAGAGTGCTATAATAGAAGTATGGATAGGATGGATGAATGGAAGAAAAGAATGATTTAGATAGAATAATTAAAGAAGATGATTTAGACGTCCTTATTGACTTTGTCGAGTATCTTTTGAAAGAACGAAGATATTCTTTTTTTACTGCTAAAAATTATCATGATGATGTCGAAGACTTTGTTAATTATTTGAGTTCTAACAAATTAAAGTATATTGATGCTTCTGTTCCAATTGTTAGAGCCTATATGCTTGAGTTAACATTAAGAGGACAAAAGAAAGTAACTATAAGACGTAAAATGTCTTCTTTAACGCAGTTTTATGATTTTTTATTATCAAGAGAAAAAGCGTTTAAGAATCCATTTGAATTAGTGTTTAAACCTAAAGTTGATAAAAGACTTCCAGATTTTTTATCACCGGTTGAAGTAAAAGAACTATTTGAAGCAAATAGACAGAGAAATGATGAACTAGTTTTTCGTGATCAAGCAATGCTCGAACTTCTTTATTCATCAGGTCTTCGTGTATCAGAATTAGCCAATCTAACATTACAAAATGTTAATTTAAAGCAGAGGTATGTAAGAATATTAGGAAAAGGAAAAAAAGAAAGAATTGTGCCATTTACAAATCAGTGCCAAGAATCAATTGAAAAATATATAAACGAAACAAGACAAATATTACTACTAAGAAATAAGAACAATGAGATTACTAATAAACTTTTTTTAAACAATCAAGGCCAAGACTTGACCACAAGAGGAGTTGAATATATTCTTTCCTCCATTGAAAAAAAGACAGGAGTATTCTTAAAACTTCATCCTCATAAATTAAGGCACACTTTTGCTACAACATTATTAAATAATGGAGCAGATTTAAGGACGATCCAAGAATTGATGGGACATTCTTCAGTAGGAACAACACAAATATATACCCATGTAACTTATAATAATATGAAGAAAACTTATGACAATATATTTCCACGTGCCAAAAAGTTAGATGAAGAGGATAAATAGTTTTTAATTTTCGCCTTTTTGCGACACTTGTTGATAGCTTTGGGGCCAGCCGGAAATTGAGGTGAAAGTGTTGTCATAATTCCACTGTGGACTTGTCGTTTGGGTAGTACCGATATACACCTTTGGGTAGTAGTTCGCTGTACAGTTTCTTCCTAGATAGTAGTACATTAAACGCCCTAAATTAAAGGTATTTAACGAGGAAACAACTTGTAAGTTTCCAATAAAGTTGCCTCCTAAATTAAGTCAGAATAATAAAC
>ERZ777305.3161-NODE-3161-length-11916-cov-3.477616_pt1 | contig 11916 bp, 11 predicted proteins | sample MGYA00374965_ERZ777305 | MGnify/ENA primary metagenome ERZ777305 (study PRJEB29328, sample SAMD00013331) | mouse gut metagenome | study: EMG produced TPA metagenomics assembly of the Metagenome analysis of fecal microbiota from mouse which was promoted...
CCGGCGGAGGTCTGCATCTCCATATTGGGGCTCATCCACACCATGGACCCCTTTTCCGTAATCATCGTCTCCCCGGCGTTCAAATCGCAGATCACCACGGGCATGGGCTCGCCCTTGATTTCATAGTTCATCCCGCACACTCCCTTTCGTTTTATCCCCCTTCAGGGTTTGTTATATCTTACTATAGCAAAGTCCCCTTTTCTCCGCAAGAGCCGGAAGCAAAGAGGACACCTTTTGCCTTTTTCTCCCGCATAAAGTGCCCGCCCGCGGGCATCCTAGGAGGAACACCACTGCCACAAGGAGGCGCGCTATGAACAACAAACGGATCGGGCGCCGCACCGTCGCCCTGGAGCATCCCCCCTCCGTCATCTCCTACGCCAACATCGGCGGCAAGCTGGAGGGGGAGGGCCCCCTGCGGGAGCACTTTGACGAGCTGGACCAGGACTCCTTCTTCGGGGAAAAGACCTGGGAGAAGGCGGAGTCCGCCATGCAGAAGCGGGTCCTCCAGCGGGCCCTGGACCAGATTAAGCTCAAGCCCGGAGACCTGGACTATATCTTCGCCGGGGACCTCTTAAACCAGTGCATCGGCTCCTCCTTCGGCCTGCGGGAGTTCGGCGTGCCCTTCTACGGGCTCTACGGGGCCTGCTCCACCATGGGGGAATCCCTCTCCCTGGCGGCCATGGCCATTGACGGGGGCTTTGCGGAAAAAGCCGCCGCCATGACCTCCTCCCACTTCTGCACGGCGGAGCGCCAATACCGGATGCCCGTGCCCTACGGCAACCAGCGGACCCCCACCGCCCAGTGGACCGCCACCGCCGCCGGCTGCACCATTCTGGCCTCCCAGGGGGAGGGGCCCTATATCACCCACATCACCTGCGGAAAAATCGTGGACAAGGGCATTGCCGACGCCAACAACATGGGCGCGGCCATGGCTCCGGCGGCCTACGACACCCTCTCCGCCTTCTTCCAGGATACCAAAACCAAGCCCCAGGACTATGACCTGGTGGCCACCGGAGACCTGGGGGAGCTGGGCCACGCCATCGTCCGGGACTTCTTCTCCCGGGACGGCATTGACATGGGGGAACACTTCCAGGACTGCGGCCTCCTCCTCTACGACCGGGAGAAGCAGGACATGCACGCCGGCGGCTCCGGCTGCGGCTGCTCCGCCTCGGTACTGAACGGCTATCTCCTCTCCGGGATGCGGCAGGGGAAGTGGAAGAAAATTGTCTTCGCCCCCACCGGGGCCCTGCTGTCCCCTACCTCCAGCTTTCAGGGAGAGTCCATCCCCTCCATCTGCCACGCCCTCTGCATCTCCACCACAAAGTAACCAGGGGCCCGGATTCCGGGCCCCTTTCTACATATCCTACAGGGAGTTCCCCAGTATCCTTGTGCAGATTCACGGTTGACCTTGGTATGAAATCAGACTATACTGCCATTTGTCCTCAGCAAGTCCGATTTCATACCATAATAAGGAGCCCGCACATGGACCATTACACGCTGTTTCAAGAATACCTCCAGGCCGACCACCAAATTGATGAATTTTACCACACCCTGGCCCAGGCCCTGGGCCTGTCGGACAGCGCCCTCTGGGTACTGTGGTGCCTGGTGGAGCGAGGGGACGGCTGCACGCAGAAGGACATCTGCCGTCAAGTCTCTATCAGCAAGCAGACCGTCCACTCCTCCGTCCGGAAGCTGGAGCGGGACGGCTTTCTCTCCCTCCGTCCCAGAGAGGGCCGGGAGGTCTCCCTCTTCCTCACGGCTCAGGGCCAGGAGCTGGTCCGTGAAAAAGTCCTTCCCATCATGGCGGCCGAGCGGGCCGCTGCCGGGGGGCTGACCGAGGAGGAGCTGCGGGATATGATCCGCCTGTCCCAGAAATGGCTCTCCCTCTTCCGAAAGGCGGCGGCCTCCCTTCCCAAACCATAAAACCGCCGGAACCCCCGGCGGCCCTTGATACGAAGAGAAAGGAAATCCCTATGCACATCCATTTATCCGAACATTTTACTTACAGCAAACTCCTGCGCTTTACCTTCCCCACCATGGTCATGCTGATCTTCACCTCCATCTACGGCGTGGTAGACGGCGTGTTCGTTTCCAACTACGCGGGCAAGACCGCCTTCGCGGCGGTGAACCTCATCATGCCCGCCCTGATGATTTTCGCCGCCGTGGGCTTCATGCTGGGCACCGGCGGCAGCGCCGTGGTGGCCCGCACCATGGGAGAGGGAGACCTGCCCCGGGCAAACCGTTATTTCTCCCTCATCATCATCGCCGGCGTGGTTTCCGGCGCGGTTCTGACCGTCCTGGCCGAGCTGGTCATGGAACCCCTCTGCGCCCTCCTGGGCGCCACGGGAGAGATGCTGCCCCAAGCCGTCCGCTACGGGCGCATTCTCACCCTCGCCCTTGTTCCCTTCATTCTGCAAAACATGTTCCAGAGCTTCCTCGTCGCGGCGGAGCGGCCCAAGCTGGGTCTGGGCCTCACAGTGGCGGCGGGCCTGACCAACATGGCGGGGGACTGGCTGCTGGTGGGGGTTCTGCCCTGGGGCGTGGCCGGAGCGGCCATCGCCACGGTGGCCAGCTCCTTCGTGGGCGGCGTGGTGCCTCTGGTGTACTTCCTCCTGCCCAACAAGACCCCCCTCCGGCTGACCGCCACCCAATTCGAGGGCCGGGTGCTGGCCCAGACCTGCTCCAACGGCTCCTCGGAGATGATGGGGAACCTCTCCACCTCCCTGGTCAGCATTCTCTACAACTTCCAGCTGATGCGCCTCATCGGGGAGGACGGCGTGGCCGCCTTCGGGGTCATCATGTATGTGAACTTCATCTTCATCGGCGTCTTCATGGGCTACTCCATCGGCGCGGGACCCATTGTAAGCTACCACTACGGCGCGGGAAACCAGGAGGAGCTGCGGAGCCTCCTCCGGAAAAGCCTTTTGCTGATGCTGGCGGGCTGTGCCGGGCTTACCGCCGCCGCCGTGGCGCTGGCGGGGCCTCTGTCCCGGATTTTCGTGAGCTATGACGCGGACCTGCTGGCCCTCACCACCCGGGGCTTCCGGCTCTATTCCCTGTCCTTCCTGGCCATGGGCTTCAACATCTTCGGCTCTGCCTTCTTCACCGCTCTCAGCAACGGCGTGATCTCCGCCGCCATCGCGTTCCTGCGGACCCTGCTGTTCCAGACGGCGGCCATTTTCATCCTGCCCCTCTTCCTGGGGCTGGACGGCATCTGGCTGGCGGTAACGGCAGCGGAACTCCTGACCCTGGCGGTGACCGCCCTGTTCCTGACCACCCAGCGCAGGCGCTACGGCTACGGCGGCTAGGTCCGCAAATCCATCCCCGCCGTGCCCCCCGCCACAATGACGGCGGGGGCCTCCGCCCCGGCCTCCCGGGCCCGCTCCGCAATATTCTCCAACGTCCCCCGGACTGCCCGGGGGGCGTTTTTTCCAAAGACCACGGCGATGGGCGTGTCCCCCGGCAGTCCGGCCCCGATGAGGCGGCGGGCGATTTCCTCCAGCCGGGACAGGCCCATGAGGAACACCAAGGTCCCCGGCAAGCGGGCCAGCTCCTCCAAATGGGACGGCAGTCCGTCCGGCGAATCCGCCGTGTGGGCGGTAACCACGTGAAAGCCCCGGCTGACTCCCCGGTGGGTGGCGGGAATCCCCGCCGCGCCGGGCACGGCCACGGCGGAGGTGACGCCGGGGACATACTCCCACGCAATTCCGGCGGCCTGGAGGGCCAGAGCCTCTTCCCCGCCCCGCCCAAAGACGAAGGGGTCCCCGCCCTTGAGGCGGACCACCGTCTTTCCCTCCCGGGCCTTGGCAATCAAAAGGGCGCTGATGTCCTCCTGGGCCATGGAGCGCCGCCCCCGCCGCTTGCCCACATAGATTTTTTCCGCCCCCTCCGGGGCCGCGTCCAGCAGCGCCTGGTCCAGCAGATCGTCGTAAACCACCGCGCCGCAGCCCTCCAGCAGCCGCAGGCCCCGGACGGTAATCAGGTCCGCCGCCCCGCAGCCCGCGCCCACCAGATAGACCTTCCCGGTCCCCGGCGCGTTCTCGAAAACCGCCGCCAGCGCGGCCTCCTCCAGGGGGAAGCCCTGTTCCATACAATCCGAAAACAGCCGGGCAAACACGGCGGCGCGGTTTTCCTCCGCCACCCGTTTTCGGACCATGGGACGCAGGGAGGCCAGGTAGTCCAGCAGCTCCCCGAAGTCCTCCGGCAGACGCTCCGAAACCCGCCGCCCCACCCAGGCGGCGGCGCTGGGGCTGGCCCCGGCGGTGGAAACGCCCACGGTCAAATCCCCCCGCTTCACCAGGGCGGGAAACAGGAAGGTACACGCCTCCTTGTCGTCCACCGCGTTGACCGGAATCCCCCGCTCCCGGCAGAGGGCCGCAATCCCCCGGTTCACCTCCCGGCTGTCCGTGGCGGCAATTACAAAACACTTCCCCTCCAGCATACCGGGCGCAAAGGCCCGGCGGAGCAGCGTCACCCCGGGAAGCTCCGCAATCTCCGGCAGAATCTCCGGCGCGGCCACCGTGAGCCGGGGCCCGTAGGGCTGGAGCTTTTGAACCTTCCGCGCCGCCACGGCCCCGCCGCCCACCACCAGGCCCTCCCGGCCCTCCAGCTCCATAAAAAACGGAAAGTATCCCATCCTCAGCCCTCCTCCGGCAGCTCGCAGAAATAACGCCAGCCCCCCGGACCGGCGGTCCGGTCCAGGCGCACGCCCATGACCCGCTCCAGAATCCCGCTCCGATAAATTTCTTCCGGACCGCCCAGGGCCAGCAGCCGCCCCTCCCCCAGCACGGCCACGTCGTCCGCCGCCGCCAGGGCCAGGCAGAGGTCGTGGAGGACCGCCGCCGCGCCGCGCCCCTCCGCCGCCAGGCGGCGGAGCAGGGCCAGGGTCTCCAGCTGGTTCCGGATATCCAGATACGTGGTGGGTTCGTCCATGAGGATGGTCTCCGTCTCCTGGGCCAGGGCCAGGGCCAGATAGACCTTCTGCCGCTGTCCCCCGGAGAGCTCCGGCAAAGGCCGGTCCACCAGGTCCAGCGCGTCCGCCGCCGCCAGGGCCCGGCCCACAGCCTCATGATCCTCCCGCCGGTAGCGCCGTGGATAGGACAGATAGGGAAACCGCCCGTGGAGGACCATCCGCCGGGCCGTGATGCTGGGCACCGCCCGGGACTGGGGCAGGTAGGCGATTTTCCGGGCGGCTTCCCGGGGGCTGTAGTTCCCCAGGGACCTCCCGTCCAGCAGAATTTCCCCGCCAAGCGGCGGCAAAAGGCCCGGCAGGGTCCGCAAAAGCGTACTTTTCCCGCAGCCGTTGGGCCCCAGCAAAACCAGCACCCGCCCGGGGCGAACCGCCAGAGATACGTCCTCCAGCACGGTCCTGCCCGGGTAGCCCACGGAAAGGTTTTTCACTTCAAGCACGGCCCATCCCCCTTCCCCGTTTCTGCCGCAGCAGCAGCCAGAGGAAAAACGGCCCGCCCAGCAGGGACAGCACCACCCCCACCGGCAGCTCATAGGGGGCGAACAGCGTCCGGGCCAGAATGTCGCATACCGTCAGCAGCGCCGCTCCCCCCAGCGCCGCCGCCAGCAGCAGCCGGGCGGAGCTGTCCTCCCCCGCCAGGCGGCGGACCATATGGGGGGCGATCAAACCCACGAAGCCCAGCAGTCCCGCAAAGCTCACCGCCGCCCCCGCCAGGGCCGCCGCCAGGGCCAGCAGAATCAGCCGCAGCCGCCGGGCCGGAAGCCCCAGGCTCCGGGCGGTCTCCTCCCCGAGAAGCAGCACGTCCAGCTCCCCCGACAAGGAGAGTGCCAGGAGAAACGCCGCCAGAATCACCCAGAAGGCCGGAGCCACCCGGTTCATGGAGAGGTTCGCCACGCCCCCCACCCGAAAATCCGCGTAGCCGTTCAGCGCATCCGGAAAAAAGGCCAGCACGGCGTCGACCCCCGCGCTGAACATGCCGCTGACCGCCACGCCCGCCAGCACCAGGGTCATTTTCGACGCGCCGGTCCGGGACCCGATGAACAGCACCAGCAGCACGCCTCCCAGGGCTCCCAGAAACGCGGCGAAGGGAACCGCCGCCGTCCAGGCGGGCCACAGGGCGGCGCAGACCGCCGTGCAGAACCCCGCCCCGGCGTTGACGCCAATGATGTTGGGGGCCGCCAGGGGATTTCCCAATACGCCCTGGATGATGGTCCCCGCCGCCGCCAGCGCCGCCCCCGCCAGGAGACAGCCGCAGGTCCGGGGCAGGCGGGCGTAAAGGACGATGCTCGCCGCCGTTCCGCTCCCCCGCCCCAGCAGGGCCGCCAGCACCTCCCCCGGGGCCACGGGCACGGCCCCCAGGCACAGGCTCAGCAGGGCGGAGAGGACCGCCAGGGCCCCCAGGACCGGAACCACCGATTCAGTTGGGATAGAGAATGTCCGCAAGTCCTTCATAGGCTTCCCCCCAGCGGGCGTTGGGCTTTAGATTATAGAGCTTATGGTCCAGGGTGATGAACCGCCCTTCCCTCACCGCCCGGAGCGTCCCCCAGGCGGGATTCGAGAGCAGGGCGGCCTCCAGGGACGCCCTGGCCTTTTCCACATTAACGTCCGACGCCTGTAATACGGCGAAAATATAGTCCGGGTCCCCGGCGATGACGCCCTCCAGGCTCAGATTCTCCAGAAGGCCCCCGCCGTCGGCGATGTTGACGCAGCCCAGCTCCGCCAGCATCTCCCCCAGGACGCTTCCCTCGCTGCCCTTGGCCTTGCAGCTGCTGCCGCTGGCCCGGACATAGAGGACCCTTGGGGCGCTGCCGTCCTGCCGGGCCAGGGCGGCGTCCACCCGGGCCCGGACGTCCTCGCCATAGGTCTTATACCGCTCCGGCTGTCCCGTGAGGCGGGCGCAGACCTCCAGCATCCGCAGGTAGTCGTCGAAGCAGTCCACCTCGAAATAAGCGGCGGGAATGCCCGCCCGGGCCAGGGGCTCCTTCAGCTCCAGGTCCGCGGCGGTATTGACGCTGGCCAGAATCAGGTCCGGCTCCGCCGCCAGCAGCACCTCCAGATTCGGCTCCTTCACGGCCCCCAGGTCCGCCGCGTCCTCCCGCAGGCCCAGGTCGAAGGAGGTCCACGCGTCCCCGGCGGCGGCAATGAGGGTATCCCGCCCCCCGGCCAGGCACCAGATGTCCGCAAAGCTGCCGATCATCGCCGCCACCCTTTGCGGCGGCTCCAGTTCAAATTCCTGTCCCAGATCGTCTGTAAAGGAAACCAGCTTCCCGGCGGCGGGCTCCGCAATTTCACCGGGCCCGGTGCTTCCGGCGGGCTCCGCCGCCGCGCCGCAGGCCGGGAGCGCCAGGAGCAGGACCAGCAGAAGGCAAAGGCGTTTCATCGTTCTCTTCTCCCATCACGCGGAAAAGGAGGCGGGCCCTGGGCTCGCCTCCTTTCCGTCAAAAAGTCGTATCTCAGGCGTACTTCGCCACAATGGCGTTCAGGTCCTCCCGGTGGGTCTCGGACCACTGGCCCCAGGTCTGGCCCGCGGCCGCAGCCGCCCGGCCCAGCTCCACCAGCAGGGCGGGGATGTCCTTCTCCAGGATCACTGCCCCCGCCTCGCCGAAGCGGGCTTCGTCCAGCGCGTCGCTGCCTCCCAGGAACAGGCGGAAGGCGGGCTGGGGCTTCTTGTCCTCCAGGCGGACGCCGCCCTGGAAGCCGATGGTCCCCGCCTGATGGGCGGCGCAGCTGGAGGGACAGCCGGAGATGTTAATGCGGGGCAAGGCCCCGTCGGGGATGCCGGCCTCCCGGACCGCGCATACCGCGGCCTGGAGCAGTCCCTGGCTGTCCCGGACGCCCTGCTGGCACACCGTCGCGCCGATGCAGGCCACGCTGTGCTCAAACTCCGTCCGCGCGCCGTCCTCCGTGACGGCCAGGACCTTCTCCGCCTCGGCGGCGGTGAGGTTCACCACATACAGCGTCTCGTCCGGGCCTACCCGGCACCCGGCCCCGGGAACGTCCTGCAAGACCGCGTACAGTTCCGCCGGTTTCTCCACCGGCAGCACGCCGCCGATGGGGTGGTACTTCACGGCGTACAGCCCCTCCTGCTTCTGGGGGACGGCCCGGGGATGGTCCAGCGTCTCCCCCGTGCCCTTGGCGATATCGGCGGGGGCCTCCAGGCCCGAAACCTCCAGCCCGCCCTGGGCTTTCAAGGCCCCCACGTTTTTCAGGAACGCCTCCTTCAGCCCCTCGGGGCCCAGGGTGTCCTGCATGAAGCGGGTCCGGGCCTTGGCCCGGTTCTCATAGTTGCCGTGCCGGCAGAAGGTGTCCACCATGGCCCGGACGTAATACAGCACGTCCTTGGGGTCCACCGCCTCGTCCACCAGCACGCCCATACGGTGGCCCATGGCCCCCAGCCCCCCGGCGATGCGGAGAGAGAAGGTCCCGTTCTCCTGGGCCCGGAAGCCCATGTCCCGGAAGGCGCTGTGGACGGAGTCGTCCACGCCGTTGGAAAAGGCGATCTTCAATTTCCGGGGCATGTGGATGTCCCGGCAGATGGAGAGCAGGTAGTCCGTCACCGCCGCCGCCCAGGGGGACGGGTCAAAGGCCTCCCCCTTCTGCACGCCGGACAGGGGGCTGCACATGACGTTCCGGGGGTTGTCCCCGCCGCCGCCCCGGCAGAGGATGCCCGCCCCGGCGGCCTCTCCTATGATGGCGGGGACCTGCTCCGCCGCAAGGTCGTGGAGCTGCACCGTCTCGCAGGTGGTGAGCTTCAACCGCCGGACCTGGTACTTCTCCACGGTGTCCGCCAGGAATTTCAGCCGTTCCATGGTCAGCCGCCCGGCGGGCATCCGGAGGCGGAGCATGTGCTTCGACTGGTCCCGCTGGGCATAGCTGCCCATGCCGCCGGAATAGCCTTTATAGTCCTTCTTGTCGATTTTCCCCTCCTGGAAATCCTGAATCCTCCCGGAGAAGGTTTCAATTTCCTCCCGGTATGTCTGGAGCCATTTGGAATCCACCATAAAGCGCCGCCCTCTTTCCAAGTATTCCGCCGTCAAGGCGGGAATTTGTCCCAATTATTTTATCACAAAGCCTTTCCCGCCGCAATCCCCAATTAAGGAAGCACTGATTAAATCAACGTGTGCAGATTTGCGCCAGAAATTTCTGCTGGCAAGGAAGAAAATCGCAGGAATCCTGACGGATTTCAAGATTTTCTAACGCAGTCCAGCGGGAATTTATGGCGTGAAGCTGTGTGCGGGGATTTAATCAGTGGTTCCTTAAATACCGGGACGCTTCCCAGCCGCCGAAATGGATTGCGCCGGAGAAAAAACTGTGGTACACTTACAGTATCGCCATTTTAGCTGAATAAGAAACGAGGTTTTTTTATGGACTTTCAAACCCTCTCCGCCGCGCGGTATTCCCTGCGCAAATTTGACCCCCGGCCCGTGGAGCAGGAAAAGCTGGACTTGATCCTGGAGGCCGGACGGAACGCCCCCACGGCCCACAACTACCAGCCCCAGCGCATTTTCGTCCTCCAAACCCCCGAGGCCCTGGAGAAAGCCGACGCCTGCTCCGGGGCTCACTTCCATCCGCCGGTGATGCTGGCGGTGGCCTGCGACCCCGCCGTCTCCTGGAAGCGGGAGACCGACGGCAAGGACCACGGCGAAATCGACGCCGCCATCGCCGTCACGCAGATGATGCTCCAGGCGGCGGACCTGGGGCTGGGCACCACCTATGTGGGCATGTTCGAGCCGGACAAGCTCCTGGCGGCCTTCCCGGAGATGGCGGGGACCCGCCCCATTGCCCTGCTGCCCCTGGGCTACCCGGCGGAGGGAGCCCATCCCGCCCGGCTCCACACGGACCGCAAGCCCATGGAGGAGCTGGTAAAGTATCTGTAAGCAAGCAGGAGGCCGCCCTTTGGCGGCCTCCTGTTTTTCATCTTCTCTTGCGCGTGCCCCGGTAACCGCCCCGGCGGCCTCCGCCGCCGACGCTGCGTCCATAGCGGTAGCGGCGGCGGCTGAACAGCAGCCTCCAGCCTCCGAAGATCACGGCCAGAACCAGAACCACGCCCAGCCCCACCTTGGCGGCGGTAGTGGAGAAGAAGCTCTTCACGTCCCGCCACAGGATGCGGATTCGGGACGCCTCCACGCTGGTAAAGGCCAGCAGGTCCACCTCCACCAGCTGCTCTCCGTCCAGGGTGATGGTCATGGTGCCCAGCACGTCTCCCTCGGTGATGGGAGCCTCCACCGGGTCGGATTTCAAGACGACGGTTTTTTCCAGCTCCTCCAGATCCGCCCCCTTGGGCAGCAGCAGCTCCACCGCCTTGGCGGGGCGGAGGGTCACATGGTCCGTGGAGGAAAGGGACACCGGGGCCTCCCCGGCCACGTCGTCCTCCTTTAAAATGGTCTGATAGGAGAAGTTGCCGTAAGCCCAGTCATAGAGCTTGTTCGTATACACGAAGCTGTAGGTCCACCAGGTGCCGTTCTGGTCCTGGGTCCGCTCCGCGCCCAGAATCACGCAGAGAAGGTCCATGCTGGCGTGCTGGGCGGTGGAGACCAGGCAGTTCCCCGCCATGGAGTGGGAGCCGGTCTTCACGCCGTGAACGTCGGCGTTGTAGTACTCCCGGGTGCTCCGGATCAGGAAGTTGGTGTTGTTCAGCACCCGTTCCTCGGACATATTCGTGGCGGGGACGGTGTGGGTGCTGGTGTCGCAGATAGTCATGAACATGGGGTGTTCCATGGCCGCCTTGGTAATGAGGTACAGGTCCCATGCGGTGGTATAGTGCTGGGAGTCGTGGTAGCCATGGGGGTTCATGAAGTGGGTGTCCTCACAGCCCAGCTCCGCCGCCCTGGCGTTCATTTGGTCCACGAAGCTGCTGACGGAGCCGGAGACCTTCTCCGCCAGGATGGCGCCCGCCTCGTTGGCGGAAACCACCATCAGGCAGTAGAGCAGCTCCTCCACCGTCAGCACCTCTCCCGCCTCGATTCCGGCGGTGCTGCCGTCCTCCGCCAGCCCCTCCAGGGCCGTGGGGGTGGCGGTGATCTCCTGGCTCAGGCTCAGCCGTCCCTCCTCGATGGCGTCCAGCACCAGCAGGCAGGTCATGATCTTGGTGAGGCTGGCGGGATAGAGCTCGTCGTGCTCGTTCAGGGCATAGAGCACCGCCCCGGTCTTCTGGTCCACCAGCAGGGCCGCCTTGGCCTCCACCTCCCAGTCCGGCGCCTTGACCGCCCGCGCGGGGACAGCCAGCTGCCCAATCAGCAGAAGGGCCAGGAAAAAACTTGTGAAAAAGCGCCGTGTTTTCATGTCCATCCCCCAAAATCTGTGTTATAATAGAGCCGGTAGAGCGGCGGCCGCCGCTGCCGGCCGACGATTTCCCCAACAGTATACCAAAAAAACTGGAGGAACGCAACCATGGAGACGCGCCGAAAAACCGCCTGGGGAGAATGGGCCCTGCTGGGCCTGACGGCGCTGTTTTTGAGCCTGCTTTTGGGGCTGTTCCTCCGGGACCGGAGAGCCGTGGATGCGCCCGCCTTCGTGGAGACGGAGCTGACCGCGCCCATCGAAGAGGTCCGGCCGGACCCGTCCCCGGTGAACCTCAACACTGCGGACGCGGAGGCGCTGACCGCCCTTCCCGGCATCGGGGAGGAGCTGGCCCGGCGGATCGTGGAATACCGGGAGGAACACGGGCCCTTTGAAGCCGTGGAGGATTTGACGGAGGTCTCCGGCATCGGTCAGGGAAAGCTGGCGGCGCTGGAGGGACTTGTGACAGTGGAGGAGCTTACATGAAAATACTCGTGGTGGACGACGAGCGGACCCTGGTAAAGGGAATCAAATTCAACCTGGAGAACGAGGGCTATGAGGTGGAGTGCGCCTACGACGGCGCCGCCGCCGTGGAGCTGGCCCGGGAGGGCAAGCTGGACCTCATCATTTTGGATCTGATGATGCCGGAGGTGGACGGGCTGGAAGCC
>ERZ777305.3163-NODE-3163-length-11912-cov-2.384330_pt1 | contig 11912 bp, 11 predicted proteins | sample MGYA00374965_ERZ777305 | MGnify/ENA primary metagenome ERZ777305 (study PRJEB29328, sample SAMD00013331) | mouse gut metagenome | study: EMG produced TPA metagenomics assembly of the Metagenome analysis of fecal microbiota from mouse which was promoted...
AACACCTTTAATTATCGCAGTTCAAAAAGAAGGTTCCGATAGTATTCATTCTCTTGTTGCGAGTACCGTCCAAAGACTGTCGATAATTAATCGAAATCGCATCCCGGAGCTTCGCTATTTTTCCGTTAAAGAGCTTCAGAATCCGGATGTGCTAAATGGTGCGCACTATATGATTTGTAGCGCTACGGTGTATGCGGCACTGCAAAAATACAGCGGTTTAAAACCAAGCGCGGCAATTAGTTCAGACCATGCAGCTTCCACTGCAATAGTTGTTAAAGCCGATAGCGTTCATAAAATCAATACATTGAAAGAGCTGGAAAATAAGGTCATTGGTATTTCAGAAGATGCATCGCCTGACATAAAAATTCACGTTCTAAATGAATTGAGAATGCAGGGGTTCCCGAGTAAACGATTTGTGAAACTGAAAACGATTCCTTCTTCTTATGAGGACTTGCTTGATGAATTTCATTCAGGAGAAATCCACGCTGCTGCAGTGGATCCGATCCTGTTTACACGTCTTCCAGAAAAAATTAAACAAGAGTTCAAACTTCTAGAACCTCGGATTAAAGACGATTATGCTCTTGGTCATACAACAATCACTTATCCGGGGTGGACATTTGCCGCAACGCTAAATACTGGAAGAAATGAAAATGAAAGAATTGAAGCATTTCTGAAAAGCCTTCTGTTGACGGTATGGGCTGGGCGTCGGAAGGGGACTACAGAAAAATGCACCAAATACTTTCATTCCTCGATGAACCGTTTTACAAAAGCTTCAGAAAGAAAAGCGTTAATGAACTCGTCAATGAGAATATTGTTTGGGTAGCGGCAATTGCCGCAGTTCTTTTATGCTGGATTGCTCTTACGATTTTCTCTAACCTTCTAATCAAAAGAAGAACAAAAGAACTTTTTGAGGCTAACGAGAAGCGATTTAGAGCTGAAGAACACTTTCACAGCTTGGAAAAAGCTTCAATTGTTGGCCAAATGTCTAATATCGTTGCTCATGAATTGAGACAGCCGTTAGCTGCAATTTCAAATTATTCATTGGCAATACGGAGAAGATTGTCAAAAGGAAATCTTGACGAAGAGGCTCTCTCCTTTGCTATATCAAGGCTGATTAAAGAGAGCGGCCGCGCATCGGACATCATTGAACATGTTCAGCGTTATGCGAAAGGTAAGGCCTCAGACCGCATAAAATTTAATGTCAGTGATTTGCTCTCGGCTATCTGCAATGACTATGTTAATTCTCAAAGCCAACCCATCGTGCGCTATGAAGGAGCCACGGATATCTCTTTTATCGGAGACCCTTTGGAAATTGAGCTTCTTTCAAGAAATTTAATCAAAAATGCTCTGGAGGCAACTTCTGCACTTTCTGCACCTGAAGTGCGGGTAAGGGCAGAGAAAGTGACGGACGCAGTCAGGATTATTGTTTCTGATAATGGTCCTAAACTTGACGACGCTGAACTTGAAAATTTAAAAGAGCCGCTTAGATCTACAAAGATGAGTGGGTTAGGACTCGGTCTTTCAATCGTAAAGAGAATATCGGAAAGGTACGGAGGACATGTTGATTTCATTAGGAACAAACCGTCTGGACTTTCAGTCGCTGTCTTACTCCACAGTAATGCATAAGGAAGGAACATGGAAGTAAAGAAATCATTTGCCGTTGTGAGAATAGTCGATGACGATGTCGGAGTAAGAGAGTCTTATAAGTTCCTTGTTGAAAGTGACGGCTGGTTTGTTCGTACTTATGTCAGTGCAGAAGATTTTTTGGCTCATGACGATCCTTCTGTTCCAGGCTGTGTTGTTCTTGATGTACGTATGCCCGGATTGTCGGGGTTGGAACTGCAGGCAAAATTAAGCAGTTTTGTCCATAAAATTCCCGTTATATTTATTAGCGCGCACGCTGATATCGAAATGGTAGTGAAAGCTATGCAAAAAGGTGCATTGGATTTCCTCCCGAAACCTATAAAAGACGAGAGCCTATTGTCATCAATCGAAAAAGCGGTAGTGATTGATCGAGAAAGAAGACGGCGCAGTACTGAAAAATCAGAAATCCTCGAAAGTTGGAACGCCCTAAGCCCGCGTGAGCAGGAAACGGCAGTGCTGATCGCGGAAGGACTCTTAAATAAGCAAATCGCAGACAAATTAAACATAACCGAGAGAACCGTACAGGTTCACAGAGCTCATGTGTTTTCGAAATTCGGTGTGAGAAATGCTGTTCAATTCGCCCAGAAACTAATGATTATGAATAGTTCTGAAAATGTCTAATTTAGATTTAATTATCGTTGGTGCAGGCATGGCCGGTCTCTGTGCGGCAAGAACCGCTGTTGAATTGGGGTTAAATGTGCTTGTACTGGAGAAAGGTATACAAGCAGGCGGAACGACAGGTCTGTCTGACGGAATTTTCAATTCATGCGATCCGGCTAAAAAAATATACATATGGTGCAACTGAAGCCTTGAATTGGCTTGAACACATCGGATTTAAGTTTGAGCGGAGTGTGACTCAGGAGCCGGGAACATTGTACCCGCGCAGTCATAAACCAATTTATGGGAACGGGGAAAGTTATATAAATTTTTTGCTTTCACATCTTAATTCATTATCATGCACTATCTCATACGGCAGCAACGTTGTAGGGTTTAAAAAAGACGATTCTCAGCCGTTATCGGTTGTTTTTGAGCGTGGAAAAAACACCATTGAATTAACTCCAAGGTTTGGCGTTATCCTTTGCGCAGGTGGTTTCTGCGCTTCTAATCGTTTGGTCTCGACTAACTTTAATTTACTATCAGGTTCCGAGTATCTGGGAAGTCCTTTATGTGACGGCGGAGTATTGACCTCAGCCATGGATATCGGGGCAGAGTCAGTTCACATGAGCTATTTTGAATTAAGTGTAGGAGATTCTGCGATTGAACAGTTGCTCTTAAACCCGGCAGAATTTATTTTAGTTAACGCTGAAGGAAGGCGTTTTTGTCGGGAAGATTTAGAGTTTTCTTCACTTTGCGAAGCAGTTCTTCGCCAGTCCGGACACTGTGCATCTATTCTTTATTTTGGTTCGGGAAATGACTCTGCTAATAGGCCTCAGAAAATTGAGGACAGATTTTCAAATGCACTGGCTCAATACAGAAAAGCTTGTGAAATCAAATCTGATGAAGCCTTTGGGAAGAATCCGTTCTATTTAAAAAAAGTAGGGCATGTCACAAAAACTGCAGTTCTTGCACCGAAGATTATGACTTCCCTTGGCGGTTTGAATGTTAATGAGTTCGCCAATGTATTGGATAGAAACCGTCAGCCTATTAAAGGATTATTCGCAGCCGGTGAAATCGTCGGAGGCATCTTTGGCGAGGCCTGTTCTTTTGGCGACAACTTAGCCTCTGCGGCGGTGTTTGCGCGTGTTGCGGTGAGAGAGGCATTAAAGATATAAAAAGGAACCCCTAAAGTTCGGCTTAGGAGTTTTTCCTTGACCCAGATATGGTGGTTGCCGGTAGGTTATACCGTAGTGATTTCTCTGCCAAAGTGTACCGGTTGCTGTTCTGTAAAATCTGCGCCTAATGATTCGAGCCACTCTACACTTCATGGCATTATCGAACAATGTCATGAGATAGGGATTCTCGAGATTTGGATGCAATGAAAATTACAGTTTTGCTAAAAGCTTCAGTTGCTCTGGAGTGAGAATATGCAAATGAAAAAAATCAAGACGTTCCAACTCTGATACATATAAGACTTGTGTTTCGTCAATAAATATTGGTCTTGTCGGAAGCAAATACTCAGATAACTTATCGTTGAGCCTTCCTCTTTCTCTTGCATCTGACATAAGTTTTCGGTATAGGTTTAATTGGAGTGAAAATTCTCCTACAGACAGTAAAGAGGAGTTATATTTCAAGACCTCATTGTCGAAGTCTCCAAAGGTTGTTTTAAAAAGGGCTTGAATTTTATCACTGGCTTTCGAGGTGGGAAGATAGGGAAATACTGGAAAGTCTTCAGGGACAAAAACCTCATCACTGAAGAGGAGACAAAGCTCCAATAAATAGTTTTCGTGGTTTAAAACAAAGGAGTTAAGCTTTACTCCTGTCCTATCAAGTAATTTGCAGATTTTGGCCACACCGGAAACATCAAAAAAGCACTTCTTAAACACCACATTTAAAGTCCTCTCCGACTGATTCTCGGCTTCCGATATGCTGTTAGTTAGAAATCTAAGGTTATCATATGTATCTTGCTGATCAATTACAAGGAATGTCGAACTTTCGAAATACTCTGAAGGTTGTTGAGTCATTGTTATTATTTGTTCAGTTGAATGAGAAGCTTTACAAAGGCGCCCATGGCGGTGCAGGCCTGGTTGGTAAAGACATCATCGAAATTTGAACATTTGGCTAGTGCACGCTTCATCGCTTTAAATACTTCATCTTCCGTAAACTTTTTCCGATAGTCCTTTTCGTAGTTTGGCAAGTGAACCTTGAGTCTCTGAGTGCATTTTTCGCGTTTCGGGCGTCCGCTGACGATAACGCTTGATGCTTGGACGCGTAAACTGATTTTTACTCAAGGGGCTCAAGAAGTACTAAAAGCCGTCCGCATAGAATTCCAACCGTTCGCTGGTTGATCAAGTTTATTTTGACCAATGATGTTTGGGATTGCTCCGAATCTTCCTTCCTCATAAAGCTTCTGGAGGCTGGAATCATTTCTTAGTCCTTCAAACTTGCTTGCGTTTATTAAGTGCGAAGAGCAATTTTTTCCGCGCTCTACAAACCAAATCTCGTCTCTTCGAAGATTGATCCTTCGGAGTAAGTTAGTATCATGCGTTGTAAAAATTAACTGGCTACGGCTTTCAGGGGTGAGAGTTCCTAAGATTTTTTTTATAAGCCAAATATTAATGTCTGAGTGAAGGCTGCGATCGATTTCGTCAATCACATAAACGCTGTGTTCGTTGCCGTGGACTAGATCTGCAATAGAAGGAGACAGATCAATCAGACGACGAGTGCCGTCAGATTCGTCTTCGAGGGCGACAGAGTATTCTTTTCCTGAAACATCGTGAATGGCGATAATCCGCTTAAAAGCAACATCTCCGTCTTTGTAATAAGCCAAAATGCGTCCGCCGTTAGGCTCTCTGATAACTTGGTTTCTGCCATTTGTCACAGCTGAACGAAGCTCATTCTTTTCGGAAAGAGTGAGGTTTACTGCGGATGCTTCGATCGGGACGGATATGAGATTAGATATTCCGCTGTCCGTTCCTTTCAAGATTTCAGAAAGCAGAGCGTTTCTCGGATCGTTGGCGTCGGTGAGCCTATCGTAAGAGAGGTAAACAGAGTCAGGAAAGATGATTTGAAGATCTTCTGAGAACCATTTGAAAATCGGTTGGAATAATTCAAATTTCATGCCATACAGGCTCGTGATAAGAGGGCAAGGATTGTCCTTAGTTCTTTCAGCGATGCCTTGGATCATGTCATGCGCTTTAAGATTGGGATTAACTTGCACTTTCTCCTTATCTCGAATATATAAGGTTCGCTCCGTACGGCTGTTCCTTTCTATAAGTTCCTCATGTAAAATCTCGTTCTCGTTGCATGCAATTTTAAATTCGTAGATTAGATCATTAACGAGTATGGAAATCTCGAATCTGGAAACTGTCTTCCTTTCATCTCTGAAACAGAAGGAGCGGAGAGGAATCTTGCCCTTGAGCCTTGGGGTTGTGACAAGGAACTGAAGAAATTCCAATGCCTTTATCAGGTTGCTTTTGCCGGAAGCATTAGCGCCATAAATAGCGGCGACAGGAAGAAGCTTTAATCTAAATTTTTTTATGGATGCTAACGTTTCAGTAGAAATTCTCTCCTTTCCGGCGACCATTGAAAACTCTGCCATCTCTTCGTAGGAAAGAAAATTTTCTACCTTAAATTCAATAAGCATCGCAAACCTCTTTCTTTCAATTATTAATTAAGCATATTTCGAATTATAGTAGAATCGTAGCGTAAATTGCGAAAAATTCTCCTTATCGTATACAAAATATGATTCGTATAACAACCAAACCAGGTTTCGTTCACATTTTCTCTGACGACCCATATGTTCTACCTGCTATATCAGACTTTGATTTAAATAACGTTGTGAAAGAGGTAAAGGAACATAAAACAGAGTCTGGTATTTCTTTACTTTTAGAGACGCAATGTTGCGAGATTGAAAAGGCATTTAAACTTTGTGACTTTTTGGATGAAAACAAGATAAGAACTAAAGTTGTGCTCAAAGGATGTTGCGGCAGTTTTGCGACAGTTCTGGCGCTCCGGGCTGACTCTTTTTCAATGTTCCCGGGAGCTTTATGTCTGCCGATTGACCCGACGCATCCCCGACATGCCTACCCATATGTATATGATTCTTTTTCGCAAGTTGTCCGTCATTTAAATCCGTCGGAATTTAAGACTCTGTTCACGTTTTTGGAGGAACAAATACCTCATTACTACAAGCAGGTTCAAGATGAGATTGCCCTATCAGTTGGGAAAAATAATTTGGAAGCAGCCGAGAGACGGCGTAAAGTAATACGCGATCGAATAGTGAGGTTGTTGCAGCCAAAGGGGATAAAGGCAAATGATGAGTTAGCGGATTTCCTCACCTTAGATTGCGGCAGCTTTGAACATTGGATAAGCCGGAGAAAGCTAGAAGAATTTGGATTTAAGTTTTCTCATGAGACCACCTTTTCTAGAGGTAATACGGCTAAACCAATCATTCTTTTCCTAGATAATCAAGGGAAACATAACAAGAAATTAGCACCTCAATACGAGAAAGTTGCATCTGTGCTTAACAGTCACATCCTTGTAGTTAATAAAAACACCCCTATCGATTTTAAGCTATTGAAAAAATGCAGTGATTTATTCTGGCTAAATCGAGATTTTTTTTGGGATAAAAATTTAACCGTCTTACTCGATTCCTTTGGGGGAAGCGAACCTAATGCTTTTGCTTTGACAGAAGTTTTAAAAGATTTTTCCCTGATTATCAAGTTGTTGTTACTCAGGACGCCAGAAGTTCTGCCACTTTGTTTTGCATCTGCTCACCGAAAGTGCTCTACTGGAAAAAATCTCTTTTTGGCTGTTTTGGGGCTTCAGTTTCCGACTATAACCGTCCTGGAGCGCATATTTCAGAAAGCTTTATTCGTGAAGGACTAAGGAAAGTTAATTTCGAGGAAATGCGAGCACAGATGATCCGGAATATATTTAAAGCGATTCACCCAATTCAAATTGCTCAGGTAATGAGGGCCGGCTCTCTGGCGCGTGAATTAGTGTTAGAAGTAAATAAAAATAAAATTACGCCAAGAGCACTGGATTTTTTTACTCGAGAAAACTTCCCACATAACTATCCCTTAACGGTTGAAGAAATAGTCGAATTACTCCCGTTAAAAAATTTTGAAGAAGTGTCATCCGAATTAGAAGAGATGCTGCGAGGAATAACCGGAGAAAATGAATATTAATCTGCCCTAGAGAACATTAAACAGATTGGTGCTAGACAATATGGTTTAAAAAACTGCGCCAACATGGACCTGATAGAGAACAAAACTTGTAATCTGTCTCAATCTAGATAAAAAAGAGCCGGCTCTGTGCATTTGAGTCGGCTCTCTGCTAGATAACTATTTATTTGGATTCAGCTGCGACTTTTCCTGCCTGTCGGCCGAATGTGAAAATGTCAGCTATAGCGTTTCCGCCTAAACGATTGGCACCATGGATACCGCCTGTGACTTCGCCTGCGGCATAAAGACCGGGCAGAGGTTTACCATTGTGGTCAAGGACCTGAGTTTGAGTGTTGATCCTCAGTCCTCCCATGGTGTGGTGGACTGTCGGCACTTTCTTAACGGCATACCAAGGACCTTCTGTCATCGGACGGTCCTCTTTATTGTTCGCAACAAAACCATATTTGTCCTTCTCAACTTTCCCGGTCGCAACCTTGTTGTACTCGTCCACAGAAGCTTTAAGTTTTGCAGCATCCATACCGGTCTTCTTGGCTAGTTCATCAAGAGTGTTGGCTTCAACAACTGCTCCTAATGACGCCATATCCGCAATAGTGGCTCCGTTTCGATCTACCCAGTCGCGAGCAGGATATCTCACATGATTAACAACTAACCAGTAAGTAGAGTGGGGCTGTGCAAAAATGGCCTTGCATAAAGTGTCTCGAGCCGCACCTTCATTGACAAATCTGTCTCCCAGCTCGTTAACAAAAAGTCTATTGCGGCCGGAAGTACGGATGTGTTCCATTAAACCGGTTCCGGGTGTTCCGCACGGATGAAGCTGAATATCGGACATGCCGATGACATCGGCGCCGGCTTTCTGACCGAGCGCGATACCGTCGCCTTGTGCGGATTTCTGTATTGTTGATGCGCCGATTCCTTTACCGAGATCAACTTCTTTCCATACACCGGTGTTAACTTTACGTCGTAATTCAACGTTAGCGCCGAAACCGCCTGTTGCTAAAACTACACCTTTTGAGGCGAGTACGGTAATTTTGCGTCCGTGGTTATTTGCTACTACGCCTGTAATCCTCCCGCCTTTGTCCTGGATTAGACTTTTAACATCAGCATCGGTGATGATTGTTGCGTCATCTTTATGCTCAGCAAGGAATTTTTCTAAAGCACGGATATAGTGGTTGCCGGCGGGCGTTGTACCGTAGTGACTTCTCTGCCAAAGTGCCCCGGTTGCAGTCCCGATTTTGTCTTTAAAATCAGCGCCTAATGATTCAAGCCACTCAACCGACTTCATGGCGTTGTCTGTCAGATAATGCACAAGTTCAGGATTTCCGACATTGTGGCCGCCTTTCATCGTCTGTTCGTAGAATTTGTTCACGGAGTCTTCAATTCCCATGGCGCCCTGACGTTTCGGATCAACAGCATTGAAGGCGCCGCCGGAAACATTGGTGGATCCGCCGAGATAGCCAAGTTTCTCTAAAACAACAACTTTTGCCCCGTTCTGAACAGCTGATACGGCAGCAGCAAGTCCGGCGCCACCGCCACCGACGATAACAATCTGTGTCTTGAGTGTTTCATCGTTTGTCGGATAGACATCGACCTTTTTATTAAATTCGGATTTGTCAGCACCGGCCTGTGTCAGACAGTCCCTAACGCCTTTCTTGATAGCAAAGGAAGATAGAGTTGCGCCGGTTACGTTATCAACGTTGACCGATTGCGTATCTTTAATGTGTTTTGCAAGTCTGTTTAAAGCTAGCTTGCCAACACCAATAGTTTCAAGATTCTTTGAGACATCGATATTCTCAATCTTGTTATTAGCAATAGTAACTTTTACTGTGAGCGGAGCGTTGTGACCGTTAACAGTGGAAGTGTAGGTGCCGTCTTTCAGAGCGGCGGAAGCAGGAGCCATTGCAAATGATAATGCTGCAGCTAAAGGGAGTAGGATGAAGGACTTCATAAGTTTTCTCCTTGTTAATCTTTCTTTAGTCTATGAAACAGGGTACCTAAGTATTGGGTACTTAAGTACAATCAGCTCGTACACTACAGAAAAGAAAAACTTTAGCTCCCATGTGTAAAAGGATTTGTTTAGTTCTTGCAGGTGTCTTATTGACCGGTAGCCTGTGTTCAGCGCAGCCTGTCATACGTGTCGGCACGACTGAAGGCGGTCATGAAAAGAATCACAGCAGGATTTTTGAAGAGACGAGACAATCCTTAATAGATAGATTTGGCAAAGATCTGGTTTCTTTTGAGCTAATTCATGTCAATGAATTAGTGAGCAAGATACTTTCTGGAGAGGTTAATTTTTTTGTTTCAACAACGGGATTGTCCAGAAGGCTTCAGGCGGAAGGCGCCCGTGATTTAGCAACCATAACGTCAACTCGATTTCCAGATCCTAATCATTCGTTCGGTTCAATCTTTATCACAAGAAAAGATTCCGGAATTGCTGAACTTGCGGATATGAAAGGGCGGGTTCTTGTGAGTAACCGTCCTATGGGTTTCTACGGTTACGTTGTCCCGATCGGAGAGATCGCAGGACACGGCTATGATCCGAAGGATTTTTTCTCAAAAGAGATATTTCTGGACAGCGGAAGTCACAATGTCTTGATTGCATTATCAAACGGCACTGGTGATGTAGCGACGGTGCCAAGCTGCTTTCTTGAAGATAATTATCCTGAGAATCATCCGTTCAGAACAGAACTGAAGGTGATCAATGTCCTTGAAGAAAAGCCTTGCGTTCGATCAACAAATGCTTATCCTAATTGGTCATTTTCATCTTCACCTAACACGCCCCATGAATTATCTCGAGAGGTTCTTCGCGTTCTTTTGTCGATGCCTCGAGATTCATACGGTTATCGCTGGAGTGTTGCAACGGATTTTTCCGGGACGGACCGGTTATATCAGGATTTGAAGACCGGAATGTACACAATCCTTAATGAATGGACATTTTCTAATTTTTTGAAGGAATACAAACACTGGGTTCTTCCGCTCGCGATTGTACTGATGTGCTTAGCCGGATACAGCGGACTTTTAAATTTCTTAGTTCGGAAGCGAACGAATCAACTAACCCGTTCGATAAAAAAGCAACAGCTGCTGCATAAACGATCTAGAGATTCTGAAGCTAAGTATGAGTCACTTCAAAAATTAGGCATCATTGGACAAATGAGTTCAATGATTGCACATGAACTGAGGCAGCCGCTTTCAAGTCTCAAAATCTATGCACAGACACTTCAAAGGAAATTCGAAAAAGGAGAGTTCCACGAGGATCAGTCCATTGATGTATTGCGCAAGATTCTTTCTCAGGCAGAAAGAGCTGAAACCATTGTTCAGAGCGTAAGAAATTATGCTCGCAGCAAAAGAAGCGATAAGCAGGAGATTTCTCTAACAAGGGTCTGTGAGAACGCGGTCAGCGTATTTAAACAGAGCGGGCGATTTAGCGGCACATTAAAAGTAAGAATTTCTGGAGATATGCGCTTATATGCAAATCCAATGGAGCTTGAATTGGCAATATTGAATATCTTGAGGAATGCAGCAGATTCTCTCATTTCTTCGAAGAATCAGGACCCAAAAATCGAGTTAATTGTTCAGCGGATTAATGACACCGCGATTCTTAAAGTAACGGACAATGGACCCTTAGTGTCTGAAAAAGAACTAGAAGACATGACGGTCCCATTAAACAGCAGCAAATTGAACGGGTTAGGCATCGGTTTATCTCTCGTCAGAACCATTATGGAAAATCACGGCGGAAATTTTGATATTGAGCCGCTCAAGTACGGCGGAGTTTGTGCGACATTAACCTTAAAAATCATGGAAGATCAAAATGCCTGATAAAGAAATTATTTGTATCGTTGATGACGACGCAGATCACTGTGATGCCTTAGGCTTTCTACTGGATAACGAAGGTTATGAAGTTCAGACATACTCCAGCGCAAATGACTTCTTAACAGTTGACCATTTGAGGTGTGACTGTCTGATTCTTGATTACAAAATGCCTGGAATTAACGGAATGGAACTTTTGGAGCTGTTAAAGATTAAGGGATTTACGTCTCCGATAATTTTTCTAACTGCTCACGCCGATCTGGATATGGCGATAAAAATTTTCAAAGACGGAGCGAATGATCTAATTCAGAAACCTGCGGATTCCGACAAACTCTTGAAGGCCGTTGGAGATGCGATTGAAAAGTTCAAAATAGTCCACATGCATATCACCGGAGAAAGCGGTGAAGCCGCCGAAAAGTTAGCCTCATTAACGAATAGAGAGCGACAGGTTATTGATCTTGTTTCGATGGGGTTGATGAACTGCCAGGTTGCTTCAAGATTAAATTTGAGTGAGCGGACGGTAGAGACACATAGAGCAAACGCTTATAGAAAATTAGGCATCTCAAATTTTGCACAACTGCGCAAAGTACTGCTCTTATCCGGACAGGTTTGAGATGCATGTTCCTTAACTTTTGAGTGACTTTTTATTTTAAAAGTTAAAAAGGTGAGACACGTTAC
>ERZ777305.3172-NODE-3172-length-11871-cov-2.508040_pt1 | contig 11871 bp, 11 predicted proteins | sample MGYA00374965_ERZ777305 | MGnify/ENA primary metagenome ERZ777305 (study PRJEB29328, sample SAMD00013331) | mouse gut metagenome | study: EMG produced TPA metagenomics assembly of the Metagenome analysis of fecal microbiota from mouse which was promoted...
CAATCTCTTCATTGGAAAGATTTCGGCAATGCCCGTCGTAACCGCCGATACCGTTTTCATCTTTCAGCGATTCCAATCTTTCGGGAGTGCAGAAGCAATAATAAGCATTTCCGCTTGCAATGAGCTTTTCGGCATATTCCTTATAGATCGGCAGTCTTTCGCTCTGAACGTACGGTCCATGCTCGCCGCCGACTACAGGACCTTCATCGTAATCAATGCCCGTCATTTTCAGCGTATTAAGAATTACATCCGACGCGCCCTCGACAAGTCGAACCTGATCTGTATCTTCAATGCGGAGTATAAACTTCCCGCCCTGCGATTTTGCAAGAAGATAAGAATACAGCGCAGTCCGCAGATTGCCGATGTGCATAAATCCCGTCGGCGACGGAGCGAAACGTGTTGTGATTGTCTTTGACATATTTATACCTCTAATCTATTATCTTTTAACAAAATATTCCTCATACCATACCAGGAATGTGTAAATAGTCCAGATTTTACGCCAATTATCGGAATTTCCGCCGATATAGTCATCAAATATGGCATTTATCTCGTCAAGGTTGAAGAATTCGGCAGCCATATCGCTTCTGAATTTAGCCTTGACGTCGGCATTATATCTCTCGTCTGCAAGCCAAATTCTGATTGGAACAATAAATCCAAGTTTCTTGCGGAAAGCAATCTCATCAGGCAGAACCTTTGCAGCCGCAGTACGGAATGCGACCTTGTTTGTTGTTTCATTTACCTTGAATTCCGACGGCATACGTGAAGCGATATCAAATATTCGCCTGTCAGTCAGGGGCATGCGAATTTCAAGTCCTGCCGCCCTGCTCATCTTGTCAACATTAAGATAAATATCGCCCTCAAGCCATATCTGAATATCAACATCGGACATTTTAGTCAGCGGATCGAGTCCCTCTGTTTCATCGTAAATATATTTAACGAGATTGATCGGCAGCACATCAGGATTATAATTTTTAAGAATGCGCTGCTTTTCATCTTCTTTCATAATATTGGTATTACCAATATAGAAAGTTTTCAGATTTTCGCCGTAACGTTCGGCGTTGCGATACATATTATAGCCGCCGAAAAATTCATCTGCGCCCTCGCCCGAATAGCAGATTTTAGTATGCTCTGCCGCAGCTTTGCAGCCAATAGCGAACACAATCGCCGATGCGTCGCCGAGAGGCTGCTCCATATTATACATGACATAAGGTACGATATCAAAATACATTTCAGGAGTTATACGGCAGCGATTATTCTCTCTGCCAAGTATTTCAGCAGTTTTCTTTGCCAACGGGGATTCGTCGAATCTTTCATCGTCATAGCCGCAAGAATCCGTAGTTTTAACGTTGGACATAGCAAGAACGTATGAAGAATCAACGCCGCCAGACAGGAAAGATTCCGCTGTTTCATGCTCTTCAAGTACTTCTGGCATGATCTTCTCGATAGTGCTGTGAATCTCATCTGCCCAATCCTCAACCGATTTCGAATAATCAGCCTTGAAATCGGGCTTCCAGTAACGCTCTATAGTCAGATCGCCATTTTTGAATTCAAGCCAATGACCCGGCATAAGCTTCTTAACGCCTTTGAAGAAAGTATCCTCGCCCGCAACATATGTCAACGTCATATATATCTGAAGCATATCAACGTTAACTTCCTTAACAAAGCCCTCCTGCTCCATGATCCTGCGAATAGAGCCGCTGCAAAGAAGTTTGTTGTTATCAGTCACATAATAGTAGAACGGCTTAGTTCCGAAATGATCGCGCAGTGCAAAAATTTTCTGCTCATTTTCATCAAAAAGAGCGAATGCGAACATTCCATAGAGATGATCAGCCATTGTATTTCCCCATTTTTCGTAAGCTGCCGTAATTATAGCAGGTTCGCGCTTGTCACGGGAAAGTGTGTTGTCAATGTTCAAATCTTCGCAAAGTTCGCGCCAATTTCGGATATGACCGCTGTATTCAAGTATCTTCGTCATATAAATGTCACCTCAAAAAAATTCTTCATGCTCATATATCTGCGGACGTCCCATTAAAGCAGTCAGCGCAGACGCAGCGACGCCGCCCTCGAACAGCACCTTGTTAAGCTGCTCGGTAATCGGCATTTCAACTCCCAGTTTTTTTGCAAGTTCATATGCAGCGCGACAGCAGCAATATCCCTCAACAGTTCCGACCTGCTTAACGGCTTCTTCCGGAGCGATTCCCTGTCCGATAAGTTTTCCTGCACGGGCGTTTCTGCTGTGAACGCTGGTACACGTTACGATCAAATCGCCAATTCCCGTCAAACCGCTGAAAGTGATCATTTTCGCGCCCGCCGCAACTCCCAATCGGGTTATCTCATGAATACCGCGAGTCATTAAAGCTGCGCGGGAATTATCGCCATAGCCCATACCGTCGCAGATTCCGCAGCAAAGTGCGATTATATTTTTCAGTGCGCCGCCGAGTTCGCAGCCCTTTACATCGTCGCTGAGATAAATTCTTAGACTCTTATTGCTAAGCTGCTCCTGTATATATTTTGCCGCTTCTTTATTCTCGGACGCCGCGACCATAGTTGTGGGAACGAGACGCGCAACTTCCTCCGCATGAGACGGACCGGAAAGAACTACCAGCTTATCTATTGACAATTCTTCGATAAGCACTTCGCTAAGCAGTTTAAGGCTGCCCTCCTCAATTCCCTTGCCTGAATTTACCACAACCATTTTTTCATCGATAAAAGGCTTTGCCAGTTTCGCAACGCTTCTCACGAAACTTGACGGGATACCGAAAATAAGGATATCACAGCCTTTAATACACGAAATATCGGAAGTAAGCCTGATCTCTTCAGGCAGTTTTACTCCGGGCAGTTTGATTTTATGCTCGCCATTTTTTCTGATCTCGTCGATCTCGTCCTGAAATTTCGACCATACCGTAACATTATGCTTTCCTGACAACACAGCTGTAACTGCAAGGCTCAGACCAAAGCCGCCTGATCCAAGAATAACGATATTTGCCATATAGCGCCTCCTTTGAATCTGTTCTAAGATCCTGTTCAGTATCTTTTTTAGAACAGATCTTATTTCTTATTTGGAATTTTAAAAGAAAACTTTGATTCCGTGCCTTCTTTAAGTCGCTGGATGTTGCCGCGGTGACACCAGATAACCATTCCAGCCATAGGAATACTCAGCAGCATATAAAGAAAACTTCTGCCGAATGAGCAATCGTCAACTATCCACGAAATAAGCAGAACAGCAAGCGGACCATAAGCTGTTGCCAAAAGCGACGAAAGGGAAACATACTTTGTCATGACCATGACCGCGATAAATATCAGCATGAGGGCAAGAGATACCAAGGGATCGATTATAATGAATGCCGAAACGCCCACAAGCACGCCCTTTCCACCTTTGAAATTGTAGAAAACGGGGAACACGTGACCTAAAATAGCGCATAATCCGGCAATATAACCAATATAATGCGTATCATTGTCAGGCGATAGTCCTGCATTAAGAAGCCCTGCAAATAAACGCGACAGAGCCACAGCAAGCACGCCCTTTGAGATATCGCCCACAAGAGTCAGCAGCGCGCAGGTCGGACCACAGCATCGATAAGTATTTGTTAGCCCTGCGTTCCGGCTTCCCATAGTGCGTATATCTTCGTGTCTCATTATTTTAACAATAATTATGGAGAAGTTCAGACTTCCCAGTATATAGCCAATAACTGCGGCAAGCACAATAGCTAAAAATATCTTCATTACTTATCATTTCCTCCTCTTTCACGTACCACGAAACGCACAGGAGTACCTTCAAGCCCGAAGGTAGAGCGAATCTGATTTTCAATATATCTTCTGTATGAAAAATGGAAAAGGTCTGCTCTGTTAACGAACGTCACAAACGTAGGCGGCTTGGTTGACGGCTGCGTCATGTAATATATCTTAAGACGTCTGCCCTTATCGGAAGGCGGCTGCACCCTTGTTGTAGCATATGCGAGAACATCGTTCAACATTCCCGTTGATATTCTCATACTGTTCTGATCGTTAGTATACTTAATGAGTTCATACAGCTTATTAATTCGCTGTCCCGTTTTTGCAGAAATAAATACAAACGGAACGTATGACATAAAACTGAAATCATTTTCCAGCTTAGTACGGAATTCCTGCATAGTTTTATCGTCTTTTTCAACCAGATCCCACTTATTTACGGCAACTACGCACGCCTTGCCCTGTTCATGAGCATATCCCGCAACTTTGGAATCCTGCTCGGTAAAGCCCTCTGTAGCGTCGATCATTATAACGCAAACGTCCGATCTGTCGACCGCCATATACGCGCGCAATACGCTATAATGCTCAACTTTTTCGGTAACTTTGGATTTTTTTCGGATTCCCGCAGTGTCGATAAATACAAATTTTCCGTATTCGTTTTCTATAACGGTATCCGTAGAATCACGCGTGGTGCCTGCAACATCGGATACGATAACGCGCTCTTCACCTGCTATCTTGTTGATAAGCGAAGATTTTCCCGCATTCGGCTTGCCGATTACAGCTACTTTTATGTGATCTTCAGTATACTGCTCCTCAGTCTCGTCCGGCAGAAATTTATATACCTCGTCAAGCATATCGCCAGTTCCGTGACCATGAACGGAAGAAACCGGAAACGGATCGCCGAGTCCGAGATTGTAAAATTCGTAAAGCTCCATGGGAGTTTCACCGAGGCTGTCAACCTTATTGACGCAAAGAATGATCGGTTTTCCACTTTTCTGTAGCATATCAGCAACAGCGTAATCATCAGCCGTAACGCCGCATCTGATATCCGTCACAAGAATTATGACGTCCGCCTTTTCGATAGCAAGCTGCGACTGGCGTCTCATCTGCGCAAGAATAACGTCCTTGCTTTCAGGCTCGATACCGCCCGTATCAACGACCATAAATTCCTTGCCGCGCCATTCGCATTTCGAATAAATTCTGTCACGCGTAACGCCGGGAGTATCTTCAACAATAGAAAGCCGCTTACCGATAAGCTTGTTGAAAAGCGTAGATTTTCCTACGTTCGGTCTTCCGACCACAGCAACTATTGATAATGACATGATGCATTCTCCTTTCTTATTTATATTCCCATTATAGAGTCGAGCAATTCGTAACCGTCGTTTTGTACGGCACGGATTTTAATATCAAGTTCGCGTTCAACATCGCCGACGGTCAGATCATCGAGGAAAACATCCGAACCATGCATGAGCATTGCCGACGAAATCAGCAGTTCGTCACCCAATTTCTTATCTTTCAGCTGAGCGATAATATCCTGAGCGGTAATAAGACCCGTAACGGTAATAGTTTCGCCGAAAAAATCATTGCGTATCCAATAAACGCCGCATCTCAATTTCGGGAATTTTTCCTCTGCCTTTCGAGCAAGATCGGAGATGATCTTAAACGGCGCGCGTCCCGTAACAATGGAAACCCACCGTTCGCCGCCCTCCCATTCCGCATTATCAAGAGCATTGTTAAACTCGTCTATAAGCGAACGAAGCATTCCCACGCCATTTTCATACTGGGGATAATCCTCATAATATTCCGCGTCGGGAAGCGTTCTGTCGGCGATCAGGAAAAATTCATCTGACGGAAAAACCGTACGCGTACCGTATTTTTTCAGAAGATCCCGCTGAAATTCCTCTATAATATCAATAGTCTCCCCTGCCGTTTCCTTATTAAACGTCGTCAGAGGGCATAATCCGTCACGAAATTTCGTGATTCCGACAGGCACGACCGCCATGCTTGAAATATTCGGCATGAGTCCTGACAGATCGCCGAGAGTTCGCCTTAACTCATCGCCGTCGTTGAAACCCGGACAGCAAACTATCTGACAATTCAACTGTATACCGCTTTCGGCAAGCTGATAGAGATATTTCAACTTCTCGCCCGCAAATTTATTACGCATCATTTTCACGCGCAATTCGGGATTTGTAGTATGAATCGAAACATTGATATTAAGTTTCATTTTAATAATTCTATCGATATCGGACTGATCAAGATTAGTCAGCGTGACATAATTTCCATGAAGAAATGAAAGGCGAGCGTCATCATCCTTAAAATAGAGAGTATCGCGCATATTCGGGGGCATCTGATCGATAAAGCAGAAAATGCACCGATTGCTGCACCGCTGTTTATTATCCATAAGGAATGTTTCAAATTCAAGTCCGAGATCGTCGTACTCATCTTTTTTCACAGTAAAAGCGATCTCCTCGCCGCAGCGAACAATTTCAAGCTTAACATCTGCGTCGGCGGCATAATACATATAATCAAGAACGTCCTTAATAGGATTTCCATTGATTTTTTCCAGCATATCGCCCGCGATTACCCCGCATTTTGCAGCAGGAGAACCGCTGATAACATTTTTTATTTTAACCATTGGTAATCTTTCCTCAAATAAAAAAAGGAGAGAAAGCCTTGCCTCCTCTCCTCCTCATGTATCGGATAGCCGATTATTCTGCGTCCAGATTAAGAACCTTAACGCCTTTATAGAATCCGCATTTCTTGCAAACCTTGTGCGGAGCCTTAATTGCGCCGCAGTTATCGCACTTGGACATTGCGGGTGTATTGAGCTTCCATACGGCAGAACGTCTCTTATCGCGTCTTGCCTTGGAAGTTTTTCTCTTTGGTACAGCCATTCTGGCACCTCCTTACAGAGCTTCACAGCTCGATGTTATTTGTGGGAAAGTTGGCATTGCCAATATTAAGACAACGTCAAAAAACCTCTGTTTGATGTTCGCAGACCGATTCGTTTAAATCGCAGCCGCATATCACGCAAAGCCCTTTGCAATCGTCTTTGCATAAAATTTTAGTGGGCAGATCAAGAAGCAGATCGGTTACCGCAATTTCATTCAGGTCAATGCTCTCACCGTCCGCAACAATATATTCATCATTATTGCCGCTGACAGAAGGAACAACAATATGGTCGCAGTCAAAATGATAAGATCTTATCATTTTTTTCAGGCATCTGTCGCAGGTCACAAGCAGTTCAGCGTCCAGCGTACATACCAGATGAACGATACCCGCTTTATTATAGATCCTGCCTTTAACGGAAACAGGCGAATTAAACTTAACGCCCTTGATATCCGCAAGTTCTTCCGATCCGATGCCGTAATCAATATCCTTGGACTCGCCGGGGATACTGAAAAGCTGTTTTAAATTAATCTTCATATTAAAAATCCTTCAGAGCATCACAAGTTTAATTATACACCAAACAGCAGAATATGTCAATAGCTGTCGGTGATTTTTTTGGAAATTTACTTAATAAATTTCTTGACGTTATCGGAAAGTTCGTCGGGATCAGCCGAAACCGTAAATACCACGATAGTATCGTCGCCTGTAAGCTTGTCCAGCTTTTCAAGCATATTTCCGAAAGCCTCGAAATCCTTGCCGACGATCTTGAAGATACCGTCAACGAAAATCTCCTTAATGTCGTAGTTTCCTGCAAGCATACCTGCAACATAACCATAGAAAGCGTCGATGCCCTCGATGCCGAACTGCTCAACATCACACCATCTTACCTTATAGCTGATAGAACGTCTGATATTGTCGCCCTTTTCGATGCAAACGATATTTCCGTTTGTAGACTTTACGGTATCGTTGATCTGATCGATGAGGATCTTAGTTTTGCCTGTACCCTTTTTTCCGGTAATAAGATTTATCATATTTTACTCCTTCCACCGCCTTACGGCGGAGTGTTTTATGTTTACAGCTTCCGCTGGATCAACCGAGTTTAGCTTCAAGAGCAGCCTTTGCGCCTTCATATCCTGGCTTGCCGAGAAGAGCGAACATATTGGACTTATAACTCTCAACGCCGGGCTGATTGAAAGGATTCACGCCCAGCACATAGCCTGAAATCGCGCAGGCCTTCTCGAAGAAATAGATCATGTATCCGACGCTTTCTTCCGTGGTATCCTCAAGTTCGAGGATCATATTTGGAACTCCTCCTTCTGTATGAGCGAGAACAGTACCCTCGAAAGCCTTTCTGTTTACAACGGACATATTCTGATTTGTCAGGAAATTAAGTCCGTCGAGATTTTCAGCGTCAGGCTCAAGGAAGAGATCGGTCTTGGGATTCTTGATATCGACAACAGTCTCGAACATAATGCGCGCGCCGTCCTGAATGTACTGTCCCATAGAGTGAAGATCGGTTGAGAATGTAACAGAAGCAGGGAAAATGCCCTTGTTATCCTTACCTTCGCTTTCGCCGAAAAGCTGCTTGTACCATTCGGACATCATAACAAAGCTGGGATCGTAAGATACGAGCATTTCAACAGCCTTGCCCTTTCTGTAGAGGATATTTCTGAGAGCGGCATATTTATAGCAGTCGTTGTTGTCGAAATCAGCCATAAAGTCAGCCTGAGCCTTTGCAGCGCCTTTCATGAGGGCGTCGATATCGCAGCCTGCTACGGCGATAGGGAGCAGACCTACGGCGGTCAAAACCGAGAAACGTCCGCCGACATCATCAGGAATAACGAAAGTCTCATAGCCCTCTGCGTCGGAAAGATTTTTAAGAGTTCCCCTTGCCTTGTCAGTAGTAGCGAATATACGGTTTTTAGCCTCTTCCTTGCCATACTTATCTTCAACCATTTTCTTGAAAATACGGAAAGCAAGGGCAGGCTCTGTAGTCGTACCTGACTTTGAAATAACGTTAACTGAAAAATCCTTGCCCTCGCAAAGAGAAATGATCTCGTTGAGGTAAGTAGGATTAATACTGTTTCCGACATAATATATATCAGGAGTATCTTTCTTTATATTATTATAAAGAGGCGATTTCAAGAGTTCGATAGCAGCTCTTGCGCCAAGATACGAACCGCCGATACCTATAACGATAAATATATCGGAATTAGACTTGATCTTTTCAGCGGCAGCCTTGATCCTTGCAAATTCTTCCTTATCATAATTGGTAGGAAGCTCTACCCATCCGAGAAAATCGTTTCCGAGACCGGATTTACTGTGAAGGGTATCGGCAGCAGCCTCAACCTGAGTCTTAATTCCTGCAAGTTCGTCGTCGTTAATAAAATCAGCGAGATACTTTGTGTTAAGTTTTAATGACATTTTTTATAACCTCCATAATATTCAAATTACTTATTTTATAATACTATATTTTGAGATTTTTTTCAAGTACCTTTATCAAACTAATTACACTTTTGTTAATTCACAACAATTATCAACATATCAATTCAGTAAATTTAACAACACTTTTTTCAATACAAACTGCGGAGTCAGCTTTTCAACCTTTTCGGACGTAACTATTTCAATTTCGCACACAAGATTTTTATCGCTGTAAAAAGCCGCAGTACCTATTTTTTGTCCTTTTTCAAGAGGAGCAGTCAGATATTCCGGAATCACCACCACGGTACTCAGTTCGTTGACGCCGCGCGGAACAACAAGACTGCTCTGGCGCATAAGATGAACTTCAACCGCCGAATCTTCGCCGTTTTTCACCTTTATTGGCATAAGCATTTCATCCGGAAACATAGTTGCTGTGACCTTATAATCACTAAATCCCTTATTGATCAGCGTTTTTGCACCTTTCAGGATAGAATCCTCATCCGGAGCGCCGAGAATAACCGAAATATAGCAAGTTCCGCTTTCATTGACAGCGCCCTCGGCAATACAGAATCCCGCTTCGTCGGAATGACACGCTTTGAATCCGATATGCCGCTCATAATTAATTGCCAGACGGTTTTCGCTCACCAGTTCTGTCTGACCCGATTTTACAAAATCGCGCCAGGTTTTGAAATAAGGGCGCAAAAAATCAAAACGCGAAAGTTTCGCACAAATTACCGCAATATCGGCTGCCGTGGAATATTCTCGCTCGTCATAATACCCGTACGGTGAAAAAAAAGCCGTGTTGCGCAGTCCCATTTCGAAAGCTTCCGTATTCATGCGCCGCACGAATTTTTCAACAGTCTGCTCCGATTTTTCCGCAAGAACAGTCACAGCGTCATTGGCATTTCCGATTATCACAGATTTCAGCAGTTCCTCAACCGTCATGATATCCCCTGCTTCAAGCCAAACTACTGCGCCCTTGGTATTGGTAACTGAACTTGACGCAGTAAGTTCAGTAGACATCAGAAATTTTCCCGTTTCAATATCTTCTGCAATGAGGAGGATAGTCATAAGCTTGCTGAGATAGCCAATGTTTCGCTTTTGATCGGAATTTTTTTCTTCCAGTACAGTTCCTGTTGCAGCTTCCGTCAGAACATACGCCTCCGCATTTTCAGCGATCTCAGAAGTTTCAGCGAACGAATACAGCGGCAGAATCAGCGTCACAGAAATAAACAGCGATAAAATAATACAGATTTTTTTCATAAAATCACCCTGAATTATTTTATGCCCCTAACCTCTATATTATTACGCAAAACTTTCTGTTAAGGCATCGCTGCACAAAGCACGTTTTTCTGTATATGTGTCAATATTTATTTTCCGGCAGTAACTATGAAACCGTCGCTGTTATTGCCCGAAATGGAATATCCGCCTCCGATAGGTACGCGAACAGGCGTAATATCGCCGCTCGCAGGCTCAAAATAAATGGTATAATTTCCTGATTCAGCAGGATAAATCAGCGGAGATTCCACAGTATAGCCTTTCAGCATTCCAACATATTCCTCAAGACAAAGCTTTTGCCGCGACATTATTTCGGCATGAGGCTGTCCCACATAAACAAGATGCCATGGACAAAATTCCTGATTGGTAACAGTGGATTTATCCTCCGGATATCTGACGATAAATCCGTATTTACCGCAATTTTCGATAACCCAGCTCTGGGAATCCATACCGTCATAAGTGATAAGCGATTCATAGCCTAAAATTGCAAGATCGACGGAATTTCCCGCCGCATTTTCAGAAAACGCCCTCGGACATACCGAACCATCGGCAGTATATGTATTGGTAGTGCCGTAAACCACGAAATCATTGAGTTCCGTAGCCGTGTGATAATCAGCCATAAGTCGGTTCAGCGCTTCCGCAGCCTCTTCGTTGAGCGACATCTGACTGCCTGATATTGAATAAAATTCATTTTTGTACTGACTCAGATCAACAGTGCGCTGGTTTTCCGCAGGCATCGCAGGCTTTTCCGCTGTTGAGGGAACAAGATATCCGCGCGAAAGTTCAGTCGCAGCCACTTCGTATTTTGTAAAGCCCTCCATTTCTGTATCCTCAAGACCAACTGCGGTTTCCTTTCTCTTGCCGTTGGTAGAAGCAATGTTTGCGGGTGGATCGTTTGGTTTAATGCTGAAATTTCCGTCAACCGTTATTTTCCCATTAGAATTCACCTTGAAAAAGTCGCGTCTGATGCTGTCGACCGTCATCATAACAACAACGATACCGATCATTGCAGTGACTATCCTGCCCATTCTTATACGCATTTTATTTTTCTTTTTTTCTTTAGGCATTTTCAAGTCCTCCGTATGTTCTACACTTTTACGCTAAACACTATTGCGTGATGTGAAAATATCTATCTCAAGATCATAAATTCATAAAAATAATCGGGTAAGATTGGCAATGTTATCCAAGTGCAAAATTACCCTTTTTAACATTATATAACATTTTTCAAAAAAAGTCAACCAAAAAAACGAAAACTTTTCCGTTTTGCACAATTTTTAAGAAAGCAGCCGGAAGTTTTCAACATTTTCTGGTTGAAACTATGTTCAAACCCTGTTGACGTACTGTTAAATACTTCGCAGCAATCTTTTAGGTAAAAGTTTTTTCGTTATAATGCACATAATGCAAGCTCTAAAAAACTATTTCATTTAAGGTGTGTTGACACTACCGCTCAACGCCGTCTTACATCTTTTACGTCTTTTCGGCGGATTTTTCGCCTAAACTTCGTCAAAAAGTCTTGGAATGCGTCAGCATTCCTGCACCTTTTTTCCTTGT
>ERZ777305.3173-NODE-3173-length-11867-cov-3.381307_pt1 | contig 11867 bp, 6 predicted proteins | sample MGYA00374965_ERZ777305 | MGnify/ENA primary metagenome ERZ777305 (study PRJEB29328, sample SAMD00013331) | mouse gut metagenome | study: EMG produced TPA metagenomics assembly of the Metagenome analysis of fecal microbiota from mouse which was promoted...
GTATCTGGCGTCGTGTGTATAGCGATAGCACATAGTGTAGCCGTACAAGGCCCACGCTTGTCCACGTGCCCAAGCAGACTCGTCGGCATAACCTTGTGCAGTCTGTCTCTTACGGACTTCACCGGTTTCGGGGTCATAATCCACCACATGATAGCAGCTGTTGTCCTCACGGAAATGGTTAGCCATAGTCGTATCGGCATGCTTCCGGGCTATGTTGTAAAAAGTGGAGTCGCCCGACAGTCTGGAAGCTTCGAACAGCAGTTCGAGATTCATCATATTATCAATGATAACGGGACATTTCCAGCCACGTTCAGCCTGCCATCCCTTGTCTGCATCCCACGACTGAAGTACGCCTGCAGCAGGGCGGAAACGGGTAGACAAGGATTTGGCCGTCTGTATGATGACCGGTTTGTACTCTTCCTTACCCGCAAAACGGTATCCGTTCAGGTAGCTGCAGCCAATCATAAAGCCTACATCATGATGCCAAGTGAGGTATTGTACCGAATCCAAATCCTCGGTATACTTCTCTGCCAACGGCAGCCACTTCCGGTCGCCGGTCAGCTCATACATATGCCAGATATTACCGGAAAAGAAACCGGAACACCAATCGTCGATAGGTACATAGACAATGTTCCCATCCTTATCAATGGTGCGGGGATTAAGGATTTTACCGGATTTTTCGATAATGTCTGTCTGAATTGTCTCCTGAGCCACAGCATTATCAATGTTTTCTTGGATAAAGTTGCTTTCAGCCTGCTTTTGGCCTGCGCAACCTGCCAATACAAGAAGGGAGATTCCCAACGTAGTGAGGACTGTTTTCATAATAAGGGATTTATTTATTAAGAGTTTATGATTTTTCCTGCTGCAAAAGTAGAGCAAGTGTACAGATTTAACCTGCCTAAATAATTCAATTAATGGCCAAAATCGTTACTTTTGTGTCCGGAATTACATGTTTTCCACCCATTAATCATTAATTATTAACCATTACTCCCCCATGACCGCACAAGAATTTTTCAAGAACGACCGTTTCGCCACGAATGCAGGTGTAGAACTGATAGAAATAAAGGAAGGGTACAGCAAGGCACGCCTGGTTATCACAGCAGAACATCTCAATGCGGGAGGCCGTACACAAGGTGGCGTCCTCTTCACCCTTGCCGACCTGGCACTGGCAGCAGCAGCCAACTCTCACGGAGTATTGGCTTTCTCTCTTTCATCCACTATCACTTTCCTGCGCAGTAGCAGACCGGGCGATGTGCTGTATGCCGAAGCACGCGAACGCTACATCGGCCGCACCACCGGATATTACCAGATTGACGTCACCAACCAGGAAGGAAAACTGATTGCCACTTTCGAATCCAGTGTGTTTAGGAAAGGAGACAAGATTACTTTTTCCCTATCACAGACGTCATCGGATAGCGGTTGCCCCGGACACTCTTGAAGAACGCCTTGGCCGAACCGAAGTTCAGATACATGTCCAGACGGATGGGAAGGTGGTTCTTGTCGTCGGACACAAAGAAGGTGATGACCTCCTTCTCCTTACCTTTTTTATACTCTACGAAAGAAAATACCAAGCAGCGGTAAACGGTGTCGTTATTCGCCTTGACGTCCTCCTTACCGCGATAAATCAACGTCTGCTCTTCCACCCTGCGCCCCGTAGCCATGGGGAAGAGTATCTTCTGCCCTACCTTGTAATCCTTGGGGTCGTAGGAACGAGCCTGGGCCAGGATGCTCAGCATGTCGAAAATACAACGGCTATCGCTGTACTCCATCTCCTGCGGCTCGCGGACAGGATTATACCAGGTGCGTCGCTGTTTCACACTGGCTACACCGTCTTTATAGGAGAACCAAGCCTCGTCTACCGTGTGACGGCTCCCCTCCTCCGCCGCCTTACGGAAGTAAAGCGGCTCCAGCCGGTCGCTGACGTAGCAGGTCAGCGTGTCGCGCATCTTGAAGAAGAAGTCAGTTTTCTTGCTGCCCACGCTGAGCAAGTTGAAGCGAAAGGCCGGCTCGGAATGATAGGTTGTGGCGTTGGTGGTGAGACTGGCCAAGCCCACCTTCTTCCAGATGAATTTCCAGTTGAAATATAAGTCGTACATCACGTGCTCGCCCGACTGGAATGCCTCGTTTCGGGCGGCACACTGGGCTTGAACAGACTGGGAGATTCCCAAACAGCACATCCCCACCATCCACAGAACAAACAGCCGCTTCCACTTAATAGCTACGGCCCCTACCGCTGTTGCGATTGCCATTACGGTTATTTTTGTTCCTGCTTTGCTTTTTCTTGTCTTCATCCGGTTTTTGTTTTTTTAGTTCGTTCGGTTTCTGCCTATCCAGAGGCTTAGCCTTGATATCCCATTCCTGAGTCAAATCAAAGTTCGCTTTAAGCTCCAGAACCATCGGATAATAGTAAACCATTTCAGGCTGGCGCTTCTCGGTATAGTTTCCCGTATCCCAGATGCCATTTCCATTCGTATCATTTATCAGCCTCGCTCCATATTTGCCCGGATTAAGGAAATAGAAATCGGCTTTCCCATCCACCACCGGCACCGTACGCAGCACTTTGTCCTGACCGTCCAGCAATTCCACAAAAGCCAGAGAGTCCGCTCCATGCACATTAAAGAATATCTGCCCGTACTCTTCCAGTTTCCTGGCCTTGAAGTCCTTCTTTATCTTATCGGAGAACAACCCGTACAACCCGCATATAGCAGTAGAATCCACTTCAAATGTATAGCTTTCACCGGGTGCCCATTCAGCAAACAGATTATAGCGCTTCAAGTCCAAAGAGTCGCGCATAAAGTCGAACGGGATATCCTGCCACAACGAGTCCACTTTCAGTTTCAGATGGAAAGCGGTGGTATCTATGCTTGCCACCGGCTCCGTAAACGACAGAGTAAGATAATCGTATACATCGATTGCAGAAGGGGCATAGACATCTACAGCCAGGAATTCCGTCGGCTCGGGCTCTTCCACCTCACCTTCCTTCAACTTCTTCTTTTTCTTCTCACGCTCCTTCTGTGCCTTTTCCTTCACCTCCTGTTTCTGTTTCTGCTGCTTGTCGTATGTCAACTTTGCCAGCACATTCAAAGTATCGGTACGGGGCACCAGTTGTTTCAAGCTATCCGTATACAAATAGGTGATACTCATTTTCAGGGAATCCTGCTTATAAAGCAAGGAATCCTTTATCCAATAATGAATCGTATCGTTCCGGCCGGTGGGCTGTTCTATAACAAACGCATCTTCCTCATTAAAGTTCAATCCTTTCAATAAAGGCAACGTGTCTGCCGGAGCAGTGAAATAGAGCGAAAACTTCTCCGGAGTCAACCGTTCGGCCTTCAAGAAACGTTGCGAGAAGGAAAGCTCCTTGAAAGCACGCAGCAGGACATCATCCGGAAGGTAGTGGGTATATTGACGTTCTACAATCGTATCTACTGTCAGCGAGTCTATCCAAGCCGTATCCTGGCGCATGCGCTCTTCCATGGAAGGAATGATGATGGAGTCATTGAAAGCTATCACTTCCGTCGGCTGGGAATAGGCAAAATTCTGGTCGGCATCCTGCAAGGCATAAATGCGATACTTGCCGGGAGCCACTCCACGGATAGAGAAACGTCCGCGACTGTCCGTACGCCCCACCCGTTCAAAAGGAAGTTTGGTAAAAGCGGAGTCGGCCAGATTGGCATGCAGACCGACCAGCATTCCTTTCACCGGTTCAAGATTGGCCGCATTCAGTACTGTACCGGCCACAGCCATAGAGTCGAGACGGTCGCCCGTAGAGAAAGAATAGAAGAAATTCTCCAAGGGATTCCCCTCATTATTGTCCTGGATGGCATCACCAAAATCGAATGTATAAGTGGTATTGGCTTTCAATGTATCCTGCAGGGTGATGACCACCTTCTTCCCATTAGACTTAATTTCGGGCTGTTGCACCTGCGGAGGAGATATTACAATCTTCTCATTCGGCTTGTCAAGTTTGATAAATTCGTCGAACTCAATGGAAAGTTTATTTTTATTGCAATGGAGTGCGCCGGGCGCAGGAGTGCCGGAAATAAAACGCGGAGGAGTCTCATCATAAGGTCCTCCTTCAATGCGGCCCACACTGGCACAAGAATACAGCACGGCAGCTATGCCGACACCCCCCAACAACCTGCGGAAAAGCGGCTTCATTTTAGTATGGCGTTTACGTTCTAACATACTGCAAAAATAAAGGTTATCTACCAATTAGCGGTATGCTTTACAGTATTTTAATCAAAAAATGTCCTTGTTGCCCTCATCCATGTATAAAACATAGTTAAAAAAGGAAGAGTTTCATACCTTATATACTAAGAAAAGAATAATTTTGTAGACGAAAACTGAATACTTACATTCAGTTTTCTTTTCCCCGCCTTGCTTTCTAAATCATGAATTGCACACAAAACAGCCTTTCAAAAGTCGAAAAAAGAAGAATATAAAATTATACAGAGAACAAAAGAGTATGAAGAGTAGATTAGTATTATTGGCATGTTGCCTGACACTGCTTAGCAGTTGCGGACAAGGCGACAAAGGAACGGGCAAAACTCCCGAATTTGCAGTGATTGAGGCAAAGACCACCACTGCCAACCTGACAAACAGCTACCCTGCCACTATCAAAGGCAAACAAGATGTGGAAATCCGCCCGATGGTAAGCGGTTTCATCACAAAATTGCACGTGGACGAAGGCGCGACAGTGCGTAAAGGACAAGTGTTGTTCAGCATCGACCCCGTACAGTATCAGGCAGCCGTAAATTCGGCCAAAGCTGCTGTTGAAACAGCCAAAGCTGCCGTAAACACACAAGAACTGACTGTAAACAACAAACGTGAACTGAACAAGAAGAACATCATCAGCGACTACGACTTGCAAATGGCCGAAAACCAGCTGGCACAAACAAAGGCGCAACTGGCACAAGCCAATGCCCAGTTGGTCAATGCCAAGAACAACTTGTCATACACCAGTGTAACCAGCCCCAGTGACGGCGTAGTAGGTAGCATCCCCTACCGCGTAGGTAGCCTGGTCAGTCCTTCCGTAGCCAGTCCGCTGACTACCGTTGCCGACATCTCCGAAATGTACGCCTACTTCTCTATGACCGAACGCCAACTCCTGTCACAGATTCGTGAAGGCGGCAGCATCAAAGAAATCTTAGAAAAGATGCCGGATGTACAATTGCAGCTCATCGACGGAACCATGTATGCCGACAGCGGCCGCGTAGAAACAATCAGCGGAGTCATAGACCAGGCTACCGGTTCTGTAACCATGCGTGCTCTTTTCCCCAACAAGCACAATGTACTGCGTAGTGGAAGTACCGGCAACGTCGTGTTTCCGAATCTAATGGAGAATGTCATCATGATACCACAATCTGCCACAACGGAAATTCAGGACAAAAAGTTCGTATTCGTCCTACAGCCGGACAACACCCTAAAGAATACCGAAATCAAAGTATTCAAACTGAATGACGGCAAGTATTATTACGTAACAGACGGCTTGAAAGCAGGCGAGAAAATCGTTATCGAAGGCGTGCAGAATCTAAAAGACGGACAGAGTATCACACCCATCACTCCCGCCGAGAAAGAAGCAGAATATCAGAAGGCCCTGAAAGACCAGAAAGAAGGCAATATTCAAACGGCATTCCAATAAAAGAATGAAAATTGAGAGAATGAAAAGCTGCTCACAACAGGCACAGCATTGATTCTTATCCCATTTTAATTCTTTAATTTTTAATTCTTTAATTTTTCATGAAATGAAATTAGATAGATTTATAAACTGTCCGGTACTGTCAACGGTAATCTCCATCTTGATAGTAATCCTGGGACTCATTGGTCTGGCCACACTACCTATCACACAATACCCGGACATTGCCCCTCCTACCGTTTCGGTACGTGCCACCTATCAGGGTGCCAATGCACAAACGGTATTGAACTCTGTCATTGCACCCTTAGAGGACCAAATCAATGGTGTGGAGAACATGATGTACATGACCTCCAATGCCGCAAACAACGGCTCTGCAGATATATCCATTTACTTTAAACAAGGCACCGACCCCGACATGGCTGCGGTCAACGTACAGAACCGTGTATCTATGGCACAAGGCTTGTTGCCGGCAGAAGTTACCAGAGTCGGCGTAACTACCCAGAAACGCCAAACCTCCATGTTGATGGTATTCTCCATCTATGATGAGAACGACCAGTACAACATCGAATTTCTAGAGAACTATGCCAACATCAACCTTATTCCGGAAATAAAGCGTGTAAACGGTGTGGGCGATGCCAATGTGCTCGGTCAGGACTACTCCATGCGTATCTGGCTGAAACCGGACATCATGGCTCAATACAAATTGGTGCCCAACGACATTTCCGGCGTATTAGCGGAGCAGAACATAGAGGCGGCTCCCGGCCAGTTCGGCGAACGCGGCAAGCAGAGCTTCCAATACACCATCCGCTACAAAGGACGTCTGCAACAGCCCGAAGAGTTTGAGAATATCGTTGTCAAGGCACTTGAAAACGGTGAAGTACTCCGCCTGAAAGACATAGCGGACATAGAGCTGGGACGTTTGTCTTATAACTTCAACAATATGGTAAACGGACACAAGTCTGTGACCTGTATCGTTTACCAGATGGCCGGTTCCAATGCCACACAAACCATCAGTGACTTGGAAGAGGTACTTAACAATGCTTCCACGACTCTGCCTTCCGGATTGAAAATCAATATTGCCCAGAGTGCCAACGACTTCCTGTTTGCTTCTATCCACGAAGTTGTCAAGACATTAATCGAGGCATTTATCCTCGTATTCATCGTAGTATACATCTTCCTGCAGGATATGCGGTCTACACTGATTCCTTCCATAGCCATCCCGGTAGCTTTGATTGCAACTTTCTTCGTATTGAAACTGATTGGATTCAGTATCAACTTGCTGACCCTCTCGGCCATGGTGCTCGCTATTGCGATTGTGGTCGATGATGCCATAGTCGTTGTCGAGGGTGTCCATGCCAAGCTGGATCAAGGATACAAGTCGGCACGGACCGCATCCATCGATGCCATGAGCGAACTGGGCGGTGCCATCATCTCCATCACCTTGGTAATGATGTCCGTGTTTGTTCCGGTAAGCTTCATGGGCGGTACTGCCGGTACGTTCTACCGCCAGTTCGGTCTTACCATGGCGATTTCCATCGGTTTCTCAGCCCTGAACGCCTTGACGCTGAGTCCGGCCTTGTGCGCCATCTTCCTGAAACCGCACAACAGCGACACTACCGTGCAAGAACGGATGGGTGTTGCAGCCAAGGAGGCCCGCAAAATCATGATTGCCCGTTATGCAGATTCCATCGGTCGGATGATGCGTCCCAGCCTGACGCTGCTTTTCACTATCATTGCTATCTTAGGCATGATTTTCGGGCTATTCAGTTTCGAGAATCATCCCATACTTTGTATGGTTATGATTGTAATCAGCATCCTTGCACTGGCAGGCATGACCACCGACAAATTCAAGCACTCTTTCAATGCTTCCTACGATAACATTCTTGGCAAATATAAAAAACAAGTATTGCGTTTCATACAAAAGAAGTGGCTGTCGGGCAGTATTGTTGTAGGCTCCATCATTCTGCTGGTAGTCTTTATGAATATCACACCGACAGGTATGGTGCCCAATGAAGATACCGGTACCATTATGGGAGTAGTGACTCTTCCTCCAGGAACTTCACAAGAACGTGCCATGGAAGTGCTTAACCGTGTGGACAGTCTTGTTGCAGCCGATCCGGCAGTAGAATCGCGTACCGTAATCTCAGGTTTCAGTTTTATCGGAGGTCAGGGACCTTCTTACGGTTCGCTCATCATCAAACTGAAGAACTGGGAAGAACGTTCCACCATGCAGAATTCAACGGTGGTCTACGCTACACTCTTTATGCGTGCACAGAAAATCATCAAGGAAGCACAGGTATTGTTCTTTGCTCCCCCTATGATTCCGGGGTACTCGGCATCCAGTGATATCGAGCTGAACATGCAGGATAAGACCGGTGGCGACCTGAACCACTTCTTCGACGTGGTGAACAACTATACCGCCGCCCTGGAAACTCGTCCGGAAATCAACTCCGCAAAAACCAGCTTCAACCCCAACTTCCCGCAATATATGCTGGATATCGATGCAGCCGCCTGCAAGAAAGCAGGTATCAGCCCGAGTGACATCCTCAGCACCATGCAGGGATATTTTGGAGGTATTTACGCTTCCAACTTCAACAGCTTCGGTAAAATGTATCGTGTAATGATTCAGGCAGAACCGAACGCAACCAAGAATCTGGAGTCGCTCTCCAGTATCAAGGTACGCAACGGCAACGAAATGGCTCCCATCACTCAGTTTGTATCTATCAAGAAGGTATACGGTCCTGATATCATCAGCCGTTTCAACCTTTATACATCCATGAAGGTAATGGTAGCTCCCGCCAACGGTTATACATCCGGCCAGGCACTGACAGCCATTGCAGAAGTAGCCAAGGAGAACCTGCCTGCAGGCTTTGCCTACGAACTTGGCGGTATGGCACGCGAAGAAGCCGAAACAAGCGGCAGTACCACGGGATTGATTTTTGTGCTCTGCTTCGTGTTCGTCTACCTGTTGCTAAGCGCGCAATATGAGAGCTACATCCTTCCGCTCTCCGTATTGCTCTCCGTGCCGTTCGGTTTGCTAGGCAGCTTCTTGTTTGTCAGCGGCATCGGTTCATTGGGCAACATTCCTGCACTGAAAATGATTCTGGGCACCATGTCCAACGACATCTATATGCAGATTGCCCTTATCATGCTGATGGGTCTGTTGGCCAAAAACGCCATCTTGATCGTAGAGTTCGCCCTCGACCGCCGCAAGATGGGCATGAGCATCACGTGGGCTGCCGTGCTGGGTGCAGGTGCCCGTCTGCGTCCTATCCTGATGACATCGTTGGCAATGATTGTCGGCCTGCTTCCGTTGATGTTTGCTTCAGGCGCGGGTGCCAACGGTAACCGCACGCTGGGTACTTCAGCCATCGGCGGCATGTTAATCGGTATGATTCTGCAAATCTTCATAGTGCCCGCACTGTTCGTGGCATTCCAGTACCTGCAGGAGAAATTCAAGCCGATGGAATGGGAAGATGTGGACAACTCGGATGCAGAACCGGAGATTGAACAATATACAAAATAGTGATTAACGATTAGCGATTATGAAGAAAATAATATGCCTGATGTGCGCAACTGCTTTATTGAGCAGTTGCCACATCTATAAATCATACGACAGGCCCGAAGACATAACAACTGCCGGACTGTATCGCGATACGGCATCCGTCAACGATACGCTGTCCGCAGATACAGCCAACTTCGGTAACCTGCCCTGGAGAGAAGTGTTCACAGACCTGCAGCTGCAAGCACTTATCGAGCAAGCACTCACCAACAATGCCGACCTGCGCAGTGCCGCCTTGAACGTGAAACAAGCACAAGCCGCACTGATGTCTGCCCGCCTTGCCTATGCTCCGATGCTTGCCTTGTCTCCGCAAGGAACCGTCAGCAGCTGGGACAAGGGAAAGGCTACACAAATCTACTCCCTGCCCGTCACCGCAAGCTGGCAAGTCGACCTCTTCGGTCAACTGCTGAACCCGAAGCGACAAGCAAAGGTTAGCTTGAAGCAGACGCAATTCTACGAACAAGCCGTTCAGACGCAAGTCATCGCCGGCGTAGCCAACATGTACTACACCCTGCTGATGCTGGACCGCCAACTGCAAATCACCGAAGGCACCGTCGAGATTCTGAAAAAGAACCTGGAGACCGTGCAAGCCATGAAAGATGCAGGCATCTACGGAACCACTTCTGCTGCCGTAGAGCAGAGCCGCACTGCCTACGCTCAAGTTATGGCATCACTGCCCGACATACGCCAGAGCATACGCGAAACCGAAAACGCCCTCTGCCTGATGTTGCACCAACCGGCACAGAGCATCGCACGCGGTGTGCTGGAAGAGCAACAGCTGCCTACGGAATTTTCAGTAGGTATCCCCTTGCAGTTGCTATCCAACCGTCCGGACGTGAAAGCTGCCGAGATGTCACTGGCTGCCAACTACTATAACACCAATAGCGCCCGTGCCGCTTTCTACCCGCAGATTACATTGAGCGGTTCGGGGGGCTGGACCAATAACTCCGGTGCAGGTATCGTCAACCCGGGCAAACTACTGGCTTCCGCCATCGGTTCGCTGACGCAACCCTTGTTCTATCGCGGTGCCAACATTGCCCGTCTGAAACAAGCCAAGGCACAAGAGGAGCAGGCTAAGATTCAGTTCCAAACCGCCCTGCTGAATGCCGGAAATGAAGTGAGCAACGCCCTGCATCTGTATCAAATGGAGAAGGACAAAGCTGTTTCACGCACTATTCAAGTAAATTCTGCCCGCCAAGCTGCCTCAGATACAAAAGAATTGTTTAACTTAGGCACGTCGACCTATCTGGAAGTCTTGTCTGCCGCACAGCTTGCAGAAGTATCCGACACCTTCAGCAGCATGCAGGCGGTTATCAGCCTGTATCAAGCGCTTGGAGGAGGAAGAGAATAAAATGAGCGATAAGTGATTAGTGATTAGCGATTAATGAAATAGTAAATCCTAATCACTAACCATTTATCACTAATCATTAATCATTAATCGCTAATTACTATGATAAGTCCGTTAGCTTATGTAGATTCAGCCGCAAAAATCGGCAAGAATGTAACTATCCAGCCCTTTGCATTTATCGAAGGGAACGTGGAAATAGGTGATGACTGTATAATCATGTCGGGCGCCAAAGTCCTGAACGGCACCCGCCTGGGAAAAGGGAACAAGGTGCATCATAATGCCATCCTGGGTGCCGAACCACAAGACTTCCACTATACGGGAGAAGAAAGCCTGCTGGTTATCGGCGAGCACAACGATATCCGCGAGAACGTGGTCATCAGCCGTGCCACCCATGCAGAAAGCGCTACCCGCATCGGCAATGAAAACTACCTGATGGATGGTGTACACCTCTGCCACGACGTGCAGATAGGCAACCATTGTGTACTGGGTATCAAGACTACCGTAGCCGGAGAATGCCGGATAGACGACTGCACCATTCTGAGCAGCAACGTTATTCTGCACCAATGCTGCCACATAGGAAGTTGGGTGCTGATTCAGGCAGGCTGCCGCATCGCCAAGGATGTGCCGCCCTACGTCATCATGAACGGCAACCCGGCAGAGTACCACGGCATCAACGCCGCCGTGCTTCAACACAAGCATCAGGCGACCGAACGTGTGTTGCGCCATATCGTGAATGCATACCGTCTGGTATACCAGGGAAACTTCAGCGTGCAGGATGCCTTACAGAAGATTGAAGACCAAGTACCGATGAGTGACGAGATACACAATATCATCAACTTCATCAAGAATTCCAAAGGAATCGTGAAGTAAACACCCTTCTTCGGGCACGAATCACGCAGACAATACGGATGGATAAATTCTTTTCTGTAAGTCTGCGTAGTTCGTGCCTCTTTATGATTCCTCTACCGGTACTTCTCCCACAAGTACCTCAGCGGGCTAATCAGCCTTTCCGTCACGCTCCGTTCGTCTGTCATCACCTCTGCCGTGCCGGTCAGTTCTCCTTTGAACTCCAGTTGTTTGCCGTAGGAGGTGCATAGGTCTTGGGGCAGGCTTACGGTGACGGTATAAGTGCTTTCCTCGTCTGCCAGCAGCGAGACAGATGTCACTTTCCCTGTCAGGAAACCGAATTCCATGTATGGATAGCCGGTCACGCTGATGTTTACCCGTTGTCCGGGCGCTACCTTTCCCGAACCTCCGGCAGGGAGCCTTATTTTCCCGATGATGCTTCCCGGGTCTTTGGCCACCACGGAGAACACCCT
>ERZ777305.3174-NODE-3174-length-11861-cov-6.102406_pt1 | contig 11861 bp, 10 predicted proteins | sample MGYA00374965_ERZ777305 | MGnify/ENA primary metagenome ERZ777305 (study PRJEB29328, sample SAMD00013331) | mouse gut metagenome | study: EMG produced TPA metagenomics assembly of the Metagenome analysis of fecal microbiota from mouse which was promoted...
GCGGCCTTTGTAATATTTTCTTCTCTGGCAACCATCAGAAAGTATTTCAAAACTCGAAATTCCATAATGTTTTGCCTCCTTAATATGTAAAGGATTATAGCAGATTCTATCTCCATTTTCAACATATCATAATCCAAGAAATGCCTTTCGAGAATTTATAAAAATAAGTAATTCGGAGCTTGCTCACACCAAAAATGTGTAAACTGTCACTCACAAGGCAAGCAGCCAGTGCAAAAACACAAATAAAACGAAAGGTGGAAGTTTTCCTGCTGATTGACCATATGTTTTCTATAAACGATTCCACAGCCTTTATAATATACTCCACTTTCAGCGATTGCCGTCCCTTTTACCCCCTCTTACAATAACTCCGCACCGTCAGCCAGAGAAACAGCGGAATTTCCACGACCGGAACCACGAGCAGAAGCCAGGGGGTCCAGACGGAAAGGGGACCGATTTTCAGAAATTCAAAATCAGTCAGCGCATACAGAAAAGCATTGCTTCCTCCAAGACCTCCGGAAGGCAGAAGCACCCGCAGCCACGACGCCAGCTTCCCACCTGTCATCATATAAAAAACTGACGGCAAAATTCCCGCTGCGATGGTCAATCCGGTTGCAATCGTCGTGTTTTTACAGGCTGCCGAAAGGAAAAGCACGAAACAGACGCTTCCCGTCATGGAAATAAATCCCGAGAGAATAAGAAAATTCTGCATTTCTCCTGCGTTCAGGCTCAGAAGGCTTACCGCGGAAAACAAAATCTGCATCGAAGTTTCTCTGCATTCCCATCCGAACAGGCTGTTGGAAATCACCTGAAAAACTGTCATACATATTATAAAGGACACTGTGCTGATGCTCAGGGCAGATATTATTTTGACAAAAACAAGGCTCTTCCTTCCATGCTTCGTACTGCGCAGAATGTCGTCCGCGCCCGTCTGGTATTCGCAGCAAAAAAGCGGCGCCGTTATCATGATGCACAAAAACATCAGCAGGAACAGATACAGGCTTTCATATTCCGCCATGTTCGTTCCATATCCCGGATAAAAGTAAAATGGCATTACCACCTTTTCATACATTCCGGCGGCAATCCGCTGCGCATCCGGATTCTCTTTATGTTCAAGCCGCATCAGGTCCGGCAGATGGGAACGGCATTTTTCATAAAAAGCATAAGCGTCTCCTTCGGTGATTTCCAGATAGTCCGGCGCAAGGCCGCTTTCCGAATCCGCCATGACTTCATGCAGTCTCGTGACCAGTTTAGAATAGGGCAGTATCTCGCTGTTCCAGACATTCTGCGGAAAATCCCCATAGAAATCCCCGTAAAGCGACAGATTTTTCTGATAGGCCCTCAGTCCTGTCAGCATCTTTTCGGGCGTCACTTCTCCCGCCGCGGGAGCCTGCAGCTGCTTCTTTAACGCCAGCGCCTCCCGCCCCTCTATCACGATTTCCTGTCCGTTTTCTTCGTATGTGTACCGTTCAAAGGTTACGGGAACCCACGCCATAAACACTGACAGCCCAATTGCCGCCGCCAGAAACAGAAGCGTGCTCCTGCTTCTTAAAATACGTTTCATTTCTTCCTTATACAATCTTTTCATCTTACTTTCTCCCCTTTTTCATAATCTGCTCTTCGGTCGTCTTGTAATGATTACCTGACGGAAAAAGCTGAAGATATAAATCCTCCAGACGCGGTTCTTTCGGCACGGCGCCGGGCATGTCCTCCTGTTTTCCGATATAACGCAGCGATACGCCTCCGTCCGCTTCATTGCGCAAATTAATGACCTGCACTTTCTTTTCCCATTTATTCAGCTCCTGCGATGAAATTGTCCCTTCGAATACTTTCCCCTGCATCTGCGAAACCAATTCCTGTGTGGTCCCTGTCTGCAAAATTTTTCCGTCCTTCATGATGGCGTTCTGTGTCGCAATATATTCCACATCCGATACGATATGGGTAGATATCAGCACGATTCTGTCATGGGCAAACTCCGATAAAAGATTGCGGAACCGCACCCGCTCACCGGGGTCAAGGCCGCTTGTGGGTTCATCCAGTATCAGAAATTCCGGCTCGTTCAAAAGAGCCTGCGCGATGCCCACCCGCCGTTTCATACCGCCGGACAGTTTGATGATTTTCTTTTTCCGGACATCTTCCAGAGACAGTCTGACCAGCAATTCATCGATTTTCTGTCTGGCCTGCCTGTCGCCCATTCCCTTCATGGCCGAAAGATATTCCAGATACTGCTGTACCGTAAATTCCGGATAAAATCCAAATTCCTGGGGAAGATATCCGATGATGCTCCGGTAAGCGTCCCCTAACTGACCGATTTCAACGCCATCATAGCAGATACGTCCGCCGGAAGGCTTCGTAATACCGCATATCATCCGCATCAGCGTCGTCTTTCCGGCGCCGTTTGCTCCAAGCAGCCCCCATACACCGGAAGTAAAATGCAGACTCACATCCTCTACCGCTTTTTTTATCGCATGCCTGTCCTGAAAACTTTTTGATACATGTTCTAATAAAATTTCCATAATAATTGTCTCCCTCTTTCCCGCAAAAGAATTTTATGATACAGCCGTCCTATCATGCCAATACACAATAACGCATAAAAAATACCGAACCTCATCGTATAAGCCGGAAATAAACGGCTTATCAGCATAAGCGCCTCATATGCAGACAGGACTGCTCCCACGCATATCGCTAACAGCCAGTGAACGGATATACAAGTCTTTATCCGCGTCCAAATCATCAGCCCCGTAAGCGCAGCCGTCAGAAAAGGAACAACGCCGAACAGGAATACGACTTCGCCGCCGGCGCCGCAGCGCGATGCCAGAACTGCAAGCGTTGCAAGCATTCCCACATCTCCGATGCCGATAAAAAGAAGCTGTGCGGCGAGTCCGCCTCTGACGGAAAACCGCGTAGAGCATTCCAGTTCAAACATTCCATAACGCATGGACCTCTGCAAAACAGGGATAGCACAAGCTGCGATAACACCGCCGCTTCCACACAAAAATCTGGCAATGAACCATTCCCATTGAAACGCCATCCCGCCGTACATACTGATGAATATACCGCACAAAGCCGCCAACGCCATCCCCTGCATAAGCCATATTTTCCAGGCAAGGAACTTTACCTGCTTCGCTATCAGCCCCCCGATGGTCAACGGATATCTGTTGACTGTTTTGGTCAGTTCATTTTCTGCAATATTCCGCGTCTCTTTCAGATGCGCTTCATAAGAAATGCCCTCCTCCACCGCCAAGAGTCCTTTCCACCGCTCCCTTTCTTTTTTATTCATAATGTCTCCTTTCTTTTTGCCGGTTTTACTCCATCACTTCCCGCAGCCTCTTCACCGCCCTGCGCAGCCTTGTCTGCACCGTGCGCAGCGGAAGTTCTGCGATATCGGAGATTTCCCGCAATGTCAGTTCCTGTCCAAACCGCAGAAGAATCAATTCCCGCGCAGTATCGTCCAAATGCGTCAGGGCGGCCGCAAGCAGCTGCCTGTCCTCCACCGCCTGATAGCCGTTTTCCGGCGAGCAGATTGTCTCAGCCATCGTTTCCGATAAAGGTTCCGTCACCGTCTGTCTTCTTTTAAAATCAATACAGGTATTTGCCGCAATGCGATACAAAAAAGAACGGAATGTCCCTCTGTTCTCATATTTGTCCAAAAACCGAACCAGTTTCAAAAAAGTTTCCTGCGTCGCATCCAACGCGCTTTCCCGGTCGGGCATATGCCACAAGCAATAGCGCAGAATGGCAGGGTAGTATAACGAAATCAGTTCATCGAGACATTCCCGTCTACCGTTTTTTATCTGTTTTATGAGTTCGTCTTCGCGCGCCACAATAACACCCTTCCATTCCCGCTTCGTCATAAAGTATGTCCTTCTATCATATAATGACGATGGCGAATCCAAAAATGATTCCGCCATCGTCAAAAAATTTTCATATCACAGTTCCGGAACCTTCCGGTCCATTTTCCCCGCATTTTCCACCGCAGGGTCTTTCATCTGATATACACGATGCCACTCCTTCGTCGCTTCGTCTTTTACCGTTTCGCTGCGATTCTTGTACAGAAACTTGGTCAGTTCATAACAGTCTATCCATATTTCGTTGTTACTTTCCTTCTGGGATTCGTCAAAAATCAGTTCCAGTCCCCAGTGAAGATGAACAATTTCTATATTATTGACATTTTCTTTCGTGCTGTAACCCGTGTGTCCCATATATCCGATAACGTCCCCGGCCGTTACGACGCTTCCCACTTCCAGTTCTTTATTATAAGGAAAATTCTGCCTCAGATGTGCGTAATAATAATAACGCTTTCCGTCAAAACTCCGGATGCCGATGCGCCAGCCGCCGTACTGGTTCCACCCGAGGGCCTCCACATAGCCGGATTCTATGGCGATAATCGGCGTACCAATCTGCCCCATCATATCATGCCCGAGATGCGGCCTTGAATAGCCATAGCTTCTGGAAGAGCCGAAGTCATCGTAATGACTGTAATCAAATCCCTTTGCAATCGGTGAAAAAGCTTTCAGCCCATAGAAATTTTTCCACTCCGTTTCCCCGCCTTCTCCTTTTGGCGTTTCCATTGAAAATTCGCCTACCATACCGCTCAGCACCGCTCCATAAGCCTCTTTATAGTAGTCGTAATATTCCATCTTTTTCGTCAGTTCCTCCATTGTCGTTTCTCCGGAGCGCAGCATATCCGCTGTCTCCTGCAATTCCGAAACGCTTTTCTTATCGAACTTTCCGCCATGCTTCGCTCCCACATAGGCCAACAGCTCTATCCAGTCCGTATGGATTTCGTCCTGATAAGACTCTACATCCAACTCATAAGCCTTGCTCATCGCTTCACAGGTGACATTAAAATCCACCCATTTAATGTAACTGCCGTCTGCAGACACTTCAACCGCCTCTCCCGCATCCGAAATTCCTTCCTGCGGCAGCACCTTATCCGTCTGTATTTTTCCATTCATCTCCCGCATCATCCAGACACATACTACCGCCACAAGCAGAACAAGTTCCGCTCTGATTCCCCATTTTATTTTTTTCATAATGACACCCGTACCCGCCTTGCAGCCTTACGATTCCGAAAATCTTATGAAAAATATATGAAAAAAACCTGCGGGTTATGTCAGCCCACAGGTTGCTCCTTTCCTGTTCCATACGCCGGACTCAGGTTTTCTTTCCGTTCCGGTATACAAATTCTCTTTGTATCACAAAGCTTAAAAAAAACAGAAACACGTCCACCGGAATCTTCACCGCCACTTCATATCCCCCTGACAGCCGGAAAAGTTCGTTGACGAGAAAAGCGCTGCAAAACATCTGGCAAACGGCCAGCGCAAAATATTTGACGGCAGTCACCGCGAGATTCGCGCTGCTCTTGAATACGACCTTATAGTTCAGCAAAAAATTATAAACTGCCGAAATCACCCGTGCCAGTATGGTCGCGCCTACAATATAAGGCAGTTCCCCCCAAAAACCCGAAGCCGCCTGCAAAATCCCGCAAAACATCGCAAACAGCACCAAATCCAATACGCTGGAAGACAAAGAAGAAAACAAAAATTTTCCGAATATCATATAAATCCGGACAGAATCTTTTATCGGGTTAAAATGGCTCGTCTTATTGGCCTCCAGATAAATCGTCTCCACCGGGACTTCCAAAATCGGAATCGACAGATTTTTCGTTTCAATCAGCATATTCGTCTCATATTCAAACCGTTCTCCTTTGACATTCATAAGCGATTTCATAAAAGAAGCCGGAATCGCCCGGAGACCTGTCTGGGTATCGGAAACTGACAGTCCTACCAGATAACGGAATACCTTTCTCGTACACTTATTGCCAAAGCTGGAACGTGTCGGAACATCCGCCGCGTCAAAATTGCGGCATCCGAGAACCAACGCTCCCGGATTCTCCCACAACGTTTTCATACATGCCAAAATATCCTGCGGCGTATGCTGTCCGTCGGAATCCGCGGTCACACAGCCGCACAGTCCGGGAAAACGCAGCAGGCAGGCATTGAACGCCGTCTTTAATGCCCTTCCTTTTCCCAGATTCACTGCATGATGCAGCACTTCACAGCCTGCAGCTTCCGCCTGAAGAAACAATTCCTGATAATCGCTTCCGCTGCCGTCATCCACTACGACAATGTGGGAGATGCCGGCCTCTTTTAACTGCCGGAGCAGTACAAGCAGCTTTTCGTCCGGTTCATAAGCCGGTATGATAACCGGGATATTGTAATAGGAATCCATGGCCTGTTCCTTTCTGTCTGTCAAACTTTGAAAAGCCGGGCAGCAACGCATAACGCTCACCCGAACCGCCGGTTACTGCACCGCCTTCAGCTGCAACCGTGTTCCGTCATCCTCAATGTGGTACAATGTTTCACTTAAAAATTCGCCCTCTTCTGTCATGTTATTAAATACATTCCCAATATCCGCCTCTGTTTTTTCCACATACAGGTATTCAGCATGGGAACTTCGGATTTCCTGTGCCATCCAGTCCGGCACGGCATCGTTCAGATTCACGGCATAATAAACGACCGATATCGGAGAGGCTGCCAGATTCGTATAGCTGTTCCTGACCCACCGCGGTTCGTCGTCCCGCTGTATATAGCAGATTCTTGTGCTCTGCTCCGTTCCGAGCGGTTTGATTTTTTCCAGAAAAAGCGCAGCATCCTCGTCCGTCATCTTCGCCCTTTCCTCGCGCTGCTCCGCCGTCTCTTCCCGATATCCGATAAGTCCATGATACCCAGTCTGCCACTCCGCTGTCAATCCCACAAAGAGAAGAAAACAAAGGCAGGTTCCATATTTTGCCGGAAACTTCCCTTTCCACCGCGCTGCAAAAAGGCTCCCGCCGCATTCCATCCAGATGTGCGCAAGGAACAGCAGCGTTCCGACAGTAAACGGCGCGCCATACCGCTCTATGGAGGAAATCATGCCGGATGCCTCCAGATATTGCGTCTCCGTCGCAAAAATCGTGATATGGGCAATAAAAATGATTCCGTAAAAAAGCGCGCCGCTTAAAATGCTGAACCAAAGCACAAGCCTTCCCTGTTTTTTCGGCATCAGATTTTTCCGATAAAAAAGGATAACAAACAGGCAGATGCACAGGTAAAAAGAAAGCGGCGTCAAATCAAAGACAAACGTCCGGCTCTTATGCAAAGGCAGACCAACGAACGCTCGCAGAAACGCCTTCGCGAAATCACCCGTGTAGCCGGAAATTCCGTACTCATCCGTTACCATATATTTTACGGCGGTCGTCGTCGTTTTGGTCACGCGCCGCATCAACAGACAAAAAAGCATCCAGCTTCCGCCCGTTACGACGGGGGCCGCACAGACCGCCAGCGTTCGAATCCATTCTTTCATGTTTCCCGCCGGTTTCTTCACGGACACCATGCCGTTCTGGCTGCTCTCTCCCGACGCCTTGCCTCTTTGCCTGCTCTCACCGGACGCCGTTTCGTTCTGGCTGCTCTCTCCCGCCACCTTGCTGCTCTGGCTGCTACTGCCATATTGATGAAGCAGGAAAAAAAGAATCCCAAACAGCGCCCAGATAAATCCCACCGACTTTACCAGAACGAGCACACTCAGGTAAAGCGCCAGCCTTCCGTAATAGAAGCTGTCCATTTTTCCCTTCCTGTCGATTACCGCAAACAGGAAGCCGCCGTAAATACAGGCGAGTGTCAAATCCGCGCAAAAACCGTCGTACCCGTAAATTTCCGCAATGCTCGGTAAAAACCACAGCGATGCCGCCATCCCAAGCATGACTGCGACATTTCTGCCGCGCAGCTTTCTTAACAGAGGCAGCATAAAAATAAGATTCAGACAGTAGTATCCCGCAAAAGCGAGCCCTTCTCGAAATTCGTGCGGGTCAAAATGCAGAAACCACCACTTGACCAGCTGTCCTCCCGGCGGATAATCCCCAAACTCCGGCGCTGCATTTCCATATTTTCCCGCAAAACCGTTTAAATAATACAGGGATTTAACGTCCGTCGCCCAAAAGTTGATATCATCCCACCATGTCACCACTTTCTGCGATGTGCACAAGATTACGACAAACAGCAGACACATCGCCGTTATGAAGGAAGGCTGTTTCGCATTTTCCAGGCATATTCTGCCGAACGCTTTCCGCCGTTCCCGCTTTCCGAATACAAGCCAGACCGCAAAAAGAGCGATGGTCAAAACTCCGATTCCGTCAATCCAATCAAGATGATGCCCAAAAGCGAGCGCATACAGCATCAACGTCAGCATACAGGTGAGTACCGGGAAAACTTCTACCAGACTTTCTTTCCAAAAACAGGAAAGCATTAACAGAAAGATTAAAAAAGCGGTAATATTAACAATTGCCATATATTCCTCCATTTTAAAGCATCCGCCGAGACCGCCACATAATATCACCCTGTCATTTATGACAAAAACGTCATTTTGTGACAGGGTGATTGCTTTACCAGATTACAATTTGTTCTCCGCCGCAGGTGACAGGGAACATGTCCACCTGACGCATATCTTACAGGCCGTCAATCTACGGCCTTTAAAAATCAATATTCCGGCTCAAGCAGACCGTAAGTATTTCCTTTTCTCTTATATACGACATTGACCTGGTCTGTCTCCGCATTGCAGAATACAAAGAAATTATGTCCCAGAAGTTCCATCTGTACACAGGCATCCTCCGGATACATCGGCTTAATATCGAATTTCTTCGTCCGGATAATCTGTACTTCTTCCTCATCCATATAATCCTTTTCCAGATATTCCTGTTTGAAAAAGCCTGCCGCCTGCTGACGGTCCGTCAATTTCGTTTTATATTTTTTCAGCTGTCTCTCAATAATTTCTTCTACAAGGTCTATCGAAACATACATGTCGCTGCTGACCTGCTCGGAACGTATAATATTTCCTTTCATCGGAATGGTCACTTCTATCTTCTGCCTGTCTTTCTCGACACTCAACGTAACATGTATTTCTGTCTCCTCGGCAAAATATTTCTCGAGTTTGCCGATTTTATCTTCTACTGCCGTCTTTAATCCCTCTGTTACCTCAATGTTCTTTCCAACGATTATAAATTTCATAGCACCCATCCCTTCTATTGTGGATTTTTGTATGTCTGAAACAGCCTCCTGCAAAACTGTTTGAATTATTATACCATATTTTTACATTCCTTATCAACATAATCATGTATATTATCCTGTTTAAGGCATCATTCTGATTGTGATTTGATGATTTATAACGCTGACAGTTCACCTCGTGCAAACAGATTGTCTTTTCCCATGCCGCATACGAACGGATTAGAGTCATACACATGGCAGAAATCCAAAAAATCAGAACGCTGTTTCGAATCTTTCATAATCTTTACAAGCAGTTCATTCAGGAGCGTTCTTGCATATGCACCGGGGCCTGCGAGTTTAATATTTTTTACACCATAACGTTTCAGTATTTCTTCTAATTCATCCGGCATAAAAGTGTATGTAATGCACCACGGCACGCCTTCTTTTTCCGCTAATTCCTTTGCCTTCTCTATCATAGGCTGTGATATATCAAAATGGGTGACCTCACAACCGTGTTTTGCAAGAAGAATGGAAAATCTTCCGCATCCTGCGCCGCCATCAAACACAGTCTTTATTCCATCCAAATGAGAGAGCAGTTCCTTTTCAATATGGCTTTTTTGGATAATGTCATCGATAAAAGTTTCTTCACGGTGACTTTCCAGTTCACCTTTATCCGGCATATTCCACAAACGTTCCGATATCTTTCTGCTATAATCCATAACTTAGTCTCCTTTTCCGGCGATTATGTTGTCTCTATCAAACTGCCCTTCTCTTTGTGGTATAGCATAACATATTTCAGCTCCGCCTTCCACCTCACGCATTTTTACAAAAAAATATGAGCCAATACCAGGTATCAGCTCATGTTTTTTCCGGTAAACCTTCAGCGGTTTTCGTTATATTAAAAAACTGGAATTCTGATAAGACACTTTTTATAGCATTTATTAACTGTTATATCTTATCTTCAAAAAGTCCGCAAACCCTTGAAAATGCTAAATTTATAGCAAGTGAGTTTGCCCTTATGCTTTCCCTCGTGTTATATCCTTTTCCATCATGTTACGAACCCTCATAAGGGCAAAAATAAGGGAAAGAAAAACTTGTAACAAATTATAACACAATATAAATCAAGCAGGAAGAACCGATTGAAATGCTTTCTTAATTTCTCCCAAAAGCTACAAAAATTCAATTAGCAAAGGAAGGTCTATTATTACATGGTGCTAATACTATATCTCTTATAACTAAGGGAAAATTAAGCAAATATTCTTTCGCATACGAATTATGCTCTATTGAAATAATAGTGTTTTATTTTTTGTGTCTAAAACCGCCCCTCTGCCAATAGGAAAAATTGCATGATTGGAGCCATGACCAAAATCGTCACAATAAGCCACAGGAATGCTATATTTTTTACCAAACCGCTCCAGTACTTCAAACAGCAGTGACGAAATATCATCTGAATAGTGTCCAAACAACAAACCTGTTACTTGTTCCATCAACCGGCTTTGTCCAATACAAGTTAAGAACATGCTGACATCTTGAACGGATTGAAATTTATCCAATTCCTCAATAAATAAGATATAATTCCTGTCTGTTTTATAGGGAAAGAATCTGTTCCCCAAAGTCAAAACAAAATTAAGTAAATATCCTCCAACAAGGCTTCCTTCGCAACATCCCCCTGTTATAGTATACCAATCACTATTACTGATATAATCTGTTACAGCTCCATCAATCAAATGCGAAACAAATTGTTTTCTGTCGTATTCGCTGATATTATCAAAAAATCCCGGAGTCTGCCCGTAGTATGTCGTTACGCCAGTGTTAGCATATATAGCATTAAGTATAGATGTTCCATCACTATAACTCAAAAAAAGTTTCGGAGTTTCTTTTATTCTATTATAATCAATATACGGAAGTAAATCTACACTTCCATAACCCCCACCAAAGAATACCAACCTTACATTCTCGTCATATATCATCTCGTTCAAATCATCAACACGCTCTGTTACACTTGATGTATATTTATAAGTGTCTTTATAAATATTTTTGCCGAATTTGACGTGAAATCCCAATTTTTCAATGCCTTTTGCGTACTTTTCATAATCACTTTGATTTGCTACCCAACTTGGTGATATAATCCCAACGGTATCGCCATGTTTTAACAAATTCATATATTTCTCCTTTAACAACATTCTTGGCTTCAATCTGTAAAATGAAAAATTTATCTGATTTAGCAATTTAATCCCCCCAATTCGGGGGGATTAAATCATCACAAGACCTTTGTAGTCTGTTTCTCCAAAATGCCTTTGTATTATACAGCTATTCTTTGATGTTAGCCATATTTTTCATAGGTTCGCCCCATTTCCCGAGATATCTTCCATCAATGGAAGAATAGCTTTCGTCGCCCGGAGCTAATACCGGAGCAGCCTGCATCAATCTTTCCGTAAAGGGAACCGTTGTATCCATCAGTTGTTCATCCTGCGTTACATTACGGATTAAACAGAGAAAAATATCTGAGCCGTCTCCCATAGGAATTGCTTTTTTCACTTCCAGTTCAAAACTGACAGGGCTTTCTGCAATGGTTGGCACATCTAACACTTGTCCCCATTCTACAGCAGGCAGAAATTTCATCTTATCAGGTGTGGTTCTGCCACAGGTACAACCATAATAATCTGCCAAAGGCAGCAGCTGTTCAGATACGAGATTAGCTGAGAACATACCATTTTTGCGTATCAAATCCTTGGTCTGCTTTTCCCCATTTATACAAGCCATTACTCCGAGCACCTCTGAGGAATGACAATATCCAAACCAGCAGAAAAGACCAAAATGGGGCTGTCCATCTTCCTGTTTTGT
>ERZ777305.3175-NODE-3175-length-11851-cov-4.804595_pt1 | contig 11851 bp, 10 predicted proteins | sample MGYA00374965_ERZ777305 | MGnify/ENA primary metagenome ERZ777305 (study PRJEB29328, sample SAMD00013331) | mouse gut metagenome | study: EMG produced TPA metagenomics assembly of the Metagenome analysis of fecal microbiota from mouse which was promoted...
GCATTATACTTCTTTGAGAATTTGGTGTCAAGTTTTATTATACAACATCATTTGGGTACAAATCCATACTTGACGAGGGTAGCAATTCTATCCTATGTGAGGAGATAAAGTTCACCGATTTAGGCTCGTTTCTATACTATGACTTCTTTCACGGTATAGCTCAGAACTATCTTCCGAATCGCTGCAAAAACTGCGGGAAGTACTTTTTGATTCGCGGTACATGGTACTATACATACTGCGATAACCTGTTTGCAGACGAGCCAGACAAGACCTGCCGTGATGTTGGCTCGAAACGAAGTTACGACAAAAAATGCAAAAACGATCCGATCTGGCAGACTTATAACCGTGCGTACAAGGCGCACTACGCCCGTTATATGAAAAAGAAAATGACGATTGCGGAGTTTAAGGAGTGGTCGAGGTTTGCCTCCGAAATTCGAGATAAGGCTTTGGCGGGAGATATTACTTTTGAGCGGTATTATGCTGATATCCGCAAGTAAAAGACGAGGTGGTAAAACACCACCCCGTCTATATTTGCCGTGCCTTCTCTTTGTTTTATGCAGCTCAATTTTTGAAAAGAAAACCGTGTCATTTGGAGAATCAGAACAACGGGGATATCAATTTGATGATCAGTTGTATTGCAACAGTGGAAATCAGCGTTTGCGTTTGAGCAGCCTTGACGCGACAAACGATGTAAACGGCACGGTCAAGATTATGCCGAGGCTTCCCGATATCCCTTGCATAATTTCGATACCTATATTGTAGGAGTTAAGAACCTGATTTAACGGAAGATCATAAGCGTAGTTTATCATCAGCGTGATTACCGAGCCTCCGGCAAACGCCAATATCAGTGTGTTTGACATTGTCCCCATCATATCGCGTCCGACGTTTATCCCCGAAATGAACAGCTCGGAAGAGGATAACTCGGGCTTTTTCTCGTGAATTTCATTGAGCGTGGAGGCAATGGACATTCCCACGTCCATAACAGCACCGAGAGAGGAAATAAGTATTCCCGCGAACAGCAGTCCCCCTATTTGTATGTCGCTGTGCTGCGCGACAAACAGCAGCGACTCGATCTCCGACACATTATATCCGCTTATTCCTGCGGCAAGTCCGAACAGGCTTGCCGCCGCTCCCGCCATACATACTCCGAACATCGTCCCCAAGATCGCCGCGAGAGATTTCGTATTGATGCCCCCGACCGTGAGGATAGTCACGAAAGCAGACAGCGCCGCGACTATGACCGCGCCCCAGAACGGGGAAAATCCCCTGTACACCAACGGAAAGAATACAAGGAAAACGGAAACCATTGAAACGCCCAGGCACAACGCGGATTTCAGCCCCTTCTTTCCGCCGACCAGCCACAGACTTAATATGAATATCAGCACAAAACAGATGATCGGTATCGTCCTGTCACGGCTGTAAACGGTAACGACGCTGCTTTCTCCGCTCACGCTTACTATCGCTATGACCGACATTCCCTTGCGGCAGACAGCACCGAAAAGCGTTCCGTTGGGACTTGTTGCCTCAACAGTCTGTCCTTTCAGCTCTCCGCTTTTTATGTACAGCATAACGCGCTGATTTCCGTAGCGGTTTCCGTCCTCTTGAAGATTGTCCTCAATAATTTCGGTCACCTGCGCCCTTTCAAATGTCCTCCCCGATGTTGAAACAAGCTCCGCCTTATCGAATGAATTTAATGTGTAAACTATTGTAATGATCAAAGCCGCTGCCAGAGCAAATAACGTAAATTTAAAAAACTTACTGCGGATAATTTTCCCGAACAAAATAACCCCTCCGAAATAATAACATAAAACCCGTATTTCCCCCGAGACTTACGGGGGAAATACTTGAAACCTATGAAGAAATCTGCTCAATGAGCATTTGAGTACTTATTTGTTGGAATGCTTTACGCCGTTTATAACTATCACGGCAATTCCTGCGAGTGCGATTATCCCGGCTATAGGCGCGGTATCCGCAACTCCGGTGGAGGGATTGGGTTTATTATCGTTCCCCGTATCGCTACTGTTTTCGGTAGAATCAGATTTTTCGGCATTATCGGAAGACGCGTTTTTGTTGCCCGTTTTAACGATAGTATACGGTGCGGAGCCTTCGAGCACCTTATTGGTAAGAGCGTCGTAGGTGGTTATCGTCGCTTCGTTTTCCGAGAAATCAATAACGGAATAGCTGGGCGTCCATGTCTGGCTGCGCTCGGCGATGTAATCCTGCTGTGCGGGTATAAGCTCGTAAAACTTCGAGCCCGTTGAAGAGTTCGCTTCCATATAAACGATACCCTCGGGATCGACAACTCTGTTTCCGTCTGCCGCGCCCGTTCTGATACTGTAGCAGTTGTTTTCCGTGAGGAAGCCCTCGACGGGGTTCTTGTTCTCGTCGCGCCAATTACTCTTGTCATAAGCCGCATGGGATTTTCCGTCGCCGCTCAGCTGATACGTTCTCGAATATGTATGGTCGTGACCCTGCAAAACTATGTCAATGTCGTTGTCATCGAAGATCGGCGTAAGCTGCGTTCTCAGAACGATACCGTCGGAATCCGAGTGATCGAGACCGGAGCCGTAAATATCCTGGTGGAACATTACCACGCGCCATTTTGCGTCGGGATTTTCCGATATTGCCTTTTCAATAACCGCTTTATGAGTGGCGCAGTTGTAATTATTCGTGTCTATAACAATAAACAACACATCGCCGTAGGTATAGTAATAATCGCTTCCCGCAGCCGTGTGACCAAGAGTATACTTGCTGTCATTCAGCTCGAAGCTGTTCGGGTTGTTGAAGTGAAGGCTGTACTGATAAGAGCCGCTGTCATGATTGCCGATAGTAGTAGACACAGGCAGCGAATCAAGCACGCTCGGGAAAAGGTATCCCGCGTATTCGTATTCTCTGTCGGCGGTGTTTACCTGATCGCCCGCCGATACCATAAAGCTGACGTCCGGATGTGCCGAAAGCGCGTTTTCAAGTGTTCTGTTCCAGTTGAACGCGTCGTTTCTTGCGGCAATCTCATTTGCCATCTCATCACCCTCGGTGCTTGTTTGTCCCTTGCACGCGCCGATTTGCGGGTCTCCCACATACAGTATCGAGTAACTGTCTAAGCTCTTGGTTGAGTACTTGCAAGTCTCGCTCCACTCACCGTTTTTGAAGACCTGATAGTAGTACTGCGTGTTTTCCTCAAGATCTTTTACCGTGACCTTATTTGAAAAATAGCCGATAGCCGCCTCCTCCGTGATCTCCGATTGAGTTCCGCCGAATTCGACTGCGCCGCTCATATCGGCGGACTTGGAAATCCTCACAGCGGGAGTTTCCTCGGTTTTTGAATACCACGCGAAATTGAGCTGCGTTTCGTTCGCTCCCGGGGTAAGGGAAACCTGTTCGTGATCATTCTTGATCGTTTCCCAATCCTGTTTCCATTGTGACCATTCCGACGGCGCCGCGGTCGATGCGTCGTTCCAGTGCTCCGTAGCGGCAAACACCGTTGTGGTTACCGATGCCGCAAGCACCGCTCCAAAGATTCCCGCAATTGCTCTTTTTGTTTTGTTCATTTTGCTTCCTCCGGAAAAATATTTGTATCTCTTGGGTACGTTATAAGTTTATCACATTCATTGTAAAATCCGCAAGCAAAGTTATGTAAACAGTATGTAAATCTTTTCCTCAAAACAGATTTTGCCGCGCTTTGCGAAAAATGAAACAAGCCCCGCAAACGCCGCGGAGCCTGCTTAAAATACTATTCACATTTTCGTGATCTCTTATTTGTCGGGAAAAATAATACTTATTTCCGTACCCTTGTTCTCTTCGCTTTTAAGGTGTATTTCCGCGTTATGGCAGGCAGCGCCGTGCTTTACGATAGCAAGCCCCAGTCCCGTTCCCCCCGCTGATTTCGAGCGTCCCTTGTCCACGCGGTAAAATCGCTCAAAAACGCGATTTTGCGCATATCCCGGTATGCCGATCCCCGTGTCGCGCACCGTCAGCGTAACGGTATGCTTTTCCGCGTCCGATGAGATAACGATATCCGCACTGCCGCCGTTTTTATTGTATTTTATAGCGTTGTCGCAAAGATTAAAGATCATTTCGTCCAAAATCTTACGCACGCCCGTTATTTGCGCGTTTCCGATAACGGTCACGGCAACATTTTTATTTTCGGCGGCTAACCCCAGCCGTTTTGCGACGTCCTCCGAAAGCTCGCGCAGATCCACGCGTTCCTGTTCGAGCCGTGCGGAGTTTTCGTCAAGCTCCGACAGCTTGATAATATCCCCGACCAAAACGATAAGCCTTTGGGCTTCATCATATATTGATCTTGCAAAATCCGCAGCTATGTCATCGGGAACTCCGTTTACCATCATTTCCGCAAAACCCGAAATTGAGGTCAGGGGAGTTTTCAGCTCATGGGAAACATTGGCGGTAAATTCTCTGCGGAGCTGTTCGCGCCGAACGCGTTCGGTAACGTCCAAAATGATAATAACCGCGCCTATAACCTCACCGTCGTTCAAAACGGGATTGGCGATAATACCGTAGCAGCTTTCCCCGAACATCATTTCATTTTCGGAGCGCTCTCCCGACAAGGCGCGTTCCACCGCGTTTCGGAACGGTTCCGAGCGGTTTACAGCCAACACGTTTCCGTTAGGCGGTTCGGAAATTTTCAGAAGCCTTAAAGCGGCGGAATTATGGGTCAGCACGTTTCTTTCCCGGTTGATCACCAGAAATCCCTCGCTCATATTTTCGGTAATAAGCCGGAATTCTTCCTGCAGCCGTTTAGCCGTCTGAAGCTGTTCGTCAATGATCCTTCTTTGACGGGATATTTTTTTCAAAAGCGGCGCAAGCTCCTCATAAGCGTCGTTATTTTCGGGAGCGTCGAGATCAAGCGAATTTATCGGCTTGACGATGCTCTTTGACAATTTCGACGACAAGACGAAGCAAAGCACCGCCGCAATCAAAAGCGTCACAAGAATTGGCTGAACAAGCCCGAGCAGTATCGTTATTACCGTATAATGCTTTACCGAAACACGCAGAATATTACCGTTCGGCATTTTTACGGCATAATAAATTATCTTTTCGGTCAATGTTTCGGAATATCTCACGCTCGTTCCGCTGCCGTTCTCCGCCGCTTGCTTTACCTCGCTGCGTTCTAGATGATTTTCCATTTCGGCGGCGTTCGCTTCGGTGTCGGCAATAACCGTGCCGTCGGGAGCAATAAGCGTAACGCGTTCTCCGACATCTCCGATCCTCTCAAGATAATCCGCGCCCTCGCTTTCAACCGCGTGCGATATGAATACCGCCTTGCTCTTAAGATCGTTCATAAGTTGTTCTTCAAAATATTGATATAAGATCCCGAATACAAAAAACATACTTACCGCCAGCGTGAGAAGCGTCGTAAGCAGGAACGAGCGAAAAATTTTTTTAGTCATCCTTTTTTCCTATTCTGTAGCCCACATTTTTAACGGTCTGAATATAGTCGGTTCCCAGCTTTGAGCGCAGATTGCGGATATGAACGTCCAGCGTGCGCGACTCGCCGTAAAATTCTCCCCATATTTTTGTGAAAAGCTCTTCACGAGTCACCGCTTTTCCTTCAGCTTCAAGCAGTGTTAATAGCAGCTCAAACTCCTTGTAGGAAAGCGAAAGCTCCTTTCCGGACAACTCCGCGATATGCCGCTCGGGATATACCGCAAGCCCGCCGATACGATAGACTTTCTCGTCCTCGGAGGATCGGCGGTATCGCCTGAGTACGGCGTTTATCCTTGAAACAAGCTCCGACATTCCAAAAGGCTTTGCTATATAATCGTCCGCGCCGAGATCAAGTCCCGTCACCTTGTCAAATTCGCTGTCCTTGGCGGTAAGCATGATCACCGCCGTATCGCGGTTCGAGGCGCGGATCTTCCTCAGTATCGACAGACCGTCCTCCTGTGGCAGCATAATGTCCAACAAAACGAGATCGGGATCTTCCTTGCCGTATTTGCTCCAGAATTCGTCGGGCGCGGCACAGCCCTCTATTTCATAGCCCTCTCTGGACAAAGCGTAGCATACCAATTTGCGTATGTTGTCATCGTCCTCGACCAGGAATATTTTTCCCATATTGGATCCCCCCGTTTAATTATACTACATTGAAGCGGGATTTTCAATGGCTTTTTCCGATCCTCCGATAAGATTTTTATGCTCCCCTGTTATCGCGTAAACCACCCATTCCGCTATATTTTCGGCATGGTCTCCTATACGCTCGAAATATTTCGCGATCATCAGCAGATCGACAAGCGCCTCGGCGTTTTCGTGACCGTTCTGCACAGCGGCGATAAGCTCCCTCTTTATTTTCAGAAAAAGAGCGTCTACGGTATCGTCCATAGCTGCCACGGAACGCGCGGTATCTATATCCCTCTTGACAAAGGAGTTTACGCTCTGCGTTACCATTTCCACCGCCGCTCTCGCCATATCCGCGACATTTATTTTAGCTTGAAGTCCCACGGAAGTCACATATTCGGCGATCTCGGCGATGTCCCTTGACTGATCGCCTATCCGTTCCATATCCGAGATCATTTTAAGCGCGGCAGTCACCGTCCGGAAATCTGTCGCCACGGGCTGCTGCCGTACCAGAAGCTTCATGCAAAGCTGCTCAATCTCCCGTTCCTTACGGTCGATCTCACATTCCGCGGTAAACGCTCCCTCCTTCATTTTCGGATCGCTTTCCGTAAGACATTTTACGGCGCAGCTTATCGCGTCCTCGCACAGCGCGCCCATCAGCAGAAGCTCCGAATTGAGCCGTGAAAGCTGATCGTCAAAATAACTTCTCATCAGCCGAACCTCCCCGTTATATAATCCTCGGTGCGCTTGTCGGACGGCGTCGAGAATATCTTCTCCGTCGAATCGAATTCCACAAGCTCGCCCAGCAAAAAGAACGCGGTCTTATCGGCAATACGCGCCGCCTGCTGCATATTGTGCGTAACAATAATTATCGTGTATTTTTTGCGCAGATCCATAGCCAGCTCTTCTATTTTTGATGTGGAAATGGGGTCGAGCGCGGAGGTCGGCTCATCCATTAACAGCACCTCCGGCTCAACGGCGAGGGCGCGGGCGATACACAGACGCTGCTGCTGACCGCCGCTCATTCCGAGAGCGCTTTTCCTCAGTCTGTCCTTGCATTCGTCCCATATCGCCGCGCGGCGCAGCGAGTTTTCGACTATCTCATCAAGTTTAACGCGCGACTTCACGCCGTGTATGCGAGGACCGTAGGCTATGTTGTCATAAATGCTCATCGGAAACGGATTGGGCTTCTGAAACACCATTCCCACGCTTTTCCGCAGCATATTCACGTCATAGTCTCCGTAAATATCCTCGCCGCGCAGAGTTATCTCGCCCTCGATACGGCAGCCCTCAATAAGGTCGTTCATTCGGTTAAGCGATTTCAGAAACGTGGATTTGCCGCAGCCCGACGGACCTATCATCGCCGTTATTTCTTTTTCGGGAATATCTATATTTATATCCTTTAAAGCGTGATTTTCGCCGTACCAAAGATTCATATTTTTGGCTTTGATTATATTTGTCATTGTCGGTTTCCTTTCCCGAGTTTTTTTGCCGCAAATTTAGCGCCGAGGTTGATAAGCAGCGTTAAAACGAGCAGTATTGCGGCTATCGCGAAAGCGGTTTCGGAGTCGCCGCGTTCCTTGGCATACACATACAGCGAAACTGCCAGAGTAGAACCCGCGTTTCCCGCTGCGAATGCCTCGAAAAATCCAAGTACCTCATTCGCCATTCCCGCAGTGAACATCAAAGCGGCGCTTTCTCCGACTATCCGCCCTACGGAAAGAATACAGCCCGTAACGATACCATCTAACGCCGAGGGCAGAACGGTCGTGCGTATCATGTGCCATTTACCCGCTCCGAGAGCCAGCGCTCCCTCGCGGTACCCGTCGGGAACGGTTTTCAGGCTCTCCTGTGTCGTGCGTATGATCGTGGGCAGCGTCATTATTACAAGTGTGAGAGAACCAGCCATAATACTCGTTCCCAGCGAACAGAACTGCACAAATATCAGCATACCCACCAATCCGTAGATGATCGACGGAATACCCGCGAGCGTTTCCGCCGCAAGCTCAATAAGCCTTACAGCCCTCTTGTTTTTCGCGTACTCGTTCAGATATACCGCCGCGCCCACGCCTAACGGCAAAACGATAAGCAGCGTAATAAAGATTATGTAAAGCGTGTTGAGAATGTTGGGAAGTATTCCGACCGTATCGTTCAGCAAGCTCGGCTTTGATGTGAGCAGTCCAAGCGAAATGTGCGGCAGTCCTCGGAAGAGTATATAAACGACAATTCCGATAAAGATCATACCGGTAATTCCCGCCGCCGCAAAAACCAGCGCTTTAAGCAGCTTTTCTCTTACCTTGCGTTTCGCGGAGATCTTCGAGATCATTTCTTATTATCGCTCCTTTGCACAATAAAATTCAGCGTGAGGTTAATCAGCATGACAAACGCGAACAGCACCATCGCAATAGAAAACAGCGCCTGTCTTTGAAGTCCCGAGGAATAAGACATTTCACTCGCGACCGCGGTAGTGAGAAAGCGCACGCTTTGAAAAATACCGGGCATATTCGGCACGTTTCCCGCGACCATCATGACCGCCATCGCTTCGCCGACAGCTCTGCCGATACCGAGCACGACAGCCGCCAGAATACCGCTTTTCGCGGCGGGTAGCGTTACCTTGAATACCGTTTCGGTTTTAGTCGCGCCCAGCGCCAAAGACGCTTCCTCGTATTCCTTGGAAACGGCTCTCAGCGCTGTTTCGGATACCGAGATAACCGACGGCAGTATCATGATCGACAATACGATCACCGCCGAAAACAGATTAGCGCCGTCGGGCAGCCCGAAGATCTCTCTTACCGCGGGAACGACGATTATCATACCGATAAGACCGTACACCACCGAGGGAATTCCCGACATAAGTCCCACAAGTCCGTTTGCAAGAGCCGCCGCTTTTCCGTTTGCGTATTTTGCCGCAAAAACCGCGCACAGTATTCCGAGAGGAACGCCGATGAGAATTGCTCCGAAAGTTCCGTAAACCGAAGTGAGGATAAACGGCAGTATGCCGAACGACGGTTCCGCCGCCGTAGAAGCCCATTTCGTTCCGAACAGGAAATCAGCGAGCCCTATCTCCCTTATAGCCGGCACGCCCGAAATTATCAGGAAAACCGTTATTATCACAACAAACCCGACCGCGATAAATCCGCATACCGTAAATAACGTCCGCATCGCCGTTTCAAGCAGATCGGCGGCTTTTTTTACTCTTCTCGTGCGGACGTTTCCTTTTGCCGCCGCGACGTTCAAAGCATTACCTTGCAACGGGAACCGCACCTGCCTTCGCTATGTATTGAGCGCCGTCTTTTCCCGTGCAGAACTCGAAGAAGTCCTTTGCTGCGCCCTTCAGCTCACTGTCCTTTTTGGTGACAAGCACGAAATTACGCTGAATTTTGTATTCCCCGCTCAGTATGGTATCGTCGGAGGGAGTTACACCCTCTACGCTTATGGTTTTGACCGTATCGCCGACGGAAGCCAGCGACGCGTAGCCGATAGCGTTGGGATTTGACGATACGGTCTGAATAACGTCTCCCGTTGAAGTGAGTTCCTGTGAATATTTGCACTTTTCTGCGGTCTTGGTTATGGATTCAAAGCCGTCGCGCGTTCCTGAAGCGGCTTCTCTGCCGATACACACAACGGGAGCGTCGCTGCCGCCTACGTCCTTCCAGTTGGATATTTCGCCCGTGTAAAGTCCCGCAATCTGCTCTACGGTCAGATCGGCAACGGAGTTTTCGCTGTTCACGATAATTGCAATGCCGTCTATCGCAACGAGCGTTTCATTGAGGTTCTCCTTTTCCTCGTCCTTGAGATTACGGCTCGCAAGCCCGATATCGCACCTGCCGTCCGCGACGGCTTGTATACCCGAGCCCGAACCCGTGGGATTATACGTAACTTTAACATCTTCGTGCTTTTCCATATAAGCCTCGCTGAGGAAGCCGATAACCTTTTCCATAGATGTCGAGCCGTCCGTGGAGACAGTCTGCTCCCACTTGCTGCAGCCCGTCAACGCTCCCATAGCTAATACAGCGGCGACTGCCACACAACCGATAACTTTTAATGCTCTCATAGTAAATCTCCTTTAAGTGTTTTTGTTTTGCAATATCAGTTTATCACATTCAATGTAAAGTCTGAAAGCACAGTTGTGTAAATTGTATGTAAAGGTTTAATTCAAGGCGGCTGTTCTTTGTTTACAGCGTCTCAAATTTTGACTTGATTTTTGGTTCTGTTTATGCTATAATATCTATAGTACATCGTATCTTGACCACATATCTTGTTACCCGACCCTCAATCGGTTGACCACATACCTGACCATAGACAGCTCCGGAGCACACGGAAACAACGGATATAAGACTGCCGAAGAGGATTTGCCGTGGAGCGGAAACGGCTATAAAAAGCCATTCGCGGCGGAGAGAACATTTTTAGCTCTCTTCGGGAGCATGAACGCGCAGGAGCATATCGTATAACCCAATTCCGTAAACACCCTTTGGCACTACACTATCACGGATTTTTTGGCAGATCGAAAATCACCTCAAACCGCTTGATGACCACATATTTGACCACTTACACGAAATACCCCTTGAAAATGCAATTTCAAGGGGTATTTTCTTTCCACCGTATTCTTTGTTTTATGTTGCTCAATTTTTGAACATGGTTGGCGACGATTCCTCCATTGCTTTCAGCCGTTTTTTCTCTGCTTTAATGTCAGCCTTGACCTGCGTTATCATCGCCGCAAGTTTTTCTTCACATTCCTCTCGTGTTTTAGCGTATATGTTATGCGCTTCTCGTTTCCCATAAGCATTGGCCGGCGTGTATCTGCCTTCGTAGAGGTGGTTGTTTATCATCGTCACACAGCCCGTGCCGGATTTGCGACATTTGGGCTTGTACGGCTCGAAATCAGGCGGAGTGGTATCTACCCTTGCTCGTTCCTCTGCCCTCGGAATTTCGGCTTCTGTGCCGCTTATCTGGCGGTCTATTTTCGCCGCTGCCTGTTGCCTCATAGTGTCGGTGACATGACTGTAGATATCTATTGTGGTTTCCGATGAAATGTGTCCAAGCATAGCCGAGAGTGATTTAATGTCCATGCCGTTTTCAAGCGCCGTGGTCGCGAAAGTGTGTCTGAGATCATGAAATCTTACTTTTGGGCAGCCCGCTCGCTCCAATATCATTTGCAACCGTTTGCGTACCGCATGAGGATTTCTTGGTTTTGTATCATCAAGCGGCGACGGAAACATCCATTCGGATTCAACGTTTTTTCTGTATTCAGATAATATTTTCAAAAGTGCCTTCGGAAGTATCGCCGTTCGTATAGACGACTTTGTTTTTGGTTCGGATATAATCGGTTCTCCGTGAATAACATTCACTTGTCGCTCTATCCGTAACTCGCCAGTGGTAAAGTTTAAATCACTCCATTTTAACGCGAGTATTTCTCCGCGGCGCATTCCCGTTGCAAGCTCCAGCAGAAACAATTCGTAATAATCTTCCTCTTTGGCTCGATTAAGAAATCGTATGATTTCGCTCTGTGTAAGCACTTTCATCTCTCGGGATTTTTTCGGAGGTAGTTTGCAACCAATAGCGGGATTTATTTTCATCAATCCCTCTTGAACAGCCTTTTCAAGGGCGGAGCGGCAGTTTGCGTGAATTGCCCGAATTACTCTATCGGATAATCCGGCACCATATGTTTCAATTCCTATTTTCCTACCACCGGATCTTTCCCTTGCATAGAATTGCTGCAGATCCGATTGTGTTAATTGATTTAATGGAATGTTGCCGATTTCGGGAATGATATGCTGAT
>ERZ777305.3178-NODE-3178-length-11845-cov-3.496947_pt1 | contig 11845 bp, 13 predicted proteins | sample MGYA00374965_ERZ777305 | MGnify/ENA primary metagenome ERZ777305 (study PRJEB29328, sample SAMD00013331) | mouse gut metagenome | study: EMG produced TPA metagenomics assembly of the Metagenome analysis of fecal microbiota from mouse which was promoted...
CTCAGTCGGTAGAGCACTTGACTTTTAATCAAGTTGTCCGGGGTTCGAACCCCCGCACGCTCATACAAAGAGCGTATGGATCCGCAAAAGCGGCCATACGCTCTTTTTAATTGACATACGTTTTTCGGTAGGTGTTCGGAGTTTTATTGCAGAGCCTTTTAAAAACTTTGCAGAAATAGGATTCACTGGAGAAACCTGTCTGCAGAGCAATTTCCAGAATGGGAAGCTTGGTGGTCCGCAGAAGTCTTTTGGCAGCGTCGATGCGGTAATCCAAAAGGTATTCAAAGGGAGTTTTGCGAATACAAAGCTGAAAACAGCGCAGACATTCCCTTTTGCTCACGGCGGCAGACTGTGCGATCTCTTCCAATGTAATTTTTTCCCGGTGATGCTGGTGGATGTAGGACATCATTGTCTGAATGCGTTCTTGGTGAAGTGATTTTGCCGGGACATCCCGGAGATTCAATGCCTGCATTTCTTCCAGAAGAAGCAGCCAGATTTCAGACAAAAGGTTTCTTGTGGGAAATTCCGCATGTTCCTCACTTTGCAGGGCAGCCAGCTTTCTCAGCTTGGCAAGAATCCGCTGCTGGCCTTCGCTCCTTCCCCGGATTTCCAGGATATCCAGCTTTTGATTTTTGGAGACGGGTTCTATGTATTTTGTTTCGAAGACACTTCGAAAATGACCGCTTAAAAGGACTGGATGAAACAGGTGGGAATCACAGAGAACGCTTTTGTGTTCATTCTCGCATTCCATAGAGCATAAAACATTAGAATTGATGAAAAAGGCTTCATTTTGCTGAAAAACGTAACTTTGGGAGGAAGTATTCAGCTTAAGGCTGCCACAGACAATGTAAACAAACTCAAATTCTTCATGCCAATGCCAGGGGATGCTTGTCTCCGGGAGCGCAGTACGGTGAAGGACATACGGATATTCGGAAGTAAGTCCTTCAATTTCTTCTAATTGATTTTCTTTCAGTTTAATTCTTCCTGTAATTTCCACAGCGCGTCCTCAAAATTATATTTTAAATTATATTTTAAATTATATTTTGGCAATATAATACTATTAATTGGCTTGATTTCAGTATGATTCAGCAAATATCTTAATTATAATTATAGTATCAAAAATAAAAGCTGTAAAGAGAAAGGCAGCGGGAATGAAGTTTGAACTATTTGAAAAACTAAAATTGTATGCAGAGACGGAGCCGGATTATTTTGAAATGCTCACAGAGGGAGCACTTCAAAGGTATGTTGGCGTACCAGACTGCAAGGAAAGCTCAAGGAGGGAAAAAGATGGAAGTTATTGTAACCACAGCATGTATTTTAGGACTTCTGGGGATTTGTATATTTGAAGAGCGATTCCTAAGAGGTTAATGTCGGATAATTCACAAAGTTTTCACAAAATATTAGCACTCATCTATTGACAGTGCTAACAAAAAGCGTTATAGTACAGTTGTAACAAGAAAAAAGAAAAAAAGAGGTATCAACTCATAAGAAAGAAGAAAAAATAAGTTGATAATCATGTTAGGAGGAGTGAATTATGATGATGATGCCTAGTATTTTTGGTAACAGCTTGTTCAACGATTTAATGGATTTTCCTTTTGATCGCGGTTTTTCCGGTACGTCCAAAAGGGAAAGCACTCTGATGAAAACGGATGTGAAGGAGAAGGAAGGTGTTTATGAGCTGGAGATGGAACTGCCGGGCTATAAGAAAGAGGATGTTACGGCACAGCTCAAAAACGGTTATCTGACCATAAGCGCATCAAAAAATACCGGCAGCGAGGAAAAGGATGAGAAGGGAAACTATATCCGCAGAGAGCGCTACTGCGGCCAGTGCGCCAGAAGCTTTTATGTGGGTGAGGAGGTCCGGCAGGAGGATATCAAAGCGAGATTTGAAAACGGAATCCTGATGCTTTCCATTCCCAAAGAGGAGCCCCAAAAACCGGTGGAGGAAAATACCTTTATCGCTATTGAGGGATAATATTTGCGGGCCTGCCCCAGACGGCAGGCCCTTTTTATGCAGCAGACATACAAGATTTTTCTCATAGCTGTCCATATCAGGGATGGCAATTCCCCTGGATTTATAGTAAAATAGTTGCAAAAGAAAAGGAGAAACAGGCATATGGGCTTCCATCAGACTCCGGCTGCAGAACGGATTCATATCGGGATTTTCGGCAGAAGGAATGCAGGAAAATCCAGCATTTTCAATGCAGTTACAGGCCAGAAAGCAGCGATTGTATCCGAGCACAGAGGTACGACGACGGATCCGGTCTATAAAGCCATGGAGCTGCCGCCCCTGGGTCCGGTGATTCTAATTGATACGCCGGGGCTGGACGATGAAGGAGAGCTGGGAGAACTGCGCGTCCGAAAAAGCCTGGAAGTGCTGAGGAAAACGCACCTGGCGCTTCTCGTTGTGGATGCAGGCAGCGGTATGGGCCCGGAGGATAGGCAGATTGAGAAGGAATTTCAGAAGAGAAAGCTTCCCTATCTGATTGTATATAATAAATGTGATCTTTGGGAGAGAACGGTAAAAAAAGATATTCCGAAAGGCGTTCTTGCAGTAAGTGCCCGTACAGGAGAAGGGATATGGGAGCTGAAAGAACAGGCGGCAGGGCTGTTTCTCCCTGAGAATCAGGGAAAAAGGCTGGTGGGGGATTTGCTGGGGCCTATGGATTTTGTAGTTTTGGTGGTGCCCATTGACAAGGCTGCGCCAAAAGGGAGATTAATCCTGCCCCAGCAGCAGACCATCCGCGATATTTTGGAGGCAGGCGCGGTTCCGGTTGTGACCCGGGACACGGAGCTTAGCCGGACGCTTGAAAAGCTCGCCGGAAAACCACGTCTGGTGATTACGGACAGCCAGGTTTTTGAAGCGGTTCACAGGCAGGTTCCCCGGGATATCCCTCTTACGTCTTTTTCCATTTTATTTGCCCGGTATAAAGGAAACCTTGCACAGACGGAGGCAGGAGCAAAAGCGCTGGAATCTCTCCGGGATCGGGACCGGGTGCTGATTTCCGAAGGATGTACGCATCACCGCCAGTGCGGGGATATCGGCACGGAAAAGCTCCCCGGGTGGATTCGGGAATACACGGGAAAAGATCTGGAATTTTCCTTCACTTCGGGGACAGAGTTTGAGGAACATTTGACAAAATACCGTCTGGTGGTACACTGCGGGGGCTGTATGCTGAACGACCGGGAAATGCAGTTCCGTCTGGCCCAGGCCCGGGCTATGGGTGTTCCCATGACAAATTACGGCATGCTGATCGCCTATATGAAGGGAATTCTGGAACGGAGCATGGAGCCTTTAAGGGAAGCCCGGAAAGAAGAAAGAAACTATGCGGGCAAGGAGCAGGCCGGCGAGGAAGAAGCGGAGTCTCTGTGCCGGAAGCTGAAAGAATATCAGGCTTCTGATTTTTACGGGTTTCATATGCCGGGTCATAAAAGACAGAAAGAGCTGTTTTCTCACCCGTACAGAATGGATATTACGGAGATTGAAGGCTTTGACGATCTGCACCATCCGCAAAAGGGGGGAGTGCTGGGGAAGGCTCAGGAGCGGGCGGCCCGGCTTTACCGTGCAGAGGAAACGCATTTCCTTGTAAACGGAAGTACGGCCGGGATTTTAAGCGCTGTTTTTGGCTGTACCAGCCAGGGAGGCACCCTTCTTATGGCGCGCAACTGCCACCGCAGCGCATATCATGCAGCGGAGCTGCGGGGACTTAGAGCTGTTTATCTTTATCCCCCTCAGATAGAAAATTTGTGGATAAACGGAGGAATTTTCCCCGGCGATGTGGAAAAAGCCCTGGCTGCGGATCCGGAAATCCAGGCGGTTCTTGTGACTTCGCCCACCTATGAGGGAGTTTGTTCGGATATCGGGGCCATTGCCCGGATTTGCCATCGGTATGGACGTCCGCTGCTGGTAGATCAGGCGCACGGAGCCCACTTTCCCTTTTCCTCCTATTTCCCGGAGGATGCACTGAAAGCCGGAGCGGACGTGGTGATTCACAGCGTCCACAAGACACTGCCGTCCTTGACGCAGACGGCTCTCCTTCATGTGCAGGGAGGGCTGGCAGACAGGGAACGGATCCGCCGTTACCTGTCGGTTTACCAGAGCAGCAGTCCTTCTTATGTCCTGATGGCATCCCTGGACAGCTGTATGGAACTTCTGGAACGTGAGGGGAGTGCTCTCTTTGAAACGCACGTCCGGCGCCTGGAAGCCTTCCGGCAGGGATGCCGGGGCTTGAGCCGGCTTTTCCTGGCAGGCAAAGAGCTGGCCGGAAAGGACGGAGTATGGGACTTTGACCGTTCCAAACTGCTGGTTTCCACCTGGAGGGCAGAGAGTTCCGGCGGGGGGCTTGCAGAGCTTCTGCGAAAGCGGTATCATTTGGAAATGGAAATGGCGGCGCCCTATTATGTGCTTGGAATTACAGGAGCGGCTGATACAGAGGAAGGATTCAAACGTCTGGGGAAAGCCCTGGAAGAGCTGGACGGGGAATTTTCCCCGGACGTCAGGGTCTGGCCCTGGGCTCGGGAGAAGGATAGGAAATCCGGCGCAGCGGTGTATGCGGCAGGAACGGCCATAGAGCTGCCCCGGGAACTGGTTGAACTCTCCCGGTGTGCGGGCCGGATTGCGGCATCTTATCTGTATCTCTATCCGCCGGGAATTCCGTTCCTGGTTCCGGGAGAAGAGATACATTCCCGGGATTGGGAGCAGATGGAAGGGTTTTTGGAAGCGGGACTCCCGGTGCGCGGGCTTGGACCGGACGGCCGGATTGCGGTACTGAAATAAAAGACGGAGGCAGAGATGGGAAAACTGTTTTATGTAATCGGAAAAAGTTCAACGGGGAAGGATACGGTTTTCAAAAATCTTATGGAAAATCCCAAGCTGGCCCTCCGGCCTTTTGTAATGTACACCACCCGCCCTATGCGCGGGGGGGAACAGCCGGGAGTGGAGTATTATTTTACGGACGAAGAGGAACTGGCCCGTATGACGGAGCAGGGGAACGTAATCGAGGTGAGGTCTTACGATACCGTCCATGGAGTTTGGAAATATTTTACCGCTCATGGAGAATCTATTGACCTGGAAAATAATAGCTATGCCATGATCGGCGTCCTGGATTCTTTCCGTGCTGCCAGGGAATACTATGGGACGGAAAAGGTGATTCCCATATATATTGAAGTGGAGGACGGGGAACGCCTGCAGCGGGCGCTGGATCGGGAACGGGCGCAGGAAACGCCCGGATATGCGGAGCTTTGCAGGCGTTTCTTGACGGACAGCGAAGATTTTTCCGAAGAAAACATTGAAAAGAGCGGGATTGAAAAGCGTTTTCAAAATACAAACCTGCAGGAATGTATCCAGGAAATTACAGCGTATATTCTGGAAGTTAAGGAACGCTGACTGTCACTTTTTGTAATTGGGAATAAAAAGTTTGTCTTTCCCGCGAAAGCTATGTTATAATGTCCACGACGGCAATGAGCAGTGCCGGAGTATCTCTCTAACAGGAGGCAGAAGAATATATGGCAGCTTTTTCAGAAATCATCGGACACGAACAGATCATCGGACATCTGCAGAATGCCATTCGCACGGGAAAGATTTCTCATGCCTATATTTTGGATGGGGAAGAGGGGGCGGGAAAGAGCCTTTTAGCCCGTGCGTTTGCCCAGACCCTCCAGTGTGAGCAGAAAAAGGCGGATGCCTGCGGGGAGTGCCGTTCCTGCCGGCAGGCGGCCGGAGAAAATCAGCCGGATATTATCCGGGTCTCCCATGAGAAACCCAATTCCATCGGTGTGGATGAGATCCGGGAACAGCTCTGCCAGGACATGCAGATTCGTCCTTACAGCAGTCCTTATAAAATATACCTGGTGGATGAGGCGGAGAAAATGACGGTTCAGGCCCAGAATGCACTTCTCAAGACCATTGAGGAGCCGCCTTCTTACGGTGTAATTCTGCTACTGACTACCAACTCCGATGGGTTTCTGCCTACGATTTTATCCAGGTGCGTGACTTTAAAGCTGCGCCCGGTCAGTGATGCCCAGGTCCGCAGCTATCTGATGGAGCAGCTTCAGATTCCCGATTATCAGGCGGACGTGTGTGCGGCTTTCGCCAGAGGAAATATCGGCAAGGCAAAGCGGCTGGCCCAGTCGGAGCATTTCGGAGAATTGAAAGATCATGCCGTTCATCTGGTGCGCCATATGGAAGACATGGAAATTTACGAGATTACGGACGCCGTCCGGCGTGTCTCGGACTATAAGGCGGATATCAGTGATTATCTGGATCTTCTGGTGCTCTGGTACCGGGATGTCCTGTTGTTTAAAGCCACGCGGCAGGTGGATACACTGGTGTTTGCGGAGGAGATTAACTATATCAGCGCCCAGGCGTCTAAAAGCTCTTATGAGGGCCTGGAGCGCATCATAGAAGCGTTGGATAAGGCAAAAGTGCGCCTGAAGGCGAATGTGAATTTTGAACTTACCATGGAGCTGCTTTTGCTGACCATAAAGGAGAATTGAAATGGAAAAAGTAATCGGCGTCAGATTTCGGAATGCGGGAAAAATCTATTATTTTTCTCCCGGGAAACTGTATATCCCCAAAGGAAAGCATGTGATTGTAGAGACAGCCAGGGGCGTGGAATACGGATATGTAGTAGTGGGAACAAAGGAAGTAGAGGAGAAGCGGATCATCCAGCCGTTAAAGCCTGTGCTGCGGGTTGCCACTGCCGAGGATGACGCCAGGGAGGCGGGAAACCGGGAAAAGGAAAAAGAAGCTTTTCGTATCTGCTTGGAGAAGATCAAAAAGCATAAGCTGGAGATGAAGCTGATACAGGCGGAATATACCTTTGACAACAATAAGGTGCTGTTTTATTTTACGGCCGACGGGAGAATTGATTTCCGGGAGCTGGTCAAAGATCTGGCATCGGTGTTCAAAACCAGGATTGAGCTGCGTCAGATCGGCGTCCGGGATGAGACCAAGATTATAGGCGGGATAGGGATCTGCGGGAGAAGCCTGTGCTGCCATACCCACCTCTCGGAATTTATTCCGGTTTCCATTAAAATGGCCAAGGAGCAGAACCTTTCTTTGAATCCCACGAAAATATCCGGCGTCTGCGGAAGGCTTATGTGCTGCCTGAAACATGAACAGGAGACCTATGAGGAACTGAACAGCCGTCTTCCTAACCCCGGAGACCATGTAACCACAGGGGACGGTCTCAAAGGAGAGGTGCAGAGCGTCAACGTCCTCCGGCAGAAAGTAAAGGTTATCGTGACCCTGGACGGAGATGAAAAGGAGATTCGTGAATACAAGGTGGAAGAACTGAAATTCCGGCCCAGAAGAAAGAAGGAAAAGGGAGACATCTCGGATAAGGAGCTGAAGAAGCTGGAAGCTCTGGAGCGCAGGGAGGGTAAGTCCAAATTAGATGACAATTAAGCTGAAAGATGGGGAACGGCTGGATGAACTGCATAGAAACGGATACCGGATCATCCAGAACGCCCGGAAATTCTGCTTTGGCATGGATGCGGTGCTGCTGTCCGGCTTTGCCAGGGTAAAGGCCGGGGAGCGGGTGCTGGATCTGGGGACAGGAACGGGAATTATACCGATTCTTCTCCGGGGGAAAACACCGGGGCGGAATTTTACCGGACTGGAGATCCAGGAGGAAAGTGCAGATATGGCGCGGCGGAGTGTGGCGTACAATCATCTGGAGGATTCCATTTCCATTGTGACAGGGGATATCAGGGAAGCGGCGGCTCTTTTTCGGGCTGCTTCTTTTGATGTAGTAACCAGCAATCCCCCGTATATGACGGACAGCCACGGGCTTGTCAATCCGGATCTTCCCAAAGCCATCGCCCGGCATGAGCTTCTGTGCTCTCTGGAGGATGTGGTCCGGGGGGCGGCCGGAGTCCTTCGCCCGGGAGGACGCTTTTATCTGGTACACCGCCCTTTTCGGCTGGCAGAGATTATGACGGTACTGGTCCGCTATCGTCTGGAACCCAAAAGAATGCGCTTGGTCTATCCCTTTGTGGAGAAAGAACCGAACATGGTGCTTTTGGAGGCTGTCCAGGGGGGAAACTCCCGCATTACGGTGGAAAAGCCGCTGATTGTATACCGGGAGCCGGGTGTCTACACGGAAGAGATTTACGAGATATACGGATATTAAAACCGGAAGGGCGCAGCAGATTCGCCTGCGGTTTGGGAGGAACGGCATGAGAAAAAAGAGGAGCTGTCTGGCAGGTATCTGTCTTATTTTGTGTCTGTCCGGCTGTGCCAAGACGCAGGATACGGAAGTGCCTGCGGTTCAGTATATGCAGGAAGAAGAAACACCAAGCGAAGAACCAGTACAGGAGCAGCCGGAAATTCCGGAAGAAGAAGAGCAGCCGGAACCGGAGCGGGTGCCGGCCGGGCCTGTGAAAGGAATCTATGTAACGGGTCCCATTGCCGGCCATGAGCGTATGAGTGAGCTGGAGCAGCTGGCGGCGTCCAGCGAGCTGAATGCCATGGTAATTGATATCAAAAACGATGAAGGAATTGTGACTTATCAGATGGAGCAGCCCATGGTGGAAGAGCTGGAGGCAGCGGTCCGCTATATTCCGGACTTGCCGGAGCTGGTAAAGCGTCTGAAGGAGCAGGATGTGTACCTGATTGCCCGGATTGTTGCATTTAAGGATCCGCTGCTGGCGCAGAAGCGGCCCGAGTGGTGCGTACACCGGAAAGACGGCAGCGTATTTCTGGATAAAAACGGCCTAGCCTGGGTGAATCCCTACTGCCGGGAGGTGTGGGAATACCTGCTGGATCTGGCGAAAGAAGCGGCAGCAGCCGGTTTTGACGAGATTCAGTTTGACTATATCCGTTTTCCCACGGAGATCCGGGATGAGGAAGTGGATTACGGGGAGGATTCCCAGGAAAAATCCAAGACGGAAGTAATCTCAGAATTTACCGCGTATGCCTATGAAACGCTTTCCCCCCTGGGCGTGTGGGTGTCGGCGGACGTATTCGGCACTATCATAGATAACGAATACGATGCGTCTCTTGTGGGACAGGACTACAGGGAGATGGCTATGAATCTGGACTATATCTGTCCTATGGTCTATCCTTCCCATTACCGGGACGGGGTTTACGGGATTGAGCATCCGGATCTCCAGCCCTATGAGACCGTGCTGGCGGCCCTGCAGGCGTCGGAGGAAGTGCTGTCCGGGATTCCAAATGGAGAACACCGGGCCCAGGTCCGGGCCTGGCTGCAGGATTTTACGGCTTCCTGGGTCAATCCGCATCAGAGCTACGGGGGAGAGCAGATCCGGAGCCAGATTCAGGCGGTCTATGACAGCGGTTCCGCAGAATGGCTTCTCTGGAACGCCAAATGTTCTTATACAGAGGAGGGACTTCTGACAGAGGAGGAGGCGCTTGCCGGGACAAAAGACCAGGAAGAAGATTCTCAAATGCAGAGTGAGGAGTAAGGTCATGCAGGGAAAGTTATATTTATGTGCTACGCCGATTGGGAATCTGGAGGATATTACGCTCCGGGTGCTCCGGGTGCTGAGGGAAGTGGATTTGATTGCGGCGGAAGATACCCGCAACAGCATCAAGCTTTTGAACCATTTTGAAATTCGTACGCCTATGACCAGCTACCACGAGTTTAACAAATATGACAAGGCCAGGGAGCTGGTAGATAAAATGCACAAAGGGAAGCAGATTGCCCTGATTACGGATGCCGGAACACCGGGAATTTCCGATCCGGGCGAGGAGCTGGTGCGGCTGTGCTGGGAGGAAGGCATTGAGGTTACGTCCCTCCCAGGTCCTTCCGCCTGTATTACGGCCCTGTCCCTGTCCGGGCTTTCCTCCCGCCGTTTTGCCTTTGAAGCTTTCCTGCCCTCCGATAAAAAGGAACGGCAGAGAATCCTAAAGGAGCTGGCCGCAGATACCAGGACGCTGATTCTCTATGAAGCTCCTCATCGGCTGGTAAAGATCCTGGAAGAACTGAAGGAAGCTCTGGGAAACCGGAAGATGACGCTTTGCCGGGAGCTGACGAAGAAGCATGAGACCATCTTCCGGACGGACTTGCAGCAGGCCGTCCTGCATTACAAAGCAGAGGAAGCGAAGGGAGAGTGTGTTCTTGTCATTGAGGGAAGGCAGCAGGAAGAGATTCTTAGGGAACAGCAGGAAAGCTGGGGGGCCTTTACTCTGGAAGAGCACCTGCAGATTTATGAGGAACAGGGAGAATCCAGAAAAGAAGCCATGCGGCTGGTGGCAAAGGACCGGGGATGTTCCAGAAGGGAGATTTACCAGGCGCTGCTGGCAAATAAAAACCGGTAACCATTTGTATGGCTGCCGGTTTTAGGTTTTTGTCTGCAAAAATCCTGTCTGTGCCAGAGATTTCGCAATATGGATATTTATATCAGATTCGCACGTTTTGCCAATTCCTCAATCGATTTTTTTGAAACCATCTTACCGTGGAATTCAATAAGATCTTCGCGTTCTCCAGTGAAAATATCCGTAGGTGCATACTTTTTTAAAATAATTTTGTCATCTTCAACATAGATCTCGAGAGAATCGCGTTCTTCAATGTTAAATACTTTACGTAATTCCATTGGAAGCGTGATACGTCCCAGCTCATCCAGTCTTCTGACTACTCCGGTGTTCTTCATAGCTTCTCCTCCTTTTTCGATGGTAACACTTGATGATTGTTAGTATATCAAAAATTTAACAAGATTCCAATAGAAATTTGAAAAACCTATCTTAATAATTTATTAAAAGCCGGATTGTAGGAAAACTATGGAAAAAAAGGAAAATAGTGCAAAAAATAAACAGACAACTCAGCAGAAGACAAGGATTCTGTGAGGCGTTGTCTGGGGAGGAAGACTGCGGGTGGTAATGCTGTAAAACACCAGAAGCAGATTCTTTCCGGGGCTGCAGGTAAAGCGCTGCCCATTGGCTGAGGTGATCGTGGTAGTGGGACCGGGAGTCAGCTTTAGGGAACCATCCGCCGCCAGAAGATTTTCGTCAAAGTATTGAAGAACAGCCGTTTCGTTGCGCGCTAGAACAGCGACGGCTTCCGCCTGGTAGCGGGGCGGAAAAATCAAAGGGACCGGGAGATCGGCGTCATAGAAAGCAGAAGCCCGCATTCCCCGGCGGAGCTGGAGATTGTTAGGAATATAGGTATCTTTGGAAACGGTAAATGTGACAATTCCTCCGTTTGTGGCAAGCGTGAGAAGCTGGTCGCAGCAGGAGGGAGTCAGGGGGGTAATGTTCTGGATGACTCCTGTTACAGGAGTATACGTTGAATAAGCCATAAAATCTTTCCGCAGCTTTGGGGTTACAGCTGCTTTTTTTCTATAGTTTATGAAAGGGAAGAGAAAAGTGAAACATAGAATAAAGAAGGATTCCATATATTGTTTACAGAACGAGAAAAGAAGAGTGGTGGATTGAGTGCTGAATTATCTGTGGGGAGGGATGCTGCTGATTGGGGTGATATACGGTGCATGGCAGGGAAGGCTGCCGGAAATAACGGCTGCTGCTCTGGATTCAGCAAAGGAGGCAGTGGCGCTCTGCATTACCATGACGGGCGTAATGTCTCTCTGGGTAGGACTGATGGAAATTGCACAGCAGAGCGGAATCATACGCCAGGCTACAAAAAAGATCCAGCCTTTTGTCAATTTTATGTTTCCTGGAATTCCACGGGGACATAAGGCCCGGGAGTATATTTCGACAAATATCATTGCCAATATCTTCGGGCTGGGCTGGGCGGCGACACCTGCAGGGCTTTGAGTTATTATAATGACAGGTTGAAAAATCTATTGAGAAATCAAGGGTTTCCACCGATTTAGTCCTAATGAAAAAATGTAGTTTTGCATCAAAGCATTTCTGATTTTTCAT
>ERZ777305.3181-NODE-3181-length-11837-cov-5.584451_pt1 | contig 11837 bp, 17 predicted proteins | sample MGYA00374965_ERZ777305 | MGnify/ENA primary metagenome ERZ777305 (study PRJEB29328, sample SAMD00013331) | mouse gut metagenome | study: EMG produced TPA metagenomics assembly of the Metagenome analysis of fecal microbiota from mouse which was promoted...
ACCTGGTCTAATTAATACCCGTGCCGAAGCTATCGGGCGAAATAGGGCTATTTGCGGGTGCGTACGCGCGTGTATGTGTAAAGTTAAACAAATAAAAAACCCCGCAGGAGGGGGTAAAGGAGTTGAAACAGTGAGTGCATTAGAAATTGTCGCAATTATTATACTTTGTATATTTGGGATATGCTTTGTTATGCTTTGGGGGCAAACCGTACTTTTAATCGATAAGATTATAAAAATCGACAAAAAAGAAAAGCCCGCTCCGAAAAACGAAGCGGACTTAAAGAAATGATGAATTTTACCTTTTAGCAAAAAACATTGTTTGAAAATAACTTTTAAAACGAATACTACTTTAAAAAATTTAAGGAGCAGAAAAAGGAAATGTCAAAGAAGAAGCATTACAACAACAGAGGCAACAACCGCGGCGGCGGTTATGCCGGAAAGTCAAATCCCACGGGCGCAAAATTAATTGCGGCAATAGCCTTGCTTTTGGCGGTCGCGTACGTAATAACTTCGCTTGCGTTGGGTATGGTCTGGAACCCGTTGAAATGGGGCAAAAAGCCGGACAAGCCTACCGCGGGCAAATCACCGCTTACAATAAGTATATCGGAAGAAAACGGAATAAGTTTAACTACGTCGGTGGAAAGCGGCGAGCCTAAAACGGTGCGCATAGAAGCAAGCTTTACGCCTGCGGACGCGACGGAAACGAAAGTCGAGTGGTCTATGTATTCGCAGGGACACATCGCGGTTAAGGACTACATACAAATGACGCCGGACGAGAATAACGCGCCGGGCGTGACGTTGACCTGCTTAAAACCCTTCCACAGACGAATTTGGCTGTTGTGCATGTCGCTTTATAATTCCGAAATATCGGCGGAAGTCAATATAGATTATTTAAAAGTACCGCTGGAATTTTGGGGCTGTAAAGCAAAATATATAGGTAGTACGACGGAAAACTTTTCATTTAATGAAATCGAATACGACGTCGGCACGGTAGAGCCAACGATAAAGGGCGACGTAACGATAAACTTCGCCGAAGGTATAATAACGGCGTTGCAATCGGCAGGGTATACGATACAGAACAACTACAAAATATTCAATGTAATACCGGATGACAGAATGACGGCGCGGAGCATAATTTACCAAGCTATGAGAGAGGCGGACGACGAGTTCAGCGAAAGCAACTTGGACAGCGCAATGTCGGTAATCGGCAAGTATTTAAAAGCGAACGACGACGGTTGCGGCGAATATTTTCTGTTTGTATTCAAGTTCAACGGCGTATATGAATACAACGGCGAAACGATAGGCAGCTTTGAAAATCAGAACGATTTCGGGCTTAACAATTTAAACGAGTTTACGGTATATCCTGAGGACGTAAATATCGGCGACGGGGTGGTAATAGTATGAAAAAGTTTATAGCTGTAATAATGGGCTTAATAATAACCGCGGGCATAGTCTGCGGCTTCGGCTTTGTATCGCGCAGGGACGGCAAATGGTTTCAGGAATCGGACATGTCCAAATGGCATATAAAGAACGAAAATCCGGATAATACGGACAACTCCGAAGAACAGACCGGCGTCGTAGCATATACTTCGGACGGCGAAGCGTTGGAAGCGGGCGGCAGTTATGCCATGCCCGTAGCGTATACATATCTCGGAGCGAGGAGCGAGGAGCAAAACGAAGATAATACGGAATATTTTTCCCCTACAATCGAGCTTACGGCGAACATAGACAACCCGTATATTAATCCGGTATACGAATGGTCTGTATCGTTTGCGAACCCTTCTTCCGAATGGGCAAAAGATAAAATAGCAAGCGGCTATATCGGAGTTTTACCGTTTGGCGACAACCAGCAAAGCGCGATGATAACATACCATAACAATTTTGCCGAAAAAATAATTATAAAGGTAAGTATCAGCGGACAAGCAGACGCCAATTACACAACGTGCACTGTAAACTGTGTAAAGAAAGCGCAGCTTGACAGGACCGAGTGTATAGACAATCACGATTTTAACGGCAACCCTTTTAATTTCGGCACCAGAGTAGACTACGGAGCGGGAACGGTCATAGGCGATTTCAAGCTAAATTCTTTTACGGTTGAATTAAGCTATACGTTAAAGGAGGAAATACAAAAGCTTCTTACATTTGCCGTAGAGTTTAAAGCCTACACCGCGCCGGAAGCAGTTGAAACTTACTGTTTGGACGGAATATTTTACGTACGTTGCTATTTGGTATACTCTGACTTTATTGTCGGCTACGAGGAATACGACACTGCGCACAAGGACGCTATAAAATACGCATGGTATCACGGTTATGAAGCAGACCGCAAGGCCAATTACTGGCGCGGTAATCTGGATACGAATATAAGCGTTAACTATGAAAAATACGGCTACACAATAAAAAACAACATGAAAAAAGAAAGCACAGCCGGCTATATAACGGGCAATGAAAACGGTGCCGGTATTGTTCCGAATGTAACGCTTAACAAAACGGATATATCAACCGGCGGACAGGTATGACATGCGGCGGATAAAATACATAAGTGTAGCGGCAATTGCGGCGTTACTGGTCTTAATAACTTTAATAACACTAATGACAAGCGGCATAAAAGTTTATGCCGCTACAACGCTATACACAAGCGCGCTTGAAGATTTGCAGCGGGACAGCTCCTTTGACTTCGAAGCGTATCCGGTAGACGATAAAGATTATTCGTTAAAGGTCATTCAGATAGCGGAAAGCTCGGACGGCGAATTGTTTATTTACGTTTACCAACCTTGCGCAAGGGGGAAAGATTTGCGGGCAACGACAATAAGACTGTCGCAAACTACCGGCATAAACATTTCTCCGAAAGATTACAAACTTACTTTTTTAAATTCTTCGGGCGTGTTTTACAAATACAAAGTCGAGGGTTTGGAACTGAAAAAAAGCGTAGTCCGTTATTATGACATAACGGCGATACACCGTCCTTTCGATAAACTCATCGACGAGGGTGTCGGCGGCGGAAACATTGTCAACGAAGTTGTATATAAAGTCGGTCAGGTCTGGACGGCTACCACTCTGGACGGAAAAGTCAGTTACGTCATGGACGAAACCGAAACGATAGAAATTACGAACAAATACGTCGGGTTTGCGCAATACGACGAGGGAACAAAGGTCGGCTGGGGCATAACGAACGGTACGACCCGCGCGCACTTTATAGCCTTTTCCACTAATCACAATATAGACAAGCTTATCTCCGTCGACGTCGGATTTAAGGAACAATCCGTTTCATGCGAACTGTGTTTGAACCCGATACATTTAAATCATGATTACAAGGAATACCATGATTACAAATTCGGAGAGCAGTACCAACACCAACCCGACCCGCTTACTATCCACTATACGGACAAGGTGACTGCGGATAAATACACTTGGAACAGAATACGCAGTACAGCGGACTTTTTGAAAGACGAAATAAACAAGGACTATGTTATTACTTCCGACGGATTAAAAGATATATCCGGCACGCAATGGATATTAAACTTTTATGAGACGCAGGTAGAAGTAAAAGTCGACGGTATTTGGACTTTATTGTTAAGCTCTTGGGCGTCGTTGTTTGTGGGCGACGCGGACGTCAGATATAATCGCGTTTCGGACGTGACAATATTACGGCTTAGCTTCGAAACGAACGGAGATTATTACAACCTCGGTGTAGTGGACAACAAGCAGACGGGAAGCGGCAAGCCGATAAACGTTTCCACGAAAGACCCTTCGGACGTTCCTTGGTGGGTATGGGTGATAATAGTCGCGGCGGTGGTTATAGTCGCATTAATTCTGATATGCGTATTCGTGCCGGGCGCGGCTCCGGCAATCGGGCGCGGATTGCTGTTAATCGGCAAGGGAATAATATTCGGAATCTACTATTTGTTTTACGGCTTGTTTTGGGTCGTTTCTCTGCCGTTCAGGGGCATTGCCTTTTTGTATAAAAAAATGAAAAAGCGACTGTACGAAAAGGGAAAACAAAAAGAATATGTGCGGCAACAAAAATTGAACCGTAAAGCAAGTATGGAAGTTGCCCGTTACCAAAATACGCTTGTCCGCAAAGAGCAAGTCAGGCAGGATAAATTAAAATTTAAAGACGAGGTAAAAGCAGAGCAGCGTAAAAGCAAGCAGGCTACGAAATCTGCGAATAAACGAAAGAAAAAGTCTGCAAAGCAACGTAAAAAAGGCGGCAAGAAAAAATGAAAGGTCTTACTATGTTTTTCTCATTGGCTTTTACGGTTAGCCTACTTGCAAGGATATTGTTTGGATATTACGTCTACAAGGTTCCGGTATTCGGGTCGTTATTAACGCTTTTAACGTGGCTCAGCGTCGCCTTCGGTATTCTTATGGTGTTATTTGTCGTCCTTATAGTAATTAAGGCGTTTAAAAGAAATAAAGAAGACTAAGGAGAAAAGCAATGAAAGAAATAAAAAGTAACAGAGAATTAGCAAGAGATCGTAAAGCGACAGAAAGCATAATTGCTACAATCTGCGGAAATACAGCTCCGGGACAGAGAACCGTCAGCGCTGCATGGGTTGCACTAGCAAGTGGAACCCATAACATAGATAAAGTTAACAAAGTAATGGATCATTACGGTTTAAAAATTAAAAACGGCGAAATAGATTTGTCGGGCAAAGCAAATTTAGGCGGGGCTTATAAAGAGATTCTCGTTAAACGGCAGAAGGCTTTGGACGAATATTTAAAACGTCAAAAAGCAAAGAAACAATCAAAAAAGCGGAAGTGATTTCCGCTTAACATGCCGCCGGCGGAGGGAAACCTTCAAAGCGGCTTTCGACCACGGCTCCGGCGTTTGGTGGCTCTTACGTCGGGGTTGCTGGTAAGGTTATGACTCTTCACGGAGAAAAAAATAAAAATTAAAGAGGTCGAAAAAATGAACAACAGAAGAATTATTAAAGGCAAATTGTACTTGAACGAGAACGGAAGGCTTGCTATAGAGGACGGGTGCAATGGCGAATACGAGTTCCATTGCGGTTACGGCGTGGAACTTTTTCTGTGCGGTAAATGGCTGTCAACGCGTATAGAGGCGGACATGCTAAGCTGCGAATATTACGCCGTAGGACTGCGCGGGTTGAAGCTTGAAGGCTTGCCCGCCCGTGTGCGTGTGTGAGGTGGCAAAATGGAAGAAAAGAAAGTTTTGCAGGCGCTCGTAGAAAATTTGTATTTATCTATCGACGAAAGTAACGGAACGAAGTTCGAAGTGTACTCTTATGAAAAGTTGGCCCGCGCGTATGCTATAGCAAAGCAACTTTACGAGTATGATTGTGTAGATCAGGAAGAAGTGGAGGACTTCGTTAAAGCAGTTATGCGGAGGGTGGAAAAATGACCCGTAAGCTATTTCACGAAGAAGAACACAAGACGCAGCTTGCATTTGCTAATGGTTTTGTTGAATCCGTTTACGGTGATTTAAACGATATAAAGCATAGTTTTTTCCGAATCGGTTTCAGACTTTGTGAAGCTGCCAAGCTGGGATATTATAAAACTCTCGGATACGCAAATATAACAGATCTTGCGCTTGATAAATTCAATTTTTCAAAAAGCACTACATATGAGCTTATGGCGATACACGAGCTTGCGCGCGGCGAAACGCCGCTATTAATGGCGCCGCAATACGAAGAATTTTCTCAGTCACAGCTCAGAGAACTTTGCCGTTTAAAAATGGATGCTCCCGGATTTATGCGTATAGTTAAGCCTTCTGATAAAGTAGCGACAATAGGTTTTGCTGTGACGTTCTGGAACAAGTACGTATTTAAACATTCAGGTGGTCCGCAGGTTAAAAATATCAATGATCTTTTAGAGCTGGATATTGATACGCCTTTGGACGCGGTAGAGCGTGTTTTGGAAATGCGGAAAGCTCGAAAGACTGCAAATTTTGACAGTGTTGAAAATTCCGCATATGCGGAAAAATCCGAGCCTGAGCAAGAAAATTACGACGGACAATTACCGGGACAAACTAAACTTAGCCTTGAAGAAGAAACGCCGGACAACAGCAAATTTTCCGCATATGCGGAAAATTCAGTAGTTTCGGACAAAGAATATGACGCGCTAATTAAAGATTTAGACGGACTCATAGCCGGGAAACCGCTGCTTACAGACGACGAGCTTATCGTGTACTGTTTAAAGAAATACGGTACCGGTACCGAGGGCGGGAAGTTCAGACTTTGCGACAAGGTAAAAGACGGCGATTTTACAACAAGCGAATTTATCGACTTTGTTAAAAAAGAATACGGCGGCATTTACATGGGCGGCGCGGATAATTTTCATAAAAGCATTGAAGCAACAAGCCGAGGACTTGAAATAACGCGGTTATCCGGAGGCGCGCTTATCTTATCATGGTATACGGTTGCCGGAAGAATTAAGCGGCTAATAGAAAGCGGCGAGTATCTGAGCGCAGAGGAACAGGAAGAATACGCACGAAAGTCTTTAACTCCGGCGTTGAAAAACAGCTACGAAACGGGCGACGGTCTGGAATGGGTAGATCCTGCGCCGGTGGTTGGCAAGACCGCAATGCAGAGCGTTGCCGAGTTGACACCGCGGCGTCGTACGCGCAGGCAGTATTTATCCGAGCTTCCGGACGAGGAGTTCGTAACGAGCCTGTTACTGCAGATAGCAAAAGTCTATCCGTTAAAGGGCGACAGCGCGGCTTTAATATCGAGCATGCGCAAACGGCTTATAGAGTGGCTTAACCAACCGCAAGAGGTGTAGAAATGGCACAGCATTTAAAAACAAAGCCTGAATATTTTCAGGCGGTTATAGGCGGCAGAAAACCCATGGAGATACGCTGTAACGACCGAGACTTTAAACCGGGCGACAGCGTAATTTTAGAGGAGTTCGAGGGGTATTTGGACGTTCCCGCTTGTCCGGACTTCGGAGAGAACTGCCCGCCTGTAGAGTATGATACGTACACCGAACAGGACGATTACAAAATCCCCGAACGGAGATTGGTACGAAATATATATTATGGCATCTGAAAAATAAATTTTTAGGAGAAACAAAATGAAAGAATCAAAAGAATCGCGCTTTAAGCGAATTGCAGAAGCGCGTGTTAACAAAATTACAGCTATGCTCAGACTGCTCGGTAACTGTTCTTTTAAGGGCAATTACGAGTATACGGAAGAACAAATTAATAAAATCTTCGATAAATTGTATTCTGAATTGGATAAAGTTCATCAAAGGTTTATTGGCGCCGAATTCGGTAATGGGAAATTTAGTTTATCAAATGATAATATTCGCAAAGAAAATCCTTCGCTTATAATGCCGTTGCCCGATGGTACATATTTACGGGCAGTTGCTGCGGAAGACGACACTATGCCGAATCTAAGTATTTATCTCCAGACAGGCAATGGCGACGAAGAAAAATCAGTATGCTATGCGGAGTATAATTACGAAAGAGAAGCTGGCAAAGAACTTTGTATTGTTAGAAGGTAAAAGCATAAGCGCTGATCGCATTAGAGAAGCTCAGCAAAAGAAACAGTTGACAGCTTACCACAATACTGAATTGCTATTAAAACACTATAAAAATATTGCATGGATGATCGAATGTTTTCCAGATACTATTGCGGAAGAATTAGAGCAGCCATTTCAAAATGTTGACGAAATGATAGAGCGCTTAGATTTGGAAATCACTTTGGGAAACTATAAGATTGAAAATCGTTTAGCAAGCATTCGAAAAACAAGACTCGTATTAGATAGGATAAATGAAGCTCTAACGGTACTAAAAAAGAAACCGGAAGACGGTGAGCGATTATATGACCTTATTTATTTAACATACATAACGCCAGAAAGACTGTAAGCGTCGCCAATGTCAAGCATATCGTAAAGAGCTTTACACCGGACGCAGGTGCTTAATAAAAATAAAAGACGTATTCGCGCTTGACGGCGCCGGGATATGTGGCTACGTCGCGTTTACGTTCGATATTTTAAATATAACGGATAAGAAGGAGCGCAAATGAAAAGTATAGTTCAGTTGCATTACGAAGTGAATTTAAGCGAAATAAACGAGTTGCCGTCAGGCTTTCAAGTGTTACAGAAAGATACGCAATTTAATGCGTATAAGCTGCTTGAAGCGCACGTGGACTTTTTCTCCGCAAACATGCAGCGTTACAAATATTATTTGTTAACGCAGCCGCCGCTGCCTAAAGTAACGGCGTATCAGACGGCGGAAGCATTGGCTCATATAAGCATAAAGGGGAACAAATGAAAAAGAAAGAAAACAATAAATCGGAAAAGACAAATAAACGTTTTCAACGGCACTTCCGCAAATTTCACAGTAAAGAAACGACAGGGCACCCGTCTTATGTTTACGATGAAAAAGGGAACGTATATAAAGTTTTGGGTGTAACTTCTGCAAGTAAAACAAATGAAGTCTTAAATATCCGTTTAGAACAAAATCCAGAACCGGGAAATAAAAAGCCTGCATACATACAGCCAAAATCAAAAGAAGTTCCGAAAGGTACAAAGAATAAAAAGCTAAAGGGCTGGAAGCTATCGGGGAACGACAAGCAGATTGTACAGGAGATAATAGACAAAAACGAAGAAAAGAAAAAGCCCCGCAAAAAATAGCAGGGCAAAAAAATAAGAAAAGGTTGCGAGCGGATAAATCCACTTATTCGCACCGTTCAAGCCACAAGGCGAACAAATAACCTTTTCAATAGTTATTATACTCAACAAAAATAAAAAGTCAACATAAAAAGCAAAAAAAATCCGCCAAAGTAGACCTCGGCGGCTTGGTTTCCTTAGAAACCCCGAACAGATAAATCAGTTCAGCAACACAAATATAATATCAGATTAAAATAAAAAAGTCAATATAAAAGGAGAAAAAACTATGTTTGGAGATAAGAAAAAGGAAAGCTCGGAAAACCAACAACATTTTACGGTATTTGATACGTGTCGTGGCAAAACATTTGCGACCGAGGCAGAAGCAAAAGCATATGAAAGGGAGTATCGGAAGCGAACCGGCATTTTTGTATCAGTCGAGAGAACGCAAAGAAAAGTAACACACAAATACGGACTTGCAGAAAAGTAGATGAAGTTTATGCAAACCAAAATAAAAAAAAGAAAGAAAGAAAGGCGGTTGCCCGAAACTTAATTCGTCCTTAACCCGTGCAGTGCCTGCACATTTACCTTTCTATTTATATTATACACCATAAATTAACAAAGTCAACATAAAAGGAGAAAAAACTATGTTCGGAGATAAGAAAAAGAAAACTGAAAAGAAATCAAACAAAGAAGAAAAGTTACCGAAAGTAAAAAAGACAGACGCCAACGGTGAAAGGCAGAGTATCCCCAAAGGCTATAAAGCAACCGTATCAAAAGACGGTACAATTATAGCTGTATCTAAGACGACGGATTTATCCGGAAAGAAAAACGGAGCCAAAACGCCAGAAAAGCCAGTTAAATCTGCGGACAATACTAAACCAAAAACATTAAAGCACACGCCCGTTGCGCAGGCGCCCAAGCAGGCAACAAAGCCCAAGAAAACGCAGAAGCCGCAGATTAAGCACTCTGACAAATACGAGCGCGGTACGGACGAAGGTAAGCCTATTATAATCAAGAAAATAGAGCCGAGGCGGACGAACAGAAAAGAGTTGCGCAAAGTGGCTAAAATAGGCGGGTACACGGTTTTTGACGGTCCGCGTGCCGGCAAGACGTTCGAGACGCCGAAAGAAGCGGCGGAGTATGCTGCGGACGTTCTGAAGAAGACGGGAATACTTTATAAAATCGAAAAGACGGACAGGCAGGTCTCGCACACTTATAAAGCAGAAAACCATAGTCAGAAGAAATGATATAATGTCAAGTTTAACAATAGTTATCGGTGATCCGGGTGCGGGCAAAACGTCATGGATAATAAAGGAATTAAAAGAAAAGGTTCGTAAAGAAGGACAGCGCCGTCAAAGACTGTCTACTGCTCAGATAGAGGTTTTAAACCGTACCCGAAAACACCCGTTAACTCCGCCGTCACAATTTCCTATTTATACAAACTTTCCTGCGCAGTTCCGATACGGCTACGAAAAGGTATTCAAGCCTTATTATATGAACGAGGCGTTTTTCGGCTTACCGAATAAAGGAAAAACTGTAATACCGGTCGTACCGTGGAGCGTGGTGGCGTTGCAGGAAATGGACGACGAGTACAATAGTCGAGAGCGCGGATTAATGGTAAAGAGTGTAACCGGCTTATATAACAAACGTCGACACTGGAATCTGGATATATATATGGATCTGCACAGATTAATGATTTTAGATTCTATAATCCGTAAGACAGCGACGCGAGTTATAGAGGTTTTAAGCTGTAAGCATGAAAAGGATTATTCGGGGCGACGCGTTCTGAAAACGACGTGGCAACTCAGAGAGTTTACTAACATAGACGAAGCTCAAAAGTATGCTGCAACAGAAGGCAGAGAAGGAAAGTATACGGAACGCGAAGATACATACGAGGGCGATATATTTAAATGCTATGATACGCAAAGCTGCGCTTCGGAGTTTGTGCCGGACGAAGGGGACGATTTTATATATTTATCTCAACCTTCGGAAGTGGATAAAGCGACCTTACCGCCGGAGTTTGTAAAATTTTATAGTAAGAAAGAGGAATCAAAACAAAAGGGAATAAAACAATATGTCGGATAAAACAGAATACAAAGAGCGCGAAACAGGGGATATATTGGCAAAGGTTGCCAAGCTGCAGGAGCAACTGTATAAATATTGTGGGAAGCTGGACGAGAATGCCACGAACCTCGGGAAAGAAATGTCCGGAGAAATGCTCGAACACTATTACGCGCAATATCGCAGAGAGTATGCGCTGATGAACGAGACCGAGCTTATCGAGGTAGACAAAGAAATAGAGAAGCTAAAAATAAAACGCGTGCAAGAGCTTGCCGCAATACAGCTTGAACGGGATAATCTTAATAACGAGCTGGAGTCAATACGTGCGGAGCATAAACGTCAATTTGAGTTCGAAAAGGAAAAAATCGAAGCGGAGTTCAAAATCGAAAAGGATAAAGCGCTCGGGGAAATACAGCTCGAGCACGATAAAATAAAAGCGGAAATAGAGCGCAAGCGCGAGAAGCTCGCAATCGAAATGCAGATACTTTCGGAAACGGCTGACGAGGAAGCGCGGATAGTAATGAACACAATTATTCCTGAAAGTAAACGCAGGTTTAAATTATTCGGAATCAGGTTCGGAAAGCTTGTTTACAATCAGGCAATGAATTTAGCGTTTGAAGCTGCGGAGATCCAAGCTTCGGAATACCTTATGTCCAGAGCGCAGACTATAGGCGACAACCAAATTAAGTACCAAGAAAAATACGGATTAATTCCAGAAGATTCCGTCGGGCAAGAAGCGGAGCAAGAGAGTGAAACCGAAGAAGAAAAAGAGAACGTCTTCGAACCTAAAAGTTTAACCGAAAAAGAGCGCCGTAAAACATTAAAAATGTTTGCCGCAGAAGATAGAAAAGAGTACAAAACACAACGGAAAAAAGAAAAAGCGGAACGCAAACGGTTAAAGAAAGAGGCGAAACTCAAAAAGAAAAAAGATAAAGCCGAATCTAAAGAGCCGGCAAAAGAAAATCCGGTTCCTTCCGGCGAAGGGGAAAAAGATAAAGGGGGATAATTATGAGAGACGGTATACGTTACGAATGTGACGAAAAGGACCTGACAGGGAAAAAGATTTGCATGTGCAGTGCAGTATTTAAAAGTTATAAAAAAGCCCGGGCAACAGGCTGGTGTTTGGCGAAAGATTATAAGACTTGCTACTGCCCCGTGCACGCGCCTGCACACCAAAGGGGAAATGCGAAAAACACAAATAA
>ERZ777305.3182-NODE-3182-length-11831-cov-3.491763_pt1 | contig 11831 bp, 10 predicted proteins | sample MGYA00374965_ERZ777305 | MGnify/ENA primary metagenome ERZ777305 (study PRJEB29328, sample SAMD00013331) | mouse gut metagenome | study: EMG produced TPA metagenomics assembly of the Metagenome analysis of fecal microbiota from mouse which was promoted...
TGGTACTCACGGGTTGTACCGCGAAATCGTTTTAAAAATCAAGGAAAAGTCGGGATAAAAAGGGTAATTTTTTGCTGGAAGCAGGATTTATTTAGGGATAATGGGTGTGCTACCATCCCATTTAAAGGAGTATTTAAAAATATGTGCTTTTGACCACAAATTCTTCGGTCTGATGCTCAACGCTGCACCGTAGAAAAGAAAATATGCGAAAAAGACCACAAGTCGAAGAGGTTCTTGTGGTCTTTTCTTCATACTTAGGAGGATCTGATCTCTTGAGTCTTCTCAATGATTCGAACGGTATCACTGATAATTCGAGCGGTAAAAGTAGTAAAGCCCCTGTAACTGCAGGAGCTTGAATAAGAGTACCGCTTTCAGATGCCGGCGGTTTTGCTGTCTGATCAGTACTCGATCTTGAACAGATTCTCTACGTTGGATGAGAGTACCGCGTCATAGAGCCTGCCCTTAAAATCGATCCAAGTCTCGGTTTCTTTCTCATTGGCAGTGCCTGTATAGAATTTACGGCCGGCGGCTAAGAAATCCGGAGACACAATGCCGTCGACAGCAGTCAGCTTCATGACTTTATTTCCGTAACCGATTTCGAAATACAGCTTTCCAAAGATGCATTCCGGTGCACAGATGTCTTCTGAGGGTAAAGCCATGAAACGGTTTCGGGTTACACAGCGCCCGATAAGTTCTGCTGAATCCGTAATACCGGGGCCGGGGAAAGCTGTTTTTAGAGTGATAAGTTTGCGCTGAGCCACTTCACCTTCAGGCACCAGTCGATCAAGCGCATATTTCATCATGCGAAAGCAAAGGGCAAGACCACCGCAGCGCTTTAGTCCATGATAGGTTTCACAGTCGTTAAGCGTGATAACGGTGATGGTCTTTCCGCCATTTTCTGTCACGCGAATTTCTTCAGCATTGGTCATTTAAAACTCCTAAAGTAGAACTGTTATTCGAAAGCAAGCGGAAGGACTAATTCCTCGACTTTTACAGGATTTCTCATCATCCCGTTATCCTTGAGAAATTTCTCGTTGACTCTGAGATCGTTCACATCTTTCTGAGTCATCTTGTCAAAGTAGTGGCTTCGTTCAATGAGAGTCTTAGCGTTCTCAACAGAAATTCCGTGCTCTTTAGCGCCCATTTCTGCGGTTTGATCCGGGTTGTTTTTCATCCACTGAAGCGCTTCCTTATAGACTTTGCTGACGCGTTTGACGATATCTGGGTGTTCTTCGGCAAATTTCTGAGTGGTGGTCATGACAAGCGTGGGCTCAACCAGTCCGTCGGCGTTTACGATTGTCTCGGCTCCGGACTTGTTCGCTTTGATAAGCGCGCTGCTTGCGACAAGCGCTGCGTCAGCCCGACCGGCCATAATGGCGCTTAAAGCTTTTGGAATTCCCATGTTGATAAACTGCACGTCACTTTCTTTGAGTCCTTCTTTCTCTAACGCGGCGACAAGAAGCTGATGCAGGAAAGTTCCTTTGGGGCCGACTACCTGTTTACCTTTTAGATCTTTAATTGTCAGATGCGTACCGGGTTTGGACACAATGGCAAAGTTTGAGGTTGGATGAGCAGTGCCTGTCAGAATGCGCACAGGCAGACCCTCTGAATTCAGCATGAGTACAGCCGCAGTGTTCATATTGCCGGCGATATCAAGACTTCCGGCACCCATTGCGCGGGCCGCTTCCGGACTCGTCCCCATGTTGTGCCAGTTGACTTTGATCCCTTCCTTTTCAAATTCTTTTTCAAGCATCTGACGGTCTTTCATGACGAGAAGCTGAAGTACAAAAGGAGGTTTAACGTAGGAGATGTTGAGTTCTTTAATCTGAGGCGCGGCTGCCGAGACGGCAGAAGCCGCAAGAATGAGGATTGAGGCAATGAGTGATTTAATTTTCATATGAATTCCTTGAACTAACTGATATGTAGATCGAGAATAAACAATATTGAAAATTATAATTATTATCATTTACGAATAACGAAAGCTGTTTTTTGATCGATTGATACGAGTAAGGGATTACTCCAGCAAAATGAGAATGAGATTTATTTAGATGAGTTAAAACTTAAAGACAAAAAAAAGACCGAACGATGTCGGTCTTGAGACTTTAAAAATAAAGATTAAAGCACTTTTTCTATCGAGGACTGAAGAATGGCGTCATGTTTACGGCCTTCTACGACTTCATTACGAAGCTGACCGCTCGGGTGGAAGGAAACGACTTGACGAGCTTTGATAACGGCAGCCTCACCGGACTTAGGATTGCGGCCCGGACGCTCGTTCTTCTTCTTAATTGAGAACACGCCAAAATTTGAAAGCTTTAAGTCCTCGCCTCGAGCTAAGCATTCGAGAGACTCCTGAAAGAAGAGCTCAACGATTTCTTTACAGAATTTTTTAGGCAGCCCGAATTGTTCATAAATCACATCAGAAAGATGGCTCTTGGTTAATGTGTCGCCTTCCTTCAGCAGGCTGCACAGAACCATTGTTGTTTCTTCTTTCTGCTGTTCTTTAACAGCTTGTTTTGGGAGTTCTTCCATGATCTTCTAATTTTGGGTTAAACGAAAGGAGGATTCTATACCAATATTGCTTTGTTGTCCTATTTCGTTAATTATTAAGCAAAATTACGGAATAAGCATTTGCTTTTCGACGAGCGACTCCGAATTCGTCTGAATAGAAAAATCGGGAGGATGCGCGACAGAATCCCACTAATTATGTCTATTTACCACTGACTCAATATGAGCAATTAATCCAGCGATTCTTTTTTTATTAAATTGTTAAAACTCGATTAGTCGTTTAAAGAAAGAGCAGTGGCAAGGATAATGAATAATCCGATTAGGACGGCCATCCAAAAGGCCGCAGAGGATTTTTTCCCGGATTTGCTTTTTATTGGTTCGGCGCCCTGAGGTGTGCGATGAAATGACAAAGGATGCTGAATGTATGTTTCGCCGGCAGTTTCCGGAAGACCTTCCGGATTAAGCGCCTTAGTCACTTCACTAAAAAGCGCGGCAAGTGCATCTTCTTCCTTAAAAAGACCTTTGACGCTCTTATTGAATATCGCGGCTTCAGCGGTGAAAGTGACAAGACATGGGATCTCCGTCTCCGGGTCTTCGAATACCGCAGAAATTAAAATCGGATCACCGGGATGGCTCTTGCGGTCGCGTGAAAAGACAAAAAGGGCGCTGCGGTAATCCAAAGACTCTTTGAAGGGCTTTTCCTGTATGGGTCGAACGTAATACTCCAGTTCGAATGAATCCCAAATAAATGCTTTGGACAGCGTTTGACTTCTTACCGGCAGACCCATAACCGGCGCATTCCCGGTTATAGGAGGCAGGGTCTCTTCCGAGCGCACCTCGAGCTCCGACTGATGAAAGGAGAGATTGGGGATCATGTCGGCTATTTCCTGAAAGCCGCTGCGATTCTGAGGTTTTAACTCCATGAGGTATCTCTCTTGATCAGAAAAATCGGATTTTGCGCTGACAGGCGATCAAAATGCGACGTCTTTTGGGCGCGAAGCATCGAAGCAATGTCGGTAATGTATGGTTCGTTCCATAGATTGATGTAGGCTTTCTGAGGGCCTCCGTGAAGGATACATTCCTGAGAGAAAAATTCGATCAGGATATCTTTCCAGGGATAGAAATTAAAAGACTTCCGCCCCCAGAACTGTTCCTTCTGAGGGAATTCAACGCCTAAATCAGAAATTCGGCACTGCATGAATTTTAAGGTACCGCCTTCCTTAAGAAGCTCGCTAAACTTTTTTATGCGGGCAAGCATCGCAATGTTCCTGAAGACATAAATGAAGCTCTGCCATTCGCTTTCCTCATCGAAAGCAAAGCGGACTTCCTCTCCGTTAGACATGCGAAATCCCCAATGTCTGAACCTGCAGGAGGGGGCGTTTTGATCGGCTTTGAAGTTTGAGGCACAGTAAAAGAGAGAATCTATTTCCGCTAAGAGATAGTTTTTCCCGTCATAGGAGAGTTCTGTCTCGGACAACTTAATTTCAGAGCCGCCGCGAGTAGTAAAGCTCGATTCTTCAAAGGAAGTTTCGGCGCCAAGGTTGACGTTTTCCCGTGCGATCTCGGAACGGGAGATGATCTCTGTCAGTTCGCCTGCATAGGCTTTTAAGAATGAGGGAAGAATCTTGTGTTTTTCCTGCTGCCAAATAAAAAAGCATTCATCAAGAGGGTTGAGCGTGAAACTGTCGTCAAGACAAAAGGCTTTGAACTGCGAGAAGGAAGATGCGGTTTTGGCGGCCAGCTGAAATCCTTCGGAGACGGTTTCTGTGTTGCCAAGCCGAGATTCCCGGCCGATATATTTGATGAGAGCCTTAAACTGTCTCAGCGCCTGCCTCATGCGGCTTGAGAAGAATTTGTCATAGCGTCTGAGCAGAATGTCGGTTAATCGTTCTGAGCTGCGCTGATGAGGACATGCGGCCGAGAGCATCCGATAAAAACTCCTAATGGTTTCAGAAGAGTAGTTTTGGAGGATATGTTCAACAAAAGACGTCTGAAAATACGGGACAAGAGGAAGAACGGTATCCAGATCCTTACGGGTCAGTTCCTCAAAACCGGTGCTTTTTCTCTGTTCATTGATCCGTTTCAGGATCAGCTGCAGATCTAGGGCCGCAAACTCTTCCTGGATCCCGACTATCTCACGGATAAAGTCTTCCGCATCTTGCGTGCTGAGTGATGCGGCATACTTTTTTCTCAGGTGCGCAAGCCGCAGATGCATATGGCTGAGCGTGCCGTCACTTTTATGATTGAGAAGTACCGGGGCGCCTCGAGCAGTTACGGTCAAATACGATTCATGGTCCTTGACTTCATCACTGTCACAAAGAGAGAGGACTTCTGAGAGCGAGCGCTCAAGACTCGTCTGAGTATCCTGCGCTGCCGCCTGTGCAGAGTACGGAGAAGAACCTGAGGCAAAGTATGTGGGCATCAGAATTGCCGGCAGCTTGCGTACTCGGATGCGTTGTTCATCGAGTTTTTGAATAAATGGTTCCTTCAAACCGGGAAGTGCGCTCGGCATTTGATCTCTGACAGGTATATTAGATTTCACAGGTTTTTAACAATGATACTAAAGAGGCGCTGAGAGACATGCCGATACGGCTCAATTCGGAAACTGAGTCTGCTGTTTTCAGGCAAAAAAAAGCGCTTGAAAAATAAATTCAAGCGCCAGTCTAAATGTGATGGTGGAGGATCGGTCGTTCTGAACGAACTTCGGAGATCCCCCGGAGATTCCATCACCAACCTCAAATCCCAAGGAGAAGTGACAATATTTAATTGCCACGGACAAATATTAGCACAAACAACTAGGTATTTCTACTACCATATCGATACGGCACTCATTTTGAGTTTCTATTTGTTGCTAGACAGCGTAAAGCTTTACCAGCACTGAGGCGGAAATCAGCCAGAAAAGTACGGCTCCAGTTCTATTTACGATTTTGGAAAACTTTTCATTCATCCAGCGGCCAGCCGCATACGCCGCGCTGTAGCTGTAAATAATATGAACCAGCCAGCAGGTAACAACAAAGATGCTGATCAGTACCGTCAGCTGCAAGGCATAGGAGCTCGTATGACTGACAAACTGCGGCATCAGAGACAGCAGGAAAATAATCAGCATCGGGTTCGTGAGCTGCAGCAGCGCTGCGCTCGAGAAAATCTTAAAGCGTGCTTTGGAGGGACTGGGGTCTTTAAAGCTTTCAATCCGTTGAGAGAGACTGTGGGGCGGTGCAACCCAGCTTTTATAACCAAAATACCTGACTTTAGAACTATCTAAATAAAAAAATCTTTCGCATCCTAGACAGGGTACATTTTTTATCTTTTTATTAAATATATACATGTAGTAGGTTATTGTATGGTATAATACATATTATCTCAGGAGTCTGCGACTATGTTCCTCAAATTTGAAAAAGGCGGTAAGAATCGGCAGTACGAATATGTTTCTCTTGTCGAGGCGTACAGAACCGAAAACAACAAGATCAAGCATCGCGTTATTGAGCGCTTTGGTAGAAAAGATCTTTTGTTAAAAGAGGACCCGGAGGCCATCGTCAAGCTTCAGGCTAAGTACGGCGGAACTCGAGAGGAAAAAGATCGAAAAGCAGCAGACATTCGTGTAAAAAAAGCAATTGAGGACTTGCAGCAGGCCTCGGACACTCTGACTGATTATCCAGTTCTCAAATACGGACATTACCCTATCCAAGCTTTATGGAAAAATGTTCTGGAGCTTGATCGAAAGTTTGATTACCAAAATAAAATCCGCAGATTTAAGTTTGATCTGAACAAAACTGTGTGTCTGCTGAGCGCAAGTAAAATCATGGAACCGAGCTCAATCCTCAGATTATTTGACGAGCAGGATAAATACCTTGGAGCCCCCATCTTTGGGGTGCCCCTAGATAGTATCTATGACAGTCTGTCTGTCGTCAGCGAGCAGAAAGATTCTTTAATGAAGTGGACTAACAAGGCCATCAGCCGAGAAGTTCCTGATGACCGCGCTTCTCTCGTCTTTTACGACGTTACCAATACCTACTTTGAATCTGCAATGACTGACGCAGAAAGAGGATATGAGCAAGCGGACTTTGCTCAGAACCTTCTAGACATGGCCTCACAAGCAAGGGCTCTAGGTACGCTTTCTGAAGAGTGCTTTGACGACAGCGGGAATGTAATCCCAGAAGCTCTGCCTGCTGAATTTATCGACGCGGTGCTTAATGAGAAGATCCAATATTTGAAGATGAGAGGTCCTTCTAAAGAACACCGGTTTGATCTACCTCTTGTATCTGTCGCTCTTGTCATTGACCGTTACGGCTTTCCAATGGACTTTGAGGTGTTCTCAGGCAACACATCAGAGTTCAAGGGAATGGAAAAAGTCATAAAAAAATTCCAAGATAAGTACGCCATAAAGGAAACAATCGTCGTTGCCGACCGAGGATTGAACTCTGGTGCGAACCTGAAGATGCTCAATCATAAGGAGTTAGGCTTTCTGATGTCTCAAAAGGTCACAGGACTTGGAGAAAAACTAACCAAACGGATGCTGGATCAGTCTTTGTACGATTGGTTTGATGAACAGAACACGCAGCTTGGCCGCTATCAAGTAGTTAATAACTGGCAGAAAAACAGTTCGGCGGGAGCTATTGATTGCACTCTCGTGTTTACCTTCAGCGAAAAGAGGAAGAAAAGAGACGAGAAGATTTTAGAAATTTGGAAAGATATCGTCTTAGCCAAGAAAGCTCAGGGTGTTAAGGTAAAGTCAAAAAGGAGCGGCTGGTCATGTCTTGCCAAAACAAAGGATGATCTCCGTGAAGGTTCCGTCATCGTAGGAGTTGATGAAAAAGTCTACGAGAAGAAAAAGGCCCTATGCGGTTATGCCGCAATCATTTATAAGGGAGCGCCTGAGTTTAAAAATACAGTCACAGAGGAAGGAGAAATTATCAGGGAAGAAATCCCGGGCAGTGCGAAGCCCTTGTCGCCTCAGACTATAGCCGGATGTTATCACCAGCTGAATCAGATCGAGCAATGCTTCCGAATTATGAAGACAAATCTGGGATTAAGACCCATGTATGTATGGAACTCAGAGCATGTCAAAGGACATATAACCGTGTGCATTCTGGCCTTGATGTTAATCAGACTGATCCAATTTCGTCTCAAAAATGCCGGCGCTCCTATGAGTGTCTATCAAATATGCCGCAGCCTTCGCGATGCAGAAGTCGTCATCTGGAAAGACAGCAAAGGGGAACAACTATTAGCTCACCCGACTCGTAAGGGAGTAGAAGAGTTGAGAAAAGGTCGAGAACGGATGGACGTACAGAAATTGATAGAACTTGCCAGAGATTTAAAGAAAGAACCTAAACCCATCGATTTGATTATGCAGGTATGCGGACTCTCTCCATTGAAAGGTACATACTCAAGGAAGGAATTACAGCGGGCGTTAGGAACTAAATTTGCAGATGATCAAACCATGGTTGGTCCGTTAGTCTGGGAAAGTCTGCTTTAACCTACAACATAAAAATAATTTTAAAAACTCGGCAAGTCTCGATGGAGGCTAGGTTGCCGAGTTTTTTTAAAGTTAAAACTTCTAAAGTCAGGTTGAGAGAGACTGTGGGGCGGTGCAACCCAGCTTTTATAACCAAAATAGATCATGAGAAGGCAGCCCGCGATCTGCAGTCCGGCAAAGAGCTTGGGAGAACTGGTAATTACCGCGCCTAAACCGGTCGCCGCGATAATGCTCATGATCAAGTTGCCCAAGGCGACACCCGTGGGAGAGCAGAATGCTCTGCTTTTTCCGTACATTACAGCGTTCTGAAGGGTATAGAGAACGCCTGCTCCGGGAGTGATGCAGGTGACTAAAACAACCAGAAAATAAAGCATCAGGTTTGTTGAATCCATTTCTTTTCCTTTAATTTATTATTTGAAAAGTGTAAAAAGAAATGATTTATTAAAACTCAAGAGTGATACTAAATATTTAACACAGAATTTTTGAATTTTATGCAGACACGCTTTGATTACAGGACGATGCGTCAGCTGATGCTGTTTGCGGTCGTGACTCAGGAAAAGAGTATCCGTAAAGCGGCGAAGCGTTCGAATATGTCGGTGCCGCCTTTGCTCGCTCAGCTCGATGAATTGGAAGACCGGCTTCAGGTACAGCTGCTTGAGCGCACGCCTCGAGGTGTACGGGTCACGCCGGAGGGTGCTGTATTGGTGCCTCTGGTTGAACAGTTTCTGCGCCAGGCGGAGGCTCTAAGCTACTCCGTGAATCAGATGACAAAAGCCGCAAGCGGTGTGTTGACCATCGGCGCCAACGCTGAAGCCATGATTTTCTTTATCCCAAAATTAAAGCGTCAGCTGGCAGCCAACTATCCGAAAATATCCCTTTTTGTGAAGGAGATCGATTCGTTTCAGACGGAAACTGAGCTGACAGAAGGTTCGATCAGTATTGGCATTTCTTTTTTTGATTCGCTTAGCGACCGAAGGTTAAAGATGCGGGTCCTGCGGATGGAAAAACCGATTGTTGTACTCGGAAAAGAGCATCGACTTGCGCGGCATCGGGAAATTGAAGCCAAGGATCTGAGCGGCGAAAGTTTTGTCTTCTCCCGCCGCTCAATCGCGCCTCGGCTGTTTGACGGGCTGGTTCATTTCTGTGAGTCGCAGGGCGGATTTACGCCGCGCATTGTGCACGAAGTGGATTCCTCTCCGCGGCAAATGGCATTTGTGAGCTGCGGACAGGGCATCGCATTCCTTCCGGAATCTTTTTATCCGTGGATGCCGCCGAATGTCAGCGCGCATACTCTGAAAAATGCTCCTGCGACTCTGCCGCTTTCAATGGCGTGGAATCCGTTGGTGCTTTCTCCCATCCGAGACGTTGTGCTGAATGAAATTTCTCAGTTTTTTGCCTTACATTCTGCAGCTACTGAATTGCGCTGAATGCATGTTCCAAATCTGTGATCAGATCTGAGGGATCCTCCAGGCCAATATAAACACGAACCATTCGATCCAGATCCGTGCGGTTTCTTACAGTGCGTTTGCCGTAGCATCGAAGGATCAGACTTTCAAAACCGCCCCAGGAATAGCCGAGACCGAATAATGTCAGTGAATCGAGAAACTTGTCGATTTGCTCATCGGTGAAATTGGGTTTGAACGTAAAGCAAAAGAGTCCGATAGGACCGGAGAAGTCGCGCTTATAGATCGCATATCCCGGATCTTTCGGGTAGGCGGGCCAAAGAATGCTTTCCACTTCTTTTCTTTGGCTGAGCCAGTCGACGACAGCCTGCGTATGCGCGCCGATCGCATCCATTCGAACTTTCAGTGTGCGCAGGCCGCGTAATCCGAGATAGCAGCTTTGAGCGGACGCGTACTGTCCAAGTATTTTGCTCACACGTTTAACTTCCGGCCAGGTTCTCTCACTGCAGGTGACGGTTGACATCAGAACGTCGGAGTGACCGCAAATGTATTTAGTGGCCGCATGAATGACCACGTCCGCGCCGAGCCTGAGCGGGTTGAAGTTCAGCGGTGTGGCGTACGTATTGTCAATCATTGTGATGACATCTTTTTTCTTCGCGGCGGCAATAATGGCAGGAACGTCCTGCATTTCCAACGTGTGACTGCCCGGGCTCTCCATGTAAATGAGCCGAGTGTTCTGCCGGATGAGCCTTTCAATTCCCGAGCCGATCAGCGGGTCATAGAACTCCACTTCGACGCCGAGGCGCTTGAGAAGAGTTTCACAAAAATCTCGGGTCGGGCCGTAGACCGAATCGGTAACGAGAACGTGGTCGCCGGCCTGGACGAAGGCAAAGAACGGAGTAACGCAGCCCGCTAATCCGGTGCCGTAGGCCCAAGTTCCGGCTCCGCCCTCGAGCTGATTCATTGCTTCATAAAACGCCTGATGAGCCGGGCCGCCTTCTGTGCCGTATGTGAAGCTCGGTTCTCCGTTCATCTGAAGACGGACTCGGTTCTTCATATCCGCGATGTCATGATGCAGGATTGTTGAGCCTTCATACGGCGGAATGTTCACATAACCTGAACTCTTATCAAGGTCTCTGCCGAGGTGCACCAGTTCAGAATCGATCTTTAAACGTTTACGCATAGATAAGTGTTCTAGGAGTGTGATGTCCGTAGTATAGGCCCGATAAAGCACTGTCATCCGGAACACCCCGGCAATGCGGAAGGTTAATGTTTATAAGAACTCGTGATGCAGAAGGATCATGAAATAATTCTAGGGATTTATACCTATATCTCAAAATTCCAGCAAATTGCTTGTTAGTCATAACATTTTGATTTGGAGGGATAATTTGAAATTAATTTTCTTTTGCATGAAAAATATTACTAAAAAATAGTCAATCTATGAATAATATTTGTTAGCTGATCCTGGCTAATACTAGTAACAGACTGTTATTTTGAGTAAAATCAGCTTGTTTTTCTAAAAACATCATTAACGAGGTGAATCTAAATGAAAAAAATCCTTCTGGCTTCCGTGGTTTCTGCCGCTTTTGCTGTTCCTGCAGCTGCCGCAGATCACGCTGATGTGGTCGTTATCGGTGCCGGCGGTGCCGGTCTCTCCGCCGCAGTGACCGCTCATGATCTGGGTAAAAAGGTCATCGTTCTTGAAAAAATGGCCTTTGTCGGCGGCAATACAAACCGCGCAGCCGGCGGTCTGAACGCTGCTGAAACCAAACCGCAGGGAAAGGCCGGTATTAAAGACACCATCGAAACCCATTTCAATGACACGATGAAGGGCGGCAAGTACCTGAACAATCCTGACCTCGTTCATGTTCTTACCGACAACGCCAGATACTCTGTTGACTTCATCAACTCTCTGCCCGGCGGAGACCTGACTGATGTCGGTATGATGGCCGGTGCCACTAACAAGCGTTCTCACCGTCCTGCGGGCGGTGGCTTCGTCGGAGCCAACGTTGTTAAGACTCTTGCTACTGCCGCTAAGGACAAAGGCATTGACGTCAGAACCAACGCTAAGGCTGAGAAGCTGATCGTTAAGAACGGCCAGGTTGTCGGAGTTCAGTACAAGGACAAGAATGGTGTTAAGACCATTGACGCTAAGGCTGTTGTTCTTGCTTCCGGCGGTTTCGGCGCTAATCAGGAACTGCTGACAAAGATCAATCCCAAGCTCAATGGCTTTGGTACAACCAACCAGCCGGGCGCTACCGGTGACGGTATCATCCTCGGTGAAAAAGCCGGTGCCGATACAGTCGATATGACTCAGATTCAGACTCATCCGACCGTAGTTCCCAACAACGGCGAAATGATCACTGAAGCGGTTCGCGGTAACGGCGCTATCCTTGTCAACCAGGACGGCAAGCGCTTCATCAACGAACTGCAGACTCGTGACGTTGTTT
>ERZ777305.3188-NODE-3188-length-11824-cov-93.297052_pt1 | contig 11824 bp, 9 predicted proteins | sample MGYA00374965_ERZ777305 | MGnify/ENA primary metagenome ERZ777305 (study PRJEB29328, sample SAMD00013331) | mouse gut metagenome | study: EMG produced TPA metagenomics assembly of the Metagenome analysis of fecal microbiota from mouse which was promoted...
TGGAGGCTTTTTTTATGTAGTGGCGTTAACACTTGTTATTAAACACCCTCTAAAGAACTGACGATATTTCTCCAGCCAGTCAGGAAGCTCACCGTTGAACACCGATCGAAGCTGCTCAACGGTGAGTGCCCTTTTGCGAGTAGCTTCAGCCCTTATCTTATATCTTCGGAATGGGTAGGCGGTGGTGATTTCATTGTCGATGGCATCATTGAACACGGCTCTGATATTCCGGAGGTGGATATTCCGGGCGTTGCGTGATTTGCTTGTCTGTTCCAGAAAGGCATCAAATTTCGTGAGCCAGTCCTTAGTGATATCCTCAAACCTCAGCGATCCGAACCCTCGTCCTGAAAAATTCTTGACCTTGTTGTATGTCGCCTGATATATGCTATGAGTGCGGCCGGATTTGGAAGCCATAAAAATCTCAAATCGCTTGGCGAAAGTTCGGGCCTCAGCGGAATTGTGTTCTCCGGGCTCCAGTTCGGCGAGAATGGCATCTTTGACTTGACAGGATCTGAGTCCAGCAAGTGCTCCACGCTCGATGAGTTTCAGAATGATGTCGTCAACCAGATTCTTTCGTTTGGAGATAAAGGCGTTGAGGAATTGCTTCTTAGGATGGTCCTTTATTTTCTGACTCTTGTTATCCCACTGGGTGGGAAGCAATGATACATTCAAAAGAATGTGTGCCGTCACCCCTTTTTTGGTGATGGCAATTTTCAGAGGTGCCGGCTTTCCTTTTTTGACCGCACGGCAGTCCAGATAAAATTTGGTGGTAATCATGACTAAAATCTTGCAAGTGATTTGCTGGTGGATTTCAGCCAAAATGACGGAAAATCATCGGTGTTAATCCAAAATGTGCAAACACTCACTTTTTTTTAACCCGATTTCCTTGCCTTAATATAGGGTGGGAAAAGAAAAGAAGTGGCTACCATTGATTAGATAGCCACTTGCCTGGCGGAGTGACCGAGATTCGAACTCGGGAGCCGCTTTTGGCGACTACACGCTTTCCAGGCGTGCCTCTTCAGCCACTCGAGCATCACTCCATTTAGCTGATTACCAGCGATATAAATTCGTTATAACAACGCTACAAGCGAAGAGCATTTTTAATAACGGGTGCAAATTTAGGGATTATTTGTGGAATGTGCAAATTTTTTCTATTCTGACTGAACCGGATTAAATGGATTATTGCTAAATTTGCGGTGTAAATAGCAATTCGGAAATGGAATTCAGAACTGAGATAAAACCGCTATATGGTGTCGCTGGAACGATACGACATGGAGACCCGATAATGATGTTGGGCTCATGTTTCACTGACAATATAGGGAGGTGTCTGAGAGATGAATTGTTTGAGGTGGAAGTTAATCCTTTCGGTCCCATTTACAATCCGTTATCGCTATTAAGGGGTGTTGAAACCCTTGTGAACAAGCGTCATATTACTGCGGAAGAACTGATAGAGAATGAAGGTCGTTATCATAGTTTCATTTTTCATTCCCGCTACTCAGCTTCCGGAAATCCGCAAGATGTATGTGCTGGCATGAATTCACAGATCGATCGTGCTGCCGATGTGCTGGAAAAATGCAGTGTGCTAATCCTCACGTTGGGTACTAATAAAGTTTATACCCTCAAGTCAACCGGTGAGACTGTGGCTAATTGCCATAAGCTTCCGGCTTCGGTATTTGAGTCGTACCCTTTGACTATCGACGAGACTATTGACGCACTCGAAAAACTTTATTTAACATTCCGCACGGTTAATCATTCAGGCAGATTGATTTTTACCGTTAGCCCTTTGCGTTATCTCGGCGACGGAGCACATGCCGGACAGGTGGCTAAAGCGACATTGCTGTTGGCAGTCGATGCGCTTATCGCTGCTCATCCGGATGAAGTAGGCTATTTTCCGTCATACGAAATCATGATGGACGATTTGCGTGACTACAGGTTTTATGCCGAAGATATGCGTCATCCCTCAGATGTGGCTGTAAAGTATATCTACGAGATTTTTAAGGCATCATATTTCGATGAAGAAACCAAACGCATCGCTGCGGAAGCATCCCGTCTAACCAGAAGATTAGCCCATCGCTCTTTTTCCGGATTTTCACCGGAAGAGGAGGCAGCCAAACGTGAAATGGCTGAAAAATTTATATTAACATATCCAAAACTCCAATCAGCGTATAAACGTTATACTATAAATGGAATATAATATCTCAGGCATAGCTAATATATTGGGAGTTAGTAATCTGAATCATCCCGAACTGTCGATTACACAATTGCTTACCGACAGCCGAGACCTCACATACCCCAAAGAGTCATTATTTTTTGCAATAACTACCCCCACAGGCGACGGTCACAAGTATATATCCGACCTTCATTCTAAAGGTGTTAGAAACTTTGTTGTGACCCATATACCTTATGGGTGTGACTCGTTTGGCGACAGCAATTTTATTGTGGTTGATGATGTTATGGCAGCGTTGCAGAAAGTAAGCGCCCATCATAGGAAGCTGTTTGAGATACCTGTAATAGCTATCACGGGTAGCAGGGGAAAAACCTCGGTTAAGGAATGGCTCAATCAGCTGTTGCGTCATGACTATGCAATAGCACGCAGTCCCCGCAGTTACAATTCCCAGATTGGAGTGCCATTGTCGGTATGGCAGATTGACACTGATTCTTCCCTCGCCATTTTTGAAGCCGGCATATCACGCCATGATGAAATGGGGCGTCTGCAGAAGATAATATTACCTACCATCGGCATATTTACCAATATCGGCACCGCCCATAGCGACGGATTCGAGTCGATCGCAGACAAGGTTATGGAAAAAGCATCTCTTCTGCGTGATTGCGAATGTGTGATTTACAATGGTGACGATCCGTTGCTTTCAGAGTATATCACCACCACCGGTGTCGAGATAGCATGGTCAACCAAGGATAGCGATCGTCCGCTATACATAAGTCAGATAGAAAAAGATATTGAAAAGGGTATTACACGTATCCGGTATTCCTATCTCCATGCGCCGATGACCGAGATTGTCATACCGTTCACTTCACATGCCGACATAGAGAATGCCATACATTGTCTTGCGGTAATGCTCTATCTGCGCATTCCGGCTGAACTGATAGCTGAAAGGATGAAATCGCTGTCCCGTGTGGGTACACGCTTGGAGGTGATAGAAGGTGTGGGTAAGTGTATGCTCGTCCATGACAATTACACCAGCGATTACAATTCATTGTCTCCGGCACTTGATTTCATGAACAGGCGTCTGACTTCCGATCTGAATGCGACAGTGATTCTCAGCGATCTGATGCATGATACATCCGAACCGTCCAAGCTCTATCATGACGTGGCGGATCTATTGCGCTGCAAAGGCGTGAAGAGATTTATCGGCATAGGTCGGGAGATATCACGCCATAGCGGATTCTTTGATTCCGGTTCAAAATTCTATGCCGATACAAACGAATTTTTGGCAGCGGTCACACCTGCTGACTTCAATTCGGAACTTATACTGATAAAAGGCGCCCCGCAATTCCATTTCGAAAAGATAGGGGAGATGCTTGAAGCACGTCAGCATGAGACAGTGCTTGAAATCAATCTTGACGCGATGGTCGATAATTTCAATTCGTTCCGTTCACGTCTGAAGCCAACCACCGGCATTGTATGCATGATAAAAGCATCAGGTTATGGAGCCGGTGCTGATGAATTGGCAAAAACTCTCCAGCTGCAGGGTGCTTCTTACTTTGCGGTTGCCGTGCATGATGAGGGTGTGAGCCTGCGTCAGGCAGGCATTACTCTTCCCATCATTGTCCTGAATCCTACGGTCGAGAATTTCAAATCTCTCTTTTCCTATAAGCTCGAACCTGAGATATATAGCCTTGATTTCCTAAGGGAGCTTATAAAAGAAGCCGAGGTATATGGCGTGACAAATTATCCGGTTCATATAAAGATTGATTCCGGAATGCATCGCCTCGGATTCCGTAAGGAAAACATGAATGAACTCGTAGATCTTCTTTCCGGTCAGAATAGGGTGGTTCCGAAGTCGATATTTTCACATTTATGTGCGGCTGACGACCCTATGGAGGATGACTATACAATGGGACAGTTTGAATATTTCGGTGAGTGTTGCGATATGTTGCAGGCGGCTTTTCCTGAAAGGCGCATACTCAGACATATACTCAATTCCACTGGAATCACACGTTTCCCGGAGCATCAGCTTGACATGGTGCGTCTTGGAATCGGTCTATATGGAATAAAGACTATGCATGACGGATCGCAGGATGACCTTCGTCCTGTGTCATCATTGCATACAGTGATCATATCCCTGAAAAAATGGGAAGCCGGCACTACCATAGGCTATAACCGCCGTGGGGTGTTGAAACGTGAATCGGTCATAGCAACTATACCTATAGGATATGCCGACGGCATAAATCGCCATCTCGGATATGGTAATACCCGTATGATTGTGTGCGGGGTAGAATGTCCGACAGTAGGCAGTATATGTATGGACGCATGTATGATCGATGTCACAGATGTCCCTGATGTAAGAGTCGGTGACAGAGTTGAGGTTTTTGGCGAGAATATGCCGGTGGATACGCTGGCTGAAACTCTCCAGACCATACCTTACGAAGTGCTGACTTCAATATCTCAACGTGTAAAACGCATATATTACAGAGAATAACATTAACAATATTACCATCTTAACAATACACCACTATGAAATCGCCCAGTTTATATATCATTGCAGGCTGTAATGGGGCAGGTAAAACCACTGCTTCGTTTACGCTTCTCCCAGATGTGCTGAAATGCCAGCAGTTTGTCAATGCCGATGAGATTGCGAAAGGGCTTTCCCCTTTTAATCCTGAAAGTGTCTCGATGGAGGCAGGGCGTATTATGCTCAACCGGATTGAGGAGCTTCTTCACAAAGGTGCGACATTTGCCATCGAGACCACATTGGCGACACGTAGTTACCATGCGTTGATATCAAAGGCGCATAAATTAGGCTATCTTGTACATCTGTTGTACATTTGGCTGTCTTCACCGCAACTTGCCATAAAAAGGGTGGCGCAGCGAGTGAGCGAAGGGGGGCATAACATCCCTCAGGATGTTATAGTCCGTCGTTATCATCATGGCATCAGCAACCTTTTCAAGTTGTTTATGCCGATAGTTGATTCATGGATCATTATTGACAATACACGCTGCCATCCGCAGGTGGTAGCGAACGATACACATACCTTGGCACCGGAAATTTATGAAAAAATAAAAAATGATGAAGCAACAGAATGAAGAAAATGTGACAGAAATGATTGCCCGCGGCATGGAGATTGCCGTTGAGAAATGTTTATTGGATAAAATAGTGAAAGGTCAGACAGTGGTTTACGCCCACGATGACGGAAGTGTTTACACTATGTCAGCAAAGGATGCTCTTAATCACTTTTTGACTGAAGCTGCAGCAAACGTACAATATGCGGAATAAAACCAATGATTCCGGTGAAAGGTATGCTATTCCGATTTTGCCGCCGTCTTCCATTAACTGCCATTTAAATTCTATTGATGAACGTCTCCATCACTGCGGGCGATTAAAAACTATCAAACTTTACGCTTTCGGACCGACGATATCTTTCGCCGGTCCGATTGCGTTTGGTGATAACGAAAAAAAGAGGGACAGGCTGTTAGGTTTAGCCTGTCCCTTTTAAGGTATAGTTTGATTGAGTTTAGTAGTTGTCAGCCTTTCTTTCGAAATATCCCTGCTCTTTACCGCAAACCGGACATTTCTTCGGGGCTTCTTTCCCTTCATGCACATATCCGCAGTGCATACATTGCCATTCGGTTGGTTCGGGTGATGAGAACTCCATGCCGCTTGTGAGATGTTCGAGAGCCTGAATATAGCGTTTCTCATGTGCAACCTCTACCTTGGCAATGCGGCGCCACACACCGGCAATGGCGGGAAATCCCTCTTCTTCGGCTATTGAGGCAAAGTTGGTATAAAGGTCACTCCATTCCTCACGTTCGCCTGCGGCAGCTTCCCGAAGATTTGTTGCTGTATCGGCGACAACTCCGGCAGGATAACCTGCTTCGATGGTCACAGTTCCACCCTCAAGCAGACTGAAGAAAATCTCGGCATGTGAAAGTTCCTGTTCTGCAGTGGTCATGAAAATCTTTGCGATCTGCATGTAACCCTCCTCTTTCGCTTTCTTTGCGAAGAGTGTGTAACGTGAACGTGCCTGACTTTCACCAGCGAACGATGCAAGCAGATTATGCTCGGTGCGGGTGCCCTTTATTGACTTTTTATCCATATTGTTAATTGTTTAAAATTGATAATTCTGTTGTAGTATGGTATTAAACAATTAACATTTGGAATTTAATTTTTGTTCACCTATAAAAGAGGATTCATGTATTGCCCTTTGGCGGCTGTCTTATTGCCATATTCGACAGCATGTTTGGGGCACACATGATAACAGGCAAGGCATCCGGCGCAATTCCCTCCCCATGAAGGTTTTTGTTTCGGGCTTTTATCTTGTGACCCCTTTTCTGCAACCATAGTTATGTTGGTCAACGGGCATATAGCTGCGCATTTACCACAGGAGATACATGCGGAAGTATGATGAAAAGGCTTTGGGGACATGGCATAGCGGATGAACCAAGGATAGATTATTTTGCTCTTGATCCAAGCGAAATTTCCTTTTACCATATCGGTTACCGCAATATACTTCTCTTCGCTTTCGGTGATGCCGTCGGCTATGTAGTTGATTCGTGCCGGTGCGTTATCCAACTTATCATTTTCAACGTCCGGTGAGTCCACGTCGAACCCTTTCATGCAGACATAGTTGTTAGGCATCTGCACTGAATAAGCTGACATAGTTTTCCATCCTCTCTTTTTTAACGCTTTGCGCCAACTTTCTGCGGTTAGCCCGGTGTCATCGCCACAGGTCACCACAAGATGATGGGGTGTCGCATGTGAGAGATTCTTGATTACTATCCTGCTGATTATTTTATCCACGTATGGCGGTATTCCCCATGAATATACAGGGAACACCCAAATAATCCTCCCGACATCTGAGCCAATCTCTAAAGGTGATGAGAGAATGTCGGGAGTCATCTCTACAAGAGGTTCACCGAGCTTTTCCGAGAGCTTTTCAGCTACGTATCGACTGTTGCCGGTGCCTGAAAACCAAAGTATCATATAGTTACCTGTGTGGCTCCAAATCCATATTCACGGAATGATGCATCTTGAACCTGATGACCTTTATATCGGTGATTGAGTTCTTTCATCAATGCTTGACGTAGCACTCCTTCACCTTTACCGTGAATAAATACGATTTTCTGTCCCTTATGTTTGAGGTTGGCATCCATGACCTTACGGAATTCGTCAATCTGAAGGTTCAGCATATCTGATGATGAAAGCCCGGCGGTTGAGTCGATCAATTCGTTAATGTGAAGGTCAACCTCTATCACGTCAGGACGAACCTGTTTTTTCTGCACAGGCTTGCGGGTAGGGCGGTCTATGGCTTTTTTCGCTTTTATACCTTCTTCCAATCGGCTTGAGTCAATGACCATGCGGTTACGTGCCACATCATCCTTTACAATCTCTATGGCTATTACCTCTTTGTCAAAATATACATTTTCATGGAAGCAGTGCATCTTGAAAAACTTAGTGGTGTCAAGCGGAGCTTCTATAGCGACAGGCGATTTAAGCTTAAACTCCCTGTCGCTCTTGAAAGCGATGAGCTGTACAGCGATTCTATCCATTGCCGGGAGGTCGCTACCCTTGATCTCCTCAAGAAAGACTTGGATGTTGGGCTCAACTACACCTGCATAACGTGTAGTCCACCCTTTATTCTCATCGGCACGGGTCATATAGGTGAAATAGAGGTAGTAGTTGGAGTCATTTACGAGATAAGTGTCGAAAGTGGTAGTGTTGAGATGCTTAATCTCTGCCGGTTCGTAAGCCAATACCACATTGAGCTTATCGCCTGTCGGAGTCTCTTCAATCTCTGGTCTTTCCTCCTTCTTGGGCAAGGTCTGGGGTATAATTGCTTCTTGAGTCTTGGCTACTTTCGCTTCTGTGATTTCCGGCGAAGCTACCACAACACATTCACGAAGGAGTGTCGGGGTTTCAAAACCGTCATCATCCACGTAGGCTATGTTTCCCTCTATTCTCTTTATAATGCCGCCCCCCACAGAGTTGAGGAAGCGTACTCTATCACCTATTTTTGCCATATCGTAATTGTATTTATTATTTTTTGCTGGTTATAATTTATCTTTTAGGAATTGCCCGGTATATGAATCGGGAGTCGCTGCGATCTGTTCGGGAGTGCCTGTCGCTACGACTTGTCCTCCTTGGTCGCCACCTTCCGGTCCCATGTCAATCACATAATCGGCACATTTTATAACATCCATATTATGCTCGATGATCACCACCGTATGACCTAATGATATCAGTCGGTCGAACGATTTCATCAAGGTTGCTATGTCATGAAAGTGTAATCCGGTAGTAGGTTCGTCGAATATGTACATTGTCGGTTCTTTGTTTTCATCTGCAAAAAATGAAGCAAGCTTCACTCGCTGGTTCTCACCGCCTGACAGGGAGGATGAATTTTGCCCGATTTTTATATAGCCAAGTCCGACATCCTGCAACGGTTTCAACCGTTTTATAATTCGTTTCTCCTGAGTGCCCGCTTCCTCGCCGAAAAATTCTATAGCTTGGTTAATGGTCATCTCAAGTATGTCATATATGTTCTTACCGCGATATTCGACATCAAGTATATCCTTCTGATAACGTTTGCCGTGACAAGCCTCACATGGTATGGTTATATCAGCCATGAATTGCATTTCAATAGTGATATAGCCTTCACCTTTACATTCTTCGCATCTTCCACCTTCCGAATTAAACGAAAAGTCAGATGCTGAGAAACCCATTTGCTTTGCGCCCTGTGTGGATGCGAAAAGCTTACGTATCTCGTCGAATGCCTTGAGGTATGTCGCCGGATTGGAACGGGTGGATTTTCCGATAGGATTTTGATCGACGAATTCAACGTTATGTATGCGTGAAAGGTCGCCTGAGAGCTTACGGAATGAGCTTGGAGCATCTCCGGCGTTGCCGACATGGCGGTTTATCGCTTTGAAGAGAATGTCACGCACCAGAGTGGATTTTCCAGAACCACTGACACCTGTGACCACCGTCATGACTCCTAAAGGAAATTTCACATCTATGTTTTTCAGGTTGTGTTCCATCGCCCCGATCACTTCTATGGAGTCACGCCATTTCCTACGTGTCTTTGGAACCGGTATCTGCAGCTCGCCTGTAAGGTAACGTGCGGTGTATGATATGGGTGACGGTTTCTCCTTTTCGGAAGGGACAAGCTTTGACGGGTCTCCTTGGTATATGATTGTACCGCCAAGGCGTCCGGCATCCGGACCCACATCTATGAGGTAGTCGGCAGCTCGCATTATTTCTTCGTCATGCTCGACCACTACCACGGTGTTGCCAAGGTCACGCAATTTTTTCAAGACTGTTATCAGTCGGTCAGTGTCACGAGAGTGTAGCCCGATAGATGGCTCGTCAAGGATATATAGTGAGCCTACAAGACTGCTGCCAAGCGATGTCGCAAGATTTATACGCTGACTTTCACCTCCGGAAAGCGTGGATGACAGACGGTCGAGAGTCAAATAGCCTAAACCCACTTCCACGAGATAAGATATACGGTTGCTTATCTCTGTGAGCAGTCGTTTTGCTATCTTGCTGTCCTGCTCGTTGAGCTGTAAGTTTTTGAAGAATAGCAAAAGTTGCTCCACGGGCATTTGCACAAGTTCACCTATATTCTTGCCTCCGACTTTAACATAGCTTGCACCTTTTTTCAGACGTGAGCCATGACATTCAGGGCATGTGGTCTTGCCTTGGTAGCGGGCTTTCATAACCCTGTACTGAATTTTGTACTGATTCTCGTCCACCATGCGGAAAAAGTTGTCGATAGACGGAAAATCTCTCGGAGTGAGTTTTGTTCCCCTATTGCGCTCGCTGACCGGTCCGTGCCACAGTAGGTCTTTCTCTTCCTGTGTCAGGTCTATGTATGGCTTATGGATGGGGAAGGAGTATTGCTGCGCCGAGTGGATAAAAGCTCGTTTCCATTCGCTCATCTTGTCGCCTCTCCAGCAAGCCACGGCGTCATCATAGATTGACAATGTGTTGTTTGGAACGACTAACCTTTCATCTATTCCCAATATCTTCCCGAAACCGCCGCAGGTAGGACATGCTCCAACCGGATTGTTGAAATTAAAACTCATATCGGTCGGTTCATCAAACCTGATGCCGTCTGCTTCAAATATTTTTGAGAATTCGAGATTTTTTATGCCTTCGTCAGTCCATATCAGCAGGTTAAGCTTGTCCCTGCCTTCAAAAAACGCAGTCTCTGCTGAATCGGCGAGTCGGCTCAGCTCATCACCCTCATGCGATACGGCAAGACGGTCGATAAGCAGCATATAGTCATCGGGAGTATAGCTTTCGGGAGTTTTCGACCCCTTTATTTCGTTCAGAAGTTCTTCGATATCAACGAATTCAGACCCTTTCAGTAGGCGTGAATACCCGGCTTTAAGGTAGACATCCAATTGTGACTGGAATTTACGACCCTCCGGAAATGTGATTGGTGCCGCTATGGCTATCCTTGTGCCTTCGGGATAGGATGTGGCAGCTGCTATCACATCTTCCACTGTGTGTTTTTTTACCTCATCCCCTGATATAGGTGAGTAAGTCCTGCCGATCCTTCCGAATAGCAGGCGTAAATAGTCATAGATTTCAGTTGATGTCCCTACTGTGCTTCGAGGGTTGCGTGTGTTTACTTTTTGTTCGATTGCGATTGCTGGGGGCAGACCAAGTATTGCCCTACATTCAGGCTTTGGCATTTTACCCATGAATTGACGGGCATAGCTGCTGAGGCTCTCGACATATCTGCGTTGACCCTCGGCATATAGTGTGTCAAAAGCGAGTGATGATTTTCCGGAACCGGAAACCCCTGTAATCACTACTAATTTCCCGCGTGGAATTTCCACATCCACATCTTTCAGGTTATTAACCTTAGCCCCTAAAATAGATATATTCTGTTCCTGTTGTTGCATTTTCGTTCTTTCGTTCGTAACATACAAAGTTACGAATTTTTAGCCGGATATGCAATAGTCCGTTTATAGGGAAGATTGTTTGTGGATTAATTTTAGAAACTGAATATGTTTTTCTTTCTCTTTTTGCGGGAATGGTATTTTCCGATATATCGTAAATCCGGTTTCTTTTCTAAACGTAGTTTGTCTCGGTCAATGTTTTTAACTCTGTCGATGATGCTCTTCACCTCAGGTTGCAGTTCCGGAATTTTTGCTGATGACAGGTATTGTTGCTTGTTTTCAAACGATGGATGTCTTTCCAAATTACGGGCTTCGGAGACGGTTATGTATCTCTTATCTATAAAATATATTTCCGTATAGGTTTCCACATAGACACCTCCGTCGGTATGTAGCAAATGTTTGAGATTCCTGCGCCTACCTTTTGATTCGATACGGAATGACATGCTTGAGATATTGTCAGCGAGAATAACGTCGTTATACACATCTTCAAGATTATATCTTATAGTCAATCGCCTGAAATCGGTATTGTCCCTGATAAATCCCGCAAGGTCGGGAATCCATTTGAAATTAAGAGTGTCAGCCAATACATCAATATCGAGTTGCGTTGTTTCCCCTGATCTTTGCCAGATTGAGGCAGCTCCGTATTTCCCTTTGACGGTATCGGTGCCGATAGTTGTTGCTTTTAGAGGGTGTTTAATAACAAGTGTTAACGCCACTACATAAAAAAAGCCTCCA
>ERZ777305.3189-NODE-3189-length-11822-cov-4.238888_pt1 | contig 11822 bp, 10 predicted proteins | sample MGYA00374965_ERZ777305 | MGnify/ENA primary metagenome ERZ777305 (study PRJEB29328, sample SAMD00013331) | mouse gut metagenome | study: EMG produced TPA metagenomics assembly of the Metagenome analysis of fecal microbiota from mouse which was promoted...
GAGTTATGTTAAAATAAGTAGGTATTGTACGCTCAACACATCATGAACTGAAGAATACTCGGTTTGAGAGTTATGTTAAAATAAGTAGGTATTGTACTAATGTAGTGGCTAAAGGAAAATCGTATTGTTTGAGAGTTATGTTAAAATAAGTAGGTATTGTACCGCTACGGAAAGTTGACTTGCGCGAGCCGGTTTGAGAGTTATGTTAAAATAAGTAGGTATTGTACGCTTACACTAAAATCACCACTACAGACTTCCGTTTGAGAGTTATGTTAAAATAAGTAGGTATTGTACTGTTGGAAAGTTTCGAGGTGATTAGAGATGCGTTTGAGAGTTATGTTAAAATAAGTAGGTATTGTACCATCACTATAGTCAATGAGAGTGCTGTTTTGTTTGAGAGTTATGTTAAAATAAGTAGGTATTGTACGCGTGTAGTCAGTTCTTATTGAGCGAAAAGGTTTGAGAGTTATGTTAAAATAAGTAGGTATTGTACTGATAAGTCAGTTATCTGGACTAACTTTTCGTTTGAGAGTTATGTTAAAATAAGTAGGTATTGTACAAAACCTGAGCAGCGGAACGCTCCGGAGAAGTTTGAGAGTTATGTTAAAATAAGTAGGTATTGTACTCTTGCTGATTTAATTAAGAATCTATGAAAAAAACATAGATTTTTATTGTGTATAGTGATAAAATCTTTTTTATGAAAAATGATGTAATAGTTATAAATAATTTATCTAAATCATTTGGTGACATTAAGGCTATTAATAACCTCTCGTTTAAAGTTAAAAAGGGAGAACTATTTGCTTTTTTGGGTATTAATGGAGCTGGAAAGAGCACGACAATTTCTATTATTTCTGGTCAGATACGTAAAGATGAAGGAGAGGTTTTTGTCGATGGATTATCTATTGACGGAAATATGCAGAAAATCACTTCCAAAATAGGTATAGTTTTTCAATCATCTGTGCTTGATAATATGTTAACCGTAAAGGATAATTTGTTGTCGAGGGCGAGTTTATATGGAATAAAAAGAGCTGATGCTCTTAAAAGAATAGATGATTTAGCAAATCTTTTAGAGTTTTCTGAACTATTGAAGAGAAATTTTGGTAAACTTTCAGGTGGTCAAAGAAGAAGAATTGATATTGCTAGAGCTTTGATTAATAAGCCAGAGGTACTTATTCTGGATGAACCAACTACTGGACTTGATCCTAAAACTAGAACATTGTTATGGGATGTAATTGAAAGATTGCGCAAAGAAAATGGAATGACAGTCTTTTTAACAACTCATTATATGGAAGAAGTATCAAATGCTGATTATGTCGTGATTTTAGATAGTGGAAATATAGTTTGTGAAGGAACTCCAAATGATTTGAAGAATCTTTATTCAAAAGACTATTTAAATGTATATAATGTAGAAAAAAATAAAGTTGAAGCGCTTGGAAAAAAGTACAGACCTTTGGCCGACGGATTTCAAATAGAAGTGGACAGTACTAATGAGGCTTTAGAATTAGTTGTGAAATATAAAGATGTCTTTACTGATTTTGAAATTGTTAAAGGAAAGATGGATGATGTTTTTTTGAGTGTTACGGGAAAGGTATTAGGAGAGCATTGATATGACATCGTTTAAAGGATTGCTAATAAGAAACATTAAAATATATTTTAAAGATAAAATTTTCTTTTTTACTTCGTTAATAACACCACTGATTTTATTGTTTTTATTTATTGCATTTTTAAATCAAACATATAGGAATATTATTTTATCTTTTTTTCCATCAACTGGTGATGTATCTTCTTCATTAGTGAATGGTTATTCGGGATGTTTTTTACTGTCGAGTATAATGTCAGTTACATCAGTTACGGTTTCTTTTTCAACTAATCTATTAAGTGTGCAGGACAAATATCGTGGTCAGTTGTCTGATTTCAATTCTACACCAATAAGCAGGGTTATATTGAGTATTTCATATTATTTTTCTTCAGTCATTTCAACACTTATAATCTGCTCTATAACTCTCATCATATCATTTATTTATATTTCAATAGTAGGATGGTATATTTCTTTTATTGATGTCTTGGGAATAATATTAGTGACGATAATATTGATCTTTTTTGGAACTTCACTATCTTCATTAATTAATCTTTTCTTAAAAACCGAAGGTCAAGTTACTGCGATTACTGTTATTATATCTTCTGGTTATGGATTCTTAGCAGGTGCATATATGCCTTTATCTGAAACGAATACTATACTTAGAAGAATACTTATGTTTTTACCAGGTACATATGGAAGCATTGCGATGAAAAATCACGCATTATCTGGGTGTATAAATGAGTTTTCATCATTAAATATGCCTAGTGAAGCAATTGATAAATTGAAATATGTTTCGGATATTTCGCTTGACTTTTTTGGTATGGATGTAAGTCTATTAGCTTGTTATCTTGTGTTGATTTGTTCTACACTTGTCTTTTTAGCATTATTCATTGTTTTGAGCAAGTTTAGAAAAACTTCTGCGAGGTTATAATGGATACAAAGAATATTTTGGATGTTGCTAAATTAGTAAACTTGTTACTGAGTTATGATGAGTATTCAAAAATAGAAAGTGATGTTCCTCTTTCTAGTTTTGAGATAAGAGCATTATTTATAATATATGTTTTAGAAAAAGAATCTAACAATACTCCTAAAAAACTCGCTTTTCAGTTGGCAGTCAGTCAAAGTATGTTCAGTAATATTGTTAAAAAACTTGAATGTGAAGGATATGTCATTAAAGTTAAATCAACACTTGATAAAAGAATGACATTTATAACTCTTACAGATTTAGGAATTAAGGTTGTAAAGAAATACATACAACTACACAGTGAAATATATGAAGAAATATATAATATTGTTGGAGATACACAATTAAAAATAATTGAAAATTTAATTAAGGTCAGGATTAAAGAGAAGAGAGAATGTTTTGATTGATAGTTTAATATGACAGTTTTTTCATAATACTATTTATATTATATAGTTATATATGTTATACTATAAAAGCATTTTGGAGGAAAAATGGGACAGAATAAGCATCAACCAAAGGAATCAAAAAAAAGATTTTCAATATCGATGGACGCTGAAAAAACATTAATAGGGATTGCCATCACACTTTTATCAGTAATTGGATTACTTAATCGTGGTTTTTTGGGTGAGTTTTTAACTTATATAGCTGCTTATGTTTTTGGTGTTTTCTATGTGTTTTTCTTTCTTCTTTTTATTTATATCGGTTTGTATTTAGCTATTAAGAAAAAAGGTATTGCTTTTAAGATGAATCTTTATTTTCTTGGAGCATTCTTATTTTGTTTTGGAATTATGATAATCGCTTCATTAAGTACAAATAATCTGAAGATTAATAATTTATTTTCTGTTTATGGGGGACAGATGAATCTAGTTTCTAGTTCATCTTTTAAAATCACTGATTTAAGCAATTTAGGGGCAATCGGTGGCGGATTTATCGGTGCCTTTTTTGCAGCATTGTTAAACTCTTCTGTCACTAATATTGGTGGCTGGATAGTTACGATGTTAATCATTATTTTTGGATTGTGCTTGATTTTAAAAGAGCCACTAAAAAAGACTTTTGTTTTCATCAAGACAAAAATCTCAGAAAAGAAGGCTTCTAAGAAGAATGAAGTTAGCAAAGAAAAACTTGAAGAAAGGCTTGGAGAAGAGACGATCACAACTGAACATATTGAGCCAACAAACTTAGAACGTGAAGAAGATTATTCATATACAAGTCAATCTTCTGCGTTTAGATCATATGATCCAAACTTCAAAGATGAAGCGCCTATTGTATTAGAAGAAGAAGTTAAGGATGAAGTTTTATCTGATGAAAAGATAAGCAATAATAATGAAAAGAAAGTACATGCGGGATTCTTCTCGCTGTTTAGAAAAAATAAATCGCAAACTGAAGAGGATGAAAAACTTGGTGATTTAGGTTCTAGTAAAAACGATGCTGAGGAAAGAAGAATTAAGCAGGATCCACAGCCAATAGTTAATGAAATGTCTTATGGAATAGAGTTCATTGATAGACAAAAAGAGTTAGAAGAGAAAAATCCTGAACCAGTAAAGGCTCCTGTTCAACAAAATCCTAATATCAGATATATCTTGCCTGGTGTTGATATGCTTTCTGAACATGCGGATAGTGGAAAAAGAGAAATTAATATCAACGAGAGTATCGCAAGAGCTAATAGAATTAATGAAGTCTTTAATAATTTTAAAATACACGCCCATGTTATTTCTTATAATATTGGTCCAAGTGTTACAAGATTTAATGTCAAAACTGATCCAGGCGTAAGAGTTAATTCAATAGCTAATTTGGTCAACGAAGTGCAAGTTGCATTAAATGGTGATAAATCGGTAAGAATTGAAACTGTTGTTCAAGGAAAAGATACTTCAGGAATTGAAGTTGGAAATAAAGCTCCTACAATGGTTAGTTTCAAGGACTGTTTCGCTTCAATTAATGAAGCAAACTCAGATAAATTAGTCGTTCCTTTAGGTCAAGATATAGGACATGAAGTAATTACAATTTCTATCGATGATTTACCACACCTTCTAGTTGCTGGTACAACAGGGTCAGGTAAATCGGTCTTTATTCATTCATTGATCATGACTTTGATTATGAGAAATTATCCAGATGAATTAAGGCTAATAATGATTGATCCAAAGAAAGTTGAATTTGCTAAGTATAATAATATACCACATTTATATTGCCCGATTATCACTGATCCAGTTCAAGCAACTGCAGCTCTGTTCAAGTTGATAAACGAGATGGAAAGAAGATTCACCATCATGGCTCGAGAAGAAGTAGTCAATATTAAGGAATATCGAGCAAAGCAAAAGCTTGATCCTTCAAAAGAGGTTATACCTAATATCGTTGTCATCATCGATGAGTTTGCTGATCTGATTTCTAATAATGCCAAAGAAGTTGAACCACAGATTCAAAGATTAGCACAGAAGGCTCGTGCGGCTGGTATCTATCTCATCATCGCTACACAACGTCCATCTGTCAATGTCATTACTGGTGACATTAAGGCAAATATTCCAGCCCGTGTTGCATTATCTGTTTCTTCTTCTTTCGACTCTAAAACCATTTTAGATGAAGTTGGTGCTGAAACATTAATCGGTAAAGGTGACTTGTTGGCAAGAATTCCTACTAGTAAAGCACTAGTTCGTGTCCAATCAGCATTTGTTGACAACGAAGAGATTTCTCGTGTTACTGCCTATCTTAAATCGCAAGGAAAACCTGTGTTTAATCAGGAGTTCTTGAATTTACGAGTTGAAAAAGAAGGTAGTAGCGGTGATGCTGGTACAGGACTTATGAATGCTGGAAAAAGGCATGATAAGATTAGAGAAGATCCTTTGTATGCGGAGATTAAATCATTTGTTATCGATACTCAAACTGCCAGTTCCTCCTCGCTCATGAGAAACTTCGGTCTTGGCTTTGGAAGAGCAGCAGCGTATATTGATACTCTTGAAGAGGATGGAATAATTAAGTCTGTTGCAAATGGAAGAAAAACGGTTATTGTCAAAAGAGAGGATTAGATATGAATAGTATTAAACCAGATCATGTACAACAAGTTGAAAATAATGCTCACTTTAATGTTTGTAGAAGCATTAGAAGACAGCAATTAGTATCTGTCACTTATTTAATTCCTCGACTTAATATAAAAAAAGAAGCACTCTTTATTTATTTAGGAATGGTTTTTCATTCAAGCAAGGAATATTTGACATATAGAAGTTTAATGAAAAAACTTGATTCATTATATGGTGCAAAGTTAAGCGTTTCACATAAGATTTTTGAAAGAGATATATCTATTACATTTTCTATTGTTGCTACTGATGATGCATATCTTCATACGATAAAAAACCTCTCAATGGAGGCGGTTGAACTTCTCAATGCATTAATAAATAACGGAATCTCGCGAGATGAATCGACTTTAAATGCTATAAAAGAGCATGCATGTAAAAGTTATGAAGAGTATGTAAAATCTGATGAATATACTATAAACCAAGGAATCAATGAGCTCTTTAAAAATTCATTTAAATATAAAGAATATATGTATGACAGTTTAGAAGCAATAAATTCTGTAAGTTTTACTGATATAGAAGCTATTATATCTGAACTTTCAAATTGTACACGATTTGTTACATATATAGGTGATGAAAAGGCTTCTACAGCGATAAAGCTCAAGCATTACTTTAAACCAACACCATTTATTCCACGCGTTAGAACAAATGACCTTGTAATTAATAAGGTGGATTCAATCGATTTGAATAATGGTGGTAAGAAACTATATATTGCTTATCGTTATCCTTCAATAAATGGTGAAGCGACATTGCTTTTCACACTTGTTATGGAAAATATTTTAAAACATTTAATCAATGATGTTTTAAAACTAAATATCAACTTTAGAGTTAATTATAATTTATTTAATGGATTGGTTGTAATTGAAATAAATGATTTAGTTTCATCGGACAAACTTTATCTTGAAAAGATAAAGGAATTATTAGCTAGTGAGTTTATTGAATTAGATAAGAGCGTTTTTAATAAGGAAATGAAAGTATTAAAGACCAAGCTTCAAATGATTAAGGAAGATGATGAAGGAAGAAATGATTTTATCGTTTTAACCACATATTTAGCTATATCTAAAAAAATAGATGATTATCTAGATAAAGTAGAAAAACTGTCTATTGAAGATTTTAAATCGTTTCTTGTTCACTGTAATTTTATTGGTGATGTTAAAAGTTAAAAGGAGTGAAGTATATGCATAAATTAACATTTGATGGAGTAAAGACAGCTTTATATGAAGAAGTGACCTCATATGGTTTGAAAGTTGTCATAGCTCCGATTGAGAATTCTGAAATCACTGTCGGTGGAGTCTATGTTGCGACTGGATCACTAAGGCATGAAGAAAAGATCGATAAGACCAAGTGCCCACAAGGTCTAGCGAGCTATTTGTCAAAAATAATACATAAAGCCACTAATTTTGATGTAAAGAAGAAGTTAGAAGAATTAGGTGCTATATATCAAGTAAAGTGCGATTATTCAAGCACAGTTTATTCTTTTGTTACAAGTGGCGAATATCAAGATGCTTTGGACTTATTACTAGGACAGTGCACAAATTTTTCTTTGACTGAAGATGTAGTTGAATCCTCAAAAGAAAGCATCATTAAAGAGTCTATGCCGACAAGAAATGATTTAATTCGCAATGAAGTGTTAAATAATTTATATTTTTCTTCACATATAAAAGAGTTAGACAATGGAACAATCGATGATATGAAAGATATTCATCTTTCTTCATTAAAGAAGTTCTTTTTGAATAAATATGTTTTAGAAAATTTAACCTTGTTTTTAGTTGGTAAAGTTGATTTAAAGTCGATAGATGAGTATTTAAATACAAGAAAACTCATAGTCGATCGTAAACCAGTTGGAAAAAGAGAAGACTACATAAATAAGGAAGAATATGGTCAAGTTGTAAAACCGTTGTCTAGTTTAAAAGTTACCGATTTCAAACCATGCTTAGCGCTAGGAATAAAGTTTTTACCAAGAATGGAATTATATGAGAGGTATGGAGATAATTGCTTTGCAATATATCAAATTCTTCCTCTTGTGTTTTCATATTTATTAGAAAAAGAATTAAGTGTCGAAACAAGAGATTCGATTGAATGCGAATTAAAAGAAGGTGGAGAGGATGCATATCTTTATATCACGATAAAAGGTCAATATGATGATGCATTTATAGAAAAAATAAAAGCAACTCTTATGACATTAACAAAGAAATTTAAACGCAAAGATTTTAAAAACTTAGCTAAAGTTTTTTATGCTTACCATGTCAAGGATTTTGCTTCGCCACAAAAGTATTTTGATGGGCTTGTTAACGCCATAGAAAACCATATGGCCTATCCATCACTAATAGAAAGAATTCATTCTTTAAATTATAAACACATCAAAGCCTTTTTGAAAGATATGCAGGCATGGATATATTCTTTTGTTAAAGTTAATTATGAGGAAAATATATAATGATTGGGGTAGATATAATTAAAGTTTCAAGAGTCTTAGATCTTCATAAAGATTTTCCTACAAAGGTTTTGGCTGAAGAAGAACTTAAAGACTATGAGTCAATGAACAGCTTTAGAAGAAAATGTGAATTTCTTGCGTCAAGATGGGCGTGCAAAGAAGCATTTATAAAAGCCTATGGTGACACTAGTTTAGACTTAAAAAGAATAAAAACGATTAATGATTCAAAAGGAAAACCACATATATATTTAGACGATGTTGAGTATGGTGAAGTATCAATAGCACACGATGATTATGTTGTTGCTATGGTGAGTATAAAATAAAAAGGGGTACAAAATGATAAATAGTTTTAGTGCAAGTTTGAAGGATAAAGATATTATAGAAGTTGCTGTAACAAAGGCGTATACATCAAATACCATCGAGTCTTTTAAGTTATATGAAAATGGTGTCTATATAAAAAAATTAGCAATTATATCAAAATCAGAATCAAAATCAACTTTTATTTATACTTTAAGCGTTGACCATAATTTCGTTGTTGGAAATGAGTACTCTATATATGATGATAGAATGGAAAGCTGTCCATTGAACATGAATTTAGGTTCTGTTGATAAAGATTTTGAAATAAACTATCGCTATGATGGCAAATTAGGTGCACTTTATACGAAAGAAAAAACGACATTCAGGCTTTTTTCACCGCTAGCATCTTCAGTTTTTGTTAGTATTTTAACTGTTGATAAAAGAAAAATTCTTGTGACGATGAATAGACTTCCACAAGGTGTCTATGAGGCTGTTGTTGAAGAGGATCTAGAATGTGCAAGTTATACTTATATCGCAAAGATTAATGGGGAATATGTAGAAGCGCCAGATCCTTATTCTTTTTCTCTTTCATCAAACTCCACTAAGTCATATGTCGTTAATTTAAATAAAGTTAAAGAACACTGTGCGGATAAACCAAATAATCGAGAAAAATTAAAGCGTTATACAGACGCGATTTTATATGAACTATCAGTGAGAGATATGACATCATTAACTGAATGCGAAAATAAAGGAAAATATCTTGGGTTGGCTAAAACTGGTCTAAAGAATGAAGAAGGATTTCCTATAGGAATGGATTATATTAAAGAAATTGGAGTTAATTATGTACAGTTGATGCCAGTTTATGATTTTCAAACAGTAGATGATGAACATCAGTTTGATAGCTATAACTGGGGATATGACCCAAAATTTTTCTTCTGCCCTGAAGGCTCATATTCCACTAATCCAAACGATCCATATTGTAGATTATTTGAACTTAAAGAATTGGTTGCAAGTTTCCATGAAAATGGAATAGGTGTAATTATGGATGTTGTTTTTAACCATGTCTTTAATAAAGAATCAAATGCATTAAATGTGCTTTGTCCAGGTTATTATTTTCGCTTAAATAGTGATGGAACTAACTCTAATGGTTCTGGATGCGGAAATGATTTAGAAACAAGAAATTATATGGTAAGAAAACTAATAGTTGATTCAGTTATTCATTTTATTGATGTATTTTCAATAGATGGGCTTAGATTTGATTTATTAGGTATATTAGATATTGAAACTACAAAACTCGTTTATCAGGAAGCAAAGAAAGTATTGGATGATGTTATTATTTATGGTGAAGGTTGGGATTTGATGACAAACCTACCTGCTGATCAAAAGACATCGCTTTATAATGCTGAAAAAATCAAAGATGTTGGATTTTTTAATGATAGATTTCGCGATATTGTTAAAGGAAGAGGAAGCGATTCTGAATTAAGTAATAGAGGATACTTAACTGGTGATAAAGATTATATTGATGGATTTAAAAATGTTTTCTTGGGATCATCAATAACTTTAGCTTTTCCACCTTTGTTTTCATCACCGAGTCAATCAATCAACTATGTTGAATGTCATGATAATGCGACATTATACGATAAGTTATGTTGTTTCAATACAGAGATAAAAGAAGATGATAAGCTTAAGATGATAAGTCTTATAAATGTGATAACTATTTTAGCATTTGGTGTGCCATTTATTCACGCTGGTCAAGAGTTTGGAACTACCAAAAAGGGTATAACAAATTCATACTGTTCACCTGATGAAATAAATGGAATAGATTATTCTTTGGCAAACAAGAGAAAAAAGATGATTAAGTATCTAAGTGATGCTATTAAATTGAAGAAGAGCTTAAAGTTCTTATCAATGGATGATAAGAAGAGTTTGATCGAACATGTAAGTTTTGAAAATTTAAGTTGTGGAGGATTGATGGTCATTTATAGGTTTGACAATGAAGAGTATTATTTATTGATCAATCCTACTAATGAAACTATAAAATATCAGTTCAAGGACTATGTAAAAATCTTGTTTAATGAGGCAGGACTTATAAGCGATGATAGATTTGCACAACTAATTATGGTTAACAAGCTATCACTAGTTTTTGCTAAGATTTCAAAGTGAGGTGAATTGTGATTAAATATTTAAGACTTGGTGTAGGAATATTACCACACTTATTAAAAGCTTCACCATGGATTGGAAGTTATAATAGAAAAAGAAAAAAATTGGATTTAAAGAAAAGGTATGATAAGACAAGAAGACTTATTAATGTGGCGTTTGACCATTTTCGCACAGATATATATATCGATGGAGAAGAGAATTTAAAAGATGGACCATATTTAATAGTAGCTAATCATCAAGCCGTAATGGATCCAGTTATAATGATAAAAGCCTTTGAAAACCCGATGTCATTTGTCGCTAAAGCAGAACTAAAAAAAGTACCATGGTTTGGAAAAATAATAAGTCTTTTAGATAGTGAATTTATTGAACGCGATAATTTAAGACAAGAGATTAAAGTCATCAGACATGTTGGTGAATCATTAGAGCAAAATGAAAAGTCATGGGTGATTTTTCCAGAAGGTACTAGAACTAAAGATAAAGACATGAATGTTCAGGAGTTTAAGGCTGGTGCCATTAAAGCTGCCTACACTTCAAAAAAGAGCATTTTGCCTATAGCTATATTTGGAACACATAGAATAATTAATCGAAAACTGCATAAAAAAAGATATGCAGTTCAATTAAGTATATTAAAACCTATTGAATATGAAGAATTCAGCAAGTATTCTACCACTGATTTTGCACCGATTCTCCATGATATAGTTTCAGAACAAGTAAAAATATTAAAGAAAAGAGATGAAGAGTTCTTGAAACAGAAAAAGTATCGTTAACTGTTTGTTGATCCAAATCCACCTTTACGTACTGCACTTGAATCATCACTATCAACCCTTAGGTACTTTAAGAAAATACCTTGAACAAGTCTTTCACCCTTTTTAATTTCCTTTGTTTCGTTAGTGAAATTGTATAAGACAACATGTATATGGCCACCATTATCAATATTATTTGCATAATCAGCATCTATAATTCCGATAGTATTAAAAAGTCTTACACCATGTTTTTTTGCTAAAGAACTTCTTGGTACTATCATTAAAAACTCATCGTCATTCATCAGTACCTTTAGACCTGTTTTTCCATAGGCTACTTCACCAGGCTTGATAATTAAATCTTCAGCAAGTGATATATCATAACCAGCAGATTTTGAAGTTGAACGTTTTGGTAGTTCAAAACTCTTTTCTTCATATTCTTTGCTAACATATTCGAATCTTCTCATACCTTACACCTCTATTATTTATTTTAGCATAAATTATTTAAGTAGTATATATCGCCTTTTTGCGTGCTGCTTTGGTACGAGTTGGGCCATTGATTTGCGGGTGGTTTTGAGGTGTTTTGACG
>ERZ777305.3190-NODE-3190-length-11820-cov-3.007735_pt1 | contig 11820 bp, 8 predicted proteins | sample MGYA00374965_ERZ777305 | MGnify/ENA primary metagenome ERZ777305 (study PRJEB29328, sample SAMD00013331) | mouse gut metagenome | study: EMG produced TPA metagenomics assembly of the Metagenome analysis of fecal microbiota from mouse which was promoted...
GCGTGCGGCGCGCGGCCAGGAGGAAAGGCATCTCCTGTCCGATGGAAGGCACGCATGCCAGCAGAAATCAGCCGCCATTCGGCGGCAGGCGTGCAATTATTTCATGGAAGGAGTGCCGCAGGACGGCGCACAAAAAAGGTTTCGGGGAGGTTATTATGGCAGTATTTGAAGGCGCGGGCGTAGCGATCGTTACCCCGATGAAGGCAAACGGCGAGGTAAATTTTGACAAATTTGCGGAAATTCTTGATTTTCAGATTGAGAACGGTACGGACAGCATTATTGTGTGCGGTACGACGGGGGAGTCCTCCACGCTTACGCACGAGGAGCATATCGAGTGCATCCGCTTTGCGGTGCAGCATGTCAAAGGACGCGTCCCGGTTGTGGCGGGAACCGGTTCGAACTGCACGGAGACGGCGATCTATCTGTCGCGGCATGCCAGGGACGACGGCGCGGACGCGGTGCTTCTGGTGACGCCTTACTATAACAAGGCGACGCAGAAGGGGCTGATCGGGCATTTTACTGCGGTAGCGAACGCAATTGACATTCCGGTGATTCTGTACAATGTGCCGAGCAGAACCGGATGCAATATTCTTCCGGAAACTGCTGCATATATGGGAAAGAATGTGGAGAACATTGTAGGGATAAAAGAAGCGTCCGGAAATATCAAGCAGATCGTGCAGCTGGCCCACGCATGCGAGGGCGCACTGGATATTTATTCCGGAAACGACGACCATATTGTGCCGGTGCTGTCGCTGGGCGGCAAGGGTGTGATTTCCGTGCTCTCAAATGTGGCGCCGCGCCAGACGCACGATATTGTGGCAAAATACATGGCGGGCGATACAAAGGGAAGTCTCGAGCTGCAGTTGAAATACCTGCCTCTTATCGAAGCACTGTTCTCCGAAGTAAATCCGATCCCGGCCAAGGCGGCTATGAACATGATGGGAATGGATGTCGGAGAGCCGCGCATGCCGCTCACTCCAATGGAGGAGGCACATGCCGAAGTGCTCCGCGCAGAGCTTGAGAAAGTCGGTCTGCTGTAGAAGAAAGTGAGAAAGGACAGTGAAGTTCTGTCTGAAATAACCGGAAAGAATATTAAAAAAATTTTATACTGCGGACAGGAGAAAAAAGGAGAAGAACAATATGACAAGGATTATAATGCGCGGCTGCAACGGCAGAATGGGTCAGGTGATCTCGGAGATCGTGAGCGGGGATGAGGGAACTGAAATCGTTGCCGGGATTGATCTGAAGGATGAGGGCAGAAACCCGTATCCGGTGTTTTCCCATCTGACAGACTGCACCGTGGCGGCGGATGTGGTAATTGACTTTTCTTCGCCGAAGGGGCTGACGGAGCTGCTGACCGTCTGCACGGAAAGGGAGCTGCCGCTTGTGCTCTGCACCACCGGCTTCACGGACGATCAGCTGGCTGAAATTGAGGAGGCATCGAAGAAGATTGCCGTTCTGCGCTCCGCCAATATGTCGCTGGGCATCAATACGCTCTCGAAGCTGGCTGCGGCGGCTGCTTCCATTCTGGCGGAAGCCGGCTTTGACATTGAGCTGGTGGAGCGCCATCACGGACGTAAGCTGGACGCCCCTTCGGGGACGGCGCTGCGGCTGGCGGATGATATCAACCGGGAACTCGGCGGCGGTTATCACTATGTGTACGACCGCAGCGGGCGAAGAGAGACGAGGGATCCGAAGGAGATCGGAATTTCCGCAGTGCGGGGCGGTACGATTGTCGGCGAGCACGAAATTATATTTGCCGGCAGGGACGAAGTGATTGAACTGAGGCATACCGCGTATTCGAGGAATGTGTTCGCGACCGGCGCGGTTCAGGCGGCGAAGTTTCTGACGGGAAAAGCTGCCGGCATGTATGATATGAACGCAGTGGTGCACTGAGCGGTGCAGGGGTGAAACCGCACGGGAAAGTCCGGCGCGGAAATCATGAAAAATAATGCGGGGAAACTTATGGATAATCCGGAGGGAAACCGCGAATCGGCCGGGAAATGGAAAAGCAGAACCGGAGAAGTCTGTCGGGAAGACTTCTCCGGTTATTTTCTGTCTGTGCGCTTCACATTTTTTTCACAGATTCCTCTGTAATTTTTCACAGAAATGCGGTATACTGGACGGAGCGATATGTGCGATGTTATATTTTAAGGAGGAGAGGGTTTTGATTGAGGTTAAAAATCTGGTAAAGAAATATGGTGATCATATCGCTGTGGATCATCTCAGCTTTACCGTGGAGAAGGGCCAGATTCTCGGCTTTCTGGGGCCGAACGGTGCTGGAAAATCGACGACGATGAATATGCTGACCGGCTACATATCTTCAACGGAGGGCAGCATTGTAATCAACGGGCATGACATATATGACGAGCCTGAAGAGGCAAAAAAAAGTATTGGATATCTGCCGGAGCAGCCGCCGGTCTATCCGGATATGACTGTGCGGGAATACCTGCGCTTTGTCATGGATATAAAGAAAGTGCCGGGAAACCGGCGGGCGGCCATGCTTGCGGATATTATGGCGCGGACAAGGATCGCGGATGTGTCCGGGCGGCTGATCAAGCATCTGTCAAAGGGCTACCGGCAGAGAGTCGGGCTGGCGCAGGCGATCGTGGGATATCCGGAAGTAATTATCCTGGACGAGCCTACGGTCGGTCTTGATCCGATGCAGATCATCGAGATCCGGGAGCTGATGAAGGGGCTGGCAAAGCGGCATACCGTGATTATCAGCTCGCATATTCTCTCGGAGATCAGCGCGGTCTGCGATACGGTAATGATTATCAACAGGGGGAAAATGGTCGTTACGGACAAGGTGGAGAATCTGCCGAAGCACCTGAAGGGTGCGTCGAAGCTGGAGCTTGAGGTGAAGGGAGGCATGCAGGCGGTGCGGGCGGCTCTGCGCGTGCTGCCGGAGTCGGCGGATGTCAGATTCCGGAAGGGCGGCAGGGATAATTTCGTTCATGTTACCGTCGGCGCTGCAGAGGAAGAGGAGCTGCGCGAGAAAATCTTTTATGCGCTTGCGGATGCAAAATGCCCGATTTATATGATGAATATGAACAGGCTGAGCCTGGAGGATATTTTCCTTGAGATGACGCGGCAGGCGGATGACGGCGGTGTACCGGAAGCGGAGGAACCGGAGGATATTCCGGAAAGCAGCGCGGGAACGGAACCGGGTGTCCCGGAAGAAACGGCACAGCCGGGGCAGAACAGTTCAGGGCGGACGGCACGGCCCAAGAAGAACGGTCCGGAAGAAGCTGTGCCGCCGGAAACAAACGGAGCAGCGGCACGGCCGGGGCAGACGCGCCCGGCGGACGGCGGTAAAACGGAGAAAGGAGGGGAGGAATAACCATGCTTGCAGTTTATAAAAAGGAAATGCGCACCTATTTTACGTCGATCGTCGGCTATTTGTTCCTGGGCTTTTTCCTTGCCCTGATCGGCCTCTATTTCTATGTTCAGAACCTGAGAAACGGTTTTGCAAATTTCGGCTACGCGCTGGTCAGCGTCAGCCTGTTTTTCATACTGCTTGTCCCGATGCTGACAATGCGGATTATGGCGGAAGAAAACCGTCAGAAGACGGATCAGCTGCTTTTTACCAGCCCGGTGTCCGTCACAAAGATTATTGTCGGAAAATACCTCTCCATACTCACCATGTTCGGGATTGTCATGCTGATCGTCTGCCTTTATCCGCCGATTCTCGCAGAGTACGGGAAGGTAAATTTCAGGATGTCCTATGCGGTTATCCTTGCGTTTTTCCTGATGGGCGCGGCTTATATGGCAATCGGGCTTTTTATTTCAGCGATGACGGAGAGCCAGGCATTCTCTGCAATTCTGACATTTGTTGTCGTAATTCTGTCCGTGTTCTGCACGTCGATTGCCGAACTGCTTCCGAAGGACAGCAGGACGGCCTGGGGCTTTTTTGCGGTTCTTCTGCTTCTGTTTTCGTGGCTGAGCTATATTATCATGCGGAATATTACGGTCAGCGCCGTGTTCGGCGCAGTGGCCGAGCTTTTGCTGTTTGTCGTTTACCGCGCCAGACCGGAGTTTTTTGACGGCGCTCTTGTCAAGGTGTTCAGCTGGTTTTCGATTGCGGATCGCTACAGCAGCTTTGCTTATGGGGAATTTGATGTTGCTTCCATCGTGTACTATCTGAGTTACTGCGTGTTATTTGTATTTCTTACTATTCAGGTAGTAAAAAAGAGAAGATGGGCCTGAAATAATTGCGGGTCTTTCTTTTATGGTATGCACGGTTTCGCGTATGGTTTGTGCCGGGGAGGGAAATACCGGTATGTCTGCAAGTATGAAAACGAGGTTTCGATATGGATAACAGGAACAGAGATAAGGAAACAGAAAAGAAGAAGGGAAAGGGCGGCTGGAAGGCGTCCTTTACGACCAGAAAATTCCGCGGGGGGGCTTATGCGACAGTGCTCTCGGTAATCGCCGTGGCGCTGGTCGTGGCTGTCAATATGCTGGCGACCAAGCTGGAAATCCGGTTCGACATGACCGACGACGGGAAATATACCCTGCACGAGGAAACAATCGGGCTGCTGAAGGGGCTGAAAGATGATATTACAATATACAGCCTCGAGGTGAGCGGGGATGAGCTCCCGCAGTTTGAGAAGATTTTCACGAAATATGATGATTACAGCAGCCATGTGACGCTCGCCTACAAGGATCCTGTGCTGCATCCGAAGTTTGTATCGCAGTATGTGGATGACAGCGTGCAGAAGCACAGCTTTCTCGTGGTGAACGAGTCGAACGGGAGAGCGAAATATGTTGATTATACGGATATTCTTGTCCAGGAATTCAGCTACAGCACTTATCAGTTTTACACGACCGGAATTGATCTGGAGGGGCGTCTGGACGCCGCGATCCAGTATGTGACAAACGAGGAGCTGCCGGTGATGTACCGCATAACGGGACACGGGGAGAGTGCGCTTTCCGGGGGAATGCCGGAGCTGCTGGAAAAGGGAAATGTTACGGTTCAGGACATTCAGCTGATTTCCGCGGACGGGATACCGGAGGACTGCGATATCCTGCTGTTCTATCAGCCGCAGAGCGATTATACCGAGGAGGAGATCACGCTGGTGCGGGGATGGCTTGAGAAGGGCGGCTACGGAATTTTCCTGCTGGACGATGCCACGCCGACGCTGAAAAACTTCAACGGGCTGCTGCAGTACTACGGAATGGACACGCACGAGGGTGTTGTGATGGAAGGGGATTCGAAGTATTTCGCGAGCCAGATGCCGTATGTAATTCTGCCGACCGTGTACAGCAGCGATATCACGGACAGCGTGCGCGGAAAAAAATATGTTGTTGCACAGTGGGCGACCGGCATAACGCTACGCGAGGATAAGCGGGATACGGTTTCCGTGACAAGGCTTCTGACTACCTCCGACAGTTCCTATATTAAAGAGCTGAACTCCGAGACGCTTGTGAAGCAGGAGGGAGATCCGGAGGGACCGTTCTGCGTTGGTCTTATGCTGAAGGAGAGCGTGAACGGGGGCGAGACGAAGCTGGCAGTGTATTCTGCAAAGTATTTTCTGGCAAAGGATATGGTTGGCAGCGAGTCCTACGGCAACGGGGATATTTTCCTCAACACCATCAGCAGCTTTACGGAGCAGGAAAGTTCCGTGTCCGTGCCTTCCGTCAGCGTTGAGGAGGATAAGATTGTGATGAGCTCGGCAGAGGCAAATCGGATCGCCATTCTCACAGCGATTGTGCTTCCGCTGGCAATTATCGGCGCCGGTGTGTTCGTTATTGTGAGAAGGAGGAAAAAGTAGATGGCTGCGGGCAAAAAGAAAAAGAATCTGCTCACCTTGCTCGGAATGACGGCAGTGCTTGCGCTGCTGGTCGTCGGCTATCTGGCTGCTTCCTCCTGGAAGAAAAATAAGGAGGAGAACGGGGAGACGGAGGAACCGGATATTGTGCTTCTGTCGCTGCCCGAGGAGGAGATTGCGTCCATCGAGGTAAAATCAAAGGAATTTCCGTTTACAATTCTTGCAGGGGAATCTGGCTGGGAGTTTGCCGGGGATGCGGAGTTTGACGTGAGTGCCGGGACGGCGGACGCAATGAAAGAGAAGCTGGCGCAGTTTACGGCGGAAACGGCGGTGCTCGCGGACGCGGAGGATCTGGCGGAGTACGGGCTGGAGGAACCGGAGTTTACCGTTACTGCGACGCTTAAAGACGGGTCGTCCAGAACAGTCCGGCTCGGCGATCCGGCCGGTGCCGGCGCGGGATACTATGCCTGCACGGACGGAAGCAGGGATGTATATCTGGTTTCCGAGGAGGTTCACGGGGCGTTTGCCGGAGGGAAGGATGCGCTGCTTGAGAAGGCTGCCGTGCCGGAGTTCACCGCGGAAAAAGCCACGGGACTGAAGCTTTCCGGCGACGCGTTTCCGCCGTTCACCGTCGCGAAAAATAAGGGGGAGCAGGCGGAGCTGATGGGGATTTATCAGTATTCCCTTCTTCTTACAGGCGTGTATCCGGTTCCGGTGACTGTTGATTTCACTGCATTTTCCGAGCTGATGAAAAAATATGTGGGAATGTCGCTGGGCGAGCTGGTAAGCTATCATGAGCAGGATAAGCAGCAGTACGGCCTGGACAGGCCGGAGACGGCGCTGACGGTGACATACACGGATGCGGAATCGTTGGAGGACAGGGAGTTTACGGTGTACTTCGGCGGCATGAACGAAACGCAGACCCACCGCTATGTGTGCCTGGAAGGTTCCAGGCAGACTTTTATGATGGAGCAGGAGAAGGCGGAGGAGCTGCTTGCCGCGGATACTTTTGCCCTGGTGGACCGCTATACGCAGATGGTCAACATCACGCTGATCGGGGGTATGAATATCGCGTATGGGGATACCTTGCGGAGGGTTGACATCACGCACACTTCGGAGACGGGGGAAACCGGGCAGGAGGTCGTTACAGATTATTTATCTGTGGATGGAAAATTACTAAATGAGGATGAAGATGACGAATTCCGTACATTATATCAGCAAATTATTGCCCTGAAACTGACGCGAGAGCTGACGGAGGAGGATGTGATCGGGGAGGAACCCGTTCTCTCTTTCGAATTTCTTGAAAAGGATGGCACCGGAGTGCTCCGCTCCGCGCGCTATCTGAAACTGGAGGGAAACGGGCAGGAGCTGGCGGTGGAGGTTGATGGTGTATGTCTGTTTGCGGCGGATGCGGCGGCCGTCGAAGAATTGACCGGGCTTCTGAAGGATTATCGGCCGTAGAAAAGCCCGCTGCTGCACTTTGTGCAGGCCGGTTTTTACGGGGCGGACAGAATGACCGCCGTAGGCGTCAGCGCGGTCAGCTGTTGTGTGTACTGCCGGGGGTGATGCCGGTGAATTCACGGAATTCCCACTGAAAATGCGCCCGGTCGGAATAACCTGTCTTTTGCAGAAAGGCGGTGCTGTTCCGGCCGGGCGCTCTTTCCATCGCTGCAAGCGTGGTCTGAAAACGCACATATCTGCAGAAGCTTTTCGGGCTGCAGCCGAGCCTTCAAGGAAGAGCTGGCTGATATGCCGGGTCGAATACGAAAGCTCACCTGCAAGCTTGTAAATGCGGATGATGCCGCCGGTTTCGGAGATCTGCTTCAGCATCAGGCTGACGGCCGGCGGCGGAGCTGTCCTCGCCAGACATGGGAGTACACTGTCCAGAAAATAAGCCGTCTTTTTTCCAGGGTTTCAAAACGGGCCAGGTTTTCCGGGATGATCGGGGAATATTCGCCGGGGAAGGAAAAGCGGAGCACCTGGTCGAACAGTCCTGCCGGGGGCAGAGTCCTGTTCCAGCAGACGGTTCCAGGAGAAAACCGGATGCCGAAATAGAGAAGTCCGGGCTGCAGGTTTACGCGGCAAAGCCGGCTCTGCGCCCCGGCCAGAACGAGCACTTCCCCGGCGCAGGCCGGGATCAGAAGCTCGGCGCCGCCGTTCGGTATGAGACGGACGCAGCAGCGGCTGGGTGCCTGGACAGTTCGAAAACATTCGGACATCACCTCTCAAATCAGATTTTCGTACTCTCTTTTCTGTATTTTATCCGTGTGTCAAAAAGCTTGTATCCATTGCAGGTATGAGTATCGGTGAATTAGTATCAATATAATATTACTATATAGAATCTTTTATTTCAATAATAATCTAATTTTTCCATCCATAATAATATTTTTGTAAAAAGAGAAAATATGTTGCACCGCCCGGAGCAGGGAAGGAAAACGGAAATAACGGATTGTAATTTAGCGGAATTGAAGGTATAATTGCAATATGTGCGGAGTGAGACTTTCGCTGTTGGAAGGCTCAAAGAGGAAGCCTGAACGGAAAAGAGAGGACGGGAAAGCATGCAGAATTGCAGAAAGAGAATCGGTATATTTCTGGGACAGCCGGATGCGGCTTTTCAAAAGAAGCTGCTGAAGGCGGTCGGAAGAGCAGCTTTTCGGTACGACTTTGACGCGGTAGTTTTTTCGAGCCTGCTCAGCTGCGGAGGATATCCCGAATACCAGGCGGGGGAGGCGAAGTTTACGGAGCTTGTGAACTTCGAGGCGCTCGACGCCGTGCTGGCGGTTCCGGTTACGCTTCAGCTCAGACCGGGCTTTGCCCGCGAAATTATGGATAAAATCAGCAAAAATTTCCGCGGGATTAAGCTGCTGTGCGACTGGGAGGCGGAGGGCTTTGAGAGCTTCCTCTGCGACGATGCACAGGGGGTGCAAGAGGTTATGCGCCATCTGATTGAAAAGCATTGCTGTACGGATATAGCGTTTGTGACCGGCCCGAAGGGGCATCCGCATGCGGAGGCCAGGCTTTCTGGCTGGCGGAGCGCTCTGGAAGAGGCCGGGATGGCATGCGATGAAGCGAGAGTATATTACGGAACCTTCTGGTACGACACGGGGGAGCCGGCGCTTGAGCAGTTCCTTTCCGGCGGAAGGCTGCCTCAGGCGATTGCGTGCGGGAGCGATATCATGGCAGCCAGCGTATGCAGAGCGCTCCAGGAGCGCGGCCTGCGGGTGCCGGAGGATGTGATAGTCACCGGTTTTGACTGCGCAGAGCCGGAACAGGGCAGCATGCCGTTTTTCACCTCCATTGAGCGGGATATCGACGCGGTGGCGGAGCGGGCGGTGCGCTGTATCGCGCAGTGGCTTGGAGAGAAGCCGGTTCCGGGGGAGGAGGAATGGAGGCCGAAGCTTAGGCTGGGCTGTTCCTGCGGCTGTGCGCCGAAGCCGGTCTATACGTTCGGGGATTCCGAAAATAAGGAGAATCAGTTTTTTGAGGTCTACAACTTTATGCAGGAGATGCTGATCGCAGCGCGCCAGCTGAGCGACTGTCTGTGGGAAATTGACGGTTACGCAGATCATATCGGGCCGTTTGACCGTCTCTGGCTGTGTCTGAGCGAGGACTGGAAGAAGATGAATCTGGCCGAAAGTGAGGAGCATCTTTCCGAGAGGCTTATTCTTGCCCTGGATACTCCGGGCGGACAGGGAGCGGATTCCGAACGGGGAGACCGCGTTTCTCTGGAGCGGAGCTTTGAGCGCAGGCGGATGCTGCCTGCTCTGTGGGAGAAGAGGGAGAGGCCGGCTATGTTCCTGTTCAGCCTGCTGCATTTCGGCACGCACTGCTTCGGCTACACCGTACTGCAGTATACCGGCAGGGAATGCGTGTACGACCGCCGGTTCCCGTTCTGGCTTAGAAATGTCAACAATGCGCTGGAATCGCTGCGGCGGGTTTATACCGTGAACGAGCTGTACGAGGCTGCGGAGCGCAGGGCCGTGACGGATGCCATGACGGGACTATACAACCGGAACGGCTACAATCTTATGCTCCCGCAGCTCGCGGAGGGGCTCGGGGAAGGAGAGCGGCTGTTTTTCCTGCTTTGCGACAACAACGGACTGAAGTATATCAATGATACTTACGGGCATCTTGCCGGGGACGAGGTGATCTGTCTTTCGGCCCGCATTCTCGGTAAGAAGTATTTTTCCGAATCCGTGCGCGAGATGAATTTCCGCATCGGCGGCGACGAATATGTAAAGCTGGCGGCGGGCTGCTTTACCGACGGGGAAGCCGGGGAGTGCGTTGCCGGCATCCGGCGGCAGGTGGAAGCGGAGAACGCGCGGCGTCAGGGGTGCGCGCCGTTCTATCTGGCAATCGGTTTCTGTGTGTACGGGAAGGACGCGATCGTGTCCCCGGATCACATGATGACGGAAGTGGATGCGCGGATGTACCGCAACAAGCAGGAACTGAAGGAGGCATCCGGCTTTAACCCGGTGCGGAAATAGGCTGCGGGCGGGGGCAGGCGCCGGCCCGCAGGATGAGGAGGAGAAGAGGGCCGGTGCGGTTGAGCGCCGGCCCTCGTGCATAAAAATACGGGAAGCGGACGGAGGAAGTCCGGCGGCCGGGGAAAATCTCCGCCAATTCATAAACGGGGCAGCCTGGACATATTATGTTACAGTGAGCAGAGGGCGAGCAGAAGAGGAGGAGCAGGGTGAACGAGTTGAGCCGGAGAAGGGAAAGACTGAAAAACGGGATTCTGATCGCCGTGTGCCTGATACTTGCGGGTGCGGTGTTCGGCTACAATATTATCGGCGGAGGGAAACGCGGCCGGGAGGAGGACGGACAGGAGCCGGAAAAGCAGGAGTTTATCCTGCACAGAGAGAAGGAAGGGATCTCCCAGGCAGAGGCCTGCCGCCTTCTGAGTTATCTGCACTTAAGCGGGGCCGAGCAGCGGAAGCTTGCCGTGGCGGACGAGCTTAAAAGCGCGGTCGGAGACGCGGAGGGAATCGAGCATTTTGCGGCCGTATCGGACGCAGGATATCTGACGGCAGAGCAGATCTCGCCGGACGCTGTGCTTACCTGCGGCGATTTCCGGGATATTCTGATCGCGGTCTGCCGCGCAGAGGAGCTTGACTATTACCGGGTCACCGGCGCCCTGCCGGAACGGCTGAAAACGGTGCGCGAGGAGGACCCGCTGTATCTGAGCGAATTTCTCGCAATCTATGAGGTCATTTGTCAGGAAATGGCGGACAGGGACGGGGGACAGCGGGAGGATCTGCCCGCAGTGAAGCCGGTTTATGTGCTTGCGCTTGGAAGCGGGACGACCCTGTACAACGAATACGGCAGAAGCTTTTCGTACGCCGGCTGCGAGGATTACAGCGAGGCGCTGGCGGAGGCTGCGCAGCAGAAGCCGGCGGAGGATGATTTCAGCAGGCAGGCCGCCGGCAGAAAGGGCGGCCGTCCGAAAAAAATGTCGGATTTTGAGAATTGCTCCGTCGAGGTGGTTGCCGCCGGACAGGATATCCTGTATATCCGCGGCGAGGTATGGCAGAAGGTCACTCTGCCGAACGCCTGGGTGATAAAAGCCGCCGGCAGTCAGGTCAGCGTTTATGCGAGCGGCTTCCGCCTGGATTACGAGACGTGGCTGCCGCTGGAGAGCGGGCTGGAGAACCGGGTGTGCGATATTGAGCTCTATGCGGGCACCGTGCGCGGGCTGACGGTCAAGGGAGACGTCATTCAGGGCAAGGTTCTGCTGACGGGCGAGGATATGATTGAGATTGAGGGATACGGGCAGCTGCCGCTGGAGGAAAATTTCCGCATCTACAAAATATACGGTGAGCTGGCGATGGAAAAGACAAGCCGGATTCTCGTCGGCTACACGATTACGGATTTTGTCGTATCCGGAGGGGAAATCTGCGCAGCGCTGATCAAGGAGAAGCTGAAAGCGGACAATATCCGCGTGCTGGTCAACACAACCGGCTATAAATCCCGCTATCATGAGGAGGTGCGGCTCACGGCGGACCGCGATTTTACGGTGAAGCGCGGGGAGGAGCTCTCCACCTTC
>ERZ777305.3193-NODE-3193-length-11802-cov-3.929854_pt1 | contig 11802 bp, 15 predicted proteins | sample MGYA00374965_ERZ777305 | MGnify/ENA primary metagenome ERZ777305 (study PRJEB29328, sample SAMD00013331) | mouse gut metagenome | study: EMG produced TPA metagenomics assembly of the Metagenome analysis of fecal microbiota from mouse which was promoted...
TGAGGACGGCAGAAAACTTTCTGGACTTTGTAGAAGGCTGCGGCGTGACAGACTGCCGTAATATAACCAGCGAAATGGTTGATAAATTTATCGTTTTGCAGCAATGCTACACAAAGCACACGGTAAAGATGAAACTCAGAACGGCAAAAGTCTTTTTTCGGTATTTGTTTGAGGAAGGATATGTAGATACAGATTTCAGTTATCGAGTACCTAATGTTACGATATTCCGAAAGGGCCATATCCCAACAACACTCACGAGTGAACAGTGTGAAAAGCTGCTAAACGGAATTGATAGAGGTAATCCCATTGGGTTAAGAGATTACGCAATCATTTTGCTGGCGCTTACTCTCGGACTACGGGACAGTGATATACGGGAACTTCGGTTTGATAATTTTGATTGGACGAATAAAAAAGTAAGTATTGTCCAAGAGAAAACAAATCATACGTTGGATTTGCCTCTTCCGGATCATGTAATAGCCGCAATAGCAGCCTATTTGAAGAATGGCCGCCCTCAAGTAAAATCCCCATACATCTTTTTGCAGCACAAAGCTCCATACCGGCAAATGCAAGGGCTTTACGATGTAATGGGCCGAGCGCTTGCTTCAGCTGGTATATCTCTTGGCAGAGATAAATCAAAGGGACTGCACGTTTTGCGACATTCTCTTGCCAGTAATCTCTTGGAACAGGGAGTACCGCTTTCCACTATTTCCGAAATTCTTGGACAACGGGATTATCGGTCAACCGATATTTACCTCCATACAGATATTGTGGGACTGCGAAAGTGCGCACTTGACCCGGAGGTGCTGGGAAATGGGTAATACTATTCCACATACCATCCGAGAGCTGGAGTTTGAAGGTCCCCTTCAGGAGCCAATTCAAAATTTTGTAGAGGAAAAACGGCGGCTGGGGAATTTATATAATGCGGAAGCATACTTGCTCAGGGAATTATCCAGAATTGCCACATCTGAAAATTGTCCGAGGAATGTGCTGACCAAAGAATTGGTACATCTTTGGACGGCAAAGAAGCCAACGAATAGTACCGTAACTCATCGTTCCCGCTGCTCCATTGTGCGGCAATTAGGCCAATATATGGTCAGGACGGGGTATGATGCTTACATTGCGTCACTTGTACCTATAAATACATTTAAGAAAATGGAGTTCACTCCCTATATATTTTCAGACGATGAACTTTGCAGATTTTTTGCCGCCATTGATGCCATCCAGAAGAGTGTGCACAGTCCATACCAACATCTTACCTTTCCTCTTCTGTTTCGATTACTCTACGGATGTGGACTTCGACTCAACGAGGCGTTGACTCTGAAAATTGAAGATGTGGACTTAGCGCAAGGAGTTCTGTCAATTCGGGGAACTAAATTTGGGAAAGACAGACTGGTTCCCATGGTGCCTTCTCTTGTAACACAATGTGCTGCGTTTATGGATTCCAGGCATACTTTGTCGAGCCCAAAAGAACTATTCCTCCCAGCTCCGGACGGCGGCATTTATTCACACACGGCTGTATATCGCAGATACAGAGACACGCTATGGACAGCGGGTATTTCATACGGTGGACGAAGTCATGGTCCAAGAATCCATGACTTCAGACACACATTTTCCGTTCATTGCCTACGTAACTGGATGCGCAGTGGGATGGACGTGGAGAATGCGCTACCATATCTTTCTGCATATCTGGGACATGTAAATACCCAAGCAACCCATACTTATCTCCGGCTGACAGCAGAGTTGTTTCCTGAAATTGTGACAAAAGCAGAGGCCTTTGCCGGTCATGTTATCCCACACTTGGAGGTGCAGGATTTATGAAACAATCTGCTTTTTCTAAGGGCCTGACGTTGTTTCTCAAAGACTATCTGCCAGAACAACGTAATGTCAGTCCCAACACCATATCCTCATATAGCGTTGCACTCAAGCAATTATTGGAGTTTGCAAAATTCCAAAGAGGGATTGATCCAACAAAATTTGATTTTCAGCATATGACTGAAAATTTCATTCTGGAGTATCTGAATTGGATTGAAGTAAATCGTGGGTGCAGCATTTCCACAAGGAACCAAAGACTGGCGGCGATCCACTCTTTTGTAAAATTCTCGGATCATGAACATCCGGAATATTTGCATGAGTATGTGAAAATCCTAAACATACCATATAAGAAAACCGCTGAACGAAAAATTCAATATCTGTCAACGGATGATATGGCGTTGATCCTCAACCAGCCAAATGCAGCAACTTCCCAAGGCCGACAACATCGTGCGATTTTATGTTTGCTCTATGACAGCGCTGGACGGGCACAGGAAATTGTAGACTTAAAGGTCAGGAATTTTTTCCCTATTCAGGGAAAGGTTCTTCTGGTTGGAAAAGGACGTAAATCCCGCGAAATACCGTTGACCTCAAATACTGTGGAGATTCTTCGCGCACATCTGCAAGAATGGAATCTGCTGGATATAAACAAAAGAGATACCCCCCTGTTTGTAAACCACCAACATAACCGTCTGACAAGAGCAGGTATTGCGTACATTCTAACCAAGTACACTTCCCAGGCACGCAAATATTCATCTACAATCCCTGAACGGATTACACCCCATGTCCTTCGCCATACCAAAGCGATGCACCTTTTACAATCTGGCGTTCCTCTACATATAATTCAAGACATTCTCGGACACAGCGATATTATGACCACTGAGAAATACGCACATGCTGATTTGGCAATGAAACAAAAGGCTCTTGAAGCAGCAAAACTGTTGAAGTCGCCTTCTGTAACTGAAACAGAGCAACTTGAAGAGCCGGATTTAATTGAGTGGCTTAATGCTTATGCACGAGAATGTACCGGAAAAATTATTTGAAGTTAATGACTGAATGTGTTGCTGCCCGCACATATTCAGTCATTTTCTTTGCATAACAAAAATTTTTCCATAATCCATGTTATGAAATTCTTTTCATAACATGGAGTTCCCTGAGATGGGGGCGCATATTGAAAAGCTGGACGAGCTGCTCTGCCGGGAGCGGGGGATTCACATTAACACCGTGCGCCATCCCCGCGGCTTTGAGTGGATAATGTTTGAGCAGCCAAAAGTAAAGCCCTATTGCATTGAAAAACGGCGGGAGAGGGGCATACCTGTCTACGGCAACGGCTGGCCCGGCCCTCATGTGCGCTGGTGTACGGGCCATCTCAAAACAAAGCTGGTGGATAAGGCCGTAAATCAATTAAAAGGAGAACGCAATGCCGTTCAATGTGTAGGTATAGCCGCAGATGAAGCCCACCGCTGCGAAAACAATAAGCGCAAGCGCTACCCTCTGGTGGAGTGGGGGATAACCGAGGCCCAGGCCCTGCAAATCTGCTATGACAGGGGCTTTGATTGGGACGGATTATATAGGATATATGACCGCTGTTCCTGCTGGTGCTGCCCCCTGCAGCGCATTGGAGAGCTTAGAAAGCTGCGGCAGCACCATCCAGAGCTATGGCGGCGGCTCTTAGACATGGACCGGCGGGCCATTGAAATGTACGGAGATACGCCTTTGGGACGGTTCAAGGAAAATTGGACGGTTGAGAAACTGGACCAGAGGTTTGCGGCAGAGGAAAGGCAGATTGAATGGATGGGCGGGGAGGTAATGCGATGACCTTTAGGATGAACGCGGGCTATATCATTACAGAATCCGTCCATGTCGGTGAGATGGAATTTGTGTTGGGGGTTATCGTTATTTAGTCGTACCAAAAGAATTGATTGAAAACGATTCTTTTTCCGGCCTGGACTTCGGCGCGGTGCTTCTCTACGCTAAAATGCTGGAAAGGGCGGGCTTGTCTGCTCAAAATGAGGACAAGTTTTCTGACGAAAAAGGACGGCTGTTTATCATCTACACCGTAGAGCAGATGGAACGAGATTTGCACCGTTCCCACCCTACGATTGTTAAACTGACTAAGCAGTTATCCGATATTGGGCTTATTCAAAAAGTGCGTCAGGGCCAGGGGAAACCCTGAAAATCTACATAATGGACTTTACGTCCGCGCCCCATTCTGACCCGGAAAAGCCCACAGGCAAAGACTGTGAACCTCTTGAAGTTAAAGATTTTAACTTCAAGAAATCAAGGAGTTTTACTTCCAGAAGTAAAGAAGTTGAACTTCAAGAAGTTAATGATTTTAACCCTATAGAACTAGAGAATAAAGAACTTGAAAATAATGAACTTTCTCCCTACCAACCCTCTGGTGATTGGGAGGAAAGAGGGGTGGACGGAATTGTAAATGAAGTCCGTGGACAAATCGAGTATGACGTTCTCAGAGAGGAATACGGAAAGGAGGTGAGCGACGAGGTGGTGGAAATCATCACGGAGGTGCGCTGCCGGGACAGCCCGGATATGCAGATAGGCAGGGTGCCGATATCGTCCACAGTGAGAACTGTACTGCGGGTGTTGTCATCGACCCGGTGCATATCCTCGCCCAGATACTCAAAAGTTAAACTTTGTTTAACTTTCAGCATGATCCGGGTACCGCTGGGGTATTCGGCCTTGTAACGCTCCGCCATTCGGTGCAATTTATCCCATTCGTTCATAGTTTACCTCCATTTCTCACATTCCACCCATCCCCTGATGGGGTTCCAGGTGTTCTTCCAGTTCGTCCTCGGTGCAGAGAAAATAGTCATCGCCGCTGTTCCAGTACGAGACGTACAAATCGCCCTCGTCCGTATCGATGGGCCGCTGCTCGAAACCTTCTCCCAGACCATCCGAACACTGCCCGAGGATTTCATCCTGCAAATCTGCCATTTCTTCTGGCGTGAGCGGCTCCTTGAGGTGGCAGTCGATCCGTCCCAGGAGCCTGCCATCCATTTCCTCGACCGTCCAGACTGCGGACATGAGTTTGTCGGCTACGCCAGCATTTCTGTCCAGGTACTGACCCATGTCGCCCATTTCCGGGACCTGTTCGTCGGCAATGCCCTGCTCGATTTGGTCTTGGTAAGCAGTCAGAAAGCCGCTGCCCACGTCGATATACTCGTCGCACTCGCCGTCGTCAAGCTGGCCCACCAGGGGGCAGTAGAACGTCAGCTTGACCGGCCCGACAGCCTGAGTCATGGCCTTGATGTCATCGAACAGTATTTCCTTGGTCGGGTACTGGTCGTGGAGGATGTTCTGCTCCAAGTCTGTGAGGATTTCCTCTCTGGCGGTGCTGACAGCGAACGCGACAGTGTTGGCGTCGGCCAGGGTGTCACCCTTGCTAAATACCCGCAGCAGGCGGCTGCCGATCTTGCTGTCGGCTGTGAGCTCCACGTCAGCAGCATTGTCATCCGTAAGCAGGATACTCCGGGGCGTTTTTCGGATGCCCATTTCTGCCAGGGCGTGGTGGAGCTCGTGAATGTTGGTGGGCAGCTCCCATTCAAGAGAGGTTCCGGCTTTACTGGTGATTTTTGCTTTAATCATTTGATGCACCTTCTTTCATGAAATAGAAAAAGCCGGTCGCTTGTTTTGGAGAAGGTTCTCCAGCGACCGGCTATGTATGCAACGGGCTATCGCCCTTATGCACGCAAATGCATTAATTATTTCAAAGAGTGGCTCCTTATGGGAACCGCTCTTGCTTTTTTCCTTTTTTACGAGGGTTCGTATCTATTTTTCGCTTACTTACATCCACATTTTCGCACTTTTGAAATCCAGCCCTTTGAGATGCAAAAAACCGCGCCATGGCGCGGTTTTTTGCCCAAATATCTTTTTGGTTTTCCTAGGATGGCTGGGCTGGCGGGATTCGAACCCACGGGATGACGGAGTCAAAGTCCGTTGCCTTACCGCTTGGCGACAGCCCAATATGGGAGACACGGAGCCTAATTACAAGAATTAAACTCCGTGCCTATGACCTTAGCCAAGGGCTAAGGCGCAGAGTTCCTGAAATTGAAATTTCAGGAACTCTTAGTGTGGGGTGGGCGGTGGGATTCGAACCCACGGTCTCCAGAGCCACAATCTGGCGCTTTGACCAGCTAAGCTACGTCCACCATATGGCGCGCCAAAAGGGACTCGAACCCCTGGCCTACTGCTTAGAAGGCAGTTGCTCTATCCAGCTGAGCTATTGGCGCGTGTCCGGGGCATACCCTTTGGCCCACGAAAATATCTTCCCCTTTCGGGGAAACGCCCTTATGGGCGCTTTGGAGCGGGTGATGGGAATCGAACCCACACGACCAGCTTGGAAGGCTGGAGTTCTACCACTGAACTACACCCGCAGCTATCGGTGGGCAAGCCGGGTTTTTAACCCCCTCCCTGTCCACCGTCTGATTATAGCATAATCGCGGCCGTTCGTCAAGATATTTTTTCAGCGCAAGATGCGTCAGAGCGTCTCGCGCTTTCGCAGCGTCCGCATACAGCGGGTGCACACCGTCATCCGTTTCCTGCCCTTTGGCGTGTCCACCATCATATGGTGCAGGTTTGGCTTTATCTTTTTCGGCGTGCGGGCGTTGATATACATTCGGTCATGGGCCACCTTCTTGCCGAATACGGTGGTCTTTCCGCAGATTTCACAGCGCAAATCCGTTCCCTCCTTTCCGGGCCTATGCTTTGGGCTTTGCTTCCAGTATAAGGGACGGATGTGGGGACCGCAAGCCTTGTGACATTACAGAGCCAAATCCGCGCTTGCAGCGCCAGCGCGTTTGGGTTATAATGATACCATCAAATGAGCGATAAGGGGGGAGACCGCTTTGACCCGATCTGTAGAGGGCGCATAGCAAAGGCTGGGCGCTAAATAAATGTGAACAACGGCGCAATAGCCTTTGCTCATCCTGGAAAACTTATTTTTAGGAGGAGCACCTATGCGCTATGTAAAGGCACAGGACATACTGCCCGCGAAGCTTCTCAGTCAGCTTCAGCAGTATGTGGACGGGGCCTATTTGTACATTCCCCGAAAAGAGGAGAACCGGCTGTCCTGGGGCGAACGCACCCACAGCAAGGCGGAGACCGCCCGGCGCAACCGGGAGATATACCGCCGGTATCTGGAGGGCGAAAGCCCGGAACAGCTTGCCGGGGAGTTTTTCCTGACGGAGAAGACCGTCCGCAGGATAATTCTAGAGGAGCGAAAGGCCGGCGAAGCCGGACATAAAGGCAAATGAGAGGGCCCGCGGCAATGCTGCCGTGGGCCTATCTATAACTATATCAAATTACTGTCTGGGCCAGAAATGCAGCCCGTAGATTATCAGGCACACGGATATCAGCGCCGCCGAGGCAGCCGACCCGATGGCTATCGAGGTGTGCCGCAGCGGGCCCGCCACCATGCTGACCAGTATCGCAAGGCCGTCCACTATCAGCAGGAAACGGTACAGCCCGCGCTCCAATTCACTCATTCACTTCACCCCCTGTAAATATCGTCGCAAAGGGCATCGGACAGCGTCCCGAACTGGGCAAGGGTCAGCTGCTCGGCCCTGGCATTTATCGGTATTCCGGCTTGCGTCAGCCGCCCCTCTATAAGCCCCTTCGGCAGCCGAAGGGCTCCCGAGAGGGAGTTTGCCGCCGTCTTTCTCCGCTGGACGAAGGCCCCCCGGGCCACTTTGAAAAGTATGTCCTCGTTCCGGACCCTTACCGGGGGCTCCGGGAGCATATCGAAGCGTATTACGCTGGAGTCCACATTGGGCGGGGGCATAAAGCTCCCCCGGCCCACCTGGAACAGCACCTGGGGGCGGCTTCGGTAGTGGACGCTGACGCTGACGGCCCCGCACTCCCGCACCCCCGGCGGTGCGCAGAGCCGCGCCGCCGCCTCCTTCTGCACCATGACGGTGACGGCGGTAAGGGGCAGGCCGCCCTCTAAAAGGGCCATTATCACCGGCGAGGTGATATAGTAAGGGAGATTGGCGCAGACGCACACGGGCCCGCCGGAGAGCTTTTCCTCTATGAGCCGGTGAAGGTCCAGCTTTAGTATGTCACCCTGGACTATCTCCACGTTAGTACAGTCCGAGAGGGTCTCCTCTAAAACCGGCAGCAGCCTGTGGTCCAGCTCCACGGAGACCACCTTTTTAGCTGTGGAGGACAGCTCCCGGGTGAGCACACCCACCCCCGGGCCCACCTCCAGAACCCCGGCGCAGCCCTCCGCGCCACAGGCGGCGGCCATCCGGGGGCAGACAGAAGGGTTTATCAGGAAGTTCTGGCCCAGGCCCTTGGAGAGACGCAGGCCGTGGCGCTGTAAAAGCTCCCGCAGGGCGCGGGGGTCGGAGAGGGAGGGGGGCATGGGTTTTGCTCCTTTCATGAATCAATCTACGCGGTACAGTATGCGCCCGCCGTCGTCAAACTCCTTGGGGAGGTTTTCATCGAACCAGGCCGTGTCCACCGTATAGGATTTTTTTTCGAAGTCGCTTATGAGCACATAATCTACGCCGTGCCTCTTAAACAGCTCCAAATTCTTTCCCGGCTCCTCATACATGGTCCGCAGGTCCCACTCCTGCTGATAGTAGTTGAGCCCGTGATAATAGAGGTAGATGGGAGAGCCGCAGACGATGCTCCTGCCGGCCAGGGCCGCGGCCTCATTATTGTGCCGCTGGTCGGTCATGAGGACCGCGTCCCTTGGGAGCTGGTCGTCGATGAACAGGGCAAGGTTCATGGCACCGGTGCCGTAAAGCTCATAGCGGGACACATACTCCCGGGCTACGGTCAAAGCGGCGGGGGCGGCCAGCAGGGCGGAGAGAAGCGCCGCCGATACAAGCTGCGGGGCCTTTTTGGGTATCAGCTCCAGCAGGCCCCAGATACAGTCCGCCGCCGCGCAGCAGAGGAACAGGAAACCCACATACAACAGCTTATTATTGTCGTAGTCGTTGGGCTGGAACTCAATAAGCTCCGCTACGAACCATATGGCCATGGGCGGGCAGTACCGGGCAAAGCGCCTTTTATCCGCCGTAAGCAGGCCTATAAGGGCGAACACCCACACGGGGCCTATGTTCTTCAGATAGAACCACAGATAGTTGTCGTCGCCTATGACCCAGCCGAAATGCCCCCGGACCATGCCGCCGCTTGACACCTGACGAAAGGTCCAGGTAAAGAGCTGGGGCAGAGCGAGGGCCAGGGCAGCCAGCAGGAGCGCGCCCCAGGTGAATATGACGGGTCTTATCCTGCGCTTTTTCATGGAGCCTATAAGGAGCAGCAGGAGCACACCGGCCCATAGGGAGAACACCGAGAGGAAAAGCCCCAGGAGCCTGTCGGAGTTGCTGCGGTCCTCGGGAGAGAGCACGGCCTGCATTGTCAGCATGGCTATGAGCCCCAGGGGTATCAGCGCCTTGCCAAGGCGCGCGGCGAACACGGAGAGCCTGTTGTCCCTGAAGAGCCGGGCCGTGAGCCAGGCCCCGCAGACTAGGCCCAGGGCCAGAAAAGAGTGGGTATGTATCATGGGCAGGGCCCCGGCCATGAGCCCGGCTATAAGATAGTACCGGCGCTTATGATGGAACACGGCCCTTGTAAGCAGGTACAGGGTGGGGAATAATAGGGCCCAGCCGAACAGGGTGGCCCGCTGGGGCAGCATCATGTCCACTATCACGTTGACCCAGCGGATATTCTCCAGGGAGTAGTTGGTGGGGGTCTCGTAAAAGGCGGTAAAAATGCGGGAGAAGTTACCCTCCTCCCCGCCCAGGAAGTACATGAGCCCCAGCCCGCCGTTCAAGAAGAAGAAGGTGAAGGCTAGCCCGGCCTTTTTATCGCTCCCGGAAAGGGCCCTTAAAAACAGCCAGCCCCCGAAGAACACCTGGGCCCCGGAGAGGAGCATGGGCAGACAATAGGCAAGGCGCAGCGGCGCGCCCAGAAGGTAGAGGCTCGAGGAGATGCTGTCCGAGAGAAAGGGGTAGCTGAGCCTTGTGCCCGGCAGAAGGGAGTAGCTTGGGGGGAAGGTCCCCTGGCGGGCTAGGCTTGTGATAAAGCTCAGGTGCATGGACATATCGCCGTAGGTGGCCTGGCTGCTGTAGATTACATTGTCCTGCCAGTAGAAGGAGTGGGGGACCAGTACGCAGTATACTATCCACAGAGCCAGGACGAAAAATAGAAATTTGTGCCGCAGGAACGCGCCGGGGAGGTCCTTTATGCCTATAGATACGGCCCGCCCGGACCTTTTGGCCCATATGAGCGTCCCGCAGACGGCAAGCGTAATTATCACCGCCGCCGCCATATGCCCCGTCCGGGTGAAGCCGGACACAAAGCCCATAAGGGCCGGGAGCCACTGCAGGGAGACGCTGCCCAGGACGCTGCCCAGGAGGGTCCTTGTCCCCGGGCCCTCCCGGGGGAATATTACCGCCGAAAGGCACAGGCCGCAGAGCTGGAAAAAGCACAGGAAAACTACGGCGGCCATGCCGCCTGTGAACGAGCCGTACAAATCCTCTCACCCCTCAAAGATGCCGTTGTATGTATTTTATCATTTCCCGGAGGAAAAGTAAAGTTGCCTTTCCCACTTATATGTGATAAAATAAGAAAAAACATATCCGGGGGAATGAGTATGAGCGGCTTTGAGCGGCGGGACAAGATAAATTACTACCTGGACCTGGCCGAGATAGTGGCCCAGCGGTGCACGTGCCTTAGGCATCACTATGGGGCGGTGATTGTGAAGGACGACGAGGTGGTGTCCACCGGCTATGTGGGCGCGCCCAGGGGCCGGGCCAACTGCTCGGACCTGGGGTACTGCCTTAGGCAGAAGCTGGAGATACCGAGAGGTGAGAGGTACGAGCTCTGCCGCTCGGTGCATGCCGAGGCCAACGCCATCATAAGCGCCTCCAGAAAGGAAATGCTTGAGGCCGACCTGTACCTTGTGGGCAAGGAGGTCTCCGACGGCAGCTATATAAAAAACGCCGTCTGCTGCTCCATGTGCAAGCGCATGGTCATAAACGCCGGGATAGCCCGGGTGATAGTCCGGGACGACAAGGACAGCTTCAGGAGCATAGACGTTAAAACCTGGGTGGAGGACGACGAGTCTCTCAGGGGGGAGCTGGGCTATTGAGCCGGGAGAGATACCACCTTCTTGACACCATAAGAGGGATACTGCTTATCAATATGACGGCCTATCACGGGCTGTACGACGTGGTGTATATTATGGGTGTGCCCATGGACTGGTACACCGGGCCCATAGGCTATGCCTGGCAGCAGGCCATATGCTGGGGGTTCATACTGCTCTCGGGCTTCTGCTTCCGGCTCTCAAAGCGTCCTATGCGCCACGGCCTTGTCATACTGGGGGCGGGGGTCCTGGTGACCCTTGTCACCGCCGTTGCCATGCCCTCGGAGCGGATAATCTTCGGGGTGCTGTACCTTCTGGGGCTCTGTGCCCTTATACAGTGCGGGGTTTGGGCCCTGTGGAATAAGCTGGGGCTGCCGCCCTTCCCGGCGGGGCTGGGCCTGGCCCTTTCGGCCCTGGCGTTCTTTTTGACCCGGGGGGTGCCCTCTGGGTATATAGGCTTCGAGGGGCTGCGGCTCTTTATCCTGCCCGGCTGGCTCTATCAGTGGGACCTTCTGGCGGTGCTGGGGCTGCCGGGGCCGGGGTTCTGGTCCTCGGATTATTTTCCCCTAGTGCCTTGGGTGTTTTTGTATCTCTGCGGATACTTTTTATGGCGGCTTATAGGCTCGCGCCAAAGGGTGATGGACAGGCTGCGCCCGGGCATAGGACCCCTTGCCCTTATAGGCCGGCACAGCCTTTTGGTGTACCTGCTGCATCAGCCGGCGCTTATGGCGGTATTTACCGCCCTTCAGGGACTGTAAAAATGTGGGGCCTTTACCCTTGCCGTCTTGCAATTTTTTTGTAAGTGTGATAAAATTTGTATAGTACAAAAAAGCCTGCAAATAAAAAGTCAAGCCCCTTAAGCCAAAAATATGAAAGGA
>ERZ777305.3197-NODE-3197-length-11791-cov-88.653033_pt1 | contig 11791 bp, 9 predicted proteins | sample MGYA00374965_ERZ777305 | MGnify/ENA primary metagenome ERZ777305 (study PRJEB29328, sample SAMD00013331) | mouse gut metagenome | study: EMG produced TPA metagenomics assembly of the Metagenome analysis of fecal microbiota from mouse which was promoted...
CGTGAGTATGAATAGATTTTATCAGTGTTTTGAAATTTGATGGCGTACTTATAACCATCAAGTCGAATAAACTCAACCTGATACGTCTTATCCACCCCATTGATTATTATGATATGATTTTCGAGATTCATCTGTTACTATGCCGATAATGTTACTTGATGATTGGTGTTATTTCAGGATTATCCACTTGCCCGTTTTGTCAGAACCTTCTCTCGCAATGTAGCCAATTTTTTTAAGGTCTCTGGTCGCTCGTTTAGCTGTGGATTCTGAAATATGAAGTGTCTCCATGATTTCAGAATGTGTAATCTCCGGATTGTTGAGAATGACCGTATAGACTTTTTGCAGGGATTTCTTTAGACCTATTACAGTGTCATTATTTGCGTTTGCGGTAACATTTACAGTGTCACTTTGCGTATTTACAGTGTCATTTTCTTGATACTGCGAAACTCGGCGGTTGAGATTAGCGATATGATGACGGAGCATAACGTCCTGTGCGATTGTCGAATCGTCATTCTCGCAGCTGTCAACGAGTGACTGGATATATTCTCCCTTATTTTCATTTCTGACTATAGAAGGAATTAGTCCTAACTGCCGTTGAATCATATTCATCACCAGTCGGGTTGTTCGACCATTGCCGTCAACCCACGGATGAATCGTTACCAGCCGGAAGTGGGCTTCAAAACTAAGACGATAACATGCCGCGATATTTGCCCTATCCGCATTGGCAATTTCTTCATTGAGCCACCTGCAGAAATCGTCCACGGCGCGTGGAACCTTATTATATGCAAGATAACTCCTGCCGCCAATACCGGCACTGACATTACATAGGCGAAACTCTCCCTTCGATGAATCGAAATGTCCGGCAATGGTAGAGTATTCGCTTCCGGTACGGCGCATAACGAGGGCTGACAGTTGTTGCAATAATTGAGGCGTATATGTAGGATTATCAGCGGCAATTCTGAAAGCATAAAGATAAGCGTCTTTCAGATCTACGTTCATCATCTGCTCAGTCAAAGAGCGACCTTTTGCTGCAATGCCCTCATCAAAAAGAAGTTGATTTTCAATTTCAGTGACGGTAGAACCCTCGATGGCAGTTGAGTGGGTCACAATAGAGTATAGGTAGAACTTCTGATAGTACACCTGGTCCTCAACTCCAGAAGCCAGATAAGCTTTCAGAGCCTGCTCTATCTGTATGTCAAGATTCGTGTCCATGATTTATCATCCAAGTGGCGTTATTTTTAGCTCCGATGCGGGTTAGCAATCCTTTCTCTTTGAGTGCGCGGATTACGCGGTCGATTGTGCTTTTTGAGAGGCGAGTGTTGGCTGCTATATCCGAAATGGATATGTTTGGATTGTCTTGAATCTGTTGTATCACAGCCATTTCTTTCAGCGAAAGCATTGCGGATAATGACGTTTCCAAAACGTCATTATGATGTTTAGGAGCATCGCTTTGAGGTTTAGCCACTTCCCAACGGATGTGTAAAGTGCGGTTGCGGAGGTCGGCAGGGATACCGAAAACAGCAAAATTCATAAACCGCTCCAATGGCTCAAATGTACGGTGAATGCCTTTGGGTATGTTCTCATATTGCGAGCGGACAAGAGCATTACGGAAGAACCATGAGTGCTTTTCAAAGCTCTCGTTATTCACCTCGAAACCGAAACTTCTAAGATATTTGATAAGGAACACCGCAGACGTGCGGGTGTTACCTTCGCCGAAAGCATGAATCTGCCAGATGCCTGAAATGAAACGCATGATATGCTTGATGGCCTCGGCAGAAGAAACTGTGCTGTAATCAAATTTCTTTTCTTCGCCGAAATCATAATTCAGAAGTTCCGACAATGACCCTGCACTGCCATAACTGATAGTCTCACCGTCAAGAATCCACTGATTCTTGGTGATGTTATAAGTGCGGAACTGTCCAGCATGAGGAAGAATACCCTTGAAAAGAAAAGCATGAATGCGCGACAACTCCATTGGTGAGAAAGAAAACGCTTTTTCTGCCAAAAGAACATTTATGCGGTCTGCCACTCGATCCGCCTCAAAGGTTCCATCTGCTTCCGCTTGTTCGCGGACGGCTTTCTGGCTATAATACTCCTCAAGCCGCTTACCGACTTCCTCACTTGAAATCTTGCCCTCGATATTGGCTTTAGCCTGTTCAAGCAGAAACTCCGACGGTTTCAATCGGTCAACATCCTGCAAGCCGATAGCCATCGACCAGTTACGCGCACGTTCCTTCACTCCCGGTTCCCCGGAAGCAAGATACTGCTCAAATTCCTTATATCTATCTTCGTATGCCATAATTTACAATTTGAAGTTTCAATCAACGGATTATGTTCAGCAGTGAAGACTTTTTAAAAATTGACCAGTTAAAAGTCTATCCATAGTGAAAGCATGAAGAGAAGTGTCTTTCAGGTCTACGTTCATCTTCTGCTCTGTCAGCGAACTCTTCTCGGTGGTAATGCCCTCATCAATAAGAAGTTGGTTTTCAGCTTCAGTGTCAGTAGAACCCTCAATCGCTGTGGAGTGGGTCACGATGGAGAAGAAGTAGAACTTCTGATAGTCCACTTGATCCTCAACTCCCGAAGCTCGATAAGCCTTCAGAGCCTCTTCTGCCTGTTTGTCAAGATCCTTATCCATAATTTCCAAAATTATTTTTATTAAAATTTACCTTGTCAATAGCTCTATCTAACAATCTCAATTTTTTGTTATCATTGAATAGAGATATATATGGCTAAGAACACTTTCAAGCCTAGGATGGAATCCAATAGAGTCAATGGCGGTTAGTTTCATTCCAGAATAAAGCATTTGATAGGAATCATCTGTCATTGTTTCATCTTGACTGATCCACTCTTCAGGAGCTTTGCGTGTATTTATTAGATGCGCGTATCTTCCGTATAGACCTATTATCTGTCCTATAAAGTAATTGTAATCATCCATTGAATTAGGGAAAATATTGATAAGGTCTCTATATAAATCTGCTATATTATACTTTTTATGTTTAATTCCATCCAATATTAGAGGCTTAAATTTAAGTAGCAATAGAAAGAAGGCTACATATTGGGCATGATCTTTTATTGAAAATGATGAGCAGATAATGTATAAATGTCCATAGAACTTTTCGAGTTGACGCAAAGATAATTCATTCTGGTTGGCCACATTTACAATAATTTCATTTATTTCATCATCATTTATTCCATCAAATTTTAAGAAATGTTTTACGTCAAATTTTTCTGCAAGATATTCGCAATAGACTTTGTTATCTGGTATTGGCAGATGAAATTCAACATCGATAAAACGTCTTAGATATTCCTCTGCATTCATATCAGGTGAATGGAAATATCCTTTGATTGAATTAAGGAGGTGTGTTTTATCGATAGATAAAATGAAAACAATATCTGGGATAGAGAAACAGTGTTTGAGCCGTTCCAGAACCTTTATTGCGTAATGAGGATTACATCTGTCTAATTCGTCAATGAAAAATATTATTGGCAATTGGCATTTCTCATCTTTTGAAAATGAATTAGCAATGAAATCTGACAAAGAATCTTTGAAATCATTCAATCCTTTTTTCTTTTCATTATAGGCCTGTAATGTTTCTCCCCCGATAGTTGCGCATTCATCTATGGAAGCCTTTATTGCGTCTTGTACTGAATCGCATTCAACACCAGATAATTTTTTTACAAATCCTTTGGCAATCTCTGAAGTACCTGCGATTAGGATTCGACCAAGATTTGATTTAATTGTTTCTGGTAATTTTTTTCTTTTACCAAGTTCCGACAACAAAGCACACAAAGGGTCATCTGCGTAATCAGATTCCCAAGCATTAAAGTGCAATGTTACAAAATGTTCTTGTCTTAATAGACACGAAAACATCCTGATAAAGGTTGTTTTGCCTGTTCCCCAGGGGGAATCTAATGACACAACAGCTCCTTTATAGTATTTAGTAAGAATGTTTTTCAACATTCTTGCCACCGGCTCACGATTAAGTTTATCGTTCTTAAAAGGATTATTTTCCGGAATAGCTATTGTTAAAGAATTGAAATCTACCATTGAAAGTTGTCGTATTATTCTGTAGATAATTAATTAAAGCCTCAATATAACGTTCTGGCTGAGGATAATCCATTTGCTTGTTTTTTAGAGCCTTCTTTTTCGATGAATACAGGTTTCTTCAATTCTCTGATTGTTTGTGTGACGGTTGTATAGTAATGCAGAACGTTCATCCCATGATAAATCTGCACTGAAATTTGACAATGCCTTATTAGTCAAGTCCGGAGACACTAAGTAAGCCCATTGCCATATATCGAATTCAATGTCAACACTTTCAATAGGATGATTGGACTCTCGAGAATATAGTCTTACCCATTGGTTTTCAATAACCCCGTTCTCTAAAGTTCTTTTAGGAATGGAATGATTGAAAATGTCTGGTTCGATGGTATGTGCCATATTTTTTACGCTTGGATGATGGAGACGGAGAACTCTTTGCAAGAGCGGTTTTCAGGTCGGGTCGCGCAGAGAGAAAAACGACTATAACGCTCGTAAATGTCAAGACCGCGTCCAAGGTTAATGGTCCAGCCATTATCAAGGACTATGCTGCGGTCGTGGACTGCATCGAAGTACCACGAAAATTCGATACCACGCGGAGCCAGGTCTTCTTGCAGGTCTTGGAAGAAGTCGATTACTGTAGCAGCTTGTTCATCGTCTGTGGTCTGCGTGTGCAGTTCTATTGTCAGCTCTTCGGCATGAATACTGGAGTCCTGAATGGCTTGAATTAGCTCGATGAAATTAGAGACCTGATGAGGAAGTCTGACAAAGGGGTCGGTAACGACAACTTTCTTGGCGGTTTTGAAATAATCGCCGAGCATAGACTTCCACGACACACCCTTTTGATTCATGCGTATGTTGATTTGCTTGGAAGCAAGAGCTTGAATACGCGGACGTGGCCGACGTACAGTCGCCTCGTCTGCACTGGCCGGAGCGGCATCAGTTTGCTCGGAAGAAGCATCAGTCGATTCGGCTTCAGTAATTACAGGCTCAACGGGATTTTCGACACGTTCAAGAGTCTCGACGATATTTGTCTCGCCGTTCTTGACATTGACATATTGGAACTTTGCAGGCTCAGCCTTGAAAGTTTCATCAACGATATATAGTTGGTCTTTCACGCGCTTACGCGATTCAGCTGCAAAATCAATAATCTCAAAAGCCTCTTCGGTGGTATATCTGCCATCGGGATAAAGAAGCTTTATCATGCCGGAGAAGGTCTTGCGGATTGCAAGGTGGTCGCGTTCCGACAAAGAGCCGTCGAACAAGGCATATTCTTTCAGTTCTCCGGAGTAATCGCACGAACGAAGTTCGTGGAGAACAGCGGCGATATAGTCGGTAATCAAGCCGTAGTCGGTGGTGAAGCTATCCTTTTTGAGCATCTTTATCTCCCAGCCGGGATTGTAAAGATGTATTCGGTCAAGAAAGGCACCCTTGATGAAAGCTGTCGGGATAGACTCAAAAAGGTGCGAATTCTTCAACATATAGGGAACGGTATGCTTCGTATTGCCGACAAAGGCCATAGAAGCGGAAGCCTCGTGCGTGGCTTTACCACGATTGAACGACTTGTTTGCAAGGTAGTTCTGCATGGTGTCGATGAGAACGGCATCGGCAGACTTACCTTTTTGCTGTTCGTATTCGTCCCATGCCACGACATCCCAATAGCCAACAAGGCCGAGAATTTCCTTGTTACCCGAAATTTTAGAGAAAAGTCGGGCCGAAGTAACGTCGCCACCGCTGACGAGCACACCGTATGGCGAAAGTTCCTGAAAGACGTGGCTCTTGCCGGTGCCCTTTGGGCCGAGTTCCATAAAGTTGAAGTTATTCTCAACGTGTGGAAGGAGACGCGCAAGCACTATGAACTTTTCGCGGCGATTGAGTTTATCGGGATTAAGGCCGACGGTCTGAATGAGAAAATCAATCCATTCGTCAGTGGTAAATTTGGCGCGTTGCTCGATATAGTCATCAATGTTTATGTTGGAGATTTGAATTGGTTTCAGCGATTCAATCTCCCATCTCACCTTTATATCTTCGCCTGAAAGATAGTTGATGGTAACAATCGACCAGACTCCGTTGCCCGACAAGAGCTTAGGATTCCGCTTCACCCATTCAGAGCCGATAGGAATACGGCTCAGATTGAGGTTGGCAAAGTCAGCCTCGTATTGGTCAGCCTTATCGTTAAGCTGAACAGAAATCTTGTCGATGATTCGATAGCGTCCAGCCTCCTTGATTTTACCTTTGACTTCTTCGGAAGCGGCACGATGAACGTAATTGTTCTGGATTACGGTCTTGACTTTTTCGAGACCGGCTGCAATCATTTCTTCATCGTCGCTTGCACAGTATTGGCCGAGAAGATATTCGAGGACATATGTAGGCACCGGCAGATTGCCTTTGACAAGGAAAGCGAGGTCTTTTCTGACCACCTTCCCCATGAATGAATCGAGTATTTTATGCGAGAGTTCAGACATGAATATTAAAATTCGTCACGTTCAATCAGGGTATTGTCAGTGACTGTGGCTTTGATTAAAGGATTGAGATTGTCAGACACATCATAGACACGGAGCTGCAAGAGACCAGAGCCTGTGTTAAGCAGCGTGAGGTCAACATCGTAGATGCGTGCGGCTGCGTTGTCGGCGTTAGTGCTCGACAATGTAATTGTCTTCTCGGTGGAGACAATCGTCTCACCGTGATAGATGGCACAACGCACGGTGCGCTCCTTGATGCTCTCCGATACCGCTTCGTCCTGAAAGAGCTGAACTTTCAGGCGGCTTGAAACAACGGAGTGATTCTTGCCGAGAAGCGTTACGCCAGTGGGCACTTTTCTGTTGACCTTGGGCGAATAAGTATGAAGTACAGGGATAATCAATTCTTGCAATGATGCACCTCCATGAGCGAAGTTGTAGTCACCTCCACGAACTTTTATGCGGTTAGTACCTTCGGGGACTGCAACGAGCGCATTGGCTGACATATCCGAAACATTGTCAAGTGGAAACTTTACAATGCCGGGCACAGTGGCTTCGGACTGCGTGATATAGTAGCGGCTTTTCTTTTCGAGAGCTTCATCGTCAACGTCGAGCTTGTCCTTGTCTTCGAAAACCATATCATTGTAGAGGAATCCGTGGTCGGAGGTAAGGTAGATGTGAGCCACATTGCCATGATCATGAATCTTGGCAATCACTTTGGCGAGGTCAGCTACCGCCTCGGAGCAGGTGTTGACAACTCGGCGTGGATTGCTGCCGTGGCCCTCATGGTCTACAGCATCATAGAAAAGCACCGCAAGTCGCAGACCGGTGAATATCGGGCGCAACGACTCCTTGGAGCCATTGAGCACGGTGTCGAAGTCAACGACCCGTGCCTCTGAAATCTTTTCCGTGAGATGTGCTTCGCGCGATGGTGTATCATTAAGAATTTTATGGTCAACCGACAAGGTCAAATCCATAAATTCGAGGGAGTCGTGCGGAAGCAGAGCCGACTTGCAATATTTCGTTTCGGTAGGCAGCATGGCCAGACCGGGCGAAAGTTCGGCAGTGTAGCGTTTGCCGTCCTTGGCAAGTCGCTCCACAAGTTCTTTCGCTATCTCGTATCGGAAGGCATCACAGATGATGATAGCCTGTTTTACAGTTGAGTCATATACCGACTTAAAGAAATCCTGTTGGGGCAAAGCGTGTGTGATCTCGGCGAAGCCGTTGCCACGCTCTTTGAGGCATCGCACCCACTCGGTGTTGATTTTGTTGGCGATGCGGGCATACTCGCGGTCGAGATTATATTTCGATGCTTCCAGAGCCGCGAAACAACCGAGAGAATCATCGACAGCGTGATATTTCTGAATAGACTGACGATAGTAGAGGTCAAATAAATAAAGGTCGCCGATATATCGGTCGATATACTCATCGGGGGAATTGAGGACTACTGAGCCGACACGGCTCAGTTTCTCATAAAAAGAAGCCACAGCCAGAGCATATTCAAAAGCCTTGTGTACCGGCGATGTTTCCTCCACCTTTGAGCGAAGCGAAGTGATAAGGCCGATGGCTTTATCAGCATCCGACGATAGGTAATCATTGGCGATGGCAGTAACCATAGCATCGGCCATCGCCGGAGATACCACATAATAGTCTGCGCCGACCCCATAGGTGGCGAGTAGACTTTCCTCTCTTATGTCAGCCGACAACTTTTCATACGCTTTGTAGAAAAGTTCGCGCTGCTGTCGGGACAAAAGTCGAGCGGTCTCAACAAGTTTGTTGAGCCGTTCGATGCGCAATGAATCCGATACTTTAAGACGAATGTAACTATCAGAAGCATTTGCCGATAGAAGCTGAACGATGGAGTTATACTTCATGGCTTCGGCAAACTCTTTCCAACGGTTGGTCGGCTTCATCGGCTGAACAGTGATGTCGAAATAGCAGGAGACTATCTTGTTGAAGTAGGCCTGAACATCTCTGTTGCGACTGAGCGATGTGTAAAACGCCTCGGCTTTTTTGGTGTATTCATCAGGAAAACCGTCCCAGATTATCAGTTTCAAGATGATTTCCTCCCAGGTCAGCATCTTGGATTCACCCATATATCCCGACACGAGACCGCGCATAACTCTATCTTCGGTAAACTCCGAAGCTGAGAAGTAAGGTCGCAGAATTTTAGCGAACTTTTCGCGGTCGAACTCATCGACATGGTTCTTGATAAGAGTAGCGAAAGTGTCAGGGATTCCATAGTGCTGCATGAACTGCTCGTAGCCCTCGCTGCGGTACTCAGCATTGGCGGCGAGCAGACCTGCCAAGGGAAAGGTCTCGACGCTGCCGGGGTCTGACGGACTGAGTCGGTTGAAGACGAGAATGATATTATCGTCCTTCCAATTGTGCTCGATAGCGTATTTTACGCCGAGCCACGACAGACCGTCGAACACTATAAGTCGGTAACCTTCGCGCCACTCGATAGCTTCAAGCTCGGAAGTGAAAGTCTGAGCCACATCATTGTCGAACACGAACAAGACGTGAAGCCGAGGGTCGCGGTCAAAATATGCGTATATCTTATCTTGCAAAGCCATATTTACCAACCGAATTTTTTCATTGTTATTTGGATTTTTTCAAATTCATCCTTTTTTATATCTTTTGAAATAAAGAAGTCAAAATCTCCCGTACATACCTCTTTCCATGTCGTGTAACTTTGAGGCATAACAGTATCAGCAGAAATACTTCTATATATTAAAACGGCATCATCATGTTTACCTTGCATTACTAATGCATTCGCATAATTCCCAAGATAAAATAAATAATTTTTCTCTTGTTCTTGGAGTTCATTATACATAGATATAGCAATGTCAGCATACCCCTTTTCAAGTAACTTCCAAATATCATTGACAGTTATTTTATGGAGATTTTTATGGCAATCAAATATTCTTCCGCTTTTAATTCTATGAATCTTAAATGTACGAAGGTCTTGTCTATAGTTACAAAAACCAGATATATATCCTATGCGCTTACTCTCCGCAAGAGTCTGATATTTTAATGAAGCGGCGGCTTCGAGTAGTTGTATGACAGAATACTTCTTTCGGTTATCGTTCTCATCAAAGAAATTATACCAGAAAGTAACGAATAAAATAGTTCTCCTTAATGGGTTACCCATGTTTGCGGTATCATATTCAATTTCAATTGGATTGGAGTTTAAAATTGCATCATATAATAGTTTATCCCAATCATCATTATCGCTGGCCTGATATTTTGTTATAGAATCCACGCTACGGAATGATGCTATTTCTTGAAATCTAAGGAAGAAGTTCTTTTCTTCAATGATATCATACAGCTCAATGCCATAAGTATCATCCTTTTGTGTAAAGGAGATTTTATCAGACAATGCTACATAATCATATTGTTTGTATTTTAGCGAAAATACTATATATTTCCCGGTATGGCATTCCGAAGATATATTATCCCTTATTACACTATACCTGTCAGAAATAATATCTTCCGCTGGTTTAATAAATTGAGTTCCTCCGTCTATAGTTGATGATATGCCAGCATAGCTTGAATCATCTGTACTCTCATCAGCTAAAGAATCTGGTGTCATCACCTTTTCGATACCTAAATATGACTCCCGATAGTTAGCTTCTGCCCAAGCTTGAGCTTCTGAATAAGAACATCGGTCAATACTCTCAATTTTGCGTTCGGTCTTAAATCGTATATCTTCTGCCAACTGATATATACAGAGTTTAACATATTCTACGACTTCCGGAAGAGAGCTCACTATTTGCTTCTCGGCAAATCGGATAATATTCCATCCATTGTCCAGAAAATAGACATTGCGCAATCTATCACTGCATCCTATATAATGTATGGGTTTGCGAGAAACAATGTCATAGGGTTCATCAATTTCAATATCGATGAAAATGTTCTTCTCTCGCCAAATTATAGCGATATCTGGCTTATATCCGTAAGTCCTATTTTTTACAGGTACGGAGATGTTTTGTAAAACTTGAATTTTCGGTTCTATACGTGTAATCACATTTAAGGCATCTAAGAGAACCGGTTCCATAACGCCTCCTGTGGCAAATCTGTTAATACGATAATCCAAGATTGGGGTATCGATAAATGGAATCATCAACGCTGGATAAGAATATTCGTTGGTATCGGATACTTCTGTTTCATAGTAAGAAGTCATACCACAATATTTCAAGTCTCCAGTTTCCTCTGTTTGAGGCTGTTTGGCCCGTTTGCCAAAATTAGGAAACCCTGAATCTATCTTGATTCCGGTACGTGATACGGTAACTGATTGGAGCCTTTCTTCGTCTTTTTTATGTTTATACTTTGTCTTATTTACTTCTATTACTTTTTTCGGTAATGATAATAGTATGCTCGTGGGCTTAAGCTCAACCGTAGTTTCTTCTTGAGATTGGATTTGTTGCCCAAGAAATCTCTTTGATGGTGAAAACGCTATCATCTTCCTTTCCGGAATCATTTCAACCTGGTGTGTCGCTATATTATACTTTTTCCGTGGAGATTTTGTTTTTACAAACCATCGGCCGAAATTCAATAATCTTACGGAATCACCTTCCGTAAGATTATTGCTTATGGATTCTAAAAAAGCATTGAGTATAATTCTCGTTTTTTGCAACGAGATACCGCTGTTTTCAGAAATACGTTTAATCAATTCTGATTTGTTCATAACCTATGCTTTATTAGAAGCGTTTGAAAATTTTGTTAAAAGATTATTCTGATATCTGATTTGCATTACATATTCAACCGTTTTAGATTTTGGTGATGTCTCTGATATAGAGCGACGCCTTCTTCAAATCCAAGTATCACGTCTTTAGGTAGGCTCTTATCCATTTCCGAGTCTGGGCGCCAAGCAGAGATAGCTTGAGATACAACTTGGGGTAAATTTTCAATGTTGGAAATATACCCGGCTAATTGTTTTATCCTGTATATAATGTCATATTTATCTCCCTCACATATAAAACCTGCATCAATTTCAGAAATTTTATTTCTAAATAGAACGACAAGTGTATTGCTGTTCGGCAAAACAAAATCAGAATACTTTCCAGCCCTTATTATAGTTTTGATATAGTCAATAATTTCCGGGGTTGAGGAAAACGCCACTTTATTCCATATAGTATCCCAAAGCACGGGATACCGCAAGAATCCTTTACTCGAAAGATATTCAAGAGCTTCTTCCCGGACATCCTCTTTTATAGATAATATATCATTAAATAAGTTGGCTTCATCAAGTATCGGGGATTGATTATTGAGTGCTTCTATGGCATCA
>ERZ777305.3198-NODE-3198-length-11786-cov-4.680078_pt1 | contig 11786 bp, 5 predicted proteins | sample MGYA00374965_ERZ777305 | MGnify/ENA primary metagenome ERZ777305 (study PRJEB29328, sample SAMD00013331) | mouse gut metagenome | study: EMG produced TPA metagenomics assembly of the Metagenome analysis of fecal microbiota from mouse which was promoted...
AATACCGCCGCCGACAGCACAAGCGGCACTTCGGCAAGTGGAACGGGGAGTATGAAACTGCCGCCGCGGCGTGGGAATATCCGAGAGGACAAACAGAAACCCAAACGCGAAAAATATAATTCCGCGAAATTGGACAGCGACGGATCGGCGGCTATTGAAATGGTGCAAACCGTTCAAGCTGCCGGCGGCGTAGCGGTTCAGGCGGGTGGAATTTTGCGTACTGTCGTTAAGGGCGGTGCGAACGGATTAGGCGGTATCAAGACTTTTGTTCAGCGCGGAGTGAATGTCGGCTCAATAAAAGATGTAGGGCGAATTGCAACGGCGGTAAACACTACCGTTTCAGGTGCTGTGAAAAATGCCGGAAATTCTTTGTTGAGAACGAAAATCGACAAATCCACAATTACCGATACCGGAACGGAAACCATAAAACAGGGTTTGACGGAATTGCGTTACGCGGAAAATGTGCGAAAGGCGGCTGTTAATACCGCTCACTGCATTTTAAAATTGAAATTAAAGCCGCGTAAAAGCAAATTTGTTAATCAACGGCTGATAAGAAAAAATTCCAAGAAAGCCGCTAAAAAAGCCGCTGCGAATATGCGGAAGATGATATTTTCCAAAGCGGGACTTATAGTTCTCGGTGTGGCGGCTGCAATTCTTGTTATTATCTTATTGGTAAACGCTGTGATTACAATTATTTGCTCCGCTATAAGCAGTTTGTTTTCGTGGCTTTTCCCTCCACCGAGTAGTTCGGGAAATCCCAAGACCGAAACGGAAATGCTTTATGATTACCGCACTGCGGTTGTGGAATATATCGGAGATAAACAGCGGAATATTAACAGCATTGTTGACGGTTTTGTATGCGATCACAGAGGCTACTCGCCGTATTCCGAGATTACAAGTCTTAATCAATTCGGGAATAAGAAAATAGCGACGGAGGATTACAATGAAATTCTCGCTATTCTCGCGGTAAAAAAATACCGCGAAATGGAGGGCGACAGCGACAATATGGACGCTATGGAATTGAATTTTACCGACGCTGAAATTTCCGAAACGGTGGAACGGTTCTATACCTTTGAATATTCGTACAGCTACGGGCATTGCAGCGGAAACGATTGCAAGAAAAAGACCCGCAAGGTGGTGCATAACCGCGGCACAAAGAACGAGTGGACGGAAACGATCACCACCTATTACTGCGATAAAAACCACAAGTGGCTGCACGGAAAAGTCACTAACAAAACGCTTGACGAGGTGCTGGAGTCGTACAACTTTACCGACAAGGAAAAGGACTTGTATGCTATGTATCTCGGTCAGATAAACGTGATGACGGGAGGTTAAAATGTTTGACTATTTTAAAAAGCATAAACGGATAACCGATGACGATTCGGAGCAGCGTGTAAAGCCTAAAAAAGATAAGGTTTTTATCGCGATACTTATTATTTTTTCAATAATTTATATCGTGAGTTTTATTACGGGAAACGGCGGCACTGTGGATAGTTCCGAGGTCGAGAATAATTTCAAATTCCGATTTAATATTTCGGACGGGATTATGGCAGGCGCTCTCGTAATCGGATATATCGTTATGCGGATAAGAAAGGGGCGTAAATAATGAATAACAGGGAAAAGAGCTACGCCGATGAATTGCGGCGGTGCAAGGAAAATATCGCAAAAACCAAAAAGCTGATAGAGTATCACAAGAATATGCTCAAAAAAATGGAGCGCAAGGAAGCCGCGGCGAAAGCAAAGTTGGACGGTGTTAAGCTCCGCGATCTGCGTGAGCTTATCAGCAAGGGCGGTTACGATATTGATTCCTTGCGTGAAGCTATGAAAGCGGGAGATTTCAGCGAGGTGGCGGTGCGGAATAATTCCGAACAGTCCGCTGAAAATATTCCGCAACAGAAAAGCAAGTTTAATTCCGATAATGAAAATTCACCGGAAGAAAATAAATCGGCGGCACTCGCCGATAAAAAACAGTTCGGAACGGACAATAAATTTTGAAAGGAAGATTGAATTATGTTTTTTGCTGCAATTAAAAATGAAATTAAGGACGCGCTACTGTGCTTTTGCTTGGAGCAATGCTCGGCAAGCGGCAGCGTTATTGTCGGCGAGGTAGAGAACCTTGTGGGCAAGGCTTTTGAGGTGTTCGGGAAAACTCCGAGCGCGCATATTGACCCTATTACTCTGTACCGCTATCATCTGTATGCGGGTGAGAAATGCACGGAGGAAATTTTCCCCGCCGAGGTTAGGGATAACGGTGTACTTTGTGAACGCTGTCTGCACCTTGGAACGTTTCTTGCGAACGAGTACTCCAACACGGAAAAAATCATCACCTGCGGCTACGACGTGGTGTATGACCTTGACAAAGAGGACATTGTTCTTTTGTACCGCGTGGTATATACGGATAATAGCGTTGTGACTATATACCGCGTGGAAACCGAATGGATAGAAGATTTTGATGTAACGGCGTTTATGCTTGACCTCACGGCGCAGATAGCGGCGAAGCTGAAGCAGAACGGCAATATTATTTATGGGGAGGCGGTTTAATGTACAGACTTATAATTTCGGAAAAACCCAGCGTCTCAGCGGCGGTAGCTTATTGTATCGGTACAACGGAAAAGGTGTCGGTTGAGGGCAATTTTTATTGGCGCGGCAACGGTTACATAGTCACAAACGCGCTCGGTCATTTGTTCGGCATTGGTATGCCGGAGGATTACGGTTACAAGAAGTGGGAGTTGGCAACGCTGCCGATCATTCCCGAAAACTTCAAGCTGTTTCCGCTCGACGGTTACGACAATCAGATCAAAATGCTCGGCGAACTCCTTGCGAGAGATGATGTGTCGGAAATCATAAACGCTTGCGACGCGGGGCGCGAGGGCGAGTGCATTTTCCGTTATATATACAATTATTTCGGCTGCACAAAACCCGTTAAGCGTTTGTGGATTTCCTCACTGACGGACGAGAGCATTAAGCGCGGAATGGAAAATTTAATTGACGGCGCAATAATGGACGACCTCTTTTCTGCGGGTTTTACGAGAGCGAAAGCAGATTGGATTTTGGGAATGTCGCTGTCAAGATTGTATAGCATTTTAAACGACGATAGCCATAAGGTCGGGCGCGTGAAAACTCCCGTGCTGAATATTATTGCGGAGCGTGATAATTCAATTGTTGCCTTTGCGAAAAAAACTTTTTACAAAGTGCTGTTGGATAACGGCGCGGAATGTGAAAACATTTTCGATACCGCCGAGAAAGCGGAGGTAATCCGCGCAAAATGCACCGGAAAAACCGTTACCGTGACTGCTGTAAATTCCGAGAAAAAGACGGAGAACAGACCGCTGCTGCATAGCCTTACTTCTTTGCAAAGAGAAGCTAACGACATTTACGGAATGACCGCCGCGGATACTCTGAAATCCGCGCAGTCGCTCTACGAAAAGAAGCTGATTACATATCCGCGTACCGACAGCAATTTTCTTTCCGATGATATGAAAACGCTTGTCGGGAGCATTGTGAAGTGCCTTGCAGAGTATGACGAGAAGCGCGTTAATTCGCTTTTGGCTAACGGCTTGAATATCGACAAGCGCGTTATAGACAACAGCAAGATTTCCGATCATCACGCGATTATCCCGACAAATCTTATAGGACGGCTCGGTGCAACTCTGCTGAATGATAACGAAAAGAACGTTGCGGAGTTGGTGATTAACCGCTTTCTTTGCGCGCTGGACAAGCCGTATTCCTACACGGAAACAAAGTACGAATTTGCCGTTGAGGGAGAGGTTTTCAAACTCACAGTAAAGCGCGCCGAGGAATGGGGTTGGAAGTGGTACAGAAAAGTTACCGATTCCGATGATGAGGACGTTCAGCCGAACATCACTTATTCCGAAAATGATACGTTTACCGCCGAAAATATCTCCGTCAAGGCTTGCGAAACGCAGCCGCCGAAGCGGTTCACGGAAAGCAGCTTGCTCGCGGTTATGGAGAATATTGACCGTCTTATTCCCGATAAAGATTTGAGGGAATTTGTAAAGGAACGCGGGCTTGGCACTCCCGCTACCCGCGCGTCAACCATTGAGGAACTAATCGCAGCGGGGTATGTTCAGCGCAAAAAGAAACAGCTTATTACTACCGAGTACGGGAGGGCGTTCGCCGCGTCCTTGCCGGAAAATGTGAAGTCCGCCGATCTTACCGCCCATTGGGAGCAGTCGCTCTCGGATATTGAGGACGGCACGGGCAGTGCCGCCGATCTGCTTGGCGAGATTATTAAGACTGTTACCTCTATCGTCACGATTGAGCGCGTCAGAGAGAATCGCGTGAGGGTCACTCGCAAGAAGTCCTTGGGCAAGTGTCCGCGCTGCGGTGAGCCTGTTGTGGAGAACAGCAAAGGATTTTCGTGTTCGGCAGGGCGCGAGAAGTGTGGTTTTTTCATTTGGGGTGAGGATAAGCGTATTGGTAGGAAATATACCGCCGATGAGATTTCTGAGTTGCTGGCAAGCGGCAAGGTCACGCTGAAAAAATGTGTTTCCTCAAAGGGTAACAAGTACAGCGCTGTCTTTGAACTTGATGATACAGGGAAGTACGTTAATTTGAAGTTGGTGGAGTTTGTCGGTAAGAAACGCGGGAAGTAATTGAATATGCGGAAGTCCAGAGACACTTGCGCCGTGGACTTCCGCAACTTATATAGTATTTTAATCATTCTTTATTAAAATAAGATTTCAACAATTCCAAAGCACCATAAAAATTGGGATCAATTTCTTTTGCGTCTTGGCTGTGAAATGATGAACCTTTATCAATATTCCAATCGCCTAATACTTCTTTGATTTCTTGTCTTGTAGCCTCATGTCCATAGGCTCTAATATAGAAACGTCCGAATGAAATCGCGTGAATTCTATCTCCATTGCGTATTGATTCAACCATAAATGATTTGCCTAATATGAATGTCAATCTAGATAAAGCAGCTAATACGGAAAGGATAGCAATACTCTTTACAAAATACAATATGGTATATATTATATTTTGCCCGTTTGGACTAGTTATATTTATTTTATATGCGATAGGAACAACTAAAATAAGAAATACTACTGATAAAATATAGCATAAATATGCTCGAAATTTATTATTTTTTTCCTCTTTTTCTAACTTGGTAAATACATCCGTTAGAAAATCGTCTAAGCTACCGTGAACAATTGCAGTTAATGCTTCTCGCTCGTTTTGCTGTGATAATATCAACCCCCTTGTTTTGTCCAATTCATGCACTATTTTCTCCATATCGGCATCAATATCTTCTGTTCCTATGACACATAGCCTATTTGAAATGTCTATAGGTATTTCAGTACCATGTGTTATATAGGGAAAAATTATTGGATGTTGATTGCTTGTGCAATATCCAATGGCTGTATGAAACTCGCTTTGCGCATATCTGCTATTCTGATATTCATCAGAGATAATAGGTAAAAATATATTGGATTCGTATAATGCCTTTTTTAGTTTTTGATTAAAATCCTGTCCAATAATCAAGAGATTTTCATCCCAAAGAATATCAAATCCTTTGTCGGTTAGAAATTCTTTAAATTTTGTTGCCAGTTCTTTATTACAATGGGAATATGATAAATAAATTTTTATATTATCCATTTCTGTTCACCTTAATTTATAGAATTATTTTATTATATTATATCACATTTTTCGTGATATTTCAACCCCATTTTCTCAAAGAAAGGAGATTTTTTATGTCAAGACTCGAAACCGTCCGCGAAAATTGGGCGGACATCACAAACAAGCTGCTCCGCGACAAGCAGTTGCTGGCGCACTTCCTCCGCTTTTCGGCGGGAATGTACAAGCAGAGTTTTTCGGACGCAGCGTTAATTTATCGGCAAAACCCCTACGCCACAAAGGTGGCAACCCTCGAAACGTGGAACAGGCTCGGCAGACTTGTCAATCGCGGAGAGCATAGTATTGCGGTTTTTGGCGAGGACAGCAAGCCGAAGCACCTCTTTGACATTACCCAAACTAACGGTAAGCGTATTCCCGATCTGTGGAAGCTGACCGAGGATTTAGCCGCCGATCTGACCGCTGTTATCAATAAAAAGTACGGCAGAGACTGCAAGAATATTCAGGAGGTTATTGCCGCTATGTCGGTGGACAACACTCGACCGCACTTGACGGAAATGATGTACGCAACTCAGCAAATGAAGCTGACCGACAGCGAGTTGAAAATCTATCAGCAGTCGTTTGTATCGGCGGTGCGGTTTATGGTATCGAACCGCTGCGAGTTGGACAGCGATATGAAAATATCCGGCGGTATCAATCTGAACGCGGTGGATCTGTTCAAGGACGCCCGCGACCTTATCCGTTTTTGTGATTTGGTGCAGAAATCCGCAAAGGATACGCTTCTTGAAATGGAGCGCGAAATAGTTCAAATTTTGAAGCAAAGGAGAGAACGCAATGACTTACAGACGGAACGCAACAGGGCAGATGTTGGCAGAGGTGTGGTACACGGAGAACCCCGCGGAGCAGAAGCTGCTCGAACAGCCGATAGGCAGATGGGGAAAGATGTGGCAGGAATGGATACGCACGGAATATCCGACGGAGGTACAGATACTCGTGACAGAGGGTCTGTGGCAGATAATTCCGAGGGAGATAGACATAGAAGCGGAGAGCCGCTTTCGGGAGCTGGACGTGCAGTACAAACAGCGGAACCCGCGCCCGACGACATTCGAGGAAATTCTTCGGTGGGAAAAAATGCGGCTGCTGACCGTGGAACATCAGGTAATGGAAGAAGTGGTGTTCCGTCTGAGATAATGGTCGAGAGCCTTATCGAGCGCTATAACAAGGCGGATTTCAACCGCCGCTGGGATAGCTATGAAACGGCGGGGTGGATTTTAAGCGACGCGCAAGCTGCCGATTTTCGGCTTGACGCGGTGGAGCAGTTTGATAGATTTCACGCGGATAAATTCTCCGTTGCACAAGCCGAGGAAATTCGCGGACTTATCCGTACCGCGCTGGAGAACCGCGATAAAACGCGCGATTTCATTGACGTGAGCGCCGAAATTGAGAAGCCCGCGGTTGAGGAAAAGAGCGCCGATGACGAATATCCTAAAGAATTTATTGATGATATATCCGTTGAAAACGAGCCTATTATTATCAATAATTCGTTCGTCATCACGTCGGATATTACGCCGCTTACCAATGAAAAAATAATAGCCGAAATTCTGAAAAGCGACAGATTTTTCAAAGTTAAGCGCGAACAGATAGCGGAATTTTTCGCGGAAAATTTAAGCGAAAACGACCGCGCCGAATTTATGAAAAAGGTCTTTAACGACGATTACACGGAGTTTGACATAAGTACGGGTCGCGGCGGTTATAAGCGCGGGGATAACGGCGTTGTCGTATGGGAGGGGCATTATCTTAACCGCTATAAGGAATCGGGTTTGTCGTGGGATTTAGTGCAGAGCCTTACCGCGAAGATGATAGAAAACGGTGAGTATCTTGACGAGCGCAGACCGCAAATCGTTACCGACGCGCAGGAATTGATTGACGGAGATACCGTCCGTATTGACGGAGAGGAATGGAAAGTTCTTAGCGCGGGGGATTATCTCATTTCTATGAAGAACTCCGAAGGACAGCAGCAGAATATTTATAACGCGCTCGACAAAAAGTGGTACGATCTGCTGAACGAGCACGGCTTTGAATTTATTTCGTCCTTCGATGACGAGCATATATTCTATGAACCCGAAGAAGAAAAAGAGGTTGAGCCGCTTGACGAGCCTGTTGATGATAAGTCGGAACAGCTTACTCTTTTCGGGGATTATGAGCCTGTTGAAATATTGCCGACGGATAATACAAAATCCGCGCCCGAAAAAACCGAACCTAAAAAATTCGCTATAAGACATACCGTCGCGTACTCTAACGCCGCGCCGAATGACGAGATGATAGATTACATTCTCAAATGCGGCGGTAACGATAAGCACACATTGGAGCGTATCGTGGCGCAGTTCCAAAAAGGAAAGTCCGACGCCGAAAACGCGGATTTTCTCCGCAAGGAGTTTTGTTCGAATTATGACGAGGACGGGCGGGGATACAAATATGTTTCGGGGGATTTTACAAGCTCGGCATTGTTGGCAGCTTGGTTCGACAAGGACGGAATTACCGCCGCGATCAATAATACGGCTTTTCCGCACGGCGAGAAAACACATCTTACATGGGAACAGGTTTCCGAAAAAATATCCTCGCTGCTAGAGCGCGGTGAATACTGCGAACAGGATATTATCGACCGCGCGGCAGATAATGAATTTGCGGATGTTGCCGCAAAGCTGTGGTATATTCATCAGGATTTCAGCGAGGGATATAGGGACAAGGAAATTATTCCGTATACCGGAATTTTCCCCGATGATATTGCAGAAATTAAAGCTATGCTTGCAGATAAAACTGCGCTCCAAAACTGCATTGACGGGCTTGACAATTTGATCCGCGATTATGAGAAAAACAGAGATATTCTGCGTTTTCATTTTCATAAGCCGAAAGAATTATTGAGCCGTTTGAAAGATTTGCAAATTCCGCGCAAGGAATTTATCACAAAATCGGATTTCAAATTCGAGCCGAAGTTTTTTATTACCGAGGACGAAAAAGACTGGGTAGTTGCGGGCGGCGGCAACGTTCAGGGCAGCAAATTCCGTATAGCAAAATATTTTAGCGAGGGTCATTCCGCAAAGGAAAAAGCGGATTTTCTCAAGCACGAATACGGCGAAGGCGGGTCGCTTGTAACAGGTTACGGAACTTCCTATAATGCCAAAGGTTTTAAATTTCAGCGCGGCTCGATATTAAATCCCGACGCGGAAGTGATGATGAAGTGGAGCGACGTAGCGGAGCGCGTAATGCGTATGATAGCCGACGAGAGGTATATCACGCAAAAGGATATTGACGCGCGTATTCGTAACGCGAAACGCGATCTTGAAAATTACAGCGACGATAATGAATACGACAAAGCCGTAAAAGAGGACGCGCGAAAAATTCTCGCGGAATATGGGATGAATCCTGATGAAACGGAACAGTCTGTTTCTTCTGAAAAGGTTGAGGAAATTGCTCAACAGGACGCGGCGGTATTTTGGAATGCTCACGGAGAGAAATATATCGCCGTTGCGCAGACGGACGAGGGAATTGACTACACCATTTACGCGCCCGATCTTACGCCCGTTGACGGTGGAGTTTGGGAAATGAACAGCGGTGTGGATTTGAAATTCGCGGCGGCGCAGTTAGTTGACGTTGCCGAGAATGAGCTTGCCGAAATATCCGATTACGATAAATTTATCAACCTTGCGGATATGGATTACGATTTCGAGGTGGCGCACGAGCTTGATAAATTAAGAGCGGAAGCACTTGGAAATATGGATAGTCCTGTTCCTGAAAATCAGACGGAAGATGTGCCGAAAAAATCCTCTGAAAATACAGAGGAAATATTGCAAACTACTGATGTTTCAAGAGCCGAACAGCCGACCGTGAACGCTCCCGAAAAAATAACCGCCGTTAGAAAAGAACCGAAAAGCGGTACCCCGTTTACATATCATTTCAGCGAAAAAGATGTTGTAACAGGCGGTGCAAAAACAAAATATGCCGCTAACGTTGAGGCTATAAAAACGCTGCAAAAAATTGAAGCCGAGAATCGTTACGCCACTCCCGAAGAACAGTCAATTTTGGCGCGGTATGTCGGGTGGGGCGGTATTCCGCAAGCGTTTACTACCGACAGAGCAGCAGAGGGAATCGGTAATCTTGGCGAAGCTGCTCCGTCGGGCTGGGAGAACGAGCAGAAAGAATTAAGGTCGCTGCTTTCTCCCGACGAATATGCTGCGGCGAGAGAGTCTACCTTAACAAGTTTTTACACACCTCCCGAAGTGACGGACGGTGTATATCAAGCATTGGAGCAGTTCGGTTTTGAGGGCGGTAATGTTCTTGAGCCGAGTATGGGCGTCGGGAATTTCTTCTCGAAAATGCCCGAAAATATCCGCGACAATTCCCGTTTATACGGCGTCGAATTAGACAGTATTTCGGGCAGAATAGCGCAGCAGCTCTACCCTAACGAGCGTATTCAGATAAAAGGGTTTGAGCAGACCAACTTTAACAATAACAGCTTTGATGTGGTTATCGGTAACATTCCGTTCGGAGATTACAAGGTTACCGATAGAAATTACGATAAGCTGAATTTCAAAATTCACGACTACTTTGCCGCAAAGTCCGTTGACAAGGTAAAGCCCGGCGGCGTGGTCGCTTTGGTAACGTCTAAATTTACTATGGACAAGCAGAGCGAAAAGGCGCGGCGTTATCTCGCGGAGCGCTGCGATCTGCTCGGTGCGGTGCGCTTGCCGAACACGGCGTTTAAGCAAAGCGCCGGAACGGAAGTTACAACGGATATTCTGTTCTTGAAAAAGAGGGATACGCTCACAATAGAGGTTCCCGATTGGGTTCACTTTTCGCAGACCGAGGACGGTATTCCGTGCAATAAATATTTCGTGGATAATCCAGAAATGGTTCTCGGAAAAATGGCGTTTGACAAGCGTATGAAAGGAAAATACGGCGAGGACAGCAAGATCACGACTTGTATCGCTGACGAGAGTACGCCGTTGTCGGAGCAGATAAAGGCGGCAGTCGCTAAAATTCAAGGTTCGATTGAAACGGTTTGCGCCGAGGAAAAGGAGCGTGATGAAAATGATATAATTCTTGGAGGCAGCTTCTGCCCCGCAGACCCGTCCGTGCGTAATTTCACGCACACGATTGTGGATGGAGAATTGTATTTCCGCGAAAATGAGATTATGACAAAAGTCACGGAAACGGGTAAAACCTTAGACAGAATGATGGGTATGCATAAGATACGTCAAGCGGCTATGGCGATTATCGACGCACAAGCAAGCGGCTGTTCCGATGAGGAATTAGCGAAATTACAAGCGGAATTAAATTCCGTTTACGATAAATTCCGCAAGGCTTACGGAAATATTACCGACAGCGCGAACGAACGGTGTTTCCGTTTTGACGATGATTACAACACTCTCGCGGCACTTGAAATTGTCGATACCGAAAAGAAAACCGTTGAAAAATCCGAGATATTTTCAAAGCGCACCATTCAGCCGGAAATCGTTATTACAAGTGTGGAAACTCCGCAGGAAGCACTTCAGGTGTCAATTGACCGTATCGGCAGAGTGGATATTGATTATATGGCGAAATTGGTAGGCACATCTCCCGAACAGGTAATCAAGGATTTGGGAACGGATATTTACAGAAACCCCGCAAGGATAAAGGACGATGAGCCGTTTTCGGGTTATGAGGACGCGTCGGAATATTTGTCGGGAAATGTTCGTGAAAAGCTGAAAATAGCGCGGGATTATGCGGCGCATATTGACGAGAGTTTTCAGCGTAATGTGGACGCGCTTGAAAAGGTAATTCCCAAAGACCTTGAAGCGGGAGAGATCTCAGTGCGTATCGGCGCGAATTGGATAGACGCTGAGGACTATAATAAATTTCTTCACGAATATGCCAAAGCCGACACCTCCGCGTGGGGCGGTCATCCCGTTGTCCGTACCAAAATGGGCGAATATAAAATCGAGGGAAAATATCAAGACAGATCGGTCGCGGCAAGCGGCATTTACGGAACGTCTCGAATGAGCAGTTATCATATTTTTGAAAATCTGCTCAATCAGCGGGATATTGTAGTCCGCGACAGAAAGGAGGAAGATGGCAAGGTTTGGTACGAGGTCAATCCCAAAGAAACGCAGCTTGCCAAAGAAAAAGCGCGGCAGATGAAAGAAGCGTTTAAA
>ERZ777305.3200-NODE-3200-length-11779-cov-2.614551_pt1 | contig 11779 bp, 10 predicted proteins | sample MGYA00374965_ERZ777305 | MGnify/ENA primary metagenome ERZ777305 (study PRJEB29328, sample SAMD00013331) | mouse gut metagenome | study: EMG produced TPA metagenomics assembly of the Metagenome analysis of fecal microbiota from mouse which was promoted...
ATAAGACTTTCTCCGCATCCTCCGGCAGCATCCTTACAGCTTTAAGAAAATCCCCGGCTGCCTTTTCTTCCTTAACATTGTAGAAATATCCCAAATTTTCAGCCACATACCCGGCAGCAGAAGAAAATAAATCACACATAAGAAAAATTGCTTCCCAGGCCTCTTCCATATTCCCACCAAAATAGGTATTCAAGTAATTTTGGTATTCTTCCTTTTCAAGCCATTTATACAAATACTTTGCAGATTTTCCAACACTGACACGAAATCCGGTCTTGATACCAACCTTCCATGACAGCATTTTCTCAAGCTGCTTACGAACAACAAAATTTGCCATATCCTGTACGTAAGGCATTTCTTTCCTCCACAGCCCCTTTGCAAGATTATTGCTGCACCACCAGAATTCGTTGGCGCAGGCTGAAAATTGTGCCTCTGAAGGCTGCTTTATATAATAGTCCTCATCCGTAGCTTTTGGAATTTCAGGCAGGATTTTTTCTTTATCCAGCAAAATTTTACATAGTTTATCGTCGCAGATATGCTCCTTTGCATGGTCAACTGATTCCACATGAAGGTCTACTCTGCTTCCATCATCAAACTGCATCAGCCACCCGTAAAAATTTTCTTTATCATTTGGAAAATCCGGGTGTTCATCCGGATACTGCATATAAAGAATATTTCCAAGCTGGCTGATCCAGCTTCTTTCCGGCCCTCTGCTTTCCAAAATAAAAGGTTGTGTCTTTGTCACCACGAATACAACATCATAATCCTGAAAAATATCCTTTTCCACATTAGGATTGGTTCTTGAACCATTCATGTACACAGCCAGAATCCTGTTATCTGCATTTGCAATATCTAAAAACAACCTGAGCATTTCCATTTCACTGCGCATAATATTCCCTCCCGGCTCCACATGCCCTTTTAATCTTATATGCAACATTCTACCATGCCGGACGTTTTTATACCATCCTGTCAGTCTCTTTCCACCGGTCTGATATATTTAAAAAATCTCTCAGGATCATGATAAAGATAGGCGATTCTGCCCGGAGAAGTATCAATATGGCATCCTGCTGCTTTAAAATCAAAGTCAGCCATTGCCTTTTCAATCTTTTCTTCCGCGCTTGCATTCTCCTGCTCATAATCAAAAGGCCCATGCTCAAAAACAATATACTCTGCCTCTGGAATATCAATTAAAAGCATTTGCGGCGGTATCTCCCCATCAAAGCTAACGGGAAGCCTCACCCCATAGCATTCAGTACGGGGGATGCCCCAATCGCATATCCTGCCTCTGGGATCATTGATGTATGCCATAATCTGGCCGCTTCCGCTGTTTGCTTCACTTCCCCCTTCATCATCCAGCTTCCCCTTTATACTGTCCAACAATCCGCAGACAGTTTCACAATCCTGTCCCGGAACAAGGCTCTGTTTCTGCCAAAAATCCCAATACCCATTGCTTTCATAATTTTTAATATGCAAAAACTTATGAGTCGGAATTGTTACAAAATAAATTTTAGTATCCTCTGTTGATTGAATCATTCCAATTTCTCCTAATCCTAAAAAGTAGCGGTCAAAGGGGTTTATTTTTGTACGAAGAACCACAGGCATATTCCTTTTTCTATATTCACTGGGCGTAATGCCATATGCTGCTTTAAATGCTCTGGTAAAAGCTTCATGGGAAGAAAATCCATAATCCAGCGCAATTTCCAAAATGCCTTTTTTTGTATCACGCACCTCCTTTAAGGCAAAGGCCAGCCTCCGGCGTCTTAAATATTCCTTGAGCTGCATACCGGATATTTCCCTGAACTTTCTTGTAAAATAAAACTCGGAATATCCTGATTTGTCCGATAAAAATTTCAGCGTTAAAGCCTCATCCTCCCGTTTTTTAATACAGTTGTCAATTTCATCAACAATTGCCTGAATCTGCTGTTTCCACTCGTACATGCTTCATTATCCTCATTTCAACCGCTCTGCCCATATAATAGTACAGATAAAAAAAGCCGGCTTGATTTCTCTTGCGGAAAATCCATATACCGTCATAATTCCCATTTTATTCTCCAATCCTGAACAAATTATTACGCTTTCAGTGTATCATTTTTCATAAAAACTTTCCACCAGGAAATCAACTATGATACAATACCTAATAACAGTTTGACTAAACCATTTTGTCATATCCATAAAAAGGAGATTGTTATGTCAACTTATCAGATTATATTCAGCCCCAATGGAGGCACTAAAAAAACTGCCTCTTCAATTTGCCAGTGGACGACCTGATGCACAGGATGAAAAAGACCTTGCATATTTTGCAAAGTCCATTCATACAAAGCTGGACGCATGCAAATCCTGCATTCAATGCGGACTTTGTGCAAAAGAATGTCCTGCTGTTCTTTTTCCTGAAAATAAATTAACCTTTCAATCGCTCCATCAAAATTTCTCTGCCATATCCAAACGCGCCCTCCATCTGACATACCCTGGCTGCAAAAAGCGCCGCCTGGGAAATGCTCTTTTTAATTGCAATATCCTGCTCTGTTCCTTTTTTCATTTCATCCAGATATCCCACCATAAAAGTAGTGATCAGCGAATCTCCTGCCCCCATTGTATCCACTACCTTTTCAAGAGGTGCTGCTTCCTGAATATAAAATTTTCCTTTTGCATAAAGCATACATCCCTTTGCCCCTCTTGAGGCGCAGACCAGTTCAGGTCCTAAATCTGCCACTTTTATAAGGTGAGCCTTTGTTTCTTCATCACCTCCTGCAAATGAGCAAAAAGCATAAGTCACCAGAGGCGCAATTTTTTCATAATAAGCATCATCCGAATCGTCTGAAAAGTCAAAGGATAAAGGCAGACCTGCCTCTTTTATTTTAGGAAGCTGACTTTCCATATAGCAGTAATTTCCAGAGTGAACCAAATCAAACTGAGCCAGATATTCCAAATCAAACTCATCTAACTCATAAATATTCCGGCTTCTGACGCCGCCCTCGTTATAATCAAGGAAAACCCGGTCTCCTTCTTCTAGCCGGCATCTGGAATAGCCGTTTTCCCCCGCAATCCTTTTACATTTAACAAGCTCAATCCCCTCTGCCCGAAGCGTTTCAATTACATGATCTCCATTTACATCCGTACCAAAGTACCCCATATAAGCACACCTTTTGGCACCGAACATTTTCGCATATACCGCCATATTTACGCAGTTTCCGCCTGGGTACTGCCTGTTCATATGAGTATAAATATCCACCACATTATCGCCAAATCCCACTACGCTTACATCCCTTTTCATACATTTTCCTTTCTTTTGTCTGTATCTTTCCTAATACTCCACAACACCCATATATCTTCTCATATCCAGTGGATGCCCTGTTTTATTCTGGATTGCAGTTCTGTAAAGAACACTCATTTCATAGAACAATGCCGCATTAAAATAATCCACACACCCAGCATCAATCTCATTAAGACCGCATTCATCTGCATCAATGATTTCGTATTTCTTTGCATACCGGTCTAAAAACTTCTTTGCCCGCAGATCAATCTCCCTTGTTTTCCCTACAGACATCATCAGGATATATAAATGTTCTTCGTCTGTCACTTCAAAGGGCCCGTGAAAATACTCTGCTGAATTTACATAGCAGCAATCTTTCCACTGCATTTCCTGAAGGGAACAAATGGCAAAGCCATAACACTGTGCGTAGGCAGATCCTGACGACATAATATACAAAAATGGTTCTTTGTAATAATGCTCTGCAAAATTCCATGCCTTATTCTGGTATGCACTGATTGCTTTTCGTACAATCCGGTCACACTTAAGGATACCATCCTTCATCCCTTTATAAAGCTTGTATTCCGGCTCCTGCCTATGTATGATTTCATTTAAAATGCCATAAGTAATGCACATGGGCTTATTTTCCTGCACTGTCTCCGGCTCCCAGTCGTAAACTATTGCATGATACTTTTCAGATGCACATTTACTCTCGGGATTATGAGTATAGGAAATCACAAAGGCTCCTTTTTCCAGCGCCATATCGGCAGCTTCCACTGTTTCCGGCGTATTTCCCCCATGAGAGCAGAGAAGTACCAGCGAATGCCTGCCTAATCTTTTAGGCGGTGTCAGCACAAATTCCTTACTGGTAATCCATAATGCGCTCATAGACGCCGCTTCCGCATTGACAAAATACATCCCTGAATACATATCCACCAATGAACCTCCACATGCCACAAAATAAACTTCTGATATTATGCCATTTTCTTTTTGTATTTCATCTACCATTTTTTCAATATTTAAATCTGAAACTTTCATAAAATTATACCTCCGCTTCTAATCTTTTCTTTTTTGCAATCATGGCTTTCATGATAAATGCAAGCACCATTCCAAGAATGGCAGTTGCCAGGAGAAAACCAAAAATCATTTTATAGGCTGCATTTCCATAGCTGTCCATCCATCTTCCAAACATAGTAAAGTAAAAGAAATCCGGAAGATAACCAATCAATGATCCAATCCCTATTACTGTCCCTGCATAAATGGTTTTAAACCTACACTCTTTAAGCCCTGACCAGATTACACCATAAAGCATCATGGCAATTGCACTTGGAAGAAGCGAAATTACAGTAGCTGCTCCGGGACTTATGGTATCAGGCATCACCATAACCCCTACATAAATTGCAGATGTAACGCCAAAGGCTGCAATATACCACTTGTTTGCGGATTTAAATATCTTATCAATAATCAGGCCGCCAATAGGACACAAAAGGTTCATCAAATTGCTTCTTACAATACTGATCAAAGAAGAATTCACAAGGGGAATTCCCAGTACATCCGTAAGATAAGGGGAAAAGTAAGATACGCTGGTATAGAGACCGTAAGCACACATCACCATAATTGACAAAAGCCATGTCATAGGATTTTTTAATACATCCCCCACATACTTAAATTGAAATCTGTCGTCAGGATTGCCGGGGGCAATATCTTTTTCCTTAAAAAATAGTATTACCAGTACTGCTGCCAGCAAAGTCCAGGCTGCCATCACCCACATGGCAATAATAAAGGATTGTGCCGGATCATCTGAAAATCTGCTTGCCCACAAACATACCGCATTTAAAACTGCCGATACAATTCCTGATGCGGCATAATAAATTCCATAGCACGTCCCTTGTGTTTCCTCACTGCCTACCATTCCAACCGCCTTAGTAATAGCACACCAGAACACAAAAATCGTGGATACGCCAACCAATGCCCATACAAAGCATGCAACAATAAAATTCATTGTCAGGGCATAAATTACAATTGCCGCCACAGAACCAAGGATGGAATATACCAAACACTTTTTCACGGAAAACTTGTCTGCCAAAATTCCTCCCGGAATCAATGTAACCATATTCACAATTGAATAAATTGATAAAAGCATTCCTGACTGCTCGTTGGTTATTCCCATAGCTGCAATTTGCTGATCATAAAACACATATCTGACATAAGGAAAACAGTACATGATTGCGTTTACAAAACCTAAAATAATTAATAGACCAAATGCCCTCATTCCTAATTTTTTCTTATCCGTTCCATCCATTTTTATCTCTCCTCTCTGCTGTAAACTTCCCGCCCATTTACCATGGTTCTTTGCACTTTAACTTCCCGTATTCTCTCAACAGGTACCTGAAAAAGATCGTTATCAAATATTACTATATCCGCCCTTTTTCCGGCTTCTAAAGTCCCTAAAATATTTTCCCTCTCCATTGCGTACTGGCTGTTGATTGTCCATACATCCAGCATTTCCGATACCGTCAACGCATTTCCGGGATTGATTCTATCGCATCCTTCGCAACTGTAATTTCCACAGCCATAATAAACAGCTTCCGGTATGTCCGGTATCATCATAGGCAGATCCGTGGCGCCGCAAAGACGAATCCCATAATCCGCCAGCTTTCTGAAATTCAAATATCTTTTCTGTCGTTCACCAATCACTTCCCTATAGGCATCTACCCAGCCCTTATAAGTGTCCAGACAATACACCTGAGCATAGATTTCCCCAAATGCAGAAAGCTGCGCCATTCTTTTTATGTCCTCTTCTTCTGCCAGTTCAATATCCGTAATGCCATGCCTGTTTTTCAAAACGCCATTTTCCTTCTGGCACTTTTCCAAAATATTAAGTATTTCACAAAATGCCCCGTCTCCTTCTGAATGCAGCGTAAAGCGGAATCCGTTTCTGTCTGCTTCCAGCACATCCTCTTCCAACCTTTTGTAATCAATCTTCTTTTCACAGGTAACATCTGTTCCTTCATAAGGCTCTTTTAAATGTCCCTGTCTGTTTATAATCAATCCATCCGTCATCTGATTATATCCGGCAAACTGTAAAAATTCCGACCGAAAACATTCCCGCATCTTTTTTCCATAAGAAATATTGATCTCTTCTCCTACCGGTTGGGACATAAAACTGATTCGTAAAGAAAGCTTTCCCTTTTTTTCAAAATCTCTAAGCACATCCGTAAATCCATAAAAATTATCAAATCCCATTTCCTTTACAGAGGTAATTCCATGTGTATTCAGCATATGCATATATGCTTCCAGCTCTTTATCCACAAAATCTCTGTCATTTAAATAGATTCCCATCATCTTATAGAGCGCCTCTGCGTAACATGTATCCGGCGTAAATCCAAACTGATTCCGCGCCTTTTGATTCATTGCGCAGCTCCCATGCCCCGGCACAAACAAAACAATCGGTATTTGAGAGCTTAATTCACTTAGCATATTCTCTGTTGCTTCCTGTACCGCCAATTTTTCCTTTAAATGATTGCCGAAAAGAGCTTTGTCATTCCGCTTATTTAAAAGCTCATTTTCAAGGACTGCTCTCAATTCCTCAAGATCTTCTGCCCCTGAAAGATCTATACCAAGATGGTCTATAATAAATCCGGTAAAAAAGGTATGCGTATCTCCAAATCCTGCACAAATTGTCCCATTTCCATAGTTTGCAATTTTTATTTCTCCATTTTTATATTTTTCCGGGACATCTCCCTTTCCTATTTCAAAAATGGAATCCCCTTTCACTGCAACATATCCATAAAATGGCACTTTTGATACAGAATCATAAATACAGGTAGAAACAAGTATTTCATCTGCCATATTTCTCATCCTCCCTCCTCCTTTCTTGTAATATATAAATTATCATCATATAACGTTATAATCAATTTGTTTGCTGGAATATATTAATTTTCGTCACTTGCACCAGTTTATTTATGCAATATATAATGTTTCTTCTTGCAATACTAACATTATATTGTATAATCTTTTGTTTCAAAGGTTCTGTGTATAACCAATTCCATATAACCTTTTTATAAATACGTATTGAAATGTTATATCGGATATGTTATGCTTTTTTAAGGTCAACACTTGCATCTGTATGCAATGTTACAGATTACGGAAAGGATATAGTTAATAGAATGAATTTACATAAGGCAAGTACCACTCCTTTGTTCGAACAGGTGAAGGAGGATATTTCAAGAAAAATAAAAAGCGGCGAATACACCGCCGGACATAAGATACCCACTGAACTGGAATTAATAGAAGCGTATGATGTAAGCAGAATCACCATACGCCGCGCTATTGAAGACTTATGTAAGGAAGGCATCCTTATTAAAAAACAGGGAAAAGGAACCTTCGTGCAGGAAAAGCGCATCTTTCGTAAAATTGAACATACCGTAAGCTTTTCCGATTCCTGCCGGGCTGGAAATATGGTTCCTTCCGCCAGTGTAACAAAGCGAAAGGTAATGCTTTCCGGTGATCCTGAAATCCCTGAGCATTCCGCATTTGAGCATACCTCTGTGGTCTACATCCAAAGAGTGCGTTCTGCCGACAATATTCCTGTAATGTTAGAAAATAATTACTATCCGTATGATAAGTATTCCTTTCTGCTTACAGAGCCCTTAAAGAACTCTCTGTATGATTTGTTAAAGGCTCACAACATAAAAATTGAATGCTCCCTTAACTCATACATTGATGCAGTTAAGGCTACTGTGGAACAGGCAGCCCTATTGGATATTTCTCCAGGGGATCCTTTGTTTTTACTTTCTACGGAAATTTATGATGATCACAACCAACTAGTATATATAGGAAGACAAATGATTGTAGCTTCCAGATACCGGTTCAGCTATGAAAATGCATAATTCACTACCAAAATTGCTGCGCCCAGAACTGCCAGCACCACGCCTGTGGCCCGATTTAAAGTAATTGCACTGGCTTTGTTGGCAAATCTGGCGGCAATTCTCGCCCACAAAAGTGTAGAAACAATACAAAAGACCAGACACCACAAATCCGGCATACCTCCAATGGTAAAATGACTAACTGCACCTGTAAAAGCAGTAAACGCCATAATAAACACGCTGGTTCCTACTGCTGTCTTTAATTCATATCCCAATACACTGGTTAAAATAAGCAGCATCATCATTCCGCCGCCTGCACCAATAAAGCCGCAGATAAAGCCTACAAGGATTCCACAGACAACTGATTGAATTATTCTCTTTTTTCCACTGACCTGATTCATGGATTCCTTTGTTGCCATTACAGGTTTTACAATAAACTTAATTCCAAGCAGCAACGTCATAAATACGGAAAAACTGCCCATTGTGGTATTTGGCACAAGACTTGCAATCCAGCTTCCAAATAACGTAAATGCCAAAACACTGATCATCATAACAATCCCGTTTTTAATATCCAGATTCTTATTTTTCCCGTAAGTATATGCACTCACCGCACTGGCTAAAACATCACTGGCAAGCGCAATCCCCACCGCCTCGTAAGCTGGAAGCTCTAAAAAGGTAATCAGCATGGGGCTGATCACCGCTGCCGCACTCATCCCGGCAAATCCGGTTCCAAGCCCCGCTCCTATTCCTGCAATAAAACAAATCAAAAACTTGTACATAATTCTGTCTCCTCCTTTAAGCAGTCATTTACATTTTTCCAGATATGTTAAAGTATCGCCTGATGCATTCCTTCTCCATATTTTAAATGGATAATCTTATGATTATACTTGGTATATTTACACTTAAAATATAAAATGTCAATGAAAATTTCTTGACACAAATCCGAAATCGGACTATAATGTGCTAATCAGTCCGGTTTCGGACTCTTTTAGAATAGGAGATATGCCATGAATGAAAAATACATTGATGAACGTTTAGCCGAATATAATAACATCTTTAAGAAGAATGAGGAGATTTACCGTAGCCTTACACGAAAACTGAATCTGTCCGAATGCAGTTTCTGGATTTTATATACCATACGAACAGAATCATCCATGCCTTTTCAGAATGAAATATGCGCCAGTCTGCACCAGCCTAAGCAAACCATCAATTCTGCTCTGAAAAAATTGGAAGCTGACGGATATATTATGCTTACCCCTGGAAACGACCTGCGAAGCAAACAAATTTCTCTCACTGAAAGGGGTGTTGTGCTCTGTGAAAAAACTGTTGATCTTGTAATCAAAATTGAGAAATACGCTCTAACAGGTTTATCCAATGAAGAAATTAAACTATTCTTTTCTCTTTTTAACAAATATACTAATTTATTGGAAAACCTTGCCTCTGAAATCACACAGGGAAATCCCAAAAATTAAGTTAATGCTATACAGGAGATTTCAAAATGAAAATAAAGATTTCTGAACATTTCACTTATACAAAATTATTTCAATTTTGTTTGCCTACAATTGCAATGATGCTCTGTACTTCTCTCTATGGAATCGTTGACGGATATTTTGTTTCAAATTATGTGGGAAAAACAGCATTTGCATCTGTAAATCTAATTATGCCTTTTCTTATGATTCTTGGCTGTTTCGGATTCATGATCGGTACTGGTGGAAGTGCGCTGGTAGGAAAGACTTTAGGGGAAGGTTCTGTTGAAAGAGCCAACCGCTATTTTACAATGATGATATATCTCACTCTTATTATTGGCTTAATCCTGTCCATTATAGGTTTTATTTTTATGCGCCCAATTTCCTATTTACTGGGGGCTACTGATATTATGATAGATGACTGTGTTATATATGGCAGGATCATGTGTGCCTTTAACACTGCCTTCATGCTTCAATACTTGTTTCAAAGTTTTTTTGTTACTGCCGAAAAGCCTCAACTTGGTTTTATTACTACAATTGCTGCCGGATTGACAAATGTTGTATTGGACGCCATATTTATTGCTGTTTTTCATTGGGGCGCCGCAGGTGCCGCATGGGCATCTGTGATCGGCCAATGTATTGGCGGCATATTGCCTTTATTCTACTTTTTGCGCCCCAATGCAAGCCTCCTTTGTCTGAAAAAAACAAAACTTGAAGCTGCTATAATACTGAAGGCCTGTTTCAATGGTTCTTCTGAATTAATGACAAACATTTCCTCTTCTGTCGTTGGTATGTTATACAATTTCCAACTCTTAAAATATTCAGGCGAAAACGGTATTGCTGCCTACGGAGTTGTCATGTATACACAAATGATCTTTGCTGCCATCTTTTTAGGCTATACTATAGGAACCGGCCCTGTCATCAGCTATCACTATGGTGCAGGAAATTATAAGGAATTAAGAAACATGCTAAAGAAAAGTCTGTTAATAATGTTTACAAGTGGAATCGCTATGCTCTTGCTGGCATGGGTTCTTGCCTCACCTCTTTCTGATTTTTTTGTAGGTTATGATGCAGAACTTCTTCAAATGACAAAGCATGCGCTTAATATATATGCCTTTTCTTTTGTCCTGTACGGTATAAATATATTTGCTTCCTCCTTCTTTACTGCCTTAAACAATGGAGGAGTATCAGCCATAATCGCATTTTTACGCACGTTAGTGTTCCAGACACTTGCTGTACTTTTCCTTCCATTTCTATTGGGGCTGGAGGGTATCTGGTGGGCTATAACAATTGCCGAAACACTTGCACTTATTATTTCCTGTGCATTATTACTGGGAAAAAAGAAAAAATATCACTATTAATCTATTATTAAAATGATTCGTGAATGCTTCTTAGTGATTTACAATCTGGAAGAGAAATGATATACTTTTTACAAAATATTAGGAGGGTTATCATATGTCAAATGATAAGAATACCGTAGAAGAATCATTACTAAAACTGAAAAAAGGAAATGAAACATACTTAAATGCCTCTACCTGTCCAGGAGATGTTTCACCCGCAATCCGCAAAGACACTTGTGAAAATGGTCAATATCCTTACGCAGTTGTTATCACCTGTTCCGATTCCCGCGTTATTCCGGAAAGTATTTTTTCAGCAGGCATCGGAGAATTGTTTGTAATCCGCGTTGCCGGAAATGTAATCAGCGATCATCAGCTTGGCAGTATTGAATACGCGATAGACCACCTTGGTTCTAACTTAGTAGTTGTTCTTGGCCATACAAACTGCGGTGCTGTAGGAGCTGCTATTGGCGGACATACAGGCGGATTTATTAAGTCTATCACTGACGAGATCAAAGCTGCCATTGGAGAAGAAACAGATGGCTACAAAGCTTCCTGCTTAAATGTGGAACATGCTATCTCTAAGATCAAAGACAATCTGCCCATGTTAAATGGTAGCGATTCCCAGGGTGCAAAGGTGATTGGCGCAATCTACCACATAAATGACGGTCATGTAGAGTTTTTAGATTAATACATAACAGATTCCTCGCTTCGTGAGATCATCCTCATATTAAACATAAAAAGAAACGTTGTACAATACAACGTTTCTTTTTTAATGCCGGCGACCGGAATCGAACCGGTACGGGAGATTAGTCCCGCAGGATTTTAAGTCCTGTGCGTCTGCCAGTTCCGCCACGCCGGCAT